>ENA-ORBV01007353-ORBV01007353.1-microbial-mat-metagenome-genome-assembly--contig:-NODE-7353-length-18954-cov-4.027812_pt1 | contig 18954 bp, 12 predicted proteins | sample MGYA00237777_ERZ505514 | MGnify/ENA primary metagenome ERZ505514 (study PRJEB26160, sample SAMN06269048) | microbial mat metagenome | isolation source: Oligotrophic lake microbial mat | place... | reverse complement strand
GCCTTAGTCTCGTGGGCTCGGAGATGTGTATAAGAGACAGCTGCCATGCCCGCCAGCTCTGTGGCCGAAACCCCCTTTGCCTGAATCGCCGCCAAAATAGCGCCCGATAGCGCCGGAGGAATGTCCTCAGTTAGCCAGCCCTGCATTAAGTCTGCCGCCTGAGCCGTATCTAGCGATCGCCCGTCTAGTAATTGTTGCAGCAATACCGACCAATCGGCGCTCGACTGGGAACTTGACTGGGAACTTGACTGGGAACTTGACTGGGAACTCGATTGGGGGGCGATCGCCGCAGCCGTTGGGGAAGAAGCAGAAGAAGGAAGGGTCATAATCTGAAGAATCTGAGTAACTACATCCTCCTATAAAATTCAATAAAATCTGAAGATTTTTTGATCCAACGTATGCTGCCTAACTCGCAGATTTGAGATAGCGTGTCTATACTAAATAATTACAAGTCACACAAAGGGCGAGGGGCTGGGGGTGAGGGCTAAAACTACAGTTCTCAACGCGGACTTGGTTTAAGCCGCTACCGCAACAAAATAGACATTAATGTGGCTATACTGTGGCGTTCTGGTATTTTTAATGCAGAAAAAATACTTTTCTGAATTTTATTTGCACAACTTTTAACTGAGTACGTTTACATTGGATGTCTCTAAACCTACTCGATTGAACTTTGAACGGCAGCTGCGAAGCCTACAGCGCGACGTTCTCCGGATGGGGGCACTGGTGGAAAACTCCTGCGTGCTCGCCCGCAAAGCCCTGTTTGAACGTGACTTAGAAGCCGCTCGACAAATTCCGCTACAAGACAAGCAAATCGATCGTTTCTACCGTCAAATCGAATTAGATTGCGTCAACCTGATGGCGCTTCAGTCTCCTGTGACCCAGGATTTACGGCTGCTCAGTGCCATCATGCAGCTGGTGCGAGATCTGGAGCGCATCGGTGATTATGCCGAAGATTTAGGAGAAGTGGCTATCAAGCTGTTCCCCTATCCCCCCCATCCCTGCATGAGCCGCGTCCAAACCATGTCTGACCGCTGTCGCGCCATGCTAGCCATGAGCCTGGTCGCCCTGTCTGATTTGGATGCCGAATCGGGGCTAGATTTGAAACAGAAAGACGATGCCGTCGATTCTGACTACGAAGATGTCTACAACTTGCTGGCACGCCAAACCAACATTCAGGGGTCAATTGAACCGACGATCCTGATGGTGCTGATGATTCGTCACCTAGAACGGATGGCCGACCATGCGACGAACATCGGCAAGCGGGTCGCTTATATTGTGACGGGGCAGAGATAAGTGACGGGGTGGCAGTAGGGTCGATTTTTTCTGGGTATCCTCACAAAATTTGACACTTTACACTCAATAGGAAAGTATAAGTACAGTGGGCACAATTACGGTGGACACAATGAAGCCTAATGGTTTGCAAAAGTCGTCGATTTTTTTGCATCTTGGCTTCATCAACCCGTCCTGCGTTTACTGTCGTTGACCTTCAACCAAGTCGTTCTGCAATTTGATCTAAGGCTCTGGTGCTCGAAATTAGACGTTCGAGTCATGGTTTATGGATACAGCTAAATCCTTTAAAAGATTTCTTAAAGGGTTGACCACATGCTTAGAACATAGCCAATGTTTGAGCTGAGATCTGAGGCATTGAATGACTTCGTAAAGCGTTGGTTGGGGCGGTTTCCTATAGTCAGTCTGGCTCAAACCCTCATGTCTAATATTTGCCCAATCGATAGATTCTGAGTCTTTAGGGCAGAGGTATGACGAGGTGATACGACGGGGTTAGTACAACCTCGTCAGGCTGGCGGGGAAGCTCCAAAATCTGCGAATTGGTTCAGACGAGTTCGTAGATTTTAGCGGCAGAGAGCAGGGGCGAAACCAGTCATAACAAGGATCAATCGCTACATGGAATTCACAATCGCATCACTGTTAGCTAATTTCCCAGATGATAAACTGGTCGCTCCTAAGGCGCTAGAAAAAAAACTCAATTGCGAAGGTGAACAAAGTCTCCGTCGCTTGCAAATTGCCTTAGATGCTCTCGAAAAAATTAGCATTTTGGTTAAAGAGCGCGGCAAGTATCGGCGGGTATTTGAAGACGATGTCGTAGAAGGGAAGCTGCGCTGTTCGAGTAAGGGGTTTTGTTTTGCGATTCAAGATGTGGAAGGGTCGGAAGATATCTATGTTCGTGAAAGCCAGCTGAATACAGCCTGGAATGGCGATCGCGTCCTGGTCAAAGTGACCAAAGAAGGCAGTCGGCGGCGCAGCCCAGAAGGGGAAGTGCGGCTGATTTTGGAACGAGCCAATTCGTCGGTGCTGGCGCGGGTGAAGAAGCTAGAAACGGGTATCTACCAAGCCATTCCACTCGATGATCGGCTGCTGTTTGAACTAGAGCTAAACCCTGACGGCGAACCGTTAGAAGAGTCCGTCGATCAGTTAGTTCATGCCGAAATCTTGCGCTATCCGCTGGGGCAACATCCGCCCATTGGCCGTGTGGCTCGGATTTTGGGTAGCGATGCCCAATCGGCATCGGATGTGGTGATTGTGTGCTGCAAACACGACCTGCCGTCGAATTTCTCCGATGTGGTATTAGATGCCGCCGAAGGATTACCGACAAAGCTGCGTAAAACCGATCTGAAAAAGCGGCTAGATTTACGCAATCTGGCCACCATTACAATTGACGGGCCAAGCCATCCCCAAAGCCCCGCCATCGACGATGCCCTCAGCCTAGAGCGAGTGGATGAAGACACCTGGCGCTTAGGGATTCATATTGCCGATGCGGCCTATTATGTAGCGCCGCGATCGCCCCTCGACCTGGAAGCTCAAAAGCGCGGCACCTCCGTCTTTTTGGGTGAAGTCGTCGTGCCGATGCTGCCCGAACAGCTGCACCGCTGCTGCTCATTGCTGCCTGGAGAAGATCGCCTCACCCTGTCGGTCTTGATCATGATCAGCACTGATGGCGAAGTGCAAGCCTTCGAAATTCAGCCCAGTGTAATTCAAGTAGACCACCATTTAGACTACCAACAGGCGCAGGCCGTACTCCAGCGCCATCAGCCCGCTGCCGCTGAAGCCTCCCGCTATCCGCTGCCCTCGTTGGCTGACCTGAAGGCACTAACGCCCGTGTTTGAGCTGGTCGATCAGCTGTTTGCCATGAGCCAAGCGGTGCGTAACCAGCGGCAGCAGCGCGGGGCCTTTGACCTCAACCTGCCTGAGAGCATCTTCCCCGATGAACACAACCCAGAGATGGGCAAGTTCCTATCCACCAAGTTTCAGTACGACGATGAAGGCGAACTGGGCGCGATGGTGGTGTCTGCTGTGTTGCCCGCTCGCTCAATTGTGACCGAGCTGATGCTGCTGGCCAACCAGCTGGTGGCATCCCATCTCCAGGCATTGCAGCTCCCCGCCATCTACCGCCTGCACCGCACTCCCGACCCAGCCGACGTGCAAGAGCTGATTAAGCTGGTCAGCAATATGGAGATTGAGTACCAGCTAGAAGAAGAGGAAGTCGTGCATCCGCGCGATTATCAGCGGTTGACCCAGCTATTTGCCGAGTCGAAGGCCGAGCGGGTGCTGACTTATTTGCTGCTAGAAACCCTAAAGCCAGCGGTCTATAGCACTACTCCCGGCACGCATTTCGGCCTGTCGCTCGACGAGAGCTACACCCACTTCACCTCACCCCTGCGCCGCTATCCCGACCTGCTCATGCACCGTGTCCTCCATGCCATGTTTGAGCATGGCCGCGATCGCCGCACGACCCGTTCTAAAGAATCAGTCGATTTGCGCAGCAGCGATTCCCACGGCCATGTGAGCTGGAGCGTGCTGCCGCCCGAAGTGCATCAAGAGCTAGAAGAGCAGTTCAACAGCATCGTGATCTATCTCACCGAGCAAGAAAAGCTAGCGCAAGAGGCCGAAGCCGACCTAGAAGGGTTGAAAAAAGCCGAGTATATGCAGGAACGCACCGGGGAAACCTTCCATGGGCTAATTACGGGTGTGCAGTCCTATGGCTTTTTTGTCGAAATCGAAGAGCTGCTGGTGGAGGGGCTGGTGCATGTCAGTTCACTCAAAGACGACTGGTACGAATATCGCTCGCGTCAGCAAAAGCTAGTGGGGCGCAAAAACCGCAAACAGTATCGATTGGGCGATCGCGTCGAAGTGCAAGTTAAGAGCGTCGATTACTACCGTCAGCAAATTGACCTGGTGGCCGTAGGCGGTGGCAGTGAAGCCACTGACGATGATGACGACCTGCCCTTAACCGATGCCGAACTCAACGGCGACAATGAGCAAAACTCGGACGAAGCGTATGATTGAAGAAGCGAGAGGACTGGATCACCAGTGAGCCACTACCCATGCCTCTCCACCCTTCACTCCTAAACATCCCGTGTCTTCTTCCTCTCTCCCGCTTATCCTTGGTATTACAGGCGCATCGGGTTTAATTTATGCCGTGCGTGCCCTCAAGTTTTTGCTAGAGGCCGACTGCGCTGTTGAACTGGTGGCGTCCAAGTCCACCTACATGGTGTGGCAGGCCGAGCAATCGGTGCGGATGCCTGTAGAGGCCGTCCAGCAAGAGCAGTTTTGGCGACAGCAGGCAGGGGTAGAAACGGGCGGCAAGCTCACCTGCCATCCATGGGGCGATGTGGGGGCTACCCTGGCTAGCGGCTCGTTTCGTACCGCTGGCATGGTGGTGATGCCCTGTAGTATGAGCACGGTGGCCAAGCTGGCCGCAGGGCTTAGCTCCGATTTGCTAGAGCGCGCCGCAGATGTACAGCTCAAAGAAGGTCGCAAGCTGATTATTGTGCCCCGCGAAACGCCGTTCAGCCTGATTCATCTGCGGAACCTCACCACCCTGGCAGAAGCCGGAGCCAGAATTGTTCCGGCGATTCCGGCCTGGTATCACAATCCTCAGACAATCGAAGATTTGGTCGATTTTGTCGTTGCTAGGGTGCTAGACCAGGTAGGGCTGGATTGTGTGCCGCTGAAACGGTGGGAGGGGCATTTGGGAAAGGATGAAGGATGAAGATTGAGGGATGTTCGGCTTTGCCGTTCGCGAAGCGTAGGATGAAGGATGAAGGATGAATCGATATCTGGATAGGTTTGAGCAGGGCGAACCATTGTTTGTGTGAGAAAACCGACTTCTCTGTCAAGATTCAGTAAAAATACAGTCAAGCTCTGCTTATCTCTGGACGCTTAAAGTTAGCGTTGAGCGTAACAGTACTTGAAGTGTATGCGTACAAAAATTCCTGCTTTTACTTTATTCCCGTTAGTTACCTTTACAAATTTATTACTCCTCAGCTCAATTCTGGATTCCCATCCTGCTATTGCTCAAGAGGAATTATGTCGAGATATTGGTGAAGTTGCTCCCTCTGAAACCTTACGCACTTTAGAAATTCCCCGATTTGGCATCAATATCGATATTCCGGAAAACTACAGAACGTTAGCTCTGAATAATGGTTCGGTGCAAATTCTTGATCCCGGAAGTTTTGAACTTGTGTCGTGCCTTGCCAGGGGCGGGGAAACGCCCTTCGCGCGTGGCATGAGTAGTTTTACTATTCACTTGGACAATAACCCCAGAAATCTATCGCTTCTAAGGCTGGCTCAACAAGATGGTCTATACGATGGCAATAGCTATCGCTACAACCTAAGTGGAACAGAAGTGGTAATTGCAGAATCGGGTGGAGGCTACTCTGTGGGAGCTTGGTTTACTCCGCCTAGAATTGATGGTGTGGTTGTGATGGAAGTCAGTTGTGACTGTGAAGTAGATCGAAATGACATTGTGTTTGAATTAGACAGAATCCGTTTACGTTGACGCGTCTGAAGAGAAACTCTGCGCGTCTTCAATGACAACGACGTACGCGAGATAAACCACCCAAGGCGATCGCCTCCCCCTCCCCCTTCTGCCATTGCAACTCAGGCGACGTAAATTGATACGGCAAATAGATTGACTGTACTAGCAAGATACTGTTTAATTTGTCAATGCCTCATGCTTGGATGGCCGTTCTTCGGCATGGGGCTGAGCGCCCAAAAATTTAGTCAGCGCTACCGGACGCTGCTAGCACAACGTACGGTAGCTAACCCCACACGACTGTTCACGCCAGTCTGGAGGCTGAGGGATGAGGGATGAGGGATGAAGGATGAGGGATGAAGGATGAAGGATGAAGGATGAGGGATGAGGGATGTTGCTTGCTTCTGCGCAGCAGTGGGAGGACGGATGAAAGTGCAGTCGGGGTACCTAATTCTGACGATCCAATGGGGGAAACGTCTACCATGCCTCAACTTTCAAGATCCAAGAGATTGTTTCAAGGGGATGCGAATGGTGAATTCTGTACCCTGTCCCAGTTGAGCCTGACACTCCAGGGTGCCGCCGTGCCGCTGCACCACAATTTGATAGCTGATGGACAGCCCCAATCCGGTGCCTTTGCCCACAGCTTTAGTGGTAAAGAATGGGTCGAAGAGGCGATCGCAGGTTTCAGGAGACATGCCAATCCCGCTGTCTCGGATTTGGATCACGGCTGTTCTCTGAGCAGGAGAAACGTCTGGAGCAGATGAGCTGGGTGGCATTGTGATCAATTCGGCTGGGACAACTTTTGGTTCGGACACTAGCTCTGTATGAATGTGAATCGTACGCGGCTGGGGACGACCGTCGAGAGCATCAATCGCGTTAGCCAAAATATTCATGAATACTTGGTTTAGCTGTCCGGCGTAGCAGTCAACGGGGGGCAGATGCCCATACTGTTTCACCACTTCAATCCCGATGCCGTCAAACCCTCGGCGCAGTCGGTTTTGCAATATTAACAGGGTGCTATCAATTCCGTCATGAATATCGACAGGTTTCTTTTCCGATTCGTCTAGCCGTGAAAAATTGCGTAGAGAAAGGACAATTTGACGAATGCGTTCGGCTCCAATTTTCATTGAAGACATGAGTTTTGGTAAGTCGTCGCTAATAAATTCGGTATCAATCGTCAGGAGCATTTCCTGAATATCGCTGGTGGGTTTTGGGTAGCGAAGTTGGTATAGATTTAGCAATTGCAATAGATCTTTAGCATAGTTGCGGGCATGCACAAGATTGCCATTGATAAAGTTGACTGGGTTGTTAATTTCGTGGGCAATGCCTGCCACCATTTGCCCAAGGCTCGACATTTTTGCCGTTTGAATCAGCTGGGCTTGGGTGCCTTGGAGGGTGTGTAGGGCTTGACTCAACTGCTGGGCTTGAGTTTCAGCTGCGATCGCCGCTTCTCGGGTTTTGGCATACAGATCTGCCTGGTCGATGCCAATTGCCACTTGATCGATCACCGCTTTTAATAGCTCTACTTCGCTATCGCTCCAGGTCCGGGCAGTGCGGTGGCAGCATGAAATTGCGCCTAATCGACCCGAGTGGGTTTCTAACGGTATCATTAGCTTGGCAACAGAACCCGTGTAGGCTAATGCGGCGGCGATCTCAGGGGTGATCGGTTCTGCCTGACTATTCTCAACCCGCAGCATTTCGAGGTTCAAAATCTTTTGCGCCAGTCCAGAGGTGAGTTCTGCTGGATAAACCCCCATCAAGCTAGGTACCTTAGCCCCATGCGCTTCATGAGTCATCACCAAACTCGTCTGGATGCCGTCTGATTGATACCAAAGAAAATGACAGCGGTCTATTTTTAACAGTGACCAGATTTCGCTGACGGTGGTTTCTAAAATTGCTTCCAGGTTCAACGACGACCGAATTTGGCTAGCTAGCCGAAACAGCAATGCCTCGCGCCGACTGAGCAATTCTGCTCGCGCCCAGGTGCGATCAACGGCCATGGCAATATTGGTCGAGATCCAATTTAAGGTGGTGAGGGCGACTGGGCTAAGGGACTGCTGGCTAAAAATGGCCATCACGCCGACTAATCGATCTTCGACAATCAGCGGATAGGCGGCAAAGGTCAGGATTTGTGCTTGTTCCATCCAGCCGCGCGCGCCAATGCACATGTCGCCCGGAACGGTGTTGGTGATGTAGGGCTGGCGGGTCTGCGCCACAAATCCGATCACAGAAATGCCCAGGGAAATTGGGGATTGAAATTCTTTGGGTAGCGATCCGGTGCTGGCCTGGAGTTGCAGGAGATGAGTTTCGGCATCAAGCGTCCAAATATGAGCCGAAAAGGCGTCGAGCGCATTGACCAACTGAGCCGTAGCCCGCCCTAAAATCTCGACTACGGTGCCGCCCTGGGCTAGGCTCACCCCTACGTTTGCTCCCAGTTCGGCTAGATGCGATCGCACTCGCCATTCATGTTCGATGGCGTTGCGTTCGATCACGTTGCGCTCAGTGCGCCGCAGTTCTAGCTGTGCCATGACTTGCCGACCCAGTGCCTGTAAGCCAAGCCGCTGTTCTGGAGCTAGCGATCGCACCTGCTGATCGAATACGGCCAACACCCCGATCGCCACCCCACCCGCACCGAGCAGCGGCACCCCTGCATAAAACCGCAGCCTTGGCGCAGCGGTGACCACTGGCTCAAACAGAAACCGCTCGTCTATCCGCAAATCGGCTACCTCCAACACCCCACTCTGGTGCAGCGTGTGCTCAAAACAGGCCGCCAGCTGACAGGGCTGGGCAGCTGTCCAGCCGATTAGCGCCTTCAACCCATAGCGTTCTGTCCCAATTGGGCTAGGCCGCCCACCTTGCAAAAAAGCAATCAGCGCCATCGGCATTTGGCACACTTGAGCCGCCAGCCGCGCCACATCGTCGAAGGCATCCTCTGGCGCGCTGTCCCCAACTTGATACTGGCGCAACACATCCAGCCTGATTGCATCCTCTGGCGATATATGGGACGGATCAGTTGATCGATTCATTGCCATGAGTATCCGGTTGAACTCAGAGATGAGGCGATCGCATTTGAGCATTCACGCAACTGAGCAGGAAGTTCCCGTCCAGCCACCAGCCTAAACAGGCGGCCTACTGGCTCCGAAGCTGCCGCGTCACAGAGTCTGCCGGAGCAGTTTGTCCCGTTTGGCACTGACAAATCAGACCCGGTAGCACCTGCTCAATTGCAGCGGCAATCACACCAATACGAGCCTCCACATCTTCCACTATATTTCCCACATCTCGCGCCACCCGTGCCACTTCTACACCATCTACCAACAACGTCTGAGCAGGATAGTTTTGCAAAAACTCTAGTAGCGAAATGCGGTCATCTTCACTGACCGACAGCACCACCGCCGACCGCAGCGCCTGAATGTTGGTATCTCGATTAGCAGCGGAAGCCAGATTGCCGAGCTGAAACAGCGCATACTCTCCGGGTAAAGAGTTAAGCGCCTCGTCGGCAAACTTGAGCGTCAGCGGGACTTCGCTAGTGAGTAAAGCCCGAAAGTTATCGGGATCGACGTTAGCAAAATCCAGGTAAAACCTGAGCGTGCGCGAAACTTGCCCCGTTTCGGCTAGTGTAGCCAAATCTTCGACCGGGACAGATTTCCTCAGCGGGCCATAGGTAAACGTAATGCGATCGGCAGCATGGGCAGGCGCAGCACTCCCGATCGCCGCTGCACCTAGCAGTAAACTCAGTCCCACAAGCCGGGGTGTGACGCGGACAAACCAATGATAAATGTGTTGCACAGACACAGCCATAGCGTTATTTGGATGCAGAAGAATGTTTACTTAGACTCTGGCACTGCGGCAGGCTGTGAAGACCTAGCAGGCTCAGTAGAGCGTTCAGCGGGTGCAGCTGAGACCGTCGGCGCAGCAGCAGCTTCAGGCGATTGAGTTTCAGGCGATTGAGTCGCCGTAGCCGCAGCCGGAATACAGTCTGCCGCCTTTGCCGTCGTTGCAGACGTGCCGCCACCGCCGGACGCTGTTGGGGTCGGGCAATCGCAGACTAGATCTTGCAAATATTCTCGCGCTGTCTCCAAAATTGGCTGAATCCGTTCAACAAATGTCACCACATCCCCATACACTTGCTGCAAACCGCGCAGGTCAACGTAGATTTCTGATTCTGGATATTTTTGTAGCAGCTCCAAAACCGAAAAGCGATTATCATCTTCATACGCATTAATTAGCGTAGTGCGCAACGATTCAATATCCGCATCACCCGACGGGTCGCTCAGCAATTTCCGCAATTGAATCAACACAAATTCACCCGTAGAACCACTCAATGTGCGTTGAATAAACGCTTCGGTGACGGTAATTTGTTGATCTAAAATATCTTGGGTTTCGGCTTGAATTTCAGGATATTTTTGAAAAAACTCCTGCAAATCTCCTGCAACAGCACCGGATGCCGCAAATGCCTCGATCTCTTGAATCGGGACACTGACTTGAGTTTCATCGAACCGCAGCAAAATTGTTTCAGCGGCGCTGGCGCTGCCTACCATGCCCAACACCCCAGCCCCTACACCTAGCAATAAACTCTGAGTGAATCGTCTTAGCTTAGATCCAATCCGCTTAGATCCAATCCGCTTAGATCCAATTCCATGAGTGAATCCAGAGCGAATCCCTGTCAAGTCTGGCGCAAAATACATGCTTCTTTCCCTCGCTGAATGTTTGAATAGCCTACTCACTGTTCAAATCGCCACTAATCGCACCCACTTACTTATGGCATAAACACTTACCTATGGCATAAAAATAGCGCAAAACTTCTTACCGAACCCTTAAGATGCAGACAGTGACGAAGATCCGGTGACGGGTTCGGCTCACTGCGCCCTGGGTTCCTACTGGCGCGATCGCCTACAAAAAAACTGATTTTCTGGCCTACCAAGCCTCTCGACGGGGCGGTGTGGTCAAGGTGCGCTGTGAGGGCGAGCGGGTGCTGTTGGGCGGTCAGGCGGTAACGGTGACGCAGGGGGAACTATTGGGCTAGGCAAACTGCTGGTCATAGAAGCGGGCGTAGCGATCGCCTTGTGCCAATAATTCGGCGTGGGTGCCGGATTCGACGACGCGGCCTTGTTCAATCACGAGGATGCGATCGGCGCGGCGGACGGTGGCGAGGCGGTGGGCAATGATGAAAACGGTGCGGCCTTGCATTAGCCGTTCTAGGGCTTCTTGCACCAGCGCTTCAGATTCGGAATCGAGGGCGGAGGTGGCTTCGTCTAGGATCAAAATTCGGGGGTTGAGCAAGACGGCACGGGCGATCGCAATTCGCTGTTTTTGGCCACCCGAGAGATTAACGCCGCGTTCACCCACCCAAGCCTCATAGCCGCCGGGAAAGCCAGTAATAAACTGGTGGGCGTTGGCAATTTTGGCGGCAGCTTCCACCGCTGATAGGTCATATACTTTTTGACCAAAGGCAATATTTTGGGCGATCGTACCGGAAAATAAAATCGTTTCTTGGGGCACAATGCCAATTTGCCGCCGCAGGCTGGGCAGCGTGACGGTACGGATATCTACCCCGTCAATTAAAATTTTGCCCTGCTGCGGATCGTAAAACCGGGGCAGCAGATTTGCTAGCGTCGTTTTGCCCGCTCCCGATGGCCCCACCAGCGCGATCGCCTCTCCAGGAAACGCCAGCAAACTCAGATCTTGCAACACCCAGTCCGCTGCTTGTCCCGCCTCTGCCACCGCTCGTCGCGTCCCTTCATAGCGAAAACTAACGTTGTGATATTCCACTTTGCCCGTCACGGCGGGGAGGGCGATCGCGCCTGGTTGCTCCTGCACAGCAGGTTGAATATCGAGCAGTTCAAAGATGCGATCGACGGACGCTTGCCCCTGCTTGAATTCGTTGTAGTTGTCGGTTAGGTGGGCGATCGGGTCTACCAGCATGGCTACCGCCACCACGTAGCTGCCAAACTGCTCCCCGGTGAGGTTGCCCTGGCCAATTTGCCAGCCGCCCAGCAACAGCAGCAGCAGCACACTGACGGCATACATAAAGCCCACCACCGGATATTGCACCGCCTTCAGCCACGCCGCCGCATATTTGGCCTGACGGTTGCGCTCGGCTTCTTTGCCAAACCGCTCAATTTCGTACTCTTCGGCGGCAAAGGCGCGAATCAGCCGAATGCCGCTGAACACTTCTGTTAAGAGCGACGACAGATCCGACACCAAATTCTGACTGCGCCGCGAAATTACCAGCATCCGTTCCCCAAACCAGCTAATCAGCAGCCCCATCAGCGGCACCATCACCAGGCTGGCCAAGGTCAACTGCCAGTTGAGATAGACCATGTAGCCAAAGACAAAAATCAGTTGCAGCACGCAGGGCGTAAAGTCGTGAAATACCTTGTTCACCACCTCGCCAATCCGGTCAATGTCCTCCGTCATCCGGTACGACAAATCTCCGGTTTGCGCCCGTTCAAAGTAGCTGAGGCTGAGCCGTTGCAGGTGCGCATAGACCCGCTGGCGCAGGTCGAGGGCGATCGCCAATGCCGCCTTCGCCATCAGTGAATCTTGGCCATATTGCGCCAGCTTTTGTACCAAAAAAATGCCCCCCACCAGCGCCGCAATCCGCGCCAGTGCTGGAACATCGCCCTGCACCAACAGCGCCAGCATTTTACCTGCCAGCCATGCCAGCAGCGGCCACACTGCCGTAAACACCAGCGTGCAGCATAATGCCTGGACAATGGTGCCCCAATGCGGTTTCAGGTAGGGCAACAGTCGCCCATATCCCGTGGCAGGTTGCGGGCGAGGCGGGAAAGAGGAGAGAGTACGTGAGGATTTCAAAGGGGGTGCGATCGCGTGATTAGCCTATCAAGTTAGGCTATCAGGTTTCGGTAGTGGGTCTCAATCGCCAGATCCAACGCCGCTCATCAAGCATTTTGAGATCTGCGATCGCTACAAAGAAATCGCAGATCTCACGCAATCTAAACCCTTAACTTATCCAATTACCCGAAGCGATCGCACCAAAATCCGCATGATTTCATGGGGGTTGAGCGGGACAATCAGTTGGGAGTCGAGGAGGGGAATCACTGGACTCCAAAAACCGACTTCGGCATAGCGCAGGTTGTGCAGGCGGTGGATGGTGTGTTGCACCACTTCTGGGGTGCCAATCAGCAGGTGCCGCAGTGGCGTGGGTTCGGGGATGGGTGGCGCAGGATACGGCTGCGGCGTATCGACAATCACCATAGGTGAACTGGATGCAGCAGTTGCATCGGCAGCAAGAAATGAATCAATCATTTGGGGTTTCCTGGTAACAAGGGATTAGGAAAACCCAAGAATTTAGCCACCCTAGACCTGCGGGCATGGCAAGCTGGGGTGGCTTGAGGGTATTGTGTACAATTACCTCAGCCTCCTGACTGCTCACTTCAGTCTTCGGGGTCAGCTACCGGACGTTGTTACGAGCAGCGTTCGGTGGCGTTGACTAAATTTTTGGGCGATCAGCTACATCTCGGAGAACGGCCATCCAGCAATGCGGCATTGACAGATTAAAGCGCATCTGGCCTATACAGTCAACTTATTGGTGGCGATCGGCTTGGGTCGGCTTTTTGGGGGTGGGGGCGATCGTCCTGGGTTGGTGTGACCTGTATCTCACTGTGCCTTGAACGATCTAGCGGCTAACGTCAGCAGTGCAGAGCCACGCTCGGAATAGCTGCTCCTTTCGCCTTCGTGGCCTCTGCACTGAAACATTAGACATTACAAAAAACTGTTGTTCCAAAAAACCAGATTAGCTAGAGCTTAGCAGGTTGATCTAAACCACAACTGGAAGATTGAGTACGAATTAGTAATTTTTATTAGATTTGAGAATAGATAGTCCTACGTTAATCCGATGAATACACCATGAAGCATCTTCTTTAGACCATTCTTTTTCTTCAATTAGCCAATCTTCTAGTAATTCTAAATCAACAGAATTTTTTGCATGTCTAGATAGACTACATATAAATCTGTCTAATCTTTCAATGTCGAGCGGGTGATAGCTTGTTGGAAACAAATTTAAGTATACCTCGAATATTGTTCTTGACTTTATCCCAGTAATAATATTTTTTAATTCTACTTTTTCGCTGGTGGTTTCTATCGTGATTTTAACATTCTCTTTTCTTGCATAACCCTTGAAGCTATTAACAAAGTTAACAGCAATTTTGTTGTATTCAATTATTGACAATTTATCATCTGTCATGGGAGCAATATTTGCAATGTAGAACGTGTTTTCACGCCTTCTTGTTATCGTTACAGCAGGCTGGCAGTTGTTTTTCAATCCCAAAATCACACAAGATGGTTTTCCTATTCGTGACGAGTATTCTTCTGACTTTGTCTCTAAGAAATTCCAATCACTTACGCGGTTAGAGAACTGCCTAATTACATCTATGAAATCCTGATGATTTGAATATTGAGATCTCAAGAACACATCAATATAAGTTTTCATACGATTTAAACTTCGTAGTTTTCTCAGTAGAGTGAACTCCCTTTTGGGAAAGACCGACACTATTTCTAGCCGAAGCTGACAAATATTCTACACTGAGGTATAAACGCATATAGGTAGGTGAGCTACCTGACTTGATACTCAACCGTAAATGTGCAGTATGAGTTCAGAAGGTAAGATCTTATCCAGAGTGTTTGTAAGCTGATACTTTCTCTAAATAAATTTCAGTCTCCAACTTTTTCAAGCTGAATTTCATGCATTAGTGACGATGGCTTGTTGAGAGTTGTAACCATTCCTATCCTTGTTATGCAGCGATCGAGACAGAGTAGATACTCAGGCATGGAAAGATTATAACTTTCCTTCAAAGGTAAGTGAAAGACTCGGTTTTAGCTGCTCCCTAGTTTTGCATTCAGTGCGCTTCACTTTGGACGATGGGTTACGGCGATCGCCCGAGTAATACATGAGTGCCCCAATATAGCAAATGCGATCGCCTACGACAGATCATCTCGCTCCAAGCGAACCTAAACTTCACGTTCTACGTACTCCCATTCTTTACTTGAGCGCATCCGCAGCAGGGGTGAAGGAGTACTTTCTGGTTAGAGTAAACCAATAGGGTAAGTAGCGGCTGAAAAAATCTGTCATGGGCAATGAGGCTTGGCTGAAAATCTGCTTAGTGCTGGTTTTGAGTTCTGCCAGACTTTGCAGCGATCGCCAGTGTAGTAATTGCGATCGCCGATAGAGTCACAGGGCTATTTGACGATAAAATTCATCTTCATCACAAAGCATTCACGTAACTCAAAGTCCTCTTCAGATTGAGGAACAAGCAGCCTGCGGCGGTAATGTTCAATTTCATTTAATAGGGCTTTATGAAATTTTTCTCGATCAATAATTAACCCTTTAGAAGGTTCCCTCACATCCACAAATTGCACCATTTTTGGCTGATTTACGCGGATTGTAGAGTATTCTTTCGTGTGACCTTGATGCAATAATCCACAGCGAAAGTGTGAATAAAACTTACTAGATTTCTCTCTGGTAAAGTGCTGGCTGAAATAGGGGCTTGCCTTAAAAAACCGCCAAAATGCAGAGTTGTGACCGATATCTGTTTCATCAACACCATAATAAAACTGATACAAGGTTTCGATCACAAGACAGTCGAGCGCAATAATAGAAAACCCGTTAAACCATTTCACTCTTGGGTCTGCGTGTTCTTCAATCGATTTTATGGGAGCAAGGAATCGACCATTTAGTCTGTCATAAAAAATTTTAACGGCTCTTTTCCAATCAGGACTGTCAGGCTCACTTAAGTCAAGAATTTTCCAACAGCTCGCTTTAAATTTAGGTGAAATCAGATAGCTATCTTCTTCTAGTGGTGTATAAGATCCGCTCATACCCTTCTCCTCAGCAGTCTCCTCAGCAGTCTCCTCATCATTGATATACATAATTTCTCCAGCCACAATCTGACATAAGTCCCATCCAACTCTTTATTCAACTACAAAGCTGTAGCCTAAATACGGGGAGGAAGAAATGATCCGGCAGGTTTGCAGCCTCATCCCCTCTGTTATAAAACTATTGATTAAATTTGCGCTCTAACACCCAAAAAATTAGACTATATACTAGCAGATATATCGACCGTTTTTTCAAATAGCTTACTTGAACCCACCACGAATTTGTATTTTGCGATTATGGCGTTCCTGCAAAAGCGAATGAAGGACTGATTTTGAGTTCCACCAGGGTTTGTAGGCAGCGCGGCTGACTTTGGTGGCAGGTTACGGCGATCGCCCCCAATTTTAGGCTGGAGGCGATCGCCTTCTGATTGAGATCCGTGGCGCTACCCCAGCGCTACCTCCAATAGCTCAAACAATCACAGTCTAGGATGCGTTGAGCGCTGTTAGTAAATAATCAGCATAGAAATCGATTGTTGAACTAGCAAATCAGGTTTGTAGCGTCACAATGGCGATCGCCAAGATGGCGCGGTTTCCGGGTGATTGCAGTAGCGGATGCCGCATTATCTGTCTGAGCTATGAGGAAATAAGATTTGCCAGATGACCTCCTAGGTCAGCTCGTTGGCAGCGGGTTGGGAATTGCTGAATGCACTCATTCTCTCTGGAGCGAGCCATAGTGATGCCGATTGCAGCCAGTGATCGGGTGGGGCGATCGCGGCTAACGGCACTCCCACTTACAGGGGTAACCAGACAGAAAACGTACTGCCGATCCCCATTGTTGAGGAAAATGACACGCGCCCTCCATGCAGTTCGGCCAATTGTTTAGACAAAGCCAGTCCCAGTCCAGAACCCATATTTTGGGGATGGTTCATAATATCGAACTGCTGAAAAGCCTGAAATAGTAAATGCTGCTGCTCAGGTGGAATCCCCACACCTGTATCATCGACTTCAATTACCAAAAAACTAGTGTCAAATGTAACCCAGGAGGAGGCTAAATTCTCTTCTACTGGCAATGTGTTTGCTTCTAGCTGTTCTCGGCTTGCCACTCGACTCTTTAACGTAACGGTTCCACCTGAAGGTGTAAACTTTACAGCATTCGACAAAAAGTTGAGCAAGATTTGGAGTACCCGCTGTTGGTCTACCACAATCGACTCAACCGCCATGGGCAAAGCCAGAAAAAGGGTTTGCTGTTTGGCGATCGCCCGCACTTCAATCATTTCAATTGCACTCTGACAAAGTTCAAGCACATCAACGATCGCTTTATTGAGTTCTTGCTTGCCCGCTTCAATTTTGGCCAAATCTAGCAAATCATTGATCAAACTCAGCAAATGTTCACCACTGCTGTGAATTAAAGCTGTGTACTGCTCCTGTTTAGGATTAAGAGCGCCATAATGCTGTTGTAAGAGCACGCTAGACAACCCAATCACAGACGTTAGCGGCGTCCGTAGTTCGTGAGAAATGTTCACAATAAAATTAGACTTAAACTGATTTAGCTCCTGCTCTTTGGCTAAAGCCTTCCTCACGTCTTCCTCAGCCTGCTTGCGCTGAATGAATAAACCCAGCTCAGTTGAAGCCGCAATCAGGTCAATCAATCGTCGATCTTCCTGCCGCGATTCAAGCATGTAGAACACAAGAACGGTGACTACTTCATCGTTTGCCAGCAGCGGAATCCCCAAGGTGGCTTTGAGTCCGGCGGCCATTGCCAACTGCGATCGAATATAGACAGTATCAGAAGCATCTGATATATCTTGATGCCATTCTGCTTGCTTAGAGCACCAAACACGACCTGGAATGCCGACGCCGGGAGGAAAGATAAAAGACTGACTCTGTCGCCGGAAGTCTGCTATGCTCTCAGTTTTGCTGTACCAAGCCGAACTACATTCCAGCACCGTCTTATCGGCACTTGGCACCCAAGCCTCGCCAAATTCCCATTGCGTTGCCTCACAGATTTTCTGTAGCGCTACCGTCAAGGCAGACGAGAAATCAGGCGAACCCACAATCGCCTGCGTGACGCTTTGCAACAGCTGTCTATCTTGCTCTGCCGCCTTGTGATCGGTAATATCTACACAAGATCCGGTAAAGCCCACAAAGCTGCCGTCGCTGAGAAATCGCGGGATGCCCGTTTCCACCAGCCAGCGATATTCACCATCTGCCCGTCTTAGGCGATACTCAATCGTGTAAGGAACTTGAGCTTCAAAAGCGACGTTATAGCGCCGCATCCACTGCTGTAGATCATCGGGATGCAGGCTTTGCTGCCACCCTTCGCCAATCTCTTGCTCCAGCGATCGCCCTGTAAACTGTAGCCAAGTTTGACTATAGAACAGGGATTGTTGATCTGGCCCATCTACCCAGATTAAAACTGGAATGCGATCGGCCACCGTGCGAAAACGGTCTTCACTTTCTCGTAAAACCGCCTCCTGACGCCGTAACTCTTGAGTTAGGCATTCTGCCTCTTTGAGCTTGCGGCGTAGCTCTAGCTGAGCAACGGTTTGACGACCGAGAACCTGCAATGCCTCAATCTGGCTAGACGTTAATTCACGCGGGACAACGTCAATCACGCAGAGACTTCCCAGGGCATGCCCATCGGGCATAATCAAAGGGACTCCAGCATAGAAACGAATATGAGGAGCGGCTGTGACTAAGGAATTGGTGGCAAAACGCTCATCCGCTAACGCATCGGGCACCACCAGAATATCGGATCGCAAAATTGTGTGGCTGCAAAACGCCAAGTCGCGATGGGTACTGGTAAGGTCTAATCCCACTTTCGATTTGAACCATTGCCCCTCCGCATCGATCAGGCTAATCAGCGCAACTGGAGTATCACAAATACTAGCGGCTAAGTGGGTCAGATCATCAAACGCATCTTCAGGATCAGTATCTAGAATTTCATACTGGCAAAAAGAGTCTAACCTAGCTGATTCATTCTGAGGCAAGGGAGGGCGTTGCATTTTCCTAGAGAATCAATTAAAAAACAGCTGGCCTAAATCATAAATTTTTATCATTTGCAAGCGACAATCGGCGTAGAAATATCCTGATAAGATACTAGATTAAAGCAAAAATCCTAATTGTGGGATCTATTAATTTGAGCTAGCACTTGGCGGCGAAAGTTTAACTACTGTTACAGGCTCCCCAGACAAGGGGCTTAAGCCCCTTGTTCAAATGTAGGCAAACTTCCGCCGTGTAGTACGAGCATCCCGGTCAAAAAATCGCCGCAGTATAGCCGTCGTCACAAACGTTAGGACGCAGGTTAGCACGTCAGCCAACAAGGGGCTTAAGCCCCTTGTCCTAAG
>ENA-ORBV01007352-ORBV01007352.1-microbial-mat-metagenome-genome-assembly--contig:-NODE-7352-length-18956-cov-5.508925_pt1 | contig 18956 bp, 13 predicted proteins | sample MGYA00237777_ERZ505514 | MGnify/ENA primary metagenome ERZ505514 (study PRJEB26160, sample SAMN06269048) | microbial mat metagenome | isolation source: Oligotrophic lake microbial mat | place... | reverse complement strand
CAGCAGCGGTTCCCACACCGTGGCCAAAGGATTCGCGGCCAGCAGAACCCCGGCGTTCGCCAGCATCGGCTGCCCGGGAAGAACCAACGGCGCGATCAGCAAGGGCAGCGCCGCCAGGGCGAAGCCGCAGAGCACGCCATGCCAGAGGGCGGACCCGATGGGCCGGGCCGAAAAGCGGCGCGAGAGAAGTAGTTCGAGCGCCAGCCAACGGTCATGCTGCGTGGGCAGCAACAACCCGCGCCCGCCGCCGTAGAAGAGCACCATGCCAAAGCCCAGCACCGCCATGCCGAAGAGACGGCCCCAGGCCCGGCTTAGAAACCCAGAAAACTGACGTGTCGTCTCCGCCCGCGCTTCGTCCACCCAGGCGCCGCCCACGAAGCTAAAAATCACGATGGCCAGCGCCACTACCCCCATCGACACCAGTCGTTGCCGGTTCAACCGGCGTCGCACCAGGGCGCGGAAAAAGGAAGGAAACGCCGCCGAGACGAGGGCGAAGATCAGCACCACCAAAGTGATCAAGAGGTAGCTTTGGGGCGCTTGCAGGTCCCGCACTTCGGTGCGAAAGGCTTCCGCCGGCTCCGCCATTAACTCCGCTTGCACCAGTTGCTCTTCGCTGAAGCTCGCTTCAAAGCGCAACAAATGGGGCGAATCGGCCGGATCGCTGTACTCCCACGAATACAACAACTGGCTGCTCTGCGTCACGCCGCGGTTCACCGGTCGGAAAAACTGCGCGGATTCCCCCAAATACTGCGCCTTCACCCCTTCGGCTATCGCGTCCAATGTCTCCGTCGCGTTCACATGGCCCACCGAACTGGCCACCTGGGACTGGGTACTGAAGCCCGCCAACTGCCCCCGGGCATTGAACGTTACCCACGCGTAGCGTTCGCCGCCCGGTTGCTGCAACGTCACTTGCTCCACATACGGGGTGATCAAGCTGGCGAAGACTCGCGATTCAGGATGCAGCCGCCGCCAGAGATAGATCCACGCCCCGCCCCGCCAGGCCAGCGATTGCACCGCCGGGGTCCAGTTGGTCGCATCGATGCCATTCGCCCGGGTTACCTCGCGCGCCTTGGCGATCGCCTCGGGCCGCGAAAGCCGCAACTGTCCCAAGCCCGCCGAACGGTCGTAGCGGGGAAACATCTGCCACAGGGCCACCGTGCCCAACAGGGCGGCAATCATCGCGAAGATCGAGCGTTCGCGCATCGCTTAAGCCACCCCCCGCAGTTGGATGCCGGCGCCCGCCTGCAACTGAGGCACCTGCATCTCGATGATGACTGCCGTAATGTCGTCCTTCAAGTCGGCTCCCGTAGCATTCACCGTCTGCAGCAGGTCGGCATGGAAGCGCTCCGCCGTCTTGGGTTGCTCGTCGTTCAAGCGATCGAGCCACTCGTCCAGCGTGCAGCCCATTCGCGACTCGAGCCGCGCGGTCAAGCCATCCGTGCAGAACAAGAACAGGTCGCCCGGATCCAGCTGGATCCGCCCCTCTTCGCCCTCCGGCGGCGGTGTCACCTCGGCCACCATCCTGCCAGGCCCCTGGCGTTGCCGGTGGCTCAAGTGAAATAACCGTGGATTCTGGCCCAGCCGCGCATAGCGCAATTCCCCGCGCGCCGTATCCAGCACCGCATAACAAAGGCTAAAGTGATGCGCCGTCGACGAGATGGCCTGGGTCAACACCGGCTTCAGCCTTTCGAGGGCCACGCCCGGCGGCCAATCGCGTTGCGCCGCGTAGGAGAGGAAGCCCTTGGCCAATCCGATCGTCAGCGCCGAGGCTAGCCCGCCCGAACTGCCGTCGGCCACCAGCACACCGTGGCGTTGGCGAGGGAGGCGGTAAAAGTCGTAGAAATCGCCACCCACCTCGCGCGCCGGGTGACAGCTTGCCGCCAAGCCAAAGCCATCAATCTCCGGCAGGTACTCCGGCAACAATCGGATCTGCGCCTCGCGCGCCGCCGAGACTTCCTGCTCTAGCGATAAGCGTTCTTCAATCCGATGCGCATGCTGCGGCCGCACCTCGGCGTCACTCAGCCTGCGCCCGCGGTAGAGCATCACGATCCCCAGCAGCGCCGAACCGATGCCTAGCGCGTAGGTGCGCTGGGCATTCGCCGCCCAGCCGTCCACCACTGCGGAGAGGTCGTTGTTTTGCAAGACGGCGAAGAACCACCATAGGCCCACCACCGCGGCCAGAAAATCACCGTACCAAAACGTGAGCAGCGCCAGCGCCGCGACCACCACCAGCGTGCCGATGGTGGCTGGTTCATCGAAGTTCACGCCAAAGCCGGAAGTGATCGCTCCCAGCAGGCAGAACACCACCGCCAGCAGACGGCGCAACCAACTGCGCTCAAAGTGGCGGCCCAGGTAAAGCAAGGGCAGCATTAGGCACAGGCATGCCAGGAAGAACGCCGTCACCGGTTCGCTGATCATCGTGATCACCCACGGCGAACGGCCATAGGCCGAACTCAGCGTGGTCTCGCGCAGCAGGCTGTGTCCGGCCGCGTAGTGGAGCAGCCGCGCGGCGAGAAAGGCCCACCCTCCGGACGCCGCGCCGATCACCAAACTCCGGCCCACATTGGCCGAAGTGAGATAACCGGTGAAGACCGCGTCGAACGAAGTGATCTTCCCTGGGTAGGATTCTCGCATCTCTCCTTCGCCGGCCCCGTAAACCAGCGCCAGCACGATCCCTTGCAACGCAAACGACAACACCACCGACACCGGCAGCAGCATCGCAAACGGACTCAGGCTCTGATCGGGCGACAGCGATCCCTGTCCGATGCTAAGGTCGAGCAGAATCACCAGCGCGCCAAACAAAGCCATCGTGCCCACCATGATGCCGCTGCGGGTCCAGGAGATTTCGCGCTCCAGTGCCCGCCGGGAAAAACGGTAGACGGAGTAGAGGACCCCGATCGCCAAACCGAGCGCGGCCAGGGAACTGAAGAGGGCGTTGAACCGGGATTCGCGCACCGGTAACTCACCGCGATTCACTTTCACCGCTAAAGTACGTTCCGTGATTCGACTGCCCTGCACTTCCACCGTCAGCGTGCTTTCCACTCCTGGCAATACCGGGGTGCGCCACAGATAACGGCGCGCGCTCTGAGTCCCGCTGCCGATGCCGGTTTCCACCTCGGGTTCGCCCCAACGGTGGTCTGGAAATGCCCGTTGCGCCTCAGCCAACGCCAACCGCCGGCTTTCCGGCTCAGGCTTCGCCGCGCCCACCGCCATCAGATTCGGGGACATATCGAAGCCATGCACTTGCCCACCCGGACGCAGCCAAACGGCAAACCATTTCTTCTTATCCGGCGACGCGAACAGCACGCGGAGGGTGTTGATCGGCGCGAGCGCCCGGCGCGTTGCCGGCAACTCCTGCCAGTTGCTGGTCGCGGCCAGAATGGCATGCTCCGCCCCGACGTTCAGATGGACAGACGGCATCCAGTCGCGCAAATTGACGCCCAGGCGCTTGCCGAACCCCATCGCGCGGCCGATCGCCTGGTCCGAGCTGATTTGCGGTTCTCTTACCTGCGGGACGTACAACCGCAATCCGCCCCAGTAAGCTGCGGGCGCCAAGCCCAAAAAGAGCAGCCAGGCCCACCAGTAGCGCGAATCGCCGGCAAACGGCGTCAGCATCCGCTTCAACATCGCCGGACAACCATCATCGTAATGTCGTCAAACTGCGGTGCCTCGCCCACAAACTCGTCGATCCGCAGAAACATGTGGTCGATAATCTCATCCACTGGCCGCTCGCACGACTCCCGCAACGCACTTACCAGCCGCTCCATATCGAATTCTTCGCCCAGGATATTATTTGCATCCGGTACGCCGTCCGAGTAAATAAAGAGGATATCCCCCGGATGTAACTGTAAGTCGCCCTGTTCGAACACGCGCTTCGGGAACATGCCGATCGGCATCCCGGTCGTCCCCAGTAACTCGACGCTCCCGTCGGCGCGCAGAATCACCGGATCGTTGTGGCCGCCGTTTACATAGTGCCCGGCCCCAGTCTCCGGGTCGTAGCGCACCAGAAACGCGGTGGCGTATTTATTAGACGGGGTGCTCGCCCATAATAAGTCGTTGGTCCGTCGGGCAATTTCTTTCACGTCCACTTCGTGCGCCAGGATCGCGCGCAGCGTGGCCTGAATATTGCTCATCAGCAGCGCTGCGGCGATTCCTTTACCCGAAATATCGGCCACGCAGAGTAAGTGCTCTGGATGATCGCTACCGTGGCACAAGAGCACGTCGTAGTAATCGCCGCCCACCTGCCGCGCCTGCCGATTCCTCGCCGCCAGCTCCGTGTGAGGCAGCTGGGGCAAGGTCTTCGGAAACAGATCCACCTGAATCGATGCCGCTAAGTGCAATTCTTTCTCGATTTGCTGCTTCGCCAACGTCTCACGAAAGTGCCAGGCGTTGTCGAAGGCCACCGCCGCCTGGGCCACTAAGCCGGCCCCGAACTCGCGATCCGCCTCCGTATAGGGCTTACGACCCAGTCGCGGACCCAGCACCACCACGCCATTGCACTGATCGTTCGACCGGATGGGAAACAGCAGGCTGCCAGCCGGCAGGTTCACCTGCGCCCGCAAATCGGCCGGCAGATGGTCTTCGAGAAACGCCGCCTCGGTCAGGCTGCTTACCGCTTCGCGCAGCGCATCGCCGCGATGCAGGTCAATGCCTTTTTCCCGCTCTAACTGCGGCTGCCCTGGCTTCCAGGTGATTACGGCGTGCTTCAGCACCGCCCAGCGTCCGGCTAGCGTCAACGTCAGCAGCTGCGCGATGGCGTCGGGGTCGGTGGTCGCCGCCAGTCCGCGCACCAGGTCGAGCAACGCGCGCAACTCCTGGATCTTCTGGTCGAGCGAGCGATTGCTGATCACCGTCAGTTCGTGCGACCGTGCATTCTCAATGCTCGAAGTCGCCAGGCCCAACAGCGCATCCAAAAATTCTCGCTCCCCGGGCGCAAACTCGCCCTTCAGCGATGGCCCCGTTGCCAGCAACCCGAGCCCATCGCCGAAAGGAAAATGATGCGCCAACCCCGCGGCCGTGGCCTCTGTTGCCCCAAAGAACTGCTGCTTCTCGAGTCCGTTCATGCCGCGCCAGAACGCCGCTTCCATCCGGCCTTCGCGCTGAATCGAGATTACGGCTTTGGTCACCAGCAAACGACCCATTACCGTCCGCAGCAAGTGCTTCAGCAGGTCGTCGAGCTCCAGCGAATTCAGCAGCCGTGCCGACTCGAGCAACGACTCAAGTTTGGCGGCCTCAAAATGGCGATCAATACGTGGCTCCATGGCAATGTTTCAATTTAGCAGGTGCTCACTGGTATATTGAGGCTAAGTGCTGGTCTATTCCCTGACTGCGTGGTTCGTGCTCGCCTCGCTCGCGCAGGACGCGGTCACTTTTCGCTCGAGTTCGAGTTTCATTTCGGTCGACGCCCAGGTGCTCAACGGCCTCCACACCGTCATCGGACTCCGCCGTGAGGACTTCCGTATTTGGGACAACGGCGCGCCCCAAGCGATCGCGAGCTTCGGCACCGAGGATCAGGAACTTGATGTGATCCTAATGCTCGACGTCAGCCAAAGCACCGGCCTCATCCAGGAGAGCATCAAAAGCTCCGCTGTCCAAGCCCTGGCGCAACTCTTTCCCCGCGACCGGGTTGGGGTCATCGTCTTCGCCGACGAACCGTTGGTGCTCATACCCCTCACGGCGGACCGCGCGTTGGTGCAGGCTAAGCTCAGCGAACTGCCGGCCGGCCGCGGCGGCACCGAGCTCAATGCCACCGTCCAAGTCGCCGGCAGATACCTCGCCCAGCACGCCCGCCCCGGCGCCCGCCGCGCCATCGTCATGATGAGCGACAACCAAGGCTACCCCAGCGTCAGCGACCAAGCGGTGCGCAACGACCTTTGGACCACCAACGTCGTCTTCAACCTGCTGCTGTTTCCGGCCAAAGGCGCCCGCCGCGAAGCCGACGTTCGCCAGTTCGCCAAAGCGACGGGCGGCGAGGTGCTGCCCTATCGCACCACCGGCGTCCCGCTGGCCGAGTTGCTGCAGCGTCTGCGCCAACGGTATTCTCTGCTCTATCTCAGCCCCACTGGGCAACCCGGCGAAACGCGCCAGCTCCGCGTGGAACTATCGCCCGAAGCCAAACGCCGCTTTCGCCAAGCCAAGGTGCGAGCGCGCACCGGCTACCGCGTTACTGGCCCGTAGCTTCAGTGGGCGGCAGAAGTAGCAGGTAAAAGCCTAACAAGAGCAAGAGGTCGAGGTCGACGCGGTGGAAGGCATCGTCGCCCAGGAACACCGCCGCGCGCGGTTTGCCCGCCTGCTTTTTCTGGAAGCCGATCAGCCCTTGGCCTTCTGGTGTTAGCCATTGCCATTCGGTCTCGAAGAAATTGGTGGTCTGAAACTCGAGCTGTTGGCCGCTTTGGTAGCGCAATTGGCCCTTCTTCCCGGTGAAGTTTGGCCCGTAGACGGCGAACATCTGATCGCTATCGGCGAACCGGACATTGATGTGACTCTTGAGCAGACCTTGCCGCTCGAACGTAAATGCTGCCCGCGCGGTCGTGCCGCGGCCCAACGAGCCATCCAGCTTCTTGAGTTCGAGCCGCCCGTAAGTGCCTTCAGCACCGGTAAGTTCAAACTTACGGCCGAGTGCGGGCTGGCGCCACTCCAACTGCGGCTCCTGGAGATTCGCGAGACTCAGTAAGTCGCTCATGGTTAGCGAATTCGTTTCCGGTAATCTTCCACCTGCGGCATGCGGACCACGCGGCACATTTCAAAGAGCCGGGAATGGGCCCGGCTGCCGATGGCCTCGCTCAAGCCGCGCCTGGTCTGCACGCCAATCGGTGATTTCTCCATCATGTTACTTCCGAAATCCGCATCCGGTAAATTGGTGGTGGCGATGAGCGGCTTCTGCTGATTACATCGATGAGTGATGATGGAAGTTACGGTATCTTCCACCCAGTCATTAATGCGGTGCGCTCCTAGGTCGTCGAGTAACAGGACCTCGGCATCCAGCACCGAGCGGTAGACTTCTTTATCGGGCTGGCCGGACATGGGGTCATAACTCGTCCGAATGCGGTCGAGCAAGGTCTTATAGTCGAAGAACAGTCCCTCAAAGCCCTTGCCGATCAGGCTTCGTAAAGCCGCCACGGCTAAGTGGGTCTTGCCGGTGCCTGGGTCGCCCACTAACAATAACCCCCGCTTATCGGTCGCGGGAAAATCCCGGGCGTAGGAGCGCACCACCAATAACACGCTGGCCAAAGCCCGGTTGGCGATCGGATTGTCGACGGGTAGTTTGAAATTCTCGAAACTGCTCTGGCGATAGAGCGGCGGAATCGCCGCATTCGCCTCGACGCTAGCCGCGCGGCCTTCCTTCAAACAATCGCATTTCGACGTGCTGGTAACCCCGTCACGATTTATATAGACCCAACCGGAGCCATGACAATGCGGACACTTTGGATCGGCCGGCATCTATTCGATCACCAACAGCGCTTCGCCCGCCGCGACGGTGCTGCCTTCCTTCGTTTGAATCGACTTTACGACACCTGCCCGCGGCGCCTTCATTTCGTTCTGCATCTTCATCGCTTCCACTACCACCACGCCTTGCCCCGCTTCTACCGCCTCTCCCTCTCGCACCAAAATCCGCACCACCTTGCCGGGCATTGGCGCCTTCAATGTCGCTTGGCCCGCCCGGCCCGCAGCGGCGGCGCTGGCCTGGCCATTGCGCGGATCCCGAATCTCCACTTCGCGCCGCCGGCCATTTACATCGACCCAGGTTAGCCCATCCGGCATTGCTCCGGTCCTGACTTCGTAACTCCGGCCCGCCACCAAGACACTGAAAGTGCCCGGCTCGACCTCTACGGCACTCGCCACGCCGGACTGGCCGGCGAGTGAGTAACTCCAAGCATCCGGCTGGCCATTGGGCAATAACTCGAATAACTCCGCACCCAACTGGTACTTCATCGGTAAAGACCTTCCCCCGCTTGCGACTTCCAGCGCGAAGCCCGCTCGCTAGTAACCGCCGTCGCTACCCGGGGCTGGCTTAGCGCCGCGGCGATTGCCGCCACGACTTTAGCCTCAGCATCCGGCACTACCGCCGGACGCCGCGCGAAAAAGCCGTCGAGAAAGCCGGTGTTTAGGTTTCCGGCGCGAAACTCCGGGTCTTCGAGTAAGTCCAGGAAAAAAGCAATATTCGTCGTAATTCCGGAAATCGTATACTCCCGCAACGCCCGCGCCATTCGATTTGCCGCTAACTCCCGGGTCTCGGCCCACACCGCGAGCTTGGCCAGCAAAGGATCATACTCCATCGGTACGGTCCAGCCGGAATAGACGCCGGAATCGAGCCGAATTCCTGGGCCCGCGGGCCGCGCGTGTTCGATCATTCGCCCAGGGGATGGAAGGAAGCCGGCCTCCGGATCCTCCGCATACACGCGGCACTCGATTGACCAGCCGCGCCAGGTAATATCTTCCTGCCGCAAAGTAAGTGGCTCCCCGGCGGCAATGCGTAACTGCCAATGTACTAAGTCGAGGCCAGTGACTAACTCGGTTACCGGATGCTCCACCTGCAGGCGCGTGTTCATCTCCAGAAAATAGAAAGCGCCGCTGGGGTCGACGAGGAATTCCACCGTGCCCGCGTTCGTATAGCCCGCCGCCTGCGCCGCTTTAACGGCGGCCGCGCCCATCGCCTCACGCAAGCCGGGCGTCACACTCACCAGCGGCGACGGGCACTCTTCAATCACCTTCTGATGCCGCCGCTGGATGGAGCATTCGCGCTCGCCCAAGTGAATCAGATGCCCATGCTCGTCGCCGAGTACCTGGATCTCAATGTGCCGCGGATTCAGCACCAGCTTCTCGAGGTACACCTCGCTCGACTTGAAGGAGCGCTCGGCCTCGCTCGCCGCATCGCGCAAGGCTGCCGGCAGATCCTCGTGGCGATCGACGCGCCGCATCCCTTTGCCGCCGCCGCCCGCCGCGGCTTTGAGTAGCACCGGATAGCCAATTTCCGCCGCCAAAGTCTGCGCCTCTTCCGCGCTTTCTAACGCCTTCTTGGTCCCCGGAGCCAGCGGCACCCCGGCCTTCTCCGCCAACTCTCGCGCCGCCGTCTTCGATCCCAACGCGCGGATCGCGGCCGGTGTGGGCCCGATGAACTTGATGCCCGCCTGGCCGCAGGCTTCAGCGAATTCGGCGTTCTCCGAGAGGAACCCGTAGCCCGGATGGATCGCTTCGGCGCCATGCTCGGCTGCCGCCGCCAGAATCTTGTCGATGCGCAAGTAGCTTTCGCTCGACGGCGATGCGCCGAGGTAAGCCGCTTCGTCGGCTTGGCGAACGTGCAGCGCCGCGCGGTCGGCATCAGAATACACGGCTACGCTGCGGATGCCCATTTCCCGCAGGCCGCGAATGATGCGTACGGCGATTTCTCCGCGATTCGCCACCAATACTTTACGGAACATGGATACCGAATTTTAGCACTGGCTCCGGCCCTGGCGGCCGTTTATGAGACCATAGCGAGATAAGTTGCTATGCCTGCTACTGAACGCCTTCCGAAGAGCAACGCTACGGCCAAGGATACCCTGAAGGGCCAAGGGGTGCGTCTCACCCGCCAACGCCAGATCCTGATGGACATTCTGAACGCGTCCGCCACGCATCTGGACGCCGAGAACTTGTACTTGCTGGCCCGCGCGAAGGACCCGAAGCTGAACCGCGTCACCGTCTACCGCACCCTCAAGATGCTCAAAAAAGGTGGCTTAGTTGACGAACTCGACTTGATGCACTTCGGCGGCGACCAGCATTATTACGAGAGCAAGATGAAGCCTGAGCATGCGCATATCATCTGCATGCGCTGCGGTCGCGTGGAAGAGTTCTTCGGCGAACCGCTCCAGAAGATCCGCCAGCAAGTGGAGCAGGACTTCGGTTTCGAGATCCTGATCGCGCGCACCGAAGTGGGCGGCTATTGCGCTCTCTGCCGGGCCTTGCGGGCCCAGGAAGCGCCTGAAGCCGCGGCGGAGGCCTAAAACGGTTTGGCCGTCGAACCTCATCTCCTGCTGGAGCATCCCGCCGGGGGCCGCAGCCGCCACGCCATTGACCATCTGCCCTTTGAGATCGGCCGCCAGCCCGGGAATCAGCTCGTGGTGCGCGATAATCGCATCTCCCGCCGCCATGCTCGCATCGCGCTCACCGATGGTCAATACACGGTTGAGGACCTTGACTCCCGTTCTGGCGTCTTCCTGAATGGCCAGCGACTGACCGCGCTGGCGCCGCTGAAAACCGGTGACCAGATCGATTTCGGCGTCGACGACGGCTACCGGCTCACCTTTGCCCTCGAAAGCGAGGGCCTCGCCCGGCTGATGGCCAATTTCGGCGAACAGGGGCCGGTTCCGGCCGGCGCGCAAAATCTGGCCAAGCTGCGCAGTCTGGTGGAAGTCGCCCGGGCGCTGCAAACGTCGCTTTCGATTGACGACGTCCTTGCCGCCGTCGTCGACGCCGCCCTCACCATTACCTCCACCGAACGCGGCTTCCTCCTTCTTCGCCAAGGCGAGGACTTGACGATGCGTGTCGCCCGCGACTGTGGCCGCCGTGCCCTGGCCGACACGGACCTCCGCGTTCCCACCAAGCTGATTCACCGCGCGCTGGCCAGCCGCCGCGACATGCTGACGATGAACTTCGACCCTTACGCCGGGTCCGACCCCAGCATGACCGTCGCCCAACTCGAGCTGCGCAGTGTCGTTTGCGTGCCCTTGGTGAAGCTCCGGTCCAACTCGCCGGACGCCACCCAACAGTTCGACGCGGCGGCCGACACCGTAGGCGTCCTCTATCTCGATAGCCGCAACGCACAAGCCGATCTGTCCGCGGGCAATCGCGAGTTACTGCAGACCCTGGCTCTTGAAGCCTCGACGATTCTCGAAAATGCCCGCCTTCTCGACGACGAGCGCCGCCGGATGAAACTGGACGAAGAGATGGGCATTGCCCGCGAGATTCAGCAGAGCTTACTGCCTCGGATCCTGCCGACCGATGCCTGGTTCTCCGTTTGCGGATCGAGCCAGCCGGCCGCCCAGATCGGCGGGGATTACTTTGACGTCCGGCCGGCCGAACAAGGCGGCTGGTCGATTGTCGTGGCCGATGTTTCGGGGAAGGGAGTGAGTTCGGCACTCATGGCCTCGCTGCTCCAAGGGGCCTTTGTCGCCGCGCATCACCGCCCGGAGTCGATGGTCGACCACTTGGAACGCGTGAATCGCTTCCTGCTCGAGCGCATGGAAGGCGAGAAGTATGCCACTATCTTTTACGCCATTCTGCAGCCCGATGGAGTCTTACACTATGCCAATACTGGCATCTGCCCTCCAGCCGTAGTGCGCTCAAATGGCAGGATTGAGCGCCTCGAATCGAACGGCATGCCGCTCGGCTTATTCGAGGAAGCCACTTACGAATTGAGCCACTTACAGATGGAAAAGGGCGACGTCATTGTAGCCTTTAGCGATGGCGTTGAGGACTCGAGTAACGCCGCCGGCGATCATTTTGGCAAGGTGCGGGTGCGCGAGGCCCTCGTGCTGGGCGGCACGCCGAATCAGTTGCATGTCCGCCTGCGCGACGCCGCCTTGGCCTTTGCCGGCGACGCCCCTCAGGCCGACGACTTAACCGTGGTCGCGTTCGGTTATCGCCCTAACGAATAACTTCTGGTATACTAAACGGCGAAACTGTAGTGCCGTTTCCGGCAAATGAGGTAGTAATGCCGGTAAAGTCCTCGAACGATCCGTCCCGCGGTCTTCGCTCCCGCTTTCCCTTTCCTGTCGTCGGCATCGGCGCTTCCGCCGGCGGCCTGGAAGCCTTTACCGCGCTGCTGGAAGCGCTGCCGGCCGATACCGGGATGGCGTTTCTCCTAGTCCAACACCTCGACCCTGCGCACGAAAGCCTTCTACCTGCTTTACTCGCCAAGGTTAGTGCCATGCCCGTGCGGGAGGCGGTGGACGGCGAGGTGATCGAACCCAACCATGTCTACGTCGCTCCCTCTGCCGCCCGGCTGACCGTTCGTGCCGGTGCCTTACGGCTGCTGCCGCGTAAAGCCGGCCCCGAAAATCACCTCCCCATCGATGGCCTGCTCGATTCCCTCGCTCAGGAATGCCAGAGTCGCGCGATCGCCGTGATCCTCTCGGGCACGGGCGTGGACGGCACGCGCGGCGTTCGCTCTGTCAAAGCCGCCGGTGGGGTTACTCTTGTCCAGGACCCGTACTCCGCAAAGTTTCCTCAAATGTGCGACTCCGCCTGCGCTTCGGGCAGCGTCGATTTCGAACTGGCACCAGCCGGCATTGCCGCCGAACTTGTTCGCCTTGGACGCCAGCCCTACCTGCGGCAGATCCGCCTCGACCCAGACCCTGGCTTCGCCGAGGTCTGCCAAATCCTGAGCGACTTCTCGGGCGTGGATCTCCATCTCTACAAGGCTGCCACGCTCCAGCGGCGGGTAGAGCGGCGGATGACCCTCTCCGGTCAGCCTTCCTTTAAAACCTACGTAGCTTATCTACGGGAAACGCCCGTTGAACTCGAACGCCTCCGCGACGATATCTTTATCCACGCCACTCGCTTCTTCCGCGATTCCGAGGCGCTCGACGCCCTCCGCCAAACGGTGTTGCGCCAACTGGCCGGACAGCCCGCCGGCAGTGCCATTCGCATCTGGTGCGCCGGCTGCTCCTCGGGCGAGGAAGTCTATTCCATCGCCATGCTGCTGCTGGAAGAATTAGGGGAACGCGCCGCCCAATACGACCTTAAGGTGATCGGCACTGACGTCAGTGAATCCGCCGTCAAGCAGTCCCGCGCCGCAATCTACTTGGAATCGAGTATGGCGGATGTGTCGCCGGAGCGGCGGGCTCGTTTCTTCGCGGAGCAGCGGCGCAACTTTCGCGTCACTAAGGAAGTCCGCCAACTGTGCCTGTTCGCCCGCCACGATTTCACGAAGGATCCTGCTTTCTCCAAGCTCGACCTGGTGGTCTGTCGGAACGTCCTCATTTACCTCGGCCCCACCCTGCAGCGCCGTGCCATGGAGCACTTCCACTACGCCTTAAAGCCAGAAGGCCATCTGCTGCTGGGTAAATCCGAATCCGCTAATGGCTATGGAAAGCTGTTCGCCGCAGAGGATGCCCGCTTCCGCATCTTCCTCCGCCTGCATTATCGCGCCCGGCTGGCCGGCCCCATTTCGCACAGTGTTCGCCATCGAAGCGGCTCCCCCGTTGCCGCGCTTTCCGAACCCGCCCACAATCTCCAGAAAGACTTGGATCGCCTGTTGCTGGAACGTTACGCGCCGGCGGCGCTGGTGGTGGGGCCCGGTTTCAACATTCTCCATCTCCACGGCCGCACGGCTCCGTTTTTGGCTCCCGCCTCCGGCGAACCCAGTTTTCACCTGCTGCGCATGTTGCGGGCGGAACTCGTCGTTGACCTCCATCAGGCCGTGCAGCAAGTCTTCCAGACTCGCGAGACCGTTCGACGCGAAGCCGTATCTTTAGAGGTCGACGGCCGACGCAAGTTCTACGACATTGTCATCTCTCCGATGCCATCGCGCTTCGGGGCGCTCCGCGCGGACGCCGACGTCCTCATCCTGTTTCAGACCGCCGCCCTGCCGGCGAAACCGCGCGCACGAGGCAAAACCAATGCCGTCGCGGAGGTCGAACGCCAGTTAGCCATCGCCCGCCACGAACTGGTACGCTACGGGAGCGAGCATGAGACGTCACGCGAGGAATTGCAAGCCATCCACCACGATGCGCTCTCGGTCAACGAAGAGTTACAAACCACGAATGAAGAGCTTGAGACGGCCAAGGAAGAGCTGCAGTCCTCCTACCAGGAACTCCTCACTCTGACCGAGGAGATGCAAGTCCGAAGCGCGGAACAGAGACAGCTGACGGCGGACCTGAACAGCCTGCTGGAGGGCGTCGACCTACCCGTCGTCATCCTGGACTCTCAACTCCGCATCCGCCGCTTTACGCCGCCCGCCGAGAGCATCTTCCACCTCATCGCCTCCGATGTCGGCCGCCCCTTCGCCCACCTCGCCCCCGCGCTCAATCTCGACCGCTGGGATGCCCTGCTGTGCCGCGTGCGTGATGAGCGCACTCCGGTGAAGCAGGAGGTGCAGGACCAGGCGGGCCACTGGTACAACCTGCGCATCCACCCCCATCCCGCCGACACCTCAGACGTGCCGGGTCTCCTGATCACGCTCACCGATATTCACGCCGCTAAGGTGAGTCTTCTGGCGGCCCAAGGGGCCCGCGATGACGCCCAGTCCGCCATGCGGACCAAGAGCGAATTTCTCTCCACCATGAGCCACGAAATCCGTACTCCCCTGCATGGCATTCTGGGCATGGCCAGTTTGACGCTGGGTACTTCCTTAAGCGAGGAGCAGCGAGGCTTCGTCGGCGCGATTGAACGTTCGGCCAATGTCCTAATGTCGATCATTAACGACATCCTCGATTTTTCTAAAGGCGAAGCCGGCAAGCTGGTGGCCGAGAGTGTTTCCTTCGACCTGCGGAGCGAAATCGAAGACGCGGTGGAACTGCTCGCCTTGCGGGCCGAGGACAAGGCACTCGAGATCGTAGTCTGGTATCCCGCCGGCTTGCCCCACTGGTTCCTCGGCGATCCGCTCAAAATTCGCCAGATCGTGATGAACCTGTTGGCCAATGCCATTAAGTTCACCCATTCCGGCTATGTGCTGGTCGAAGTGGGCGTCACGAACGAGGCCGACGGCCGGGCCGAAATCAGCCTCGCCCTCCATGACACCGGCATTGGCATTGAGGCCACCAAGTTGGCGGAGCTCTTCGAGAAGTTTACCCAGGTGGACGCCTCCGATGCCCGTAAATACGGCGGTACCGGCCTAGGGCTGGCCATCAGTAAGCAGTTGGCGGAACTGATGGGCGGCAACATCGCCGTGAATTCCACTCCCGGGGAAGGCACCACTTTCTGGGTTCGCCTGCCCCTTGCAATGGCCGCCGCGCCCGCCGGAACCCTGGATCCGCCTCCCGACCTAACGGGACGGCGCGGTTTGGTGCTGGATACGCACACCTTCAGCCGTTTCGTCACCGTCGATGTCTGCACCCGCGCCGGGCTAATTGTCACTGAGGCCAACTCCCTGCCGCATGCCGAAGCGATCCTCTCGGCCGCCCACGCGGCCGGCCAGCCCATAGACGTAATCGTCCTGGATTGTGCGGCGCGCCATCCGCAGGGTGAAGATCCCCTGGCGGCGATCCGTCGCCTTCCCGGCTATGAGACCGTGCCGATCATCCGGTTACGACCCATCGCGTCCCCCGAATCGGGGGGCACGGGCCGGGAAATCTCGCTGCTGAAGCCAGTCCGCCCGAAGGCCTTGTTGGAGGCGTTGCACTGCACCTTCGCCGGCCCCGCTGCTCCCGCACCCGCCGTCGTCTTGGCCGCTGAGCCCAATCCCTTAGCCGGTTTGCGGGTGTTGTTGGCCGAAGACAATGTCGTCAATCAGAAAGTCGCCCTAGCGATGCTCACCAAGCTGGGTTGCACGGTGGAATTGGCGGTGAACGGCCTCGCCGCGCTGCAGATCGCCGCCTGCGGAACCCTTGACCTGGTTCTGATGGATTGTCAGATGCCGGAGATGGATGGCTTCGAGACCACCCGCTCCATCCGCCGGGGTGAGGCCGGCCCCGCCCAAGTCCCGATTGTCGCGCTCACCGCCGGAATTCTGGATGGCGATCGTGACAAATGTACTGCGGCCGGAATGGATGATTTTCTGGCCAAGCCATTCACCTTCGCCTCCCTGCGCGCCGTACTCATTAAATGGCAATCCGAATTGTCATTGCGGAGTAACGTGTAAAGGGTAGTCTCTAGCGAGGCTTCCTTATGACACGTATACTTGCGCTGCTCCCACTTCTGCTGGCCAGTGGTTTGGCGGCCACGGTAGAGACCTATGATCGCTTCGTGCCGCTGGTGCACGACGGCGACGGCTGGTCCACCCAGATCACGCTCGTGAATCTCTCGCCGAAGCCCGCCACCATCCTGGTCACCTTCATGGATCCCGCCAGTTTTCTCGACACTTGGAAAGTTGTCCTCAAATCGAACTTTGGCAAAGTGATCGCCAACATGGTGGACCTGCCGCTTGCTCCGGGCGCCACGGCAGTGATTGAAACCAGCGGCGCGCCCACCAGGCTGACCCGCGGCTTCGTGGAGATCATCGAATACGGAGACCAGCCGGTGGGTGGCTTCGCGACGCTGACTAGAAAAGAGGGCGACCGCATCGTCCAGCGTTTGGAGATTCCGCTGTCGCCGGAACATGAGCGCCGTTCCGTCGTGCCGGTCGACCTTTCCGATCCCCAGGTGACCGCCGAGATGGTCTGGGTCTCCATCACCTCTACCGCCACGCTCGACCTGCTCTTCCGGAACTTGGCCGGCGAAACCGTGCTGCGCGACCAACTCACGTTCGACAACCGGGCCCAGATCTTCGTCGATCTTCGCCGCGAGTTTCGCCAACTGAAGGACTTCCGCGGCACGCTGCAATGGACCGTCACTTTCCCGAATGCCGACCGCTACGAGCCTCGCATCCTCGCCGCGGTGGGATTGCAATCGAGCGGCGGCGGCTGGACGATCCGCCCCGGTATGACCCTTCCCGCCGACCAAGCCAGCAGCAGCCCCTACTAGCGAGCCCAAAATTTCGCATAGGGCGGAGCGCCGGGTTGGGCGGCGGCGATGTTATCGGCTTCCTGACTATTGGCGGTATCCGGGCCATCCGGATATCGATAGCGGGCGACAAATTCGGGCTTCATTTCGAGCCCCCAGCCGGGTGCGCGGCCGAGCCGATAGTGGCCGTCGACGAGTTCGAGCGGATACTCAAAGACTCCGGTTTGCAGGAATTCGAGATACTCGAGGAGTCGCCCCTCGCTGCCGAACCAGGCTTGGTCGAAGACGGACATGGGCCCCACTAACTGGCCTAAGCCAATGCCGCCGCTATGTGGACATACGGGCACGCTGAATTTCGCGGCCATGGCGACGATGGCGAATAACTCATTCACGCCGCCGACGCGGGCGCCGTCGATTTGGCAATGGGTGAGTCCGCCGCCGGCGAGTAACTGCTTGAAGGTGATCGCGTCGGGGGCCTGTTCGCCGCCCGCGACGCCGATGCCCGAGGGCGCCAGGGCTTGGCGCAGCTTGATGTGACCGACGATGTCGTTATAGGCGATCGCTTCTTCGATGAATAAGATCTTAAACTCGGCTAACTCCTGCATGTAAGTGGCGGCGTGTTTCCAGTCACCGAGGTTTTGGTTGGAGTCGGTGAGTAAGAGAGCGTCGGGGCCGGTGGCGTCGCGGATAGTGTTCAGCATGCGTCGGTCTTCGTCGAGGGCGCGTTGACGGTCATATTGTTGCCCGCGTCCGACTTTGGCTTTGAAGGCGCGGGTGCCTTTGGCGTAGAGGTCCCGGCAGAGGTCGTGCACTTCGGTGAGGGGACGGCCGCTCCAGCCGGCGGTGCTGTAGACCTTCGGGCCGCGATGTTGCAGTCGCTCGAGGTTGGCCGCTTTCTGGGGCTCGTGGCGTTGTAACATCTCGAGTAACTCGTCTTCGGTGAGGACGTCGCGCAGATGGTGAAAGTCAATGCATTCGACGATCTTTTCTGGAGGCAGGCTGGTGAGTAACTGCCACATGGGCACGCCGAGGGACTTGGCCCACAGGTCCCATAGAGCATTGACGATGCCGCCCACGGCCATGCGGTAAGTGCCCAGGGCGAGCCAGCGTAGTTGGTGATGCTCGGCGAGGGACTGCGCGAATAAGCCGGGTTCGGCGATGAATTCTTCGAGCGAACGGCCGACCACCAAGCGGCGCAAAGCTTCTACGGCGGCTACTTGGATCTGCGTGCCGTCGCCGATGGTGAAGATGAGTGCGCGGCCTTCGAGCCCCGAGCTAGTGCGGAGGATGGGGATGGCGCAGGAGTAATTGGGGGCTAAGTGGCGCGGATCCGACCCGGCCATGCCGAGGCGGACGGTAGGATAACGGATATCGAGGACATCGAGCGAGACAATCTGGTGCTGCATGGATTTACTCCATGATAAAGCTACTTGAGGAAGCCTAAATCCGAGACCTTGAAGTTGCCGATATTCGGGAAGACGATGTTGGCGATCGCCGCGAGGTTCTGGCTCTTCCAAAGCGCCTCCACTTCGGTGAGTTTCGGGTGCAGGGCAAAGCCGGCTTTCCCGCTGGTGACCGGTAAAGGCGAAGCCGATGGCAAGGCGAGGTTCTTGCGGTTGGCGGGATTGTGCGGCCACATGGGTTCGCCGGGTTTTACGGGGTAGGTCCAACCGGTGAAGCTGCGAGCAAAGCCCTCAACGTAGTCCTGGTTGTAAGTGGGCACGGGATTGCCTTTGCTGTCTTTCAGTACCGTGCCGTCCGGTCGTAACTGCACTAAGCCCAAGGAAAACGACTGCAAATGTCGCCCCTGCCCGATGCGCCGGTCAATGCGAATAATTTCAGCTCGATGGCTCCCGTGCAGGCGCAGTTCTTCGCGAACGCCAACCAAGGCACCGACCAGTTGCGCCAACGGGTGATGATCTTTATCCCCGACAGCACCCAGATCTGGCCGAGGGCGAACAGTCCTGAGCGTGAATAACTTTACTCCATCAAAGACAATCAGATGAATAAACGTTAAGTGGAATTGTGGAAATTTAGCGCAGATGGGCAAGGCGAAGCTTTTGGGGTCGCGGCCACCTTCCCCAATGCAGAAGCTGCTGTCTGGCGGCTGCACTTCGGCACATCACTTGCTTTGCGAGTGAAGGTCTCAGGGTCGGTCGCGCTCATCGGTAAGTGCAACGCCTTGATCAGCGGTCAAACTATTTTCCTTTTCACATCTTCAAAGATAAGGACTTCGTTTAGCGGCGCGCACGAGGCCCGCTCGATCAGCTTGCAAGGATAGGTTTCCGACGGCGGCGGCTGCTTGGGGTTCCGGATACGCTCAAGCAGCCGCCGCCGTCGGAAACCTATCCTTGCAAGCTGATCGAGCGGGCCTCGTG
>ENA-ORBV01007351-ORBV01007351.1-microbial-mat-metagenome-genome-assembly--contig:-NODE-7351-length-18960-cov-4.648573_pt1 | contig 18960 bp, 20 predicted proteins | sample MGYA00237777_ERZ505514 | MGnify/ENA primary metagenome ERZ505514 (study PRJEB26160, sample SAMN06269048) | microbial mat metagenome | isolation source: Oligotrophic lake microbial mat | place... | reverse complement strand
CAATCCTTTGGCTCTGCTGCGTCTGGCAGTGGCCTGCAGCCCGACCGGGCTGCAGGCCACTGCCAGACGCAGCAGAGCCAAAGGATTGAATGGGTGGCTGGCCGGCAGCTGCAACTCCACCGCGTGGCTGTGGGCCAGCCACAACACCTGGCGATAGGTCCAGTCGCGCTTGGGCGCAATCTCGGCCGGGCCGAGTTGGCCATGGTGCCCCAGTACCGCGCCAAACAATACCGGCTTGTAGGCGACGCTGTAACTCAGGCCCTGCAGCGCGTCTGGCAACTGGTCAAAGGCGAGCCAGGCGAACGGCGAAATGACGTCGAAATAAAAAGTAATGTGTTTCATGGGGTCGGGCTGACGCTGGATGCAGCGGCACCGGCGCGCAGAACTATGGATCGCCAGACCGCCCGTTTGGCGTTTTCGGGCAAGCGGCTCCAGGCGATGATTTCGTCGATGCTGCGGTAACAGCCGCTGCACAGGCCGTTGCGGTCGTCCATGCGGCAGACCGAGATACAGGGTGATGGCACCGGCGCAACCGGGTCCTGTGCCAGCATGGCCAGCGCCGCCAGGGTTTGCTGCGGCGTCATGATGGCGTTGGCGCCAATTCGACCACGTCGGCTACCGGGGCCCCGGTCAGCCGCACCAGATCGGCCGGGGTCAGTCGAAACACCGCATGCGGGTGGCCCGCTGCCGCCCAGATATCGGAAAAACGAAACAGCTCGCGGTCGATCACGGTCACGCACGCAGAAACATGCGCCACTGGCGCCACACCCCCAATGCTGAACCCGGTGGTGGCCTTGACGAAGGCCGCGTCGGCCCGGCCCAGCCGGTCATCTGCCGCGCAGACCAGCGCCGCCACCCGGGACTCGTCGACACGCCGATCCCCCGAGGTGATGGCCAGCACTGCTGCCCCGTCACTGCTGCGGCGAAAGACGATGCTCTTGGCAATTTGCCCCAGCGCCACGCCCAGCTGGTCCGCCGCCTGCTGCGCCGTGCGCGCGGCGGCGTCGAGCATGCGTGGCGCCTGCACATGGCCGTGGTCAGCCAGCCAGGCAGCCACGCGCCGCGCTGACTCTGGCAGTTGCGTGGTGTCAGCCACGTTTGCTCAGCACGGCCGTCGCTGCCCGCGAGCCGGTCTTGCGCTGCAGGTAGTCGCTGATGAACATGCCGGCATCGATCAGTTTGTCCAGATCGATCCCGGTCTCTATGCCCATGCCATGCAACAGGTAGACCACGTCTTCGGTGGCCACGTTGCCGGTCGCGCCTTTGGCAAAGGGGCATCCGCCCAGGCCGGCCACCGATGCGTCGAACTGCCACACCCCCATTTCCATACTGGCCAGGGTGTTCGCCAGCGCCTGCCCGTAGGTGTCGTGGAAATGTCCGGACACATCGTTGATGCCATAGTGCTGCAGGGTCGCCTCCAGCGCGCGCTGCACTTTGGTCGGCGTGCCCACGCCGATCGTGTCGGCGACACCGACATGCTGCACACCGATGTCCTTCATCAGGGCGGCCAGTTGTGCCACCTGGCGCGGCGCCACCTCGCCCTCGATCGGACAGCCCACCACGCAGGACATGGCGCCGCGCACATAAATGCCCTTGTCGCGTGCAGCCTGCACCACGGGCCGGAAACGCTCCATGCTCTGGGCGATCGAACAATTGATGTTGCGCTGGCTGAACGACTCGCTGGCGGCCGCGAACACCACAATCTCGTCTGGCCACTGCGCGCGTGGCGCCGCCACCGCCGCCTCGAAACCCTGCAGGTTCGGGGTGAGTACCGAATACCGCACGCCCGGCCTGCGCACGATGCCAGCCATCACTTCACGGTTATCCGCCATCTGCGGAACCCACTTGGGGCTGACGAAACTGGTGACCTCGATCTCGCGCAGACCGGCCTCCTGCAGGCGCTGCACCAGTTCGATCTTGATGGCGGCCGGGACCGTCTGCTTTTCGTTCTGCAGGCCGTCGCGCGGACCGACATCGACCAGCTTGACCCGGGTGGGCAGCGACATGGGAACAACTCCTCTTCAGTTTGCGCAACAGGCATCAATAACCACGCGCCAGGTCCACCACCCCGGCCACTGCTTCACCGCGCTCCAGGGCCAGTATCTTGCCGGCGATCTGCACGATGCTCTGCGCCTCCAGCGTCTGTGCCGAAATATGCGGCGTCACCTGCACTGCCGGGTGGCGCCACAGCGGATGCGCCGCCGACAGCGGTTCGCTGCGAAACACATCCAGTGTCGCACCAGCCAGATGACCACTGCCCAGCAGGGCCAACAGATCGTCTTCCACCACCAGGGCGCCGCGCGCCACATTCACCAGGTACGCGCCGCGCGGCAATTGCTCCAGGCTGGCCCGGCCCAGCAAGTCCTGCGTGTCGGGCGTGAGCGGCAACAGGCACACCAGCACCTGGCTGGCGGCGAGAAACTGCGGCAAGGCCGGCGCGCCGGCAAAACAGGCCACGCCGTCGACCTGGCGCGCACTGCGGCTCCAGCCAAGCAGGGGGTATTCGAACACCCGCAGCGCCTGCGCCACCCGCGTGCCGAGCACGCCCAGGCCCATGATGCCCACCGCAAAATCTGCGCGCGCGCGCGGCGCCCGCTGCTGCCATTGGCCCAGGCGGGCCTGCGCTTCGTAGGCCGCGAATTCGCGAAAGTGGCGCAGTACCGCGTGGCAGACGTACTCCGCCATCTGCACCGCCATGCCGGCGTCGTCCAGGCGCACCACGCGCAGCTGCGCGGGCAGACGCAACTGCAGCAGGCGGTCAACCCCGGCGCCAATATTGAACAGCGCCTTGAGCCGCGTTTGTTCGTCGATGAACTGTTGCGGCGGTGCCCATGCCACCGCGTAATCCGCCTTCGCGGCGCCGGGCTGCCAGGACTCGATCACCGCGCCGGGCAGGTGCAGACGCAGTGCCGACAGCCAGCGCGCTGGGTCGGCATCCGGGTAACACAGGCAGACCCGCATCGTCAACCGGCGAGCCGGAGCAACTCGGCGCCCTCAAAGACCTGGTCTCCGGGCGCGAACAACAGCTCTGAGACCACGCCATCGGATGGCGCGGCGATGGTGTGTTCCATCTTCATGGCTTCCATCACCGCCAGCGCCTGCCCCTTGCTGACCTTGTCGCCGGCCTTCACCGCAAACGACAACACCTTGCCCGGCATCGGTGCCGTCAGGCGGCCGCCTTCCGCCTGCTGATCACCCGCATGCGCCAGCAAATCAATGGCAAGGATGCGCGTGGCGCCGTGCGGCGCAAACACATGTGCCCATTCACCCTGGCGGTAGACAAACACGGTGTGGCGCAGCTCGCCGAACTGCAGGGCGATGCCGCTGCCGGAGCGCTCAAAAACCAGCGGCCCGGTTTGGCCGGCGACCTCTAGCTGCAAGCTGCCATCGCGCAGGTAGGTCAGTTGCGCCTGGGTCGGCGTGCCGGCAAACTCGAAGCCGAAGCGGCGTATGGCCAACCCGTAGGCGCGCCAGCCATCGCGCCGGCTGAACGGGTCGGCCCCGGCCAGTGCGCGCTCATCCAGCAGGGTTTGTGCAACGGCGGCCGCGGCCGCCAGCGCCAGGCCGATGGGCTCCTGCTGGAACAACACCGCCTGCTCGCGCACGATCAGCGCGGTATCGAGCCGGGCCTGGGCAAACGAGGGGCTGCGCAGCACATAACGCAGGAACTGCACGTTCGTATTGAGACCGACGATGTGCATCCGGGCCAGCGCGTCGTCGAGCCGGGCCAGTGCCTGCGCCCGGTCGTCCCCGTGCACGATCAGCTTGGCAACCATCGAGTCGTAATACGGCGAGATTGCATCACCCTCTTCCACGCCGTCGTCGATACGTACCCGGTCTGCATGGGTATTGCGCTCGAACGCGCTGGCCACCGGTTTGCGGTACACCGACAGGCGACCCGTGGCCGGCAGGAAGTTCTTGTCCGGGTTCTCGGCGCAGATACGTGCTTCGATGGCGTGTCCGGTGATACGCAATTGCTCCTGGCGCAGTGGCAGCGCTTCACCATCGGCGACGCGCAACTGCCATTCGACCAGATCAAGGCCGGTGATGGCTTCGGTCACCGGGTGCTCGACTTGGAGGCGGGTGTTCATCTCCATGAAGAAAAACTGCATGCTGCCGTCTGGCCGCTGCTCCACGATGAACTCCACCGTGCCGGCGCCTACATACTGGACGGCGCGCGCGGCCGCGACCGCCGCAGCACCCATTTCCGCACGCATGGACGGCGCCAAGCCTGGTGCGGGCGCTTCTTCCAGCACCTTCTGGTGGCGGCGCTGCACCGAACAATCGCGCTCGAACAGGTAGACAAAATTGCCCTGGGTATCACCAAACACCTGGATCTCGATATGGCGTGGCCGCTGCACGTACTTTTCGATCAGCACCGCGTCGTCGCCAAAGCTGTTGATCGCTTCGCGCTTGCAGGAAGCCAATGCGGCAGCAAAATCCTGCGCTGCGTCCACCACCCGCATGCCCTTGCCGCCGCCGCCTGCACTGGCCTTGATCAGGACCGGGTAACCGATGCGGTCGGCCTCGGTGAGCAGCAGGGCCGGGTCCTGGTCTTGTGCGTGGTAACCGGGAACCAGTGGAACACCGGCTTGCGCCATCAGGCGTTTGGACTCGGCCTTCAGGCCCATGGCCTTGATTGCCGCCGGTGGCGGGCCGATGAACACCACACCAGCGTCGGCACAGGCCTGCGCAAACGCCTCGTTCTCGCTCAGGAAACCATAACCCGGGTGAACTGCCTGGGCACCCGTGGCCCGAGCCGCCTCCAGGATGCGCTCCCAGCGCAGGTAACTGTCCTTTGGCGCATTGCCACCGATATGCACCGCCTCGTCACACGCTGCGACATGTTTGGCGCTGGCGTCGGCATCCGAATACACCGCCACCGTGCGGATACCCATGCGCGCGGCCGTCGCTGCGACCCGACAGGCTATCTCCCCCCGATTGGCGATCAGGATCTTGTTAAACATGAGGCTCCTCCATCGGGTTGCAATCGCCCCCATGCGCTGCGCGCAGCAGGCGATTCGGCTGCTCCGCTGCGCCGCTGCGCGGCTGGGCACCCCGCTTGGCGATCAGAATCTTGTTAAACATGCACGGTCCTCAATGGGCGGGTGTTGGCTGGAGCCAGGTGGCAATGCGTCGCAGGACGGCTTGCAGGAATTTGAATAGCGTGATGATCAGCAACACCGTGAGTACCAGAACGATGAGCAGCGCAATACCAAAAATCAGGGGATGCTGCGTGGCCAACCAGAGGGCGCCCACCACCAAGCCATCTTCCATCAGGCTGACGGCAATGTTCGAGAACGGTTCCGGTGAGGTGTTTACTGCGGCACGGGTGGTGGCTTTTCCGACAAAGGAGGTGGCGGCCAGCGTGCCACCAAGCAGGGCCGCCACTGCAGCCATCGTGGCGTTGTCGGCTCCGAACACACCTGCCGCCAGCACCGCGCCACCCGGCACGCGGATCACCGAATGCACCATGTCCCACAAACTGTCCAGACCCGGGATCTTGTCGGCAAAGAACTCCACGAACAACATCGTGCCACTGGCAAACAACATGGCGGGGTGTTGCAGCAGCGTGAGTCCTTGTGGCAGGTCGATCCAGCCGATTAAGCCGGCAAAACCGGCCATGAACAGCACCGCATACAGACGCAGTCCGCTGGCCCAACCCAGGGCCGCCGCCAGCGCCAGCAGGGTCGGCATGTCCATCGCCTTGCTACCACTGGCCAATGCCGCCGCAGTTGGGCCGAACAGGCTGTTCCAGACGTTGAGCAGAGTGTCCATGGGTCAACAGGCCAGTTGCTGCGCACCGGCTGCAGCCGACCCACGCCCTGCAGCCAGGCATACCCATACCTTTGGCCGGGGCTGGGGGTGCTTTGTGCGCGGCAACATGGTGTAGTGCAAGCGGCCAGCTCAGTGCATCAGATGGGTTGTAAAAAACTGCAGCATGGCCTGCGCCGACTGTTCGCGTGCCAGTGGATTGCCGCCAACAGTCGCCTTGCCGGACTTGGTGCCACCCACGTCCCCGCGCACCCTGGGCGGCAGGGCACTGTCAAACCCGTGAAAGCTCCCGGCGTACTCGACGTACTCGACGGCTGGCAGGCCATCGCGCGCGCCCAGGCGCGCCATGGCGCGTCGGCACGGTGCGGCCGGCGTCCAGTCGTCCAGTGCGCCGCTCATCACCAGCAGCGGCGCCACCGGCGCAAAAGTGGCCGATTTGTCGATGCTGCTGCAGCCCGGGTAAAAAGCCACCAGAGCCGTCGGCTTGACACCGGCCTGTGCCACCACCGCACGGGATCGGTCGGCGCTGGCCAGCACGGTCTGGCCACCATGGGACCAGCCAAGCACGCCCAGCCGACCCTTTTCCACCCCGGGCTGGCGCGCCAGCCACGCCAGCGCACCGTACACGTCGAGCCGACGCTGCTCCTCGGTAATGGCCCTGCTGGCGGGCGTCTGGCTGCAGATCGACTTCTCGCCGCGCGGCAGGAAACTCTCGGTGAACAACACGGCGATACCGGCATCATTGAGCATCCGCGCATAGCGCAGTTGCCCCGCGCCGAGCCGCCCCTGGTGCACCTGCAGGCCGCCACAACCGTGCAAGGCGACCACCGCCGCGCCACCTGCGCCGACGGCCGGGAACCAATACCCAGGCAAACGGACACCGGCGTCCAGGCTGTCCACCTCGACCAGCAGGCCAGCTGGCGCGGAACACGCCAAGGTTGGAACCAGCACTGCCAGCAGCAAGAGGGCGTTGCGCAGAGCCATGGCTACATCCGGAACACACCGAACCTGGTTTCGGGAATTGGCGCATTGCCGGCTGCGCTCAAACCCAGCGCCAGGACACGCCGGGTGTCGGCCGGATCAATGACGCCGTCGTCCCACAGGCGTGCCGTGGCGAAATAGGGATGGCCCTGCTCCTCGTACTGGCGGCGGATGGGGGCTTTGAAGGCTTCTTCCTCCTCCAAACTCCAGCTGCCGCCACGGCCCTCGATGCCATCGCGCCGCACCGTGGCGAGCACGGCCGCCGCCTGGTCGCCTCCCATCACCGAAATGCGCGCGTTCGGCCACATCCACAAGAACCGCGGTGAATAGGCGCGCCCGCACATGCCGTAGTTGCCGGCCCCGAAACTGCCACCGATGATGACCGTGAACTTGGGTACGGCCGCCGTTGCCACCGCGGTCACCATCTTCGCGCCATTGCGTGCGATGCCTTCGTTCTCGTATTTGCGGCCGACCATGAAGCCGGTGATGTTCTGCAAAAACACCAACGGCACTTTGCGCTGGCAACACAGCTCGATAAAGTGTGCGCCCTTGAGCGCCGACTCGCTGAACAGAATGCCGTTGTTGGCAATGATGCCCACCGGCATCCCCTCGATATGCGCAAAGCCGCACACCAGGGTGCTGCCGTAACGCGCCTTGAACTCGTCGAACTCGGAGCCATCCACGATGCGCGCGATGATCTCGCGCACGTCAAAGGGCTTGCGCGTGTCCACCGGGATGACGCCGTACAGTTCCTGCGCGTCCAGCACCGGCGCGCGCGGCGCAACATGGCCAGGGGCGACCGATTTGGCCCAATTCAGGTTCTTGACCACGTTGCGCGCCAGCGCCAGCGCATGCAGATCGTTCTCTGCCAGGTGGTCGGCCACGCCCGAGAGCCGGGTGTGCACGTCACCACCGCCCAGGTCTTCCGCCGTCACCACCTCCCCGGTGGCGGCCTTCACCAGCGGTGGGCCACCGAGAAAAATCGTGCCCTGGTTGCGCACGATGATGCTCTCGTCGCTCATCGCCGGCACATAGGCGCCGCCGGCCGTGCAACTGCCCATGACCACCGCGATCTGCGCGATGCCCTGCGCACTCATGTTGGCCTGGTTGTAAAAAATCCGTCCAAAGTGGTCACGGTCCGGAAAAACTTCGTCCTGGTTGGGCAGGTTGGCGCCGCCCGAATCGACCAGATAGATACAGGGCAGGCGGTTCTGCTGCGCGATCTCCTGGGCCCGCAGGTGTTTCTTGACCGTCAGCGGGTAATAGGTGCCGCCCTTGACGGTGGCGTCGTTGCAAACCACCATACAGTCCACCCCGTTGACCCGGCCCACACCGGCGATCAGGCCGGCGCAGGGCGCGCTGTCGCTGCCGTCGCGGTCCGGGTATAGACCCAGGGCTGCCAGCGGGCTGAGTTCCAGGAACGGCGTGCCCGGGTCAAGCAACATCGCCACCCGGTCACGCGGCAGCAACTTGCCGCGCCCGGCGTGTTTGGCGCGCGCCGCATCGCCGCCACCGGCCTGGGCCTTGGTGATCTGCGCATGCAGGTCGGCAACGACGCCACGCATGGCGCCGACGTTGGCCTGGAACTCCGCCGAGCGGGAATTGAGTTTGGTTTCAAGCACGGGCATGGAAGTCCTCCAAGAGCATTTACACGCTCTAGTTCATCAGCGCGGGCAATTGGGCCATGTCGGTAAACACGATGGATGCACCCGCCTGGCGCAAGGCCTCTGCGTTGCCAGCCGGCGCATACGCAAACACATACGCACCCGCGGCGACACCGGCCGTCACTCCGATCACTGTGTCTTCCACCACCGCGCAGCGCTGCGGGCTGGTCTGCAAGGCCGCAGCGGCGGCGAGGTACACATCCGGAAAGGGTTTGGATCGGGGTGTTTCATACCCACTGAAGATACGGCCGTCAAAGTAGTCCATCAAGCCGACCTTGCGCAGCTGTATCTCGACCTTGTAGCGGTCCGCCCCGGAGGCACAGGCGATCCGGGCATCCAGGCTGTTGTGGATGTCGCGCACCGCAGCGTGAATATTGGGTATGGCCGTCAACTGCGCCAGCAAGGCGGTATTGCGCCGCTGCTGAAACTCCAGCAGCCAATCCTGGGCCACCGGTCGCCGGGCATGCCGGGCGATCAAGGCGGTTTCATCCTTCAGCGACTTGCCGACAAACAAATCCATGCACTGCGCTAGCGTCAGTTCCCAGCCGAGCTCGGCCAGCATTGCGCGCAACACAGCATTGGTGATGGGTTCCGAATCGACCAGCACGCCGTCACAGTCGAACAGGACTGCGTCAAACCTCATTGCGCTGCCTTGGCCCGGCGCGCCTTCTGCGCTTCCAGCGTTTCGGTCGGGGCGCCGTTTTGCAGCCATGCGGTCCAGCCGCCGGCTATATGCGCCACGTTGCGCATACCCATGTCCTGCAAGGCCTTGGTCGCCAGCGCACTGCGCCAACCCAAACCGCAAAACAGGATGAACTCTCTGGACTCGTCGGCAAACAACGGCTTGTGGTAGGGCGAGGCCGGATCGACCCAGAACTCCAGCATGCCGCGCGGCGCGTGGAACGCACCCACGATGGTGCCCTCGGCCAGCTCGCGCAGATCGCGAATGTCGACGATCTGCACTGCGCTGTCGGCCAGCCTGGCATGCGTCTCGGCCACGCTGTAGGTGCGCACTTCGGACATGGCCTGGGCCACCAATTGTTGGCTGCTCGTAGTGATTGGCATCTGGTTTATCTCCCCATCCAGTGTTGGTACATTCTGCGCTGCTGCCGAGCGCAGTCCGGTTGTGTCAAGCCAGCGCGCGTTGTATGAGTATCTTCTGCACGTCGCTGGTGCCTTCGTAGATCTGGCATACACGCACGTCCCGGTAGATACGCTCCAGCGGAAAGTCTGACACATAGCCATATCCGCCCAGCGTTTGCAATGCCACCGAACAGACCCGCTCGGCCATCTCGCTGGCAAACAGTTTGGCCATGGCGGCTTCGGTCAGGCAGGGGCGCCCGGCATCGCGCAGGCTGGCAGCATGCCAGATCAGCTGGCGTGCCGCTTCGAGCTCTGTGGCGCATTCGGCGAGCCGGAAACCGACCGCCTGGTGGCGGATGATGGTCTGGCCAAAACTCTCGCGCTGCCGGGCGTACTCCAGCGCGCACTCGAACGCGCTGCGCGCCATGCCGACACTCTGCGCCGCGATCCCGATGCGCCCGCCCTCCAGGCCACCGAGCGCGATGCGGTATCCCTCACCCTCCTGCCCGATCAGGTTCTCATGCGGGATACGGCAGTTGTCGAAATTGAGTTGCGCCGTGTCACTGCTGTGTTGTCCGAGCTTGTCCTCGAGCCGCGCAACCTGGTAACCGGGCGCATTCGTGGGCACGAGGAAGGCACTCATGCCCTTTTTGCCGGCCGCCTTGTCGGTCACCGCAATCACGATCACCACCTGGCCGTTCTTGCCACTGGTGATGAACTGCTTGACACCATTGAGCAGGTAACCGTCTTGGTCGCTCGTGGCAGTCGTGCGCAAGGCCGAGGCGTCCGACCCGACATGCGGCTCGGTCAAGGCAAACGCGCCCAGCATCTCGCCGCGCGCCAGCGGCGCCAGCCACTGCTGCTTTTGCTGGTGGTTGCCATAGCGCATCAGAATCGCGTTGACCGGGCAGTTGGTGACACTGATGGCGGTGCTGGTGCCGCCGTCACCGGCAGCGATCTCTTCGAGCACCAGGGCCAGCGTCAGGTAGTCGAAGTTGGCGCCACCGAACTCCTCGGGAACACAGATACCGTAAGCACCCAGCGCCGCCAGCCCCTGGTGCGCCTCTTTTGGAAAATAGTGCTCCTTGTCCCAGCGCGCCGCATGCGGCCAAAGCTGCTCCTTGGCGAAAGCACGCACGGAGTCGCGCACCAGCTCCTGGTCGGGGGTTAGCAGCATGTCGGGTTTCCGGTGGTGCTCGATAGTGTCGAAAGCGATCAGGCCGCTGGCGCAAGCAGGCGCACATCGCGGCCACAGGCCAGCGCAGTATTGACCATCCGTTGGTCAAAGGTGTGCAGGCCTTCGTCGGCCTGGCTGGCTGCCACATGCAGCGCGTCGGCAAAATCCATCCCCGCCGCATAGTCGGCCAATGCCTGCGCCATGTGGCCAGCATGCTCCAGATGCGCATGTGGCAGTCCACACACACCGAGCAGCGCCCGGTGAATACGCTGGCGCGGCAGCTTGTAGGCAGCGCGCAGCACCCACTCGGTTTCCATCAGCACCGTCTTGGCAATGAAGATGCCCGCCGCGTGCCCCAGGGCTCGCCGCGCCGCGGGCAACTGGGGCACTTCGTCCAGCGTCAGGCAGCGCACCAGTATGTTGGTGTCGAGTGCAATCATCGCGCGCTGTTTCTGACTTGCAAGTCAGCATCCAGGGCTTGCGCAATCTCGTCTTCAGACAAGGCCGGGCCGTCGTATCCGGCGCTGCCCAGCACCGACTCCAGGGTAGTCGGCTGGAACAGCCGCGGACCCGCGGGCCGGATCAACAGCCCCTGCGGCCACTCCTCGACCTCCAGCGACATCCCGGGAAGCCAGTTGCGCGCCTCGCGCAGTTCCTTCGGAATCACCACCTGGCCGCGGGTGGAGAGTGTGGTGGCGCTCATGTCAAATCGCTCACGTTGGAAAAGTAAGAAAGGTAAGATCATATCAGAGCGAGGTCGACGGCCGACTGGCCCTAAGCGCCAGCAACGACAACGCGCTGCGTCTGTGGAGCCTGGCCTCGGGGACACAAGAAACCGCTTTGCTGCGGGTACGACGCGGTGCCGCCGCCTGGCGACCCGACACCGGAACACTGCTGCATTCCAGTGGCCGCGCCTGGCGTTACCTGCGCTGGCAACGGGTGGACGCCCTGGGCCGCACCCACGTGGGGCCGCTGGAACCCGAGCTGACGACGGTGTTGTAGGGTCGGCGGGTGTACCCGAGCGCGGCTTAATACCCGTGGCCGGGCTGGAACCCAAGCTGACGACGGTGTTGTAGCGTCGGTCGGCGCTTACACCAGCTCCAGCGCCAGTGCCGTGGCCTCGCCACCACCAATGCACAGGGTGGCCAGACCTTTTTTCTGGCCACGCGCCTTGAGGGCGTGCATCAGGGTGACCATGATGCGCGCGCCGCTGGCGCCAATCGGATGCCCCAGGGCGCAGGCGCCGCCGTTCACGTTGACGATGTCGTGTGACAACTTCAGCTCATGCATCAAGGCCATCGGCACCACGGCGAAGGCCTCGTTCACCTCCCACAGATCCACGTCACCCACACTCCAGCCGGCCTTGGCCAGGGCTTTCTGCGTGGCGCCCACCGGCGCCGTCGTAAACCAGTTCGGCTCCTGCGCGTGCATGGCATGTGCGACGATGCGCGCCAGCGGCGTGCAGCCCAGGCGCTCGGCTGTCGAAGCCCGCATCATCACCAGGGCCGCTGCGCCATCGCTGATGCTCGAGCTCGACGCTGCGGTGATGGTGCCGTCTTTCCTGAAGGCCGGCTTGAGTGTGGCGATCTTGTCGAGTTTGACCTTGCCCGGGCCTTCGTCAACCGACACCACCACCTCGCCGGCACGGCCCTTGACCGTGACGGGTGTGATTTCAGTTGCGAATGCACCCGACGCCGTGGCTGCCTTGGCGCGTTGCACCGATGCGGTGGCGAACGCATCCTGCGCTTCCCGCGTGAACTGGTAGTGGGCAGCGCACTCTTCTCCAAACGTCCCCATCGCACGGCCGGGTTCATACGCATCTTCCAGCCCATCGAGCATCATGTGGTCGTACACACGGTCATGGCCGATGCGCATGCCGGAGCGGCCCTTGAGCAGCAGGTACGGCGCATTCGTCATGCTTTCCATGCCGCCGGCAACCATCACCTCGTGGCTGCCTGCCAACAACATATCGTGGGCGAACATCGCCGCCTTCATCCCGGAACCACACATCTTGGACAGCGTGACCGCGCCGGCGCTATTGGGCAATCCGCCCTTGAAGGCGGCCTGGCGCGCAGGCGCCTGCCCTTGCCCGGCCATCAGGCAGTTGCCGAACAAGACCTCGCCAACCAGGTCTGGCGCGACACCGCTGCGCTGCAATGCGGCGCGGATCGCTACGCCACCAAGGTCGTGCGCGGCGAGGGCAGAAAAATCACCCTGGAAACTGCCCATGGGGGTACGGGCGGCGCCCACGATCACGATTGCGTCAATGGCTGTTTTGGTCATGCTGTGCTCCTTTGATAGGCGGTTGCATCAATTGAAAAGGCGTGGCAAAGGCGTCAGGCCACATCGGTCTCGGTGAGACCGGGCACAAAACGCTTGTCCTGGTCGTAGGGAAACACGTCAAACACATGGCCCTGGCTGATCCGGTCCTTGTGGGTCTGCCAGAAGGTGGCGTCGAGCAGGTCGGCGTGGTGGCGCATGAAGACTTCGCGCACCGACGGGTTACCGAGCAGGAACGGGCCGAAGGTTTCCGGGAACACGTCCTTTGGCCCGACGTTGTACCAGACCTCGCCGCTCATCTCGTCTTCTTCATTGCGTGGCGCGGGAACTCGGCGGAAGTTGCAGTCGGTCACGTACTCGATTTCGTCGTAGTCGTAAAACACCACCTTGCCGTGGCGCGTGATGCCAAAGTTCTTCCACAACATGTCGCCCGGAAAGATGTTGGCCGCGACCAGGTCCTTGATGGCATTGCCGTACTCGACCACGCCGCGTTCGATCTGGTCGCGTGCGCGCTGCGCCACTGTGTCCTGGGCCGGCAGCCCTTGCCCGAGATCAAACGCCTCCTGCAGATAGATGTTGAGCGGGATCATGCGCCGTTCGATGTACACGTGCTTGAGTATTACTTCGAGCTGGCCATCGCCGTCGCGGTCGCTGATCTCGAGCTGGCTGGGTGCAAACTTCTCGATCTCGGCAATCAGTTCGTCGTCGAAGCGGGCCCGCGGAAATGCCACTTCGCTGTACTCCAGCGTGTCGGCCATGCGGCCCACACGGTCGTGCTGCTTGACCAGCAGGTATTTGCCCTTGATCTGCTCGCGCGTCGTGTCTTTCTGCGGCGGATAGTAGTCCTTGATGACCTTGAACACATAGGGAAAGGACGGCAGGTCGAACACCAGCATCACCATGCCCTTGATGCCGGGCGCAATGCGGAACTTGTCGGTCGAGTGGCGCAGGTGGTGCAGGAAGTCGCGGTAAAAAAGCGTCTTGCCCTGTTTCTGCAAGCCCAGTGCGCTGTACATCTCATTGCGCGGCTTGCGCGGCATGATGCTGCGCAGGAATTGCACATAGGCGCTGGGCACCTCCATATCGACCATGAAGTAGGCGCGCGCAAAGCTGAACAATATCAACAGGTCGTCCTCGCCGAACAGCGCTGCGTCGATTACCAGTTTGCCGACCTTGTTGTGCAGCAGCGGCAGCGCAAACGGTTCCTCGGCAAAACCATTGATGATCTTGCCGACGATGTAGGCGCCCTTGTTGCGAAAGAACAACCCGGACAGAACCTGCACCTGAAAATTGGCGCGCAGCTTGACTTCGCCCAGGCGCGCGCGGATGGCTTCGTTGACGAACGCGCAATCGCGCGCCAGCTTGTCAAACGGGCGGCGCAGGTCGAAATCGCCGACGATCTGCTCCATCACCTGTGCCATGTTGTCGCGTGTCGGATAGTAGGCGCGGTAGGTGGGCCGGGCCGTTGGTTCGTCGTTCTCGATGTACTCGGTGCTGACCGCCGGGCGCACAAAGATGAAGTCGTTCTGGAAATAACTGCGGTGCAGGATCTTGGTAGTGACCGAATTGAAAAAGGTCTCCGCCAACTCGGGCTGGTGGTGGTCTACCAGCAGCCCGATGTAATGCAGCTTGACCTGCTGCCAGACCTCCATTGGCTGCTCACCACCCTTGAATTCGCGTTCCAGCCGGGTTGAACACTCGCGCACCCGCAGGTCGTAAAACTCGATGCGTTCGCGCTGCGCGCGCTGTTGTCCGTGCCAGTCGCCAGTTTCGAAGCGGTGTTTGGCACGTGCAGACTCGGTGCGAAACAGCCGGTAATGGCGGTTGAATCCGTCCATCATCGCCTTCGCGATCCCGTAGGCAACGGTGGAGTCCAGGCGTTGTGGAAACATGGGTGCTCAGCCTTCGGCAACAGCAGCGACTGCCCGCGCCGCACGCGGATAACGCTTCATGGCAGCACGAAACACTTCCGCCACGCCAGCCGAATTGTCCATGCTCACCTGCAAGTCCTTGAGCAAACCGTCGCCGAGCCCGTACACCCAGCCATGCAAAGTGACCACTTGCCGACGCGCCCAGGCATCCTGGATCACGGTGGACAGCGCGACATTGCCGACTTGTTCGATCACGTTGATTTCGCACAACACGTCTTCCTGCTGCTCCTGTGGCAGGTGCTCGATGCGCTTGCGATGGCGCAGGCGCACGTCCTGCACATGGCGCAGCCAGTTGTCCGCCAGGCCTATGCGTTCGCCCTGCAACGCAGCGCGTACACCGGCACAACCATAGTGGCCGACCACCATGATGTGGCGTACCTTGAGGTGTTCGACCGCGAACTGTATGGTGGACAGGGCGTTCAGGTCGGAGTGCACCACCAGGTTGGCGACGTTGCGGTGCACGAATACTTCGCCCGGTTCCAGCCCGGTGATCTGGTTCGCTGGAACCCGGCTGTCCGAGCAACCTATCCACATGTAACGCGGCTTGTGCTGTGACAACAACTTGGTGAAAAAGCCCGGCCGCTCGCGCTCCATGCGGGCGGCCCAGACCCGGTTTTGGTCAAGCAGGTGCTGCAAGGTGTCGGTCATCGTCCGTTTCTCACGTTGGTCGGCTTCGCCTGCTTGTTACATCGTTTCGGCAAACAGCTCGCGCCCGATCAACATGCGCCGGATCTCACTGGTGCCAGCCCCGATCTCGTAGAGCTTGGCGTCGCGCCACAGGCGGCCCAACGGGTAGTCGTTGATGTACCCATTGCCGCCAAAGATCTGTATGCCCTCACCCGCCATCCAGGTCGCCTTTTCTGCGCACCACAGGATCACCGACGCACAGTCCTTGCGCACGCGCCGTACATGCTCCACGCCCAGCGCGTCAAGGTTCTTGCCCACGGTGTAACAGTAGGCGCGGCCAGCCTGCAGCACGGTGTACATGTCGGCCACCTTGCCCTGGATAAGCTGAAACTCGCCAATGCTCTGGCCAAACTGCTTGCGGTCATGGATGTAGGGAACCACGTTGTCCAGCACCGCCTGCATGATGCCGATCGGCCCGGCCGACAACACGGCCCGCTCGTAGTCCAGGCCACTCATCAGCACCTTGGCTCCGCTGTTCAGCCCGCCCAGGATGTTGTATGCCGGCACCTCGACGTTCTGGAACAGCAGCTCGCCGGTATGGCTGCCGCGCATGCCTAGTTTGTCCAGCTTCTGGGCAATCGAAAAACCCGGCATGCCTTTCTCGATCAGGAACGCCGACACACCTCTGGCTCCGAGTTCCGGCTCAGTCTTCGCATACACCACCAGCGTGTCGGCGTCCGGGCCGTTGGTGATCCAGAACTTGCTGCCATTGAGCAAGTAGTACCCACCCTTGTCCTCGGCCCTGAGCTTCATCGACAGCACGTCGCTGCCGGCGCCTGACTCACTCATCGCCAGCGCCCCCACATGTTCACCAGTAATCAGTTTGGGAAGATACTTCTGGCGCTGGGCCTCGTTGCCATTGCGCCGAATCTGGTTGACGCACAGGTTGCTGTGGGCGCCATAACTCAGACCCACCGAAGCCGATGCGCGGCTGATTTCCTCCATCGCCACCATATGCGCCAGATAACCCATGTTGGCCCCACCGTATTCTTCTCCCACGGTGATACCAAGCACCCCCAGGGATCCCATCTTTTGCCAAAGGTCCATTGGAAACTGGTCGCTGCGATCGATCTCGGCCGCACGTGGGGCGATCTCGCTCTGGGCAAACTCGCGCACCGCGTCGCGCAGCGCGTCGATGTCCTCACCGAGCTGAAAATCAAGTCCGGGCATGTCCATGGCAAAAGTCCCCGTTCTGGTTGACGTTTACGTAAACGTCAATTATGCACACGGCCGGACCGGCAGCGCCCGGCATGCGGGCATCGTAGCGGCAAAATGGCGTTGCATCAGGCTTTCCTGCCGGGCTTGGCGACTTTGGCCAGCAGAGCCCGGGCTTCGCGCTCGTGGGTTTTCACCTCATCCAGATTGGCCAGCAAGTCGGCCATCTGTTCCTCCAGCGCCTTGCGGTGCGCCGCCAGCACAGACAGGAACTTGCCAAGCTGCGCTCCGGTGTCGCGCGGGCTGTCATACGTGTCGATGATCTCGCGCGCCTCGGTCAGCGAGAGGCCCAGGCGCTTGGCACGCAGGGTCAGCTTCAAGCGGGTGCGGTCACGTGCGCTGTAGACCCGGCTGCGCCCACCCGGTCCGTCGCGCCGAGGCTGCAACAGCCCCATGTCCTCATAGAAACGGATGGCGCGGGTGGTCAGGTCGAATTCCCTGGCGAGGTCACTGATGGAAAACTCGATGGACATGGCGGTCAGGGCCAGTTGAGGCTATCAAAGGGCTCACGCCCGGGCCGCGCAGCCCACCGCGCCAGGAGGATGTCGGGCTTTGGGTCGGATCCACGCCGGGGAGAATCGCGTTGCAAGCCAAAGCGTCGGCGAGGCCGTGTGGCGGGTCGACACAATGAGCCGGCAACGACGGCTGGCGGCGCGAATATCCCCAGCCCTTCGGGCGAATCCATAAAACACACGCCCCCGGCGTTTCGAAGACTCAGCCTGGCCGATGCCAGGCTTTTGCCTTGTGCCTTGATGGCCTTCGTTTTATGGGTCACGTGAGTCCTCCAATAGCGTTAACAGGCCCTGGTTCGTCGGGCAGTTTGTCGCGAGGAAGCGCAGGCGACAGGCGCGCGCCGGCGCGGTCCATACAATGGCCCGATTACATCTGACGTTTACGTAAACGTCAACCACGCCGGGGCCCAATGATGAACGAACTGGAACGCGAGCTGCACTATCCCCTGGGAGACACCTTGCCCGAACCGGGTGCCACGGTGGAGGTGGCTGACGGGGTGCGCTGGGTGCGGATGTCGCTGCCGTTCGCCTTGAACCATATCAACCTGTGGCTGCTGCGTGACGAGGTCGATGGACGCCAGGGCTGGAGCATCGTCGACTGTTGCATCTCGCACGACGAATCCAGGGCGCAGTGGGAGCAGATTTTTTCCAACGAGCTGCAGGGCCTGCCGATCCTGCGCGTGATCGTCACCCACATGCACCCGGACCATATCGGTCTGGCGTACTGGTTGTGTGAACGCTGGGACGTGCGCCTGTGGGTCAGCGCCACGGACTACAACGTGGCGCGTCTGGGGGCGATGGGACCAACAGCATTTGGCGGTGAGGCGGCGGCAAGCTTCTTTGCGCTGCATGGCCTGAACGACCCGGAGTCGGTGGCACAGATCACGGCGCGTGCCAGCTACTTCCCGAGTCTGGTGCCCGCCGTTCCGCGGCAGTACCGGCGCATGATGGATGGCGACGAGTTGCGCATCGGCAGTCACGGTTGGCGCTGCATCAGCGGCTACGGGCACGCCCCGGAGCACATTTCACTGTACTGCGCCACGCTCGGCGTGCTGATTGGCGGCGACATGATGTTGCCGCGCATCTCCACCAACGTGAGTGTCTACGAGGTCGAGCCGGAAGCGAATGCCTTGAAGCAGTTTCTGGACTCGATCGACAAGTTCAAGAGCCTGCCCGAAGACACCCTGACACTGCCCTCCCATGGCAAACCGTTTACCGGCCTGTACAAACGCATCCGGCAATTGCACGACCACCACCGTGACCGGCTGGCCGAGGTCCTGCAGGCCTGCAGCGAAGAAGCCCGCTGCGCCGCCGACATCGTGCCGATCATGTTCAGGCGTCCGCTCGACCTGCACCAGAAGACATTTGCGATGGGCGAGGCGGTGGCCCACCTGCACGCCCTGTGGTTCCAGCGCCGTTTGCGCAGGACGTTGGACGCCGACGGCATTTACCGCTTTGCCACGGTGTGATTCAACCTGGAAACCGCAGTTGGACGCGCCCGAGTAAGCTGCGATGGGGTGCGCTGGCAAGGCGAGCGCTGCGGCTCCAGGTGTGCCCGCGCACGCCTGGACAGCGCGAAGAAGGCAAGCCTCTGGCTTGGCTGCGGCCTGCAAGGCGAGCGCTGCGGCTCCAGGTGTGCCCGCGCACACTTGGAC
>ENA-ORBV01007350-ORBV01007350.1-microbial-mat-metagenome-genome-assembly--contig:-NODE-7350-length-18960-cov-12.231054_pt1 | contig 18960 bp, 22 predicted proteins | sample MGYA00237777_ERZ505514 | MGnify/ENA primary metagenome ERZ505514 (study PRJEB26160, sample SAMN06269048) | microbial mat metagenome | isolation source: Oligotrophic lake microbial mat | place... | reverse complement strand
ATGGAAATTAAAGAGGCACGGGCGCTGTTCATCGCCCTCTCGGAAACACTGCCCGAAGAGGAGGCGCTGCTTGAAGCAGCGCGTGCATGGATGGAGTCCAAGAACGTGATTTACCCCGCGAATGGACAGTGGAATTTGGCGCTCATGGCGCTCGGCGCGCTGGCGGACGGGCAGCCGGAAGTCGCCGCAAAAGCCTTCCGGCTCTGGCAAACATCGCGGGGGGCAAGCGGGCGCGTCCTGCTTGACGATGAGACAATCCGCGTCACCGACGCCGCCGAGCGTGCGGGGGTGACTCGGCGCTTTGTCCAAAACGAAATTGATCGCGGGAATTTGCCCGCCAAAAAAGACGAGAAGGGGCGGTACGCCATCCGCGTAGGCGATTTTCAGGTGTGGATGACTAATCCACGCCGGGGCAGCCGTTCGTAAGCTCGCTTGTCTCCCCTCTCCTGCTTTTGGGAGAGGGGTCGGGGGTGAGGCGTCTTTCCGTCGACCTCTTACAATTTGTAAGCGGTTGACGGAATCAAAAAGCGACCAGTTTCAGTCTCTTACAACCTGTCACCAACTCGGCGTCTTTACCCCGCCGCTGCGGGCGGGGACACCACTGGCGGACGCTTCAAAATCATCGTCCCATCAGCGCCCATCTCCACCTTGAATCCCAGCGCTTCCGCCGCGATCTTTAACCCCTCGTCGTCAATTTTCGTCGATGTCACGCTCGCCAGCTTGAAGCCCAACGCCAGCAAACTTTCGACCCGATCCAGAGTATCCGGCGGATACTGTACCTTGCTGTTTTCGCCCGACTTCACCGACAACAGCACTTGCGCCGCCGCCAAAATCATCACCAGCGCGACCAGCACTACAATCACCAATTCATAAGCCGTAAAATTCACGATAGCCCTCCTAATAATGCGACAACCATCCCAACCATGACCAACACCAGCGTGATAAACGGCAGCCACACCCGCAGCAGCCGCAGCCCCGCCACCTGTGACACCCTCACCGCCACCCGCTCCCATCGCCGCCGACTGCCGATCCACCCCTCCGCCAAATCCAACCGTTGCATAATTTGCCTTTGCTGATTCGCGCTCGTCAAATCCAGCCGTGCAAATTTCTCCTCAATCAAATCGCGCACCAGCGTGTACCCCGCTAGCGCCTGTTGAATATCTCGCTCATTCTGTGCAACGCGATCTGTTAATGGCTTTGTCCGCTCATCTACAATCCACTCAATCCGACGACGGCTAAGCTTGTGTGCGAGCGGCATAAGTTTCGCGTTGATCATTGCCTCAACTTCTTGCTTGTCGATCAAGCCGCGACCCCCTTTTCAGTCACTCATATCCGCACTTAAATATCGATTATGCTGCTCATTACGCCCCACAACGCACATGATCGTCTGTGCGCGTTATCCTCCCCCCCCCATCTGCTATAATCATCACATACCCCCGACCAGTTCCCGCTGGTCAACAATTCCCTTCCCCCCAAAGAAACCGCCCGATCAAGTTTGATCGGGCGGTTGCTTTTCAGTTTCAAGAGGTAATCCTCGCTTACACTTTCACGGTTGCTAGAATGACGCTTATCCCAGCCCTGTCCACAATTGAGCCGCCGCGATATTCAGGCTTCCCGCCCGCCACGCCATCTCATTGAACCGTCGTAAATCCAAGTTCCACCGTGCCAAAAGCGCCATATTCGATGTGCGCCACTTATCCAGGTTCATCGTGCGCCCATCTTTTCCGACAGCATCACCAATAAGGTTGTACGCCAGCTTCCCGCCGACGCACATCTTGTTCGCAATCGTCCGCGCCAGCACCGCCGGATCGATCAGCGTACACCCCGCCTCATGCAGCAGGATCACGCTTGATACCGTGTACCGCACGTAATTGAAATCAGGACTCCCCAGCGCCGCATGACTTTTCGTGATCGGCATACGCTGATCCCAACTCACCGTCCCATCATCCCCCGTGACCACATGCCGTTTGAACACCTCAACCGCCTTATCCCGCCGCGCAGCGTAATCACCATCAGCCCCCAGCAGCGACAGATAGTGCAGGCTCTCAATCCCCGCCGCGTAGGGATGCGCCAAATTATCCTGCGGGATGCGCTTGTACCGTTCCATGATCCGATTGACCCACCTGATCGAGTCCCTATTGCGCCCGTGTTGCGCCAACACCAGCGCATGGAGCGCCATCGTCGCACACACAAACGACTCCCACAAATCGACCCCGACGGTCATCTCATGCAGCGCCGCCTCATCCATCAACATCACCAGCCGTTCAATCAATCCGGCATCCCCCGTCGCCAAATACGCCGCCAATATCGCAGCGTACCGTTCCTTGACCGTCCGCGCATAATCATCATTCGTCCGCCCCCGCGCCACAGGTTGATCGAGCAGTGGAGTCAAGCGGTCATACCACCCCCGCGCATCCGGCTTCAACTGATCTGGATTAAATCGGTACACAAACCCGCTCACGACCTCACCTCGCTTAATCGCGCTGGATTCTCAATCGCCCGCAGCGCCAGCGGCATCCACACGACCATCAGCGGCAGTAGCAACCGCGTCTCATTCCACATGGCGAACACGCCTAGCAGCGCCACATACGGCACGCCGATCAGCGCGATCTTTTTCATCGTCGGGGTTGATTGTCTCAGCCCCACAATCGCCAGCAGCCACAGCGGAATCAGCACCCCGTGATTGATCATCGCTTCTGTCGTGACCCATCCGCCGCCAAAGTTCGCCGCGAAAATCGCAGCCGCCGTCACCTGATCCGGCGCTGCCCCACGCCACACGCGCACGCCCACGACGATCACCGCCCACACCCCCGCATAGATCGCCAACAGTTTCTTGTCTCCCCTCTCCTGCTTTTGGGAGAGGGGTTGGGGGTGAGGCGTCTTTGCTGGTTGGGGGTGAGGCGTCGTTTCTGGCGTCGGGACTAAGGCGTCTTTTCTGCTCGGGGGTGATGCGTCTTTTCTGCTCGATGGGGAGACGAATACGCGCAGCACGCCATAAGCGATCACCAGCAAAATCGCCGTCTCACGATTGAGCGTTGCCAGTGCGACGATCACGCCAAACACCACGCCACCGCGCCCGCTCGTCAACCACATCAGCCCCGCGATCAAAAATATCACCTCAACAGGCGTATATAGGCTGATTCCATATGCCCCCACGCCAAACATGATCGGACTGTACGCCGCCACGAACAACACGCCCACCAGCGCTGCCGACCCGCCGACCCATCGCTTAAACCAAACGAACATCATCAGCAGCATGGTCGGCAGCGTGATCATATGAGCAGTCACATACGCCACGCCAATCGACCCGGCAGAGGTAGGCGCAAACGCAGCTTGCACGGCGAACGGCGCAAGCACGCGATACCGATGCGGACTATCCGCCGTCCCCGCAATAATCGCTTGATGATAAGCCGCGCAGGACTCCAGGCACGATGGATAAGTCTGCCGTGCATAATACAGCGCCATCAGCAGCCCCATGCTCAGGATCAGCGCGACGATAATAACCTTTCTACGACCCATCAGACGGCATTTCTGCCAGCAGTTTCCGCTGACCTTGCAGTTCTACCGCCTCAGTCAACAGTTGATTGATCACCATTTGATGCGCTTGCACCGTCTCGTTGATCATCTTCTCGCGCTCCGCAATTTGTCGCAGCTTCTCAGCCGCCCACTCCTGATTGCTCATCTCGCGTTCCTCATTTCGTCGCAGCTTTTCAGCGATCATCTCCGGGTTCATAACATTACCCTCGCATCTTGACTAGGTTGACCGCTTGCCCGCTCACATCGTCACCTAGTGCGGTCAACACGTCAGAGAATGCTGTGATGCAGCCCAACATCTTCGCTTGCGTGATATGCCCATAATCGCCCACCGTTTGCAGGTCAGCGTCTGTGATGCTCTGTCCAAATCCCTCAGCGTTGTACAGCGCAATTTCCCGTTGCAAATCGTCACGTAAATCCAATAATGCGGCTGCCTTCTGCTGCAACCGCCCGATAAAATTACTTTCCTGTGCCGTCAATGCCACGATCTTTCTCTCTCTCTATTTTTGCTTGTCTCCCCTCTCCTGCTTTTGGGAGAGGGGTCGGGGGTGAGGCGTCTTTTCACCCGGCGAGGGGTGAGGCGTCTTTTCACCCGGCGAGGGGTGAGGCGTCTTTTCACCCGGCGAGGGGTGAGGCTTCTTTCCCGCGTCGGGGGTGAGACTGCTTGTCTCCCCTCTCCCTTGGGAGAGGGGTCGGGGGTGAGGCTTCTTTACTGCTCCAAGCCATACCCTTGCATATCATCCACCAGCGCATTCACGAACGCCGCCAAATCCTCAGTGAACGCCCGTAAATTCTCATACGCCACGCGCAGCGCATTGACATCCGCCACCTGTCCGTAGATCGTTCCAGATTGCAGATTATCAATCCCCGTATACGCGGCGCTTTCGTCATCCGCCGTATACGCCGATAACGTCCTATCCGCCGTGCTGTACGTCTGGGTGAGCGCCGCCGCTCGTCCCACCGGAGTCGCGCCGAAAAATCCAATCGCCCCCGCGCTCCCGTTCGCCCGCATCCGCATGATTTCCCGCGTCGCCGCCGAGTCGATCATTTTGAACACCATATCGGGCGCACGGCTGCCATGAGTCGCCACGTTCCACAACCAGTCGATTGAACCAATCGAGGTATCTGGCGTCGTACTGCTTTCCAGTTGCAGCGCCAATCCGCTGCCAAACCCCGCCAGTGGCGTACCTGTGTCATTGCGTCCGAGGATGGCGGTGTTGACGACGGATGAAAGCGATCCCGCAGTCGTTTGGGCAATAGAGGTTGGTGTGTAAAATGTCCAAGATCCCGATTCAGCCATATCTAACGTTTTCACCAAGCCGCCGACAGCCGCCTCGCCCGTCGCTCGTGTCCAAAACTCAAACGTTCGAGCTACCAATTTGAGGTAGGGCTGTCCGCCATCTACTGCATATCGCTGAGTCGCCAGCGTCAACGTTCTATCCGCTCCGTTGCCAGATTTACTCACGGCGAGTCGCACATCGTTACTACTGTTGTTATTCGCGCCTAGACTTGGCGACGGGTAAGAACCCCCCGATGCGTATATCCATTCTCCCTGCATAGTCGCTGAGAAGCCTGCTGAATGCCATCGAATCCGAGCGCCAGCAAAATACCCAAGCGAAACAGCCAAATACGTCGATAAGTATTCAAAACCAAAGTCAGTGCTATTGCTGGGATTTGGCAGGTAAAGTCGGTCTCCGTTTGCCGAAAATTTAATCCCCCCTAACGACAGATTTGCCGCTCCTCCAATACGTAAGGTCGTGAAACTTCCCGCCGCTGGCGTCCCCCCGCCAATCGCGGGCGGCGCTGTCAGCATATTCGCCAGCGTGGAATACCGATTGCCCGCCGCGCTCACATCATAAAACGGGATGTAATCCGCAGCCGGGTCAAGCGTCGCACTCGTCAACGCATTGATCGCAAACGTGGACAGCAGCTTCCACACCGCCGCCCCCGCCGCCGCGTCCATGCACGCCCACAGCAAATCATTCGTCGTATCAATCCACACCGACCCCACGCCGTACCCGCTGGCGCTATCATCGGCTACCGTCGGCGCAGTCGTCGCGCTGAAATTCGTCTTTTGGTTGGATTGACCAAAATTCCGCAGGTTGATTATTCGCAGCACATTGACCGTCGTATCGCCATTCGCCAAATCAACCGCCCCCCGCCAATCCACGTCGGGATTTGCGGCGATCACGCTGGCAATATCCGCTTGCAACAATCCTTGCGCCAGTGACCGATTCGCCGTCAATGACTGGGTAATCGCGTTCGTTTTCGTGTTGATCCCCACCAGCGCCCAGCTATGTTGACTCGCCGTCGCTGTCGGCGTCAGTGTGATCAACGTTTCGCCGCCCCAATACCCGCCTCGGTGATGACACGCCGTGACTCGTACCTGTAATCCGGTCAGCCGCGCCAATTGAGCCGAGAACACGGTCAGCCGCCCGCCCTCAAGCGACATCTCCCCGATTAGCGTGTCGCTGCCCACTTGCGGCAGTCGGATACTTGGCGGGTTCGCCGCCCCCGAAGCATTGTCTCCGTAGATGTAAATCGCATCCGTCGCGCTGGGCGACTTGACGACCAGCACGCCGTTTTCGCGCACAATCCGCACCCCCAACGCGGGGTCTTGCATCGCCCCCATGTTGATCGCCTCACCGATAGACGCCTCAATCCCATCCACCAGCCGGACAAAATTGAAGCCCGGGTGATGCGAAACCGGGACAGTATGCCCGCCGCTCCCATCCGGCAATCCGATATAGCCGTTCAGCTCCTCAGCCGCCCGCGCTTGTGAGAAGATGCTTTCTAGCGCCTGTCGCCCGCGCTCAATGTCACCCACCGCAAATCCCCTTAATCGACGCGCCCGCCAGCGCCATATCCCCGCTCATGTCGTGAAACACTTGCCCGTCCCACCGCGCAAATCCCACCCCAATCAGGAAGATTCCGCCGTCCACCACATAGCAGCCTGTGTACGTAAGAGTCGTACCTGTGTTGACCAGCACATTCCAGTCGGATGATCCCGCCGTCACCGTCTCCGCCCGATCCGTCCAAAACACTGCATGTCCGAGATCGCCCGTAACGAGATCAATGTGGATGCCACACAGCACCAGCAGTTGACGGTTGCTGTCGCTCACACTGACCGCACGCGGACTATGTCGCCCCACGTATCCAACCCCGAACGACTTCCCGCTGATCGCGGGCGATATATCCACGCTCGACGCGCCAATCGCCCTCGACAATCGTGTTACCACACCAGAAACGCCGATGTCCGTGTTGCCATAATAAACCGTCGTATCCGTCATATCCGCATACGGCACAGCAATCGACCTCACCGGAAATTGACTCGGACTAATGTTGGGGTTGCTGATCGCCGCCCACGTTGCGCCATAATCCGTCGTCACAAACCCATCGCTGATCGCCCCCGCCGTGAACGCGCTGATATACGCTTTCCCCGCCGTGTGCGGGCTAATATGAATGCCCGGCGTCCACGAGTCACTATTGTTGAAATAATTCGCGTCAACGTTCGTGTTCACCGTGACGTTCGTCCAACTTGTGCCATTCGTGCTGTACGCGATCTTTGTCCCCGTTGAGCCGTACTGCGCGGCGATCAACCAATTCTGCGTGCCCCGCTCCGTCCGTAAACTCCCCGCGACAGTATCCATCGGCAAACTATGCGCCGTCCCTAGCGCCACCGTCCCAAAAATGTCAGTGATTCGCTGGACTTTCGTCGTCGTCATAATCCAACCGTTGACGGTTGTCCCCGTCGCTAAATACAGCGGCGAAAACGGGTCAACTGTGAAATCAATCAGCGTCCCGCCACCCCAGTTCGCCAGTCCCGTCAAATCCGTTGATGCCCACGTGGGACCGCCCGCCGCGTCTGGCGTCGTCGCATCCCGCGTGATCAGCAGCTTATTCCCCGTCGTGAACGCGGCAATCGTCCCCGTATTCAGCCTCAATGTGTAAATCAAATCCCTCGCGGGCGGTTGGATCGGCGGCGTGGTCGGTGGCACATACGAATCACTCGCTGTTGGTTTAGGGTCCCGCACGCCCGGCGTCCCAATCACCTCTCGCTCCCATGTGAACGATTGCGTACTCACCCCCGTCTCCGCATTGACCGCCAGTTCCACGCTGATCGGCAGCCCTCGCGTTGTCGACAGTGACCGCCCGCGATACCCCATACTCCCAGCCGCCGCCGTGACCGTCACCCACGTCATGTTTGCGGGTTCAATATCCGCATCGACGCCATGTGCTGATTCAAGCGTGTACAACCCCTCCGGCGCGGTCATTCGTGCGTAATCGTGTCCGATTCGCGCATTCGCTTCCGTCTGCGACACGACGATCCCGCGCTCCACCGACGAATCGCCCCCGCCTTGCCCCGCCGCCTCACCCGGCGCAACCGAAAACACATCAGGATACGGCGTGGCATCTACAGACGCATACCCGCTGCTGATGACAACGTTCTGCGATTTCAGCACCCCAACCGACGCCCGCGCCACCGCCGCCACCTTGATCGCCGCCCAATCGCTCTCGCCAAAATGACGTTGGACTGTAGCCGTCCGGTCACCAGTATCCTGCCGCAGCGGGTCAAGTTTGACCGCCAGCCGCCCGTTCGAGTCACACGTTAGCCGCCGCGCAAACGCCCGCGCCAGCGAGTCGCACACACCGTAAATCATGCCGCCCGTCGTGCTGTAGCTCCGCACCGGGTACGCCGATGATCCGCTCAACGTCAAATCGCTCAACGACAGCGCCGTCGATCCGAACGCGAGTTCACGGTGAATATAGCGATCAGGGTTCGCCCCCTTCATATGAAGCCATGTATCCTGTGCGGCTTCATTCGCCACCATCGTCGGCATCGCCTTCAGTTGAGTCAACTTCCCTGACACATCTACCGCCGTGATGGTTGCGCCGCGTTTGGTGTACGTCCGTGTGGCTTGTGATAAGTTGTTTTCTGTGTCCAACCACCCCGCGAATCGTTGAACAATCGTCACGGTGCTTCCGCGCTTTTCCCGCGCCAGATACATCACGATTGTTCCCGGCAAGTATATCGCCGGGTCGAGATACTCCTGCAAATCAGCCGTGAGCGTTTGCCCCTCAGCCGTCCGCTTAATTTTCAGTCCGTTAAATTTCACCGTATCAGGATCAGCCGGATCGAGCGCCACCACCAAATACCGCCGATACGTGTACCCGCCGCCGCTGCCTTCACCAAACAGCCGTATCCACCGTTTGCCCGCCGTAAATTCCACCGTCGCCGCTTGAGTGGTCGTTGTGCCAACCGTCTGGTTTCCGCCCGCAAATTCCCAATTGCGCGTTGTCCACGTTTCGCCCGCATTGACCAACGCCGATCCGCCCCAGTTAAGCGCGTTGAGCGTCAGTACCCCCCCGCTCGAAGCGCAGAAGCCCACGCGCCCCAACCCGCCCAAATCGCCGATCTGCATAATCGGGCTAGGCGGCGTCGTCCCGTTCAGGTCGTAATCTTTGTACAGTTCCCCGGTGATGTGATCCAGCCGTTGAACCTTTTTCCACACCTCATACGTATCAATCACGGTGATGTAAGCGTTATCCGTCGCATTGACTTCGCCCGCTCGCGTCCCCCGGCTCGACCAGCCAATCGGCAAGCTGCTGCTGGTAGGCGACGCCCGTAGGTACGTTCGCCCCAAATCATACGCCCCGTCCGTTGACCCAATCAGGATCGTTTGACCGATGTTGATGTCGCTGTACGTCCCCACCGACGCGCCGTCATACGTGATCGCCGCCAGCGGGTACGTCACACTCGCCATATTAACCCGCGCCTTCATCACAATGCTTGGGGCAAGGATATACAGCCAGCCCCGCGCACTCTGCGGATGATCATTCCACGCCATTTAGAACGTCTCCAATTGCCGCACAAGGATCACAACGTTGTCGTATTGCAATTGGAGTCGCGTCACCCGGCGCAGGTTGACCGCCTGCCCGTTATAGAACACATACGTCAATCCGTCGTCACCCGGCACAGCCACCGTGACCGCCGCATACTTGGCGGTCGTCAGTCCCGCCCGCGCCAGCGTGATCACATACTGCGCGGGGGACAAGGATGGAAATCGCAGCGTGATAAACGGCTCACCCGCGTCATACACCGCATCCGGCGCATACACTTCCTGCGGATATTCAATCCCATCGCAGAACGCCGCCATCGGGAACGCCTGTACGCTGGCGCTGCTGCTTGCCGCCGGGAAAATCAACACTTGCGCGGTGAGGATCATCGTCGCCCCCCTGCTATCCGTTCCAGCGCCATCACCACGATAGCGACTCGCTGATCATCGTCCGCCACTTCCCCGTTGAAGATCAGGTTGCCGTTCCATGTCACTCCGCCACCCCCGCCGCCCATCTGGTCGTTCGGGATGATCGTCCCGTTCTGGCGCGGCACAAACATCTCAGCGCCGCGCTCCCCCACAATGTACGGTTGCCCCGCGTTCACGCCCCCGCCATTCGCCCGCATTCCCGCGATAGGGTTACGCCAATCCGGTGGATTGATCGCCCCCGGCGCACGCCCACGCGGTCTATTCCCCGGTATCAGCTCAGGGAATAAGCCTTCAGGCGATCCAAAGTCCGCCGCTGGCGTATCCGCCGCTGGGGGGAACGTCAATGCCCATAAATCCACCAACATCTGAAGTGATGTGTATGCCCGCTCAATCCACGTAATGGCGATAGGCAAACCATCCGTAGTAAACCACGCTAAAAACGAAGTGAGTCCGGGACTGGTATCCGTCCAAATATCCTTAACGTCATCGACAAAATCATTGAAGCCGGGGAGAAATGTATCTGTGATATACGTCAAAACCCCCGGCAGCCCGTCCGTGATAAACCAGTCTTTCAAATCGCCGAGCGCCGGGCTTACAATGTCCCATATTCCGCCCAGCGTGTCACTAAAAGTCTGAATCAACGGCGTGATATGATTCGTAAAAGTATCATCCAACGCCGGAAACAGGTCCCCCGAAAACCAATCGCGCAGCGTCTCCCACGCGGGGCGTAGCGACTCCCAAATATTCCCCAACGTGTACGTCGTTTGAAAGCTCAACGTATTGGCGATCACTTCAATCTGTTGAGCAATCCCCTGCGCCGCGTCCCGTGTCATCCCGAAGCCTTCAAGGATCGTACTCAGGAAGCTAGACCCGTCCTCCTCAGTCGAAAACATGCTTTGAAGGGTTCTGGCAATGTCCCCGTCAAACTCGCCCAGCCTCCCGAAGAACACGCCAATCTGCCCGATCACCGCGCCCAGCCCGCCCATCAGGTCGACATTGAACACCGACGCCAGCAGCAAAACCGCGCCCGTCACCAACCCGATAGGCGATAGAATGAAGGTTATCAATCCCCCCACCAGCGATAGCGCCGCGCCAATTCCCATCAACACGGGTCCTAGTATCGTCGCCGCCGCCGTGATACCCGCAATCGTCAAAATCAATTCTGGGTTCGCCGAGACCCACGCCATCACCTGATCAATGATCGGCGACATGCGGTCAAACAATCGGTTGAGCGCGGGCAGCAGCACTTTCCCCACCGCGATCCCCGTCGCCTGAATTTTCGATTGCAGCAGTTGAAATTGGAACGCCGGACTCTCCCGCTGGATCGCCCGCGCCGCTTCCGTCGCGCCCGCCACCCCCCCCGCGAAACTTTGCGCGAATCCCTCAAATGTATCGCCCGTGATGGCGAGTACAGCTTGCAGCGCCTCGACGCGCCCCACCGCATTCGCCAATTCATCGGTGGACATCACGCCATTCAACCGCTCATACGTCCCTGTCAGCCCGTACATTTCTAATGCAGCACTACCGCTCGACGCGCCAATCGCCGCCAATGCGTTTGTCATGGCGGCGTTGGGGTTGATCAGCGCAATCATCGCCCCGCGCAGGTAATCCGCCGATTGCGACGCCGAATACCCTTTCGTGGTCAAAAACGCCATTTTGGTAGCGACATCCTCAAACGAAATGCCCAATTGCGCCGCGACCCCTGTCACATTCGGGATCGCCGCCGCAAATTCGTTCATCGAGCCAACGCCGAGTCCCACCGTGCGCGTCAGGATGTCCGACACGTTCCCGGCTTGATCGGCGCTCAAATTGTAAGCATTCATTACGCTGATCAATGCGCTCGTGGTCGCGGTCAAATCCGCTTGCCCCGCTTCACTCGTCGCAATCGCTTGATTCAAAATCGCCATATGCGTAGTCGCGTCGGCTACCCCCGACACGATCTCGTAATAAGCGTTCGCTACCCCTTGCGGTCCCGCCAGCGACACCTCGCCCAGCGCAAGAATTTCAGCGTTGATCTCGCCCATCTGCGCGGCGGTTTTTCCCAACACCGCGCCCGCGTTCGCCATTGCCGCTTCAAAGTTCATCGCTTGCGCCGCAGCCGCCCCGAACAACGCCGCCAGCGGTGCAGCCGCCGCCGTCAATTGACCGCCGAAACGAGTCATGCCCGCGCCGATGTTGCTGATGCTCGTCCCAAATCCTTGCATCTTCTGCATCGAGCGATCCATCGCCCCATCAAACTGCCGCAGCGCCCCCGTCGCATTATCGCGTAAGTCCAACGTTCCAAATAAACTGGCGACTTCAACCGCGCTACCGAACAAAGTGAGACTCCGATCACAATTCCACTCAGCCTACCGCGCCACCGGTCCATTAACGCGCCTCTCCCCTCTCCTGCTTTTGGGAGAGGGGGCGGGGGTGAGGCTAGAATCAAAAAAGAGGCTTTCGCCTCTTCGCTTACTTCTGTTCGTCCGCCCACATAATTTCCATGATGTCCTCAACGTCGCTGGCGGGCATCCTGTCAATCTCGACTGGTTTCACGCCCAACCATTTCGCAATTCGGATTCGGTTGATTCGCCACACCTCGTCCTCGTCAAAAATGATCTGCTTAGGAAACTTGCGGTGCATCCAAATCGAATGCCCTAGCCCGTTTTTTTTCCCGGCTGACTGGCATTGCCCTCCGCCATGATCTCTTCGTAGTGGTCTTGACTCAGCGTATCCAACCAGCCCGCGTCACCAATCTTGACGCCTTTTGGCAGCCACCCCTCCGGCACGCCGACCACGATCTGCGCCAGGAAACGATCTACTTCCTCGAAACAGTCCGTCGCCGCCTCAAGGTCAAAATCCCGTTGCGCCCGCTGCGCCTTGATCTGCAACAAAGACGCTTGTTTCGCTTGCTTGTGCGTGATGCGACTGCGATCAATCACAATCCCGCTATTTTCGTCTGTCATACCCATTCCTCTCGCTTTCTTTGCTTGTCTCCCCTCTCCTGCTTTTGGGAGAGGGGTCGGGGGTGAGGCTTCTTTGCGCCCGTCGGGGGTGAGGCTTCTTTGCGCCCGTCGGGGGTGAGGCTTCTTTGCGCCCGTCGGGGGTGAGGCTCGTCTAGCTGTACACCCCACCCGTGAACATATCCACGCTGGGCGCAGCCGCCCCTTCACCGCCGATGTTAAACGTGACCGCCGACTTATCGACGCTGACTTGATGATCAGACCCCGTGATCACGAAATTTTGGACGTGGCGCGGTTTGCCGCTCACATTCGATTCGGGTCCGTACTCAATGCTGATCGTCTGCCCCACCGCGATCTTCTGGATGTACGTTTGTACGTCCGTCAGGTCATACGCCAGCGTAATCGAGATGCTCGTGTCATTCAGACCCGGCGCACGCTGCACATGATCCACCCCCGCACCCGTCGTAATATCCACCGCCGAATTAGACGGGGAAAGCTGCACATCCTTAAAATAGGCTTGTACCGCCGTCCCGCCCATCGTCAAATAAACCGTATTTTCTGCGTAACTGACCATCGTCTAAATCCTCTCCATCCTAAAGCGAAACCGATTGCCGTCGTGATACACCTGCACACCCTCCACCATCTCAACCATGTGGACGATTTGCTCTTGCTTCACGTGGATGATCACCCACTCGCTGCCCGCGTCCAACGCCCCAGCCCTCGACAAATCCGCGTCATTAAACAAGCTGCTGATCCGCTGCGCCCCATACAGCGCCTGTCCTAATTCCGTGCTGATGATCTTAATAGTCAGCACGATCTCCGCATCCTGACTCACCCGCGCATTCAGTTCGCCACCGCCCGCGTAGTTGAACACCACATACGGGCGCTCGGTTTTTGCGGGCGCAAGGTCGGGAAACGCTTTCGTCCCCCAAATCTCGCTCGATGCGATCAATCGGTTGCGAACCGTCCGGTACAGTGCCGCCAGTGCGACCTCAGCCATTAGCGCATTACCCCGAAGTCTCGCACATAGTCCGCGAATTTGCGTTGACGCCATTCCTCAAACACAGGGGTCACAAACGGACGCGCCGCCATATTCTCAGTACCCCATTCCAGCATAATCCCATAGATTACGCCGTCCTGAACCAGATAGCGCAGCTCCCCGTCTTTCGACCAGCGCATCGACGCCCGCAGCGTCCCCGTATCAACGCCCGGCGGATCACCCGCAGCAGACACGCCGCTCCCGAAGCTCAACACTATATCGTTGACTATCTCCGTCGCCACGCCGCGTAGCATCTGGTCGGCGCGTTCTGGCGTCTCCCGGATCAACCGTTCCAGCTTGGCTTTATTCAGCCTGACCGTCATCTAATCCCGCCTCTGCAAAATCGCGCTGTGATACGCTTCATCGGTCAGCGCGTCCTCAATCCGCACAACGTTGTACACCAGCGCGGCAATCGTCACCCGCATATCTACCGCCAGCGTCACATCCTGCGCCACGATCAACCGATATTCATATTCCAGCGACTCCGCCGCGCCCGCTTCCGCGATCCCGCTGCCCCGCCGCGCCCCAACCGAGATCAACCTGCACGGCTTATCAGCAGCCGTCACTTCCCATTGATGCGTCGGTTCGCCATACGTCCCTACCGCATTCGACTCGCGCTCGATCAAGCACGTATCGCTGAAACTGGTCTCAGTCACACGTCGGATCATGGCAAGCACTTGGCTGCTGATGATTGGCATAAGCTACCTTCTATCTCCCATCGCCCACTTCTTTTCTCCCCTCTCCTGCTTTTGGGAGAGGGGTCGGGGGTGAGGCGTCTTTCCCCACGTCGGGGGTGAGGCGTCTTTCCCCACGTCGGGGGTGAGGCGTCTTTCCCCACGTCGGGGGTGAGGCTACTCATCGTCAGTCGATTCATAATCCGGCGCTTCTGTTGCCAAACTATCCGCCCGATACGTATGCACCGCCGTCGCTGTAATCGCAGAGATACCAAACTCGCGCCGCTTCTCATTCAGCATCAGTTGATACCCCGCCCGCGCCGTGCCGTTACTCACTTTGAGCCAGTCGGCTTGAAAATCCGGCTGACTCAATTTCAGGATGATAAATTTCAGCCCGGCGATCACCGCCGGCTTCCACGTCGTTTCCTCAGCGATCATCATGGCGATTTCTTCATCGCTCAAAAATGATTCCGCCGATACGGTCTGCCCCGTGTGAAATCTCACTCGCGTCAAATCGGTTGGCGTCGCTGAGGGGCTATACGTGAAAGTCATGGTTACGCCTCTACAAAAATCGTCACATCTAACGTTTGCGCCGGGTCGCCTTGTGCGATAGCCGCCGTCATGTACCCGTCGACGGGCTGCCGATCATACCACCCGGTCAAACCCGCCCCCGTTGGGCCATCACCCAGCACACGCGGATAATACCACCCCGACGACGTGACATTTGTGAGTGTCAGCACCGCCAGAGCGGGGGTGACAATCGAGATCGTGATGTCAGTCGTCGCCGCTGGCGTCCCCGCTTGCGCCACATAGATCGCGTGGATTAGCCCGCTGATGATGTTGCTCGTCACCGTTGCCACCGCCGATCCCGCGCTCCCCGCAGCAACCGCTTGTGTCAGCTTATGCGCCCGGATTGCCATGATTTACGTGTCCGCCACCGGGTCAAGGATGCCCGACTTGTTCGCCGTATTGAGCGCGTAGTTTTCCGCCCCATAAGCCGATGCCAGCGCAACCGCCCCCGCCAGCGTGGTTACAGCCGCAGCGACACGATTGTCATACACAAATCCCGTCGATGCCGCCACCAGCAAAATCGCGCTCACTTGCGAAGTGCCGCCCGTTTGCAAAATCACATTCCGCGCAATTTCGCAGTTCACCACCGCCGTTGTCGCATTGATCGCCGCGCACGTTGCGCCGTTTTGCAGCGCAAGGATGAACGTGTTATCGATGATGCGGGCGTTGTCCGTCCCCACCAGTTGTATCCACAGTTGAGCCGCAGCCGCCGCCGTCGCTTGATAGTGATAACAATTCTTCACCGTCAAGTAATCCGCCGCCGCCGTCGTCAACAAAAACTGAATCGTCTGGAAGGTTGCTGTCTCAAAGTGTTCGATGCTGTCCAGCGTCACATAAGCCGCAGTGACATGGAACATCTTGACCACTTCATCAATCGTCGATGTGACGCGCAGGTTCGCCACCGTGATATTCGCCGCGCTGATCGCAAACGTTGCCGCCGCTGCGCTAAACGATAGCGTTGGACGATTCGTCCCGTTGCCCATCCCGATAATGCTGATCCCCGCTACATCTGCGGCGATCCCCGCCGCCGCGCTGACCGTCTCAGCATGACCGGGCATCACGAAGATGATGTCGCCCTTATTCGCGCTACACAGACCGATGGCGTAATCAATCGTCGCCAGCGGTCTTGACGGCTCTGTGCCGCCATAACTATTCAATCCCGTGCCGCTGTGAACGAAGAACACGCTGCCCGTTGTCAGCAGCCCGCCCGTTCCCGGCAAAACGGGCATTCCGAAGCTGCTCACCCCGTTCGGGAACTTTGTGAGATTGGTCATAGAAACCTCTTTCTTGTAGGGACGAGGCACGCCTCGTCCTTCAATTTGACTCCCTCCCCAAATGGGGAGGGGGTTAAGGGGTGAGGCTAACTAGCTAGGGTTGCTGCCCGCAGCCCAGCGCCAATCGCGCCACCCGTAGCTGTAACGCATCCGTGCGTTGAAGAATGCAAACGCACGCTTTTCCACGCGATCCAACACCACATCCATCGGGATACGGTTGAACCACTTGAGGTTCTGCTTGCGCTTGATGCTGTCCACCATGAACCACGCATTCGAGTCGGTCAAATAATGATCGACCTCCACCTTCCAGCGCCCGCGCTGGGCGTTGATCGCGTTGTTCCCGCTCGTCGGGTCAAGAATCGACTGCGCGATAATCAGCGCATCGTCTTCCAGTCCCGGCGGCACGATCAGCGTATCCGGCGTCACGGCGATCAGGTTGCCCTTGTCGTCTTTGAACGCTTGCATTGCCTCGCGGATCGTCCGCACGTTGTCACGGGTCAGCGCCAGCGCGAAATTGTTATCTTGCACGCCGCTGACTTCGGGTCCGTTGGGGTGAGAATCGCTGAAAAGCGCCACGCCGTCCGCGCCCAGAAACGCGCTGCTAAACCCGTTATTGAACACCGATGCGCGGTCAACTTCCCGCTTGAGCATGGCACTATCACCCAGCGCCCCAGCCGCATCCATGACCCCCGTGTATTGGTTGTCCTCGATCAGTTCCTGCTGAACAGGCAGTTCGAGCAGATACGTCGTATGAGTAAACGTCTTCTGATACCCCGCGCTCATATCAACGGTTGGCACAATGCCCGTTTTAGAATAGTGTTCCCACGCATCCGGGCTGACCGCGCCAATCGCCTTCATATGTTCGCTGGATTTGCTTGACCCCATCACGTCATACTGCATATCAAGCAGCGACGAACGCCGCCCCGCGCCCAAGAAAAACCATTCACGGATACCGGGTTCGAGCGCAGCCGCCCACCCTTCCTTGGTCATCACGCCGTCCGCAAACCAGCGGCGACGCTTACGCAGCGACACAGCGCCCGCCGCATTCTTGCGTCGAGTTGCCCGATTGCCGCCATCAAATTTGATTGCATCCGACGGTGCCATCACCGCCGCCGTTGAGACGAGTCCCGTCCCGATTACCATCATCACCAACAAGGTGATCAGGTGAATTGTTCGTTTGATCATGATATTTCCTCAGTCCCCTGATTCCGCGACTAGTGCGCTTGTTACTGCGCTTATTGCGCCTTGTTGTTGTGATGCTTGCCGACGTTGATCACGACCAGCGTTTCTTCCGTCGCTGTGCTTTCCGCATACACGACAAATTCTTTGCCAGAACTCGCCGCCACTGTTTGAGCGCCCGTCGCCCCTGCAATATCGAGCGTTGCGCCCTTCAAACGCGCCACCGCGTCATACACGCCATAGATCGCGTCAACATCAACGATCACCTTAAAGCGCGTGGTGCTGTCCGTCCCCGCTGCCGTTTCGAGAATGATCCCTAGCAGGTTGGTATCAGCAGCCGCCGCAAGGTCAATCTCACCGCTTTCAAGGTTCGCCAAATCGCCCTTCGTGAGCGTTTCGGTGTCCTTACATAAAATATCTTGAATGGTGGGCATTGCGCCGCTCACGCGCCCGCGATAGCGAAATCCCGCAGATGTATCGGTCATGATTACCTCTTCACTCTTGTTCGTCTGTCAACGTACCGGGCAGGATGCTATCCCCCCGGCACAGGCTTCGAGGCAATCCGCCGCAGCGGACGCCTCCCCAACTATTCCCCGCGCTGCTGAATCTCTTGCAGACGTTTGGCATAGACTTCAGGCGTCATATTCATCGCCCGCGCCACCGCCTTCTGTTCGTCTGTCAGTATGACCGCCCGCGTCCCACCTCCACCGCCCGCCCCCGCGTCGATGTCCGGCGCGGGCTTGACAGTCAGCAGTTCCCAACTGGCGTCTAGCCACTTGGATAAACTCTCTGGCGAATAATCAGTGGGGATCAAACTACGCATCCCTTCCTGTACCCGCGCAATCCGTGACGTATTCGCCTCACGGATCATCGTCTCCAGCGTTTTCGCCCGTTCCTCGTAAGGTTTCAAACCGTCGCGCTCGACCCTCAATTGCTCCGCCAGCGATTTAAAATTACCTTCCTCAGCCAAACGTTTCTGCTGTTCCTCTTGCGCCGTTTTCAACGCGATTCGACGTTGCGCGGCTTCGTCACGAAGATCGCGTATCGCCTTCTGCGCCCACCCCGGCAGGTCTTCAATGCGTCCCTCTTGTTGAGAGGGGTTCGTCAGTTGGGCATCCTGCCCCGCCGATTGCGTTGTTTCGTCAGGCATCAAGCCTTCTCCCTGTTTTCAGTCCTACGCTGATCATGCACTTTATTACTTGGTGTAACGCACATTCTATAACCCTACTTTGCAAACATTGGTAGATGGCTCACATCGTCATTCACGATCACCTGCCGCGCTTCAAAGGGCAGCCTCACCCTGTCCCGCGCCATCGCCACATACTCAGGCGATTGATCGCCGCAGATGTAGCGCCGCTTGCAATTCCGCGCCGCTAATGCCGTTGTCCCGCTCCCCACGAACGGGTCGAACACCACCGCCCCTATCGGGGTTGTCAGTTCGATAAGCCGCGTCCACATCTTGACGGGCTTCATGGTGGCGTG
>ENA-ORBV01007349-ORBV01007349.1-microbial-mat-metagenome-genome-assembly--contig:-NODE-7349-length-18961-cov-4.425387_pt1 | contig 18961 bp, 15 predicted proteins | sample MGYA00237777_ERZ505514 | MGnify/ENA primary metagenome ERZ505514 (study PRJEB26160, sample SAMN06269048) | microbial mat metagenome | isolation source: Oligotrophic lake microbial mat | place... | reverse complement strand
CCTGGGACTTGAGCCAGCCGGGCTGGCTGGAGGCCGACACCGTCGCGCATTGCGGGAGCAGCCTGGCGGGCGAGTTGCCAGCGCCCTCCGGCGCTGCCCTTCGGGCAAAGGCTCCGCCCTTTGGCTGTCTCGCTCCGCTCGGCTCATCTGGAGCGTGACCTACACGGACATCTTCAGCCAGTGGACGGAGAGCCGCGCGGTCTGGAACAAAGTCGCCGCGGGCGTGGTCACGCGCACCCGCGAAGTGGAGGCGGCACTGCCCTTCCTGCTGCTCGGCTTCGACAGCGACAACGGCGGCGAGTTCCTGAATTACCACCTGTGGCGTTCCTTCAGCGAGCGGGCGGCACCCGTGAGCTTCACGCGTTCACGGCCCTATCACAAAAACGGCAACGCCCACGTCGAGCAAAAGAACTGGAGCCACGCGCGGCAGCTCCTGGGCTACGAGCGGCTGGAAGTCGAAGCCTTGCTCGGTCCCATCAACGCGCTCTACACCGAGGTGTGGAACCCGTTGCAAAACTTCTTCTGCCCCTCGCTGCAGTTGCTCGAAAAAATCAAGCAAGGCAGCCGCTATGTAGCAGGCGTCAAAATAGATTATCGACCGTCGCGCATTCCGGGATGATCTGCGTGCTGTCGGCGCTCCGTAAAACTTTCCCTGAAGCCCCGCGAATCCCGGCAGCAGCTTGCGAGGGAGGAAAGGATTCTCCGCTTTCGCGACGGGCAGCGGCACGATCTTCGCCGCGGCCTGGCCTTTGTCGGTGAGCACGATGGGCTCTTGCTCGGTGGCCTTGTTGACCCCAAAGAGCCGCCGTTCGTGGTGCTGCAGACGGTCTGCCGTTTCATCACGGGCGACGACGACCCGACAAAGACCGACGAGACGCACGCGGAGGCCATCACAAAGTAATGCGAGGCGATCCGCGCCGCGGGTGCTCGAAAGCTATTTAAAGGCGCACGGCGGGCCGTTCGAGTTCGTCGAGAAGAAGTCCACCGTCCCCACGGCGGGTGCGACGGACATCCCGCTGGAGCGCATCACCAAATCACTCGTGGTGCTCGGCGAGACCGGAGCGGCCTACGAGGCGGTGATACCCGGCACGCATTGCACGCGGCTCATGGAAGTCGCCCACGCCGTCGGAGAGAAGAAGGTGTGGCTGTGTCCGTTCGAGGCCGCACACCAATTTTCCGGCTACCCGCCCGGCGCGCCTCCGCAGGTGAACCATCACAAAATCAAAGGCGTGGTCGGGGACGCGGCGCTGCGCCAGTGGGAGGAAATCTATGGCGGCGGCGGCACGAACAAGCGGTTCGTGAAACTCCGCACCGACGATGTCATCCGGATGAACGGCGGTTTGGTCGCGGCGACGCAGAGACATGTTTAGCTTTAGAAGGCGTGCGATGTCGCCCGTCGCCGCGGATTTTTTGTCGCGTTCCCACGGCTGCTTCCCCCAAGGTAATCGCTCGTATGGACTGCTGGAAAACTGCCACTGAGCGAATCAAATGCTTGCAGGCGACGCTGCAGGTATCGCGGCGTATTTACGTGTCACGAGTTTCGATACACGACGGTCGACGAAGGATCCGGTGCTGAATGATGAACGATGAACCGCTGACGGACTCGCGAGACGGGCTGCGGACGCACACCGCTTTCCGGCATGTGCTGGTGGAAAAGGCCGAGGTTTATCGATCGATCCTCGCGGTCTTCGTTCGTTCGCGGGAGCAGTTCATCACCCATCTTCGCCCCTCCGAGGTCGCCCGCGAGATCGGCGTGGATGAGGGCGAAACCGAGAGCGCGTTGCGCATGCTCCGGCAGTGGGGAAATCTGGAGGCGACACAGGATTCGGCGGAGGCGGCGACGCTCGAAGAGATTTATCGGAGCCGGTTTCTTTACGCGCTGTCGTCGGAGGGTGAGGCGGCGGAACGGGCGCTGGCCGTGTTTGAGGAGACGCTGCATCAGCCGGGTGAGCTGCAGACGGCGGCGCTGCGCGACATTGGCGAGTTCCTGGAGGCCATCCGAGTGCTCGTCGAAGATGCCGAGCCGGATGCGGCCAAGCTGCACACGCAATTTCTGGCGCTGACCGAGAGATTCCGGACGCTCACCAACCGCGCTCAAGCCTTCATGCGCGACCTGCAAAGCACGATCCAATTGCATGGCATCAGCGTCGAGCAGTTCCTCGGCTACAAGCAGTTGCTGATCGATTATCTGGAGCGATTCCTCGGCGACCTCGTCCTCGCCACGAACGAAATCTCCCGGAAGATTCTGGTGTTGGAAAAGGCCGGCATTCGGGAGCACTTGGGCGCTGTGGCGCGGCGGGCGCTTGCCGATTCCCTGGCACGCACTGCGGAGATGGAGGCGGAGGAGACGGCGCGCTGGGAAGGACGCTGGCATGGGCTGCGCCGTTGGTTCCTGGGCGATGCGGGAGGGGCTTCGCAGGCCGAGGTCCTGCGGGCCAGAGCGCGCGAAGCCATTCCCGCGCTGCTCTTCACGCTGCAAAATATCAACGATCAGCGCGTCACCCGCAGCGATCGTTTTGCCGATTGGCAGACGCTGGCCCTTTGGTTCGCCGAGGCGCCGAGCGAAGAGGACACTCACCGGCTGTGGCGGGCCGCGTTCGGCATGGCGCCAGCCCGGCATCTCCAGCTCAACCAGGAAACACTCGACCGGCGCGATCAATCGGCCGAGGGACCGCGCACGCGCTGGATGGACGCGGATCCGGTCTGGATCACTCCACGCCTCCGCGTGAACGGCCGGGTGACGGTGCGCAGTCAGGCGACCGCGGTGGTGGATCAGAGCCGGGAGAAGTATGAACTCGCCTGTCTCGCTGCGGACGAGGCGGCGCAGATCGCGCGGGCGCAGCGGGAGCTGGCTCGTGGACGCCCGATGCATCTCTCGGATTTTGGCGAGTTGGAAACCGTGACTTTTCACCTGCTCCTCGACCTGCTCGGTGAAGCCCTCGCAACCCGCACCGATCCGCGCGACACCGTCGAGGCGACTTCGATGGATGGCGCGATCGTGATCCGGCTCGGCCCGGCCAGTGACGACGGACGAGTCGCCGAACTGGTGACGACGGATGGAACTTTCCGTGGGCCAGATTGCGAAGTGACGATCTTCTACTCCCACGAAGCCGCGGCACTCGGTGGCGTTGCCGGAGAGACGTTGCTGGAGGTTGCCAATGATTGAAAACCAGGAAGCTGCAACGGATCGACCGGCTCCTGCAGCGGGCAATGTCTGGCGTCGGCGCCGGGATCGACTGGCCGCGCTGGGAGCGACGATCAACGCGCAGGAAATCGACGAGCGCCAGCGCGCTGTGCGGGCCTTGCTGAGTCAGCCGCTGCTCTCGCCGGAGGGAGCGACGCGCGAAGCGTTCTCGCTCGTGCAAAAGCATCGCGAGTGGTTGCGGCCTTGGTTTTCGCATCATGCCGGCTGGCAACTGATGCTGGATTCCGAAGCAGCCCGGTTGGTAAAGCGCCCCGCGCGGCTGGACGACGCCACGCGCCCCTGCCGCGAACCGAATTCCGGGTCGCCGCTGAGCCGGCGGGCTTATGTGATTCTCTGCCTGGCGCTGGGTTCGCTGGTGCGCGCCGACCGCCAGACGACGCTGGTGCGATTGCGCGATTCGATCATCGGATTGTTGCGCGCCGAACCACGGTTTGAAGCGGCGGGTGTCGTGGTGGAGTTGGAGCATCAGGAATCGCGGCGCGACTTCGTTCATGTGCTGCGGCTCCTGCTCGCGTGGGGCGTGATCAAACGGATTCAGGGCGAAGAGGAGCGCTTCATCAAAGACGCGGAAACCGACGCGCTCTACAACGTCAACCGCCCGGTCCTCGCCCGGCTGCTGGCCGCCAATCGCCCGCCGTCGCTGGTGAAAGCGCAGGCGTTTGCCGAGCGGCTGAGCGCCTTGGCCGAGGACGACATCACGGCGCACTCGGAAGAGGCCCGCAATCGCCGGCTGCGACTGCGGCTCTTTCGGCAACTCCTCGACGATCCGGTGCTCTATTACGACGAACTCGCGGAGGACGAACGCGAATACCTTGACCGCCAGCGCGGCTTCATCCTGCCGGAAATCGAGACCGCCACCGGGCTCGTCAGGGAAGTGCGCGCGGAGGGCATCGCGATGGCGGACCTGACCGGCAGCCTCAGCGATTACGGACTGCCGGAGGAGGGCACGGAAGGCCATCTCACGCTGCTGCTCGCGACTTTTTTGGCGGGACGTTTGCGCGAGTCGCCCGGAGTCAGCATCACGCTCGAAGCGCTCCTCGCGCGGACGCAGGATTTCATCTCCGAGCACTACAAACACTGGCGCAAGGACGTGCGGGAGCCCGGCCAGGATCGCGCGCTGACTCGCATGGTGGTCGAACGACTTTGCGCCCTCGGCCTCGCCCGCCGCGAGAGCGAACTGCTTTTCCCGCTGCCCGCGATCGGGCGCTACGCGTTGCGCGAGGAGAAGTTGAGTGATTTAGCCGCGGAGGTTTCGCTCGTATGAGCGACGAACCCTTCGGCGAGAGTTCCGGGAACGGCGCGGCTCACGTCGCGCTGCCGCGGCCGAATCATGAGCGGTGGCAGCCGTTGCGCAGCGGCGTGCTCAATATCTTCAAATACGACGCAGAGGAGTTTTGGTTTGAAGACGGACGCCTCCTGCTGCGCGGCAACAACGGCGCCGGAAAATCGCGCATCCTCGCGCTCCAGCTTCCTTTCCTGCTCGATGGCGAGATGGCATCACACCGCGTCGAACCGGATGGCGATCCCGCCAAGCGCATGGAGTGGAATCTACTGATGAACCGCCACGAGCAGCGGCTCGGCTACACCTGGATCGAATTTGGCCGTCGGGATGCGGAGGGTCGCGAGCATTTCCTCACGCTCGGCTGCGGCATGCATGCGCGCAAAGGCACGGGCATCCCGCCGAACGCGCGCTGGTTTTTCGTCACCCGCCGGCGCATCGGCGAAACGCTTCAGTTGATGTCCGAGAGCCGTGTCCCGCTCAATCGTGAGCGGCTCGAAGCGGCGCTCGGATCGGAGGGCACGATCTATCGCAGTGCGCGGGATTATCGCGCGGCGGTCGATGATGCGCTCTTCGGGCTCGGCGCGCGATATGGGCCGCTGATCGAGTTGCTGTTGCAGCTCCGCAAGCCGCAGATCATGCGCGATTTCAAGGCGGACGATCTTTCGCGCCTCCTCAGCGAGGCTCTGCAGCCGCTCTCTCCGACGCTGATCGACAATGTGTCCGTCTCGTTCCGCAGCCTGGAGAGCGACCGGCAACAGCTCACCGACTTGAACGAAGCAAGTCGCAGCGTCTCGACCTTTTTGCAAAGCTATCAGCATTATGTGCGGGTCGCCGTCCGCCGACGTGCGGCCGAGGTGCGCGCGACGCACAGCCGCTATGAGACTGCGCAGCGCGAGATCAAGCGGCTGGCCGATGAACGCGAGGAGAATGGCCTCGCGCTCGACGCGGCGGAGGTCGAGGAAAAGCGCGTGGCCAACGCTCTCGTGGCGGCCCGCGCCTCCGAGCGCACGTTGCTCGACAGCCCGGAGATGAAAAGCGCCGAGGATCTGCGCCGCGCGGATGAGTCGAAGCGCGAGCGATCCCAGCAGGCGGAGGCAGCCGGGGGAATTGCGGCGCAGAACCAGGAAGCGGGGGACCGGATGAGTCGGGAACGAGGGGATGCGGAAGCCGCCGCGGCCAATGGAACGATGCTTGCCTCCGCGTGCCAGACCGCGTTGCAGGAAGTATGGGAAAGCGCCGCACTTCATTCGCCCGCGCCGGACGGGAAGGATCAGCTCGACGCGGCGGTGAAGGACCGCATGCGCGAGATCGCGCTGCTCCGTGAGAAGAACGGTGCGCTGGCGAAGGCCGTTGATCAGCGGGGAAAGGAAGAGACGCGATTCGAGCAAAGGCGCGGGGACCTGGCGCGCTGCGAAGACGCAGAGACGGCTGCGCGGAACACCTGTGAAGCGGAACTCACCGCGCTGGTGACGCTCATCTACGAATGGGAAAATGGGCTGGAGGTGCTCGTGCTGCCGGTGACGGAGGACGAAGACTGGCGCCTCCTACTCGAAGACTGGATGGAGGCGACGGACGCACCGTCTCCCCTGGCGCGGAGGATCGACGACGCCTCGCAGTCCGCCACCCGGCTTCTGGCTGATGAACGCAGCCGGTGTGAGCGCGATGTTGCCGAGCGAACCGCCGAGCGGCAGACGCTCCAAACGGAAATCGCGTCGCTCCGGGACGGTCGGCAACCCGAGCCTCCCGCACCTCATACCCGCGCAGCGGAAATCCGGGCGGATCGTCCGGGCGCGCCACTTTGGAAGCTGTGCGGATTTCGCGATGAAATTCCCGCCGCCGACCGGGCCGGATTCGAGGCCGGTCTGGAAGCATCCGGCCTCCTCGACGCGTGGGTCACGCCGGAGGGCGCCTTGATGGATCCAGCGACCCACGATGTATTTTTCTCCGCGGCGCGGGGTCAGGCGGATGCCGGTCTCAATCGAGTGCTGCGCGCGGAAGGAGCGTTGGCGGAGATGGTGCCCGGCATTCTCGGCTGCATCGGTAGCGCCGAGCATGAAGGCGAAACGTGGATCTCCCCCGATGGGTGCTGGCGGCACGGGCTGCTGCGCGGTGCGTGGCAGAAACCGACGGCGGAGTATCTCGGTCACACCGCCCGCGAAGAGGCACGGCTTCGCCGCATCGCTGAGCTTGAAACCGCCGTCGCGGCACTCGATGAAGCGATTCAAGTTCTCGAGAAGGAGCGGCAGCGCATTGACGATCGGAGCACACAACTCGCCGTGGAGCGGGATCGCGCTCCGAGCACGACGCTTTTGCAGCGCGCAGTTCTTTCGCTGGAGAACGCGGGAACCGCCAGCGCGGAGGCCCGAGCGCGGTTGGAGGAAGTCGATCAATCGCTCGCCAAGGCGCGCGATGCCGAAAACACGGCGCGGGCGGCGCGTGATCGCGATGCCGACGACCTTGGATTGGGTGACTGGAAGGAACTTGTCGCACTGAGTAAACTGGAAGCGTTGCTCAGCGAGGTGCGGGAAAAAGCTGCGACGCTCTGGCCGGCTCTGGAGGCTTTGCGCAGCGCGCAGACCGCGCTGGAGAAGGCCCTCGCTCGCGAGGAGGGAGCGCAGAATCTTCTGTCCGCGGCGATGGCCCGCGCCCACGAAGCACAGCAGCTCGTCACGGAAGCCGAGGCGAGCTACGCGGCGCTTTACGAAATGGTCGGCGCGTCGGCAGATCAAGTGTTGCAGCGGCTCAACGAGGTTCAAGACGAACTCGCCCGCCTGATCAAAGATGAGCGAAGCGCGCGGGATAGAGTCGGCGATCTGCGCGTGAAGATCGCCGTGATCGTCAAGGATGAGGAGCGCGCCGATGCCGACCGCAAAGCGCACGAAGATACCCGGACGGAAGCCGTGCGCCGCCTGCAACTCTTCGCCGAGAAGAAACTGCTCGAAGAAGCAGGGGAGGGGCTGCAACCCGAGCGCACGGAACTTGCCGCCAATCCGGCCGTCGAACTCTCGCGGCGGATCGAGCAGGCGCTGGCGGAGGTTTCTTCGGACGAAGATTCGTGGAAGCGGGCGCAAGCGGGGATTCAGCAGCAATTCAGCGAGTTGAACGACCAGCTCGGCATGCGCGGTTATCACCCGCAGGCGGAGGTCGTGGATGAAGGTGTCTTCGCCATCACCTGCGCTTTTCACGGGCAGGCGCACACGATGACCGCGTTGCGGCAATCGCTCACCGACGAAATGGCGAGCCGGGAGCAGATGCTCGGCGCCCGGGAGCGCGAGGTCATCGAGAACCACCTCATCGGCGAAGTCGCCACGGAGCTTCAGACGCTCATCCGCGCGGGTGAAGACTGGGTGAAGATCGCGAATGACGAGTTGGATCGCCAGCCAGCCAGCAGCGGCATCAAGCTGCGTTTCACTTGGGAAGTGGACGCCGAGGCCCCAGACGATCTCGAAACCGCGCGCCGCCAGCTTTTGAAAATGACCGCAGCATGGTCGCCTGCGGAGCGCGACAGCATCGGGCGCTTTCTTCATGGCCGCATCAATGCCGAACGCACCGCCGATGAATCAGCGCCGTGGCAGGAGCATCTCCGCCGTGCTCTCGACTACCGCGCGTGGCATCGCTTCGGCATTCTGCGCTTTCAGGACGGGCAGTGGAAAAAGCTGACGAAACAAACCTACGGCACGGGCTCCGGAGGTGAAAAGGCGCTCACCCTCACCCTGCCGCAATTTGCCGCCGCCGCCGCCCACTACCGCAGCGCGGCACCGCACGCTCCGCGGCTCATATTGCTCGACGAAGTTTTCATCGGCATCGATGCGCCGACCCGCGCGCGGCTCATGGCACTGCTCCACAGTTTCGATCTCGATTTCGTGATGACCAGCGAACGGGAGTGGGGCTGCTACCGCACACTGCCCGCGCTTTCGATTTGCCAGCTCGCGTCCCGTGCGGATTCGCCCGCCGTGCATGTCACGAGGTGGCTGTGGAATGGACGCGACCGATTGCCGCATCCCAATGGCAGCACCGTCTAAAACCGACCGGCTGCGCGCCATCTTCGCACCGCCCGCACTCCGCTGGATCATCGAGCGGCTGGTCGCGCGAATGGGCGGTGGACGCTCACTTCAGGGAACACTGGTTCGCGCGAATGCCACCGCCGACGAACGGCGAGCGGTGGATGATCTGCTCGGAAGAAAGAGCACTGCCGGCGCTCAACTGACCCTCGATCTCGCAGCGCTGGAGGACATGCTGCGGGATTCGGGTTTAATCGATACCCTAGAGGATGCCGTGCTCGCCTGCCACGGCCCGGTCGATAACCGCCGCGCGGAGACCGAGCGACTGCGCGGCGATTGGCAGGCCATCTTCGACACCGCGTGCACGCGTTGCCGCGAGCAGCCGGCTTTGGTGAAGTGGGTCGATGCGCTGGCCAGCGACGGGACATTGAAGCGGCTCGCCCGCGGCGATCTCGTGACTGCGGGCGAGTGGCTGGACCGTGCCATTCAGATTCTGGAACGAAACCCGCACGACGAGGTGCTCCTCGCCAATCTCGGCGCCGATTGCGCAGGGGACAGCCACGCGCTCGACCGCGGCCAACCTCTCGCGACCCTTTGCCTGCGCGCCATCGCCATCATGCACGGCATCGACGGCCAGCGCAGCGCCGAGGCCCGGCGCAAAGCGTGGGCCGCAGTGGGCGTGATCATCGACGACCTCAGCGCGCCGGTCCTTGTATTCAATCTGCGCGCGACCACAGGTTCGGCCTTGGAAGCAGTACTCACGCTTCATCGCCAGCAGGGACAGCCCGCTTTTCTCACCTACCGCCAACTGCAAACCGGCGCGAACTTTGGCCCACTCCATCCTGAGATGCGCATCATCTATATCTGCGAAAATCCGAGCGTCGTCAGCGCGGCCGCCCGTGAACTCGGCCCGCGTTGTCGGCCCCTCATTTGCACCAATGGCCAGCCCGCCTCCGCCGTCCGCCTGCTCCTTGCACAGCTTCGACAAGCCGGGGTCGAACTCCGCTGCCACGCCGACTTCGACTGGGCTGGCCTGCGCATCGTGGATCAACTCGTGCGCGACCAGGCCGCCATCCCTTGGCGCATGGAGCCCGCAGATTACCGAAGCCAGTCAGGAACCGTATCACTCGATCCGCAATCGTTTGTAAGCGAGTGGTCGCCAGAACTCGCTGACGCCCTTCGCGCGGAGGGAAAAGCCGTGTTTGAGGAGCAGGTCATCCTATCTCTTTTATGCGATCTTGGAGTAGAGAAAGCCGCGACTGCTTTTCGCGGCATTTGATGTGGCGCGAACAGCAAATCGGGCCAAAAACCAAGACCGCACGGACCAGCCGCTGCCAAAGAACAGCTTAGCCGGAACGATGCAGTTGGAAAAGCGCCACCGAATGGGAACTGATTGGTGGTGAATGAAAAGCACACAATCGCAGGGCGACGGCCCGGTTCACCAAACGGTGGCTGGAGAATTTGAGTTCAAAGTGGCGGCAAAGCAATCGCGGTGGGGTTCACCGAGCAGCGGCTGAGCGCGTATGCGGGCAGTGCGACCTTCTGGGGTTGGCTACGGCCGACGCGTTGGGTGGAGAGCCTGCCGCACGACGAGCCGCTCTCCAACAACCACCTCACGGCGCTGGAGAGGGCGCTGGCTTTTGCGCAGGGGCTGCTGTGCGACGCGCGCAAGCTCACCCACGTCGCTTATTTGCGGCGCGATCCGCTCGTGCCCGAGTTGCTCGGCATCCGCCGGGTGGCGAGTCAATCGAGCTTGTCGCGGTTCTTTGCCGGGTTCGGTTCGGACGGGGCCAATCTGCGCTGTTTTCGCGCGCTGGGGCGCTGGGGGATGGAGCGGCTGCCGAGCCGGCGCGAAGGCTACACGGCTTAGAACATGTTGAAAAAGTCCGCATGAGCGCGAGAGAAAGCGGGGGATGAGGCCAGAGAAGGCGAGATGGATAAAGGCGGCGGAGTGGGAGAGCAGGCGGCATTTGGTCAGCGAGGCGAAGCTGCGTTCCATGACCCAACGGCGGGCCTGAATGGCAAAACCTTTGGTTGGTTTCGGACTGCGGACGATCTCCAGATGGAGCCGGCCGTGGGAACGCAGCTGTTTGACCCAGGTCACGAATCGGCCGGAGTAACCCGAGTCGGCCCAGACCTTGGCCAGACTGCCAAAGGCGACCGTGGCCCGACGCAGCAGCGGCTTGGCTCCGTCGCGGTCCTGCACATTGGCGGCGGTGTTTTCCGCGCCGAGGTGCCAGCCCGGCGTGTCGGTCAGCAGGTGCGGCTTGCGCCCTGTGATCTTCTTGTTCGCGTCTTAGCCGCAGGGTCCGCCTTGGCCGGAGGTTTTGACGCTTTGGCTGTCGAGGATGGCCGTCGTCGGGGCTTTTTTTTTCGCGGCCTTGGGCCGGGCCTGGTCGCGCAGTCGGTAAGAGTAACATAAGCGCAACAGCCAGCCGCGCCGGGCGGTATCAAATCTTCATAAGTCCCTCAGAGAGAAGGAATGCACTCGCCGTGACTCGAACACGGAACCTTCTGATTCGTAGTCAGATGCTCTATCCAATTGAGCTACGAGTGCTTGTCCGAAAGCCGACTGAATGTCGGGAGCGGGATAAAAGCACTGGCGCCCACTGCTGGCAACCCCTTTCCTCGGGAAAAATCGCCAGGCATCACCGCGCGAATTTTTTACTTCGAGAACGCCTGCCGGAGGTGGTGCAGCGTGACCGCGCCGATCGTTTGCAGACTCTCAGGGGCGATCCGGTCGATGGTGTCGTCCGCCGTGTGCCAGTAGAGGTAATCGAAATCGATCAAGTCGATGGCCGGGATGCGCGCGATGCGTTGCAGAGGCACGTGATCGTCCTGAATCGGACGGTCCAGGTAGCCGAAATGCTGGCGCAATTTCAGTGCGTCGGCGGAGGCGAGGATTTCGCGGGCCAGTTCCGGCGGGGAGTCGGAAGGCAGGGTGATCTTCAGGTCGCGATCACCGATCATGTCCCAGAGCACGGCGAACTTGAACTGAGTGTGGCGGTTTTTCGCGCGGAGGTCGCTGGCGTAATGTCGGCTGCCGTAAAGGCCGTCGGTGTCGGTGAATTGGACGAAGGCTTCCTCGCCGTCGAAAAAGACGAGTTCGATTTTTTCGGCGAGCACTGGATCCAAGGCGAGGACGCGGGCCAGTTCGATCAGCGCGCCGGTGCTGGAACCGCCGTCATTGGCGCCGACGAAGCTGATCGTGCTGAAGCGTTTCGTATCATAGTGCGAGCAGACGATGGCTCGTTGCGTGGTGCGCGAAACGGGGCGGGCGCCGCTGGCGGAAAAGCGCGCGATGAGATTGGTGAACTGGATCGGGCCGCGGGGTGTTTCGCCGGTAAAGGTCTGGCGTTCGATCTCCCAGCCATGACGCCGGATCGAGTCCTCGATCGTCGCGCGGGCCTTCTCGATCTCGGGTGAGCCTGCCGGGCGTGGGCCGATATCGACTTGCTTACGTACTTCGGCAAACGCCTTGTCGCCCGAAAACTCTTTCCATAGCTCCGCGGGAGGTGGGCCTGCGGGCGGGCGTTTGATCGTCGTGATGGACGATGGGCCCGATTCCCCGGTGCTGTCGGCAGAGGGCGAGGTTGCGCCCGGTTCTGCGGTCCGCTTGCAGGCGGAGCAGGCCAGTGTGGCGAGCAGAAGAAAGGTGAGTCGGAGACGAGCCAAGCGATCCTACTCCTCAGGCTTAAGACCCAGCAGACCGAGCATGCGATGCAGGTCGTCGGTGCCGTAATATTCGATTTCAATCCGGCCGCGTTTCTCGTTGTGCTGCAACGCGACGTGGGTGGCGAAGTGTTGCTGGAGGCGGTTCTGCAGGTGTTGCAGGGCAGGGGCGAGGGCCGGTATCGCGGGGCTGGTGGATCCGCTGCGGGTGGGTTTGGTCGCGCCATTTTGGGCGAAATGTTGGGCGACGAGTTTCTCGGCGGCACGAACGGTGAGGGCGCGGCGAATGATGATGTCGGCGAGGAGGACCTGCTCTTCTTGGGATTTGAGGGACAGCAAAACTTTCGCGTGACCGACCGAGATCCGCTCCTGGGTGAGCCAACTCTGGACCTGCTCGTGCAGATCCAGCAGGCGCATGCTGTTGGCTACGGCTGCGCGGCTTTTGCCGACTTTCTGCGCGATGTCTTCCTGCCTCAGGCTGAACTCCCGGGCGAGCCGGGAAAAGGCGTTGGCTTCTTCGATCGGGTTGAGATCTTCGCGCTGGAGGTTCTCGATGAGCGCGAGTTCGAGGACATCTTGATCGGAAGCTTCGCGGATGATGACCGGCGCTTCGGTCAGCCCGACCTTTTGCGCGGCACGCCAGCGGCGTTCCCCAGCGATGAGTTCAAATTTGTCGCCGCGCTGCCGGGCGATGAGTGGCTGGATGATGCCGTGCTCCTTGATCGAAGCGACGAGTTCATCGAGGTGCTCGTCGCGGAAAACGGTGCGCGGTTGCAGCGGCGTCGGAACGATCTGGGACAGGCTGATCCGTTGCACCCGCTCGCCGCTTTCGAGGGAGGGTGTGGGCGAAGCGACACGCGTATTGATGAGCGCGCTGAGGCCTTTGCCGAGTGCAACTTTGGACATAGAGGGGCCGAGTGTAGTGGCTGCTTGCGGAAAGGCAAACGCCGTTCCGGCAAAACCGTGACATCCTTCTTTGCCGCCGACTTGGCGCGCTTTAGCGTGCTCGGGTGTTGTTCGCCGATCTCCTCGAAATTCTCGATCCAGCGCCGCATTCGGCGCCACTGAATATGGCGATCGATGAGGCGCTTCTCCAGCAGGCGACGCAGCCGACTTTGAGGATTTATCGTTGGTCTGAGCCGACGGTTTCCTTCGGTTACTTCGGCAAACTCGCCGACGCGGAACATGTCTCTGCGGGCCGCCCGTTGATTCGGCGATGGACGGGCGGGGGGATCGTCGAGCACGGCGCGGATCTCACCTACACGCTCGTCGTTCCGCGGGAGCACTCGATGCTTCGTTTCAGCGCCAGCGAATCGTATCGCATGATCCACGAAGCGATTGCCGATCTGCTAAGTGGCGAGGGACTGTTGGCGGAAATCTCCGGCGCGGTCGGCGCTCCGGCTGTGAGAGCGTGCTTTGCTCAGCCCGTGCAGTTCGACATCGTGTCAGGCGAGAGAAAGCTGGCCGGTGCGGCGCAGCGCCGCACGCGCTGGGGGATGTTGCATCAAGGGAGCATTCAAGCGCCGGGATTACGCGAGCGGTTGAGCGAAAAATTCGCCATCGCATTCGGTGAACGCGTGCGTCGACATTCGATGCGGCCGAGCGTCGCTGAAGACGCACTTCGATTGGTCTCCGAAAAATATGGAACGACGGCCTGGCTGCGGAAGTACTGAGCGCGCTACTTAGGACGTCGGAGGCGTCGAAGCCGGCACGCCGCCTGGGAGCGAGAGCACGTTCGACGACCAGTAGTCGATGATGTCGAGCGCGGCAAAGCGGAAGACGATGAGGAGCGCGTCGTTGAGCGGAATGCCGATCTTCTTGGCGATCGATTGCAGCGACTCGGCGCCATTGATCGCGGTGGCGAAGCGCGCTTCGACGTCGTTGAGCTTCAGCTTCTGAATCAGTTCGTAGCCCTTGCGGGTGTAAGCCGGGCTGCCGTTCGGATCGGGGCGCTGGCTGCCCATGAGATTGTCGTATTTCACGTGGCGCAGGCTGCCGAGGATCCAGTTGTCGGGGTCTTCGTTGCCCGGCGGGAAGTTCTTCACGTATTCGGGGAACTCCTGGAGTTCTTCGAACTCGAAGGTGACGCGCCCGGCGGTCCACAGATTCGAGAAGACGCGTTGCCCGTGGTCGCGGACGATCTGCACAACGTCGTCATGCGGGAAGCCGTTGCGGACGGACAAGAAGAGGAAAATCGGGCAGCCGCTCGCGGCCTGCGTGACCTGACCTTCAATGATCAGCCCGAGATTGGTCGCCGACAGGATGACGGGGGACTCGCGGCAGTAGAGTTGGAAATTCCGCGACGTCGCGAAAAGGAACCGGCCTTTGCTGACGAAGAGCTCGATCGGGAAGCGGTTGACGAAAAAGCGCAGCACGCCGGTGAGGCGATCGCCGTAGGCCATCTGCAGCGCCGAACGCAGCGAGAAGAACGCCGTGTGACCGCTGAAAACGGTGCGCGACGGATCATGAAAAAGGAGCTGCCGCGCGGGATTGCCCGTGGACTTGGTTTGCGCGAGCGCTGCGCCGACCACTTCCAAAAGAGACTCAGGCGTGACCGGCTTGGGTAGCACCTTGACGACGTTTTCGTAGCGCTCTTCAATCTTGTCGCCATTACCATTCGTGGCGAGCAGGACGACCGGGACCTTCGCGGTCGCCGGATCATTGAGCAGCCGATAGCAGACCGCCTCGGCGTCCATGTCGGGCAGCGACTCATTGAGCAGGATGAGGTCGGGCTGGGCGACGTTGAAGCGGTCGAAGGCATCACCGCCTCTTTGTGCGAGCAGGACATCCACTCCGTGGAAGCTCTGCTGGAGCACGTTTTCGGTGAGCTTGGAAGCCACCAGACTGTCGTCGATCACCAGAATTTTTTGGGACATACCGTTGCTATGGGCGCGTAAATCGATGCGAGGTTTTGCGCTGGCGGATTAGTTGGCCGGCGCCGGTTCAGGGGGCGAAAGTAAGGACTGTCGAAGGAGTGTCAATCAAACTCCCTGACCAGAAGCAGGTTCTGAATTTCACTTCCCAAGGCGCGTCCCGATACGCCACCTTCCCCAGCCCCATGTCCGCACCTGTCCGCGTCCGCTTCGCTCCCTCACCCACCGGCTACCTCCACGTGGGAGGCGCCCGCACGGCGCTCTTTAACTGGCTCTACGCCCGCCACCACGGGGGAAAATTCATCCTGCGCATCGAGGATACCGATCGTGCTCGGCACAACGAAGATGCGGTGCAGGTGATCTACGACGGACTGCGCTGGCTGGGGCTCGACTGGGATGAAGGCCCGCAGGCTGGCGGCGAATGCGGCCCGTATTTTCAAAGTGAGCGCGAGGCGATCTACCAGCGCTACTTCGATCAACTCAACGCCGCCGGTCATCTCTACGACGATGGCGGCGCGTGGCGTTTTCGCTTCCAGCGCGAGGTCGTGGAAGTGGACGACCTCATTTGCGGCAAAGTCGCGTTCGATTTTGGCAACATCGAGATCATGCCCGATATGACCATTCGCCGCCCCGACGGTTCGTGGATTTTCCATTTCGTGAATGTCGTGGACGACATCGAGATGCAGATGACGCACGTCATCCGCGGCGAGGACCACCTTTCCAATACGCCCAAGCATATCCAACTCTACCAAGCGCTCGGCGCCGCGCCTCCGCGCTTCGGGCACATCCCGCTCATCCTCAACAAGGACGGCTCGAAAATGAGCAAGCGGGATCAAGGCGCGAGCATCACCAGCTACATCGAAGCCGGCTACGCGCCCGAGGCGGTGCTCAACTATTTTTGCCTGCTCGGCTGGTCGCCGAAAGACGACAGCGAAATTCTCCCCCGCGAGGAAATCGTCGCCCGCTTCGATCTCGCGAACGTGAACCGCAAGGGCGCGCAATTCGATCTGGCCAAGTGCGATTGGTTCAACTCGCAATATATCCAGCAGATGCCGATGAGCCGCTACTTGGAGCTCGTGCAGCCGTGGTTGGAGAAGGCGGGTATTTATGCGGACGCCGCGGCTTTGGAGCCGGTGCTCGCGTTGGAAAAAATGAAGGTCACGCATCTCCGCGAAGTGCCCGATCGGATCTCGTTCTTCTTCACCGAGGATTACGCTTTCGATCCAGCAGCCGTGGAAAAATCGCTGCGCAACCCGGGCACGCTCGAGCGCCTCGCGCAACTCTCGGAAGCTTACGCGAGTGTCACGCCATTCGATGCGCCGACGATCGAGGCCAAGCTCAAGGAACTCGCGACCACGCTCGCGGTGAAACCAGCGGAGTTCATTCATCCGGCTCGCGTTGCGGTCAGCGGGCGCAGTGTGGGGCCGAGCCTGTATCACATGCTGGAAGTGCTCGGTCGCGACCGGGTGCTCGCGCGTTTGCAACGGACCCGCGAGCGCTTCGCCGCCTGAACTGCGAGCCATGAAGCCGGTCTACACCTTCGCCGACATGCAGGCTTGGGAAACGGTTACGGCAGATGAGCCGATGCCGTTGCGGCTCGCGGTGATCGGCGATCCCGTCGCGCACTCGGCCTCGCCGCAAATGCACAACGCCGCCTTGGCCTCGTGCGATTTGGCGGTGCGTTATTGCCGCCTGTACCTTCGCCCGAATGAGCTTGCTGCTGCGCTGCGCCTTTTGCCGGAGAAAGGTTTCCTCGGCGTGAATTGCACGATTCCCCACAAGGCTGCTGTGCTCGCGGCAGTGGATGAAGCGGATGAAGGCGCACGCCGCGCGGGTGGGGTGAATACTGTCGTCGTGGGCAATGACGGGCGGCTCTCTGGTTTCAGCACAGACGGCCCCGGACTCGCTCGCGCGGTGCGCGAACAGTTCGGATCTGAACTGAGCGACTTGCGCGTGCTGGTGCTCGGAGCGGGTGGGGGAGCCGGACGCGCCGTGGCGATGCAATGTGCGACTGCGGGGGCCCTGCGACTGACACTTCTCAATCGCAGCGTGGAAAAGCTGGAGCCTCTTCGTGACGCGGTCGCTGCGATCTACCTCGCGGATTCGTTGGTCGTCGGACCGTGGGATGAAGTAACGCTCACGGCTGCTCTCGAACATTCCGACCTCGTCGTGAACTGCTCGGCGCTCGGGATGAATCCTGGCGATGTTTCCCCGATCGCCGCGTCGCTGCTTTCTTCGCGGCACTTGCTCTACGACACGATCTACACCTCCGGTCGAACCCCGCTGATGCTCGCGGGCGACGAGGTCGGCGCTCGCTCGGCCAATGGCCTGTCGATGCTGCTGCACCAAGGCGCGCTGTCGTTTGAGAAGTGGTTCCAGCGCCCCGCACCGCTGGAAGTCATGCGCGCTGCGCTGGTCGCGGCGAAAGCGTAGAGCTCGACTCAGCGGCTCTCCGCCAGCACTCTCCGAGCGGTCGCCGCGTCGCGGGTGATCTGCGCACGCAGCAGATCGAGGCTGGCGAATTTCTGTTCCGGACGCAGGAACTGGCGGAACGTGATCTCCAAATCTTCGCCATAGATGTCGGCCTCGAAATCGAAGAGATGCACCTCGAGCAGACGCTCGCCGTTGGCGTTCTTAATCGTCGGGCGGACGCCGATGTTCACCACGCCGCGCAATCGCTCCGTGCCCCGTCGGACGTCCACGGCGTAGACCCCGTTTGGCGGATACTGCTCGTTGTGCGCGCTGAGATTGGCCGTCGGAAAGCCGATCGTGCGACCGAGGCGATCGCCTTCGACGACGGTGCCGAGGATCGTGAACTCGCGTCCGAGCAGCCGGGCCGCGCGGGCCAGTTCGCCGCGCTCGACCGCACTGCGGATCAGCGTGCTGCTGACGATTTCGCCGTCGATCTCGACGGCGGGAACACCGACTTCCGCAAAATCCAACTCTCCGCCGAGACGCTGGAGTAATGCCAGATTGCCAGCGCGGCCTTTACCGAACGACCACTCGAAGCCCACACAAATTTCGCGTAGCGGTTGCGCTGCTGCGGCGAGGGCGCGGATGAATTCCTCCGGCGGAGTCGCGGCAAATGCGTGGTCGAAGTGAATGACCAACTGCTGCGTCACGCCGAGGTTGGCGATGAGGCGAAGCTTGTGCGCGGTCGAGGTGAGCAGGCGCGGAGCTTGATCCGGCCGCAGGACGCGGATCGGATGCGGGTCGAAGCTGACCACGACGACAGTGCCACCTTCACGCCGCGCATCTTCCAGGGCGCGGTGAATGACGGCCTGGTGCCCGAGATGCACTCCATCGAAAACGCCGATCGCGAGATACAGCGGCCCGGGGATGCGTGGCAGGTCGGAGATCGCGTGCAGGACGCCAGGGATGGAGTCGATTCCGCGCGGCATTTTCGCTTACGCCCCGCGCATGCGGGAGACCGTCGGCAGGCTGAGGATGCGCTGTTCGATGGCGCTCGCGCCGAGCGTTTTGATTTCATCCACAGTCACCGCGTGTTCGAGGGTGAACTTGCCGCTCTTCGTCCGGCGCAACGCTTTCAGGTGCGCGCCACAGCCAAGCTCAGTGCCGATGTCGAACGCGTAAGTGCGGACGTAGAAGCCCTTGGAGCAGACCACGCGGAAGTCGATCTCAGGCAGGCGCACCGACTGAATCTCATGCGCATAGACGTGCACGAAGCGCGGTTCGCGTTCAACGGTCTTGCCCTGCCGCGCGAGTTTGTAGAGCGGCACGCCGTCCTTCTTGATGGCCGAAACCATCGGCGGCATTTGGTAAAAATCGCCGTGAAATTTGGCGAACGCGCCTTCGATTTGCTCGCGGTTGAGTTCGGGGACGGGCTTGGTTTCGACGATCTTCCCATCGGCGTCCTGGCTGTCGGTGGTCACGCCGAGCGACATCGTGCCGACGTATTCCTTATCCT
>ENA-ORBV01007346-ORBV01007346.1-microbial-mat-metagenome-genome-assembly--contig:-NODE-7346-length-18969-cov-4.909221_pt1 | contig 18969 bp, 14 predicted proteins | sample MGYA00237777_ERZ505514 | MGnify/ENA primary metagenome ERZ505514 (study PRJEB26160, sample SAMN06269048) | microbial mat metagenome | isolation source: Oligotrophic lake microbial mat | place... | reverse complement strand
ATGCAGGAAGGCGGTGGAGGTGAGCCACGGCATGAACGACGCATTCTCGACCGGATCCCACGCCCAGTAGCCGCCCCACCCCAGCACCTCGTACGACCACCACATGCCGGCGATGATGGCAGCGCTCAGGAATCCCCAGGCGCCTAACGTCCAGCGGCGCGACAGTTTGATCCAATCATCCTTCTCCACCTCCCCCGAGGCCATGGCCCCGATGGCGAAGGCGAAGGGTACCGTCATCCCCACATAGCCCAGGTACAGCAGTGGTGGGTGTACACCCATGAGGATGTGATTCTGCAACAGCGGGTTTGGGCCTGGCCCATCCAACGGCGTTGGCGAAACGAGCGTGAAGGGATTGGCCGGGCCCACCAGCAGGATGAAAAAGAAGAAAGACACCGCCAGCATGGTCATGGTGGTGTACGGAATCAGCGCTCCCTCCCTGTCACGATTCCAGAAGACCACCAAGGCCGAGAGCAGGGTGAGGACCCATGCCCAGAAGAGGATGGAGCCTTCCAGCGCCCCCCACAGCGAGATGATGGTGTAGAACAGGGGCGTGGCGCGACTCCCCACCTGCGCCACATAGCCGATGCTGAAATCATGCGTGACGAGGCCGAAGATCATCGCGAAGACCGCGGCGGTGGTGAGCCAGAACATGGCAAACGTAGCCGCGTACGACGCCTGAATCAGCCCGCCGCGCCCCCGCCTAACGCCAAGCGGTATCGCCACCAACCCGAAGACTGCGGTCGCCAGCGCCACCCAGAGCGCGTTGTACCCGATCAAACGGGTCATGAACGCATGTCCTTCATCAATGTCTTGTACATCTGTTGCGGTGTCTCACCGGGCTTGGGGGCGCGGTATTCCTCGGAATGCTTGATCATCAGGTTGGTGGACTCGAAGGTGCCGTTGCTGCGGAACTTTCCCTCGCACACCACGCCCATGCCGTCGCGGAACATCTGCGGCGGTGCGCCCTTCGAGCGCACCTCCACCGTCTGTGTTCCATCACTCACCTGGAAGCGCAGATCCAACTTGTCCGCGTCCCATTTCACCGAGCCGGGTGTCACCATTCCGCCTAATCGCACCGGCACGTCGTACACCGCTGTTCCCTTGGCTAGCAACTCCTGCGGGGTGAGGAAGAAGACGACGTTCTTGTCCAGACCACCGTACAGCAGGTACCCGAACGCGCCGAGCACGATGACTGTGGCGACGAGTACCGCCGCGCGCCTGCGGCCTTCCACGTTGCTGCTCATGTAATACCTCCGGAGACATCCTGGACCGCACGATTCAGCCGGCGCTCGGCCGTGAGCCGTATCTTTCGCAGGTGGAGCACGTAGCCCAGCAGGACCACCCACGTCAGGACAAATGCGGACACGATGTACGGCATGTTGTCAGGAATGTTGTCAGGCATGCGACCCACGCAATTCTCCGAGCGCGGCGCGCTCGTGTACGTGCTCGGCCTCTCGCTCCAGCTTGGCCGTATCGTAGCGATGTTTGATGAAATAGCTCATGACTATGAGGAGGGCGATCGCGTTGAGGCGCAGACCGATGGTGTAGTTCGGATCGAGCGTCTCGGGACTCGATTGCACCTGGTGCAGAGTTCGCCACCAGCGCACCGACATGTAGACAATGGGCACATTCAGGGCGCCCAACAGCCCCACTGCCGCGCTCCACTGCGCGCGCCGGTCGGGGTCGTCGACAAAGTCGCGCAGCACCAGGTAGCCCACGTAGATGAAAAACAGAACGGCGGTGGATGTGATGCGAGGATCCCACGTCCACCAGATTCCCCACGTTGGCCTGCCCCAAATCATTCCCAGCACCAAGGCCAGTCCGGTGAGCAGCGCCCCGGATTCTGCCGCGGCCGCCGCCAGCAGATCGTCGTTCTCCCGCCCCTTCCACAGGTAGCGCAGCGAGGCGACTGCCACCACCAGGTAGGCGATCATCATGCTCCACGCGGCCGGCACATGCACATACATGATTTTCTGTAGATGCCCCATGTCGCGATCGGCCGGGCTGATGGAGATCGCGTAGGCCTGTGCGGCGATGAGGATCGCAAATGCCAGCACACCAAACAGCGCCCCACGCGATCTGCTGCGCGCAGGCACCATCACCGAAAGTTCCGCCGAACTCACGCCCATCTCACACCTCGATCACGTATTCGAAGGCAAACAACGACGCTACCAGAAATATGATATCGAACGCCGTGAGCAAACGCACCCAGGCGCCCGCTTCGTGCATCGGGTCGCCGGCCAGGAGGCTGGTCGATGCCTGCACCGCTCCCAGCAGCACTGGTATCAGCATCGGGAAGAGCAAGAGCGGAAGCAGGACTTCCCGGGCTCTGCTACGGCTCGACATGGCGGCGTAGAAGGTGCCGAGCGTGACGAAGCCGAACGTCCCGAGAAAGGTTACCGTGAGTGCCGCCATCCATCCCGCTGGAATGTCCACGTGAAAGAGCACCATCGCCACCGGAATGACGATGAGCTCGACCAGAATGACGAAGACCAGATTCGCGATGAGCTTGCCGACAAAAATCGCCCACCGCGCCCCCGGATAGAGCAAGAGAGACTCCAGCGCACCTCCGTCCAACTCCAACTGGTACGACCGGTTGAAGGCCAGCACGCCGGCGAATAGGATCGCCAGCCACATTGCCCCCGCCGCCGCCGTCTGTAACGCTTCGCTATCGGGTCCAAGGGCGAATCCGAACAGCAGCAGGACCAGCACACCCATGAAGGCCACCGCGTTCAGCCCAGCCTTCGTCCGCCGTTCCGTCGTCAGATCCTTCCAGACAATAGCCCCGATGCGCCGCCATTCGTCTCGGTACATCAGGCTGACGTCCATCTGATAAATCCGACCTGCGAAGGTTCGTTCACGTCGCGCGCCTCGCTGCCCGACCGGCCAGTCGCGGCTCCAGTCGCGGCTCCACTCGCGGCTCCACTCGCGGCTCCACTCGCCTCGCTCGCCTCGCTCGCCTCGCTCGCCTCGCTCGCACCGCTTCGCGTGCTGGCGGCACCGGCCGGGTCGAGTGGGCGATCTTCGATCACGAGTCCCTGGCCCAGATGCACCACGCGGTCGAGCAGGTGCTCCGCGCTGTGCCGGTCGTGGAGCACGATCATCGCAGCTCCACCGGCGTCGCGTACGTCACGCACCACATCATTTACCAAGGCGATGCCGGACGAGTCGAAGTTGTTGTAGGGCTCGTCCAGCAGGAGGAGCTTGGGCTGCTGCAGCAAGAGGCGGGCAAGTGAGAGGCGGCGCTGCATGCCGGCCGAAAAGCTCCGTACCGGCTCCTTGGCCTCGCGACCCAGCCCCACGCGCTCGAGCATGATAGGAACCCGCGCGAAGTCCGTTCCCAGCATGCGGCAGGTGAACTTCAGGTTTTCCTCGGCCGTCAGGTCGTCGTAGAGTCCGGGATAATGCGTGAGAAGGGCGACGAGCCCACGGACGGTGGTCGCGTCGCGTTCCACGTGCGCCCCGTACACGCGCGCCTCGCCAGATGTAGGCTTTATGGCAGTGGACAAAATGCGAAGCAACGTGCTTTTTCCGCTCCCATTGTGGCCCTCGATTCCAACGACTTCTCCCGGAGCCACCGAAAGCGAGACGCCGCGAAGAGCCCAGCGCCGACCAAAGCGCCGCGTGACCGCTTGAATGGTGGCCGCCGCCACGCCGCTCTCACTCGTACGCACATTCACAAGCGCCAATCTAATGGTTCGACGCACAGCCCGTGACTTCGAACAATACCTTGCAATGCTGCCCGATTTTCCCTTACGATAGCACTGTGACCCCTGCGACCCCTGCGACCCCTGCGACCCCTTTGACCCCTTCGACCCCTCCCGACGACGTGTCGACGCCTACTGCGCCGACCGCACTTCACGAGCAGAAACTACCCCGCTGCATGCTCGTGAACGGCGATTCCGTGTTGGGGCGTGACTTCGGCGTGAAGGAGATCGCGCACGCCGTCCGCGAGTCGCAGGGCACACTCTGGGTCGACATCGACTCGTCGAGTCGACCGCAACTCGCCTTGCTCGAGAAGGTCTTCAAGTTTCACCCGCTGGCCATCGAAGACGTGCTAAATCCGGTGAGCCGACCGAAAGTGGAACCGTATGGTGATTACCTGTTCATCACGCTCCGCGTGGTGACGTTCATGGACGCCACCGACGATCCGTACGATCTCGAGACGACCAATCTCTACTTCTTCCTCGGTCCGTCGTATGTCGTCACCGTGCATGCCGGCCTCTCGGCGGTGGTAGACCAGGTGGCGGAGATTGCGCTACGAACCCCGGACATCGTAGGTCGCGGAGCGGCCCGACTGGCACACCAGATCATGGACACCGCCATCGATGCGTACTTCCCGATTCTCGACCGCATCGACGATTTCCTGGATTCTCTCGAGGAGCGCGTCTTCGGCAGCTTCGACGAGGCATCGCTGCGCGACATCTTCGCGGTCAAGCGAATGATTCTCTCGCTGCGCCGATTCCTCTCCCCACAGCGCGAAATCTTCAACGTGCTCTCCAACCGTCCGTCGCCCCTCCTTCCAGGCGAGGTGCAACTCTACTACCGCGACGTCTACGACCACATGCTGCGCATCAACGATTCGCTCGACACATATCGCGACCTGCTGAGCAGCACCATGGAAAGTTATCTCTCACAAGTCTCGAACCGCCTCAATCTGGTAACCAAGGGTCTCGCCGTGGTCGCCACGCTGAGCGTGCCGTTCGTCGTGGTGAGCGGGATGTGGGGCATGAACTTTTCCCGCGTTCCCCTCTCTCATCACCCCTACGGCTTCGAGATCATGCTGGTGCTGCAGCTCGCGTTAGGCGGAAGCCTGGTATGGCTGCTGAAAGCAAGGAAGTGGCTATAGCACTGCAGTCGCTGCAGTATCCCCGTTATGGAAGGGGACCCCGCCACGCCGCCAAGCCCAATTCCAGTAGCAGCGCGACCATTGCCAGTACCAGGGGCCAGCGATAGAGCTCGGTGAAACGGGTGTATACCTTCGTGCGCACCGGTGTGCGCTCGAGGCGGTCGATTTCGCCCGTGATGCGCTCTAGGGCGGCGGCGTCGCGGGCGCGGAAGTAGCGGCCTCCCGTCTTCTGGGCGACTTCGGTGAGGAGGGCGTCGTCGATTTCGACAGGGCGATTCTCGTACCGCAGGCCGAACACCCCGCGCCCCACCGGCACGGGGGCCATTCCCTCGGTGCCGACGCCGATGGCGTAGATCTTTACGCCGAAGGCCGCCGCCGCCTGCGCCGCCGTGCGAGGATCGATGGTCCCGCGGTTATTCACACCGTCGGTGAGCAGCACGATCACCCGCGACCGGCCCGGGGCCGACCGTAAACGGTTGGCCGCCGTCGCAATGGCCGTTCCGATGGCGGTGCCATCCTCCAGTTGCCCGGGTTGCAGGTTGTCGATGGCGGCTTGCACCACGGGGTAATCGGTCGTCAGCGGCACCTGAGTGAGAGCCTCCCCCGAAAACGCCACGATGCCAATCCGGTCGCTGGTGCGCATGCTGACGAACTGTTTGACCTTCTCGCGCGCCACTTCGAGGCGATTCTGTGGCTGAAAGTCCTCGGCCAGCATCGAACTCGAAATGTCAAACGCAATGACGATATTGATCCCTTCGCTATTCGACTGCTCGGAGCGTCCTGCCACCCGAGGACGCGCGACGGCCATCACCAGCCCGGCCAAGGCAAGACTGCGTAAGATGATGAGAGATCGAGAGATCCACGTTCCTGCGCGGGGCCCCTTGGCCAGCAGCGCGACGCGGGAAAACACGATCGCCGATGGACGGCCGCGACGGCGCCACCACCACCACAACGGGAGGAGGAGCAGTCCCGCCAGCACCCAGGGCGCGTGGAACTGGAGTTGCGTAGACCAAGAAGGCAAGGCGCGGTGGTCCTGTCTAGGCTATCGAGGGAGTCGTGGCACCGTTTGGCACCGTTTAGCACCGTTGTAGCACCGTTGTAGCACCGTTGTAACACCCAAAATACTCCAGTGGTGCATCTCAGGCATGCGATCCGCAACGTCGACACTCAGATGAGCGTCCATCCAGTACTGCTGAGCGTCCATCCAGTACTGCGGGGGCGCCTCGCATGATCGCAGATCTGCCAAACGTGTGGCTGGGCCCAGGCATTTGTGGCGCCGCCTTCGCCGTTGCCGCGCTGGTGTGGGGTATACGGCGCTCGATGCGTCAGCGCACGTCGGCGAGCGCCGCCGCGCAATCGGTCCATTCATCCGGGAACATGAACGAAGACGTCTTTCTCTCGAAGCTGTCCGACGCGGTACTCATTGTCGGACGCGACGGCCTCATAGCCAGCGCGAGCCGTGGCGCCGCACGCGTGCTTGGCTTCACTCCCGATGCCCTGCGCAACCGGCGCCTCTCCAGCCTGGTGCACGAAAACTACATCGCTGAAGCATCACACGCCATCGCCAGGGTGGCCGATGGTGCCGAGTTGCACCTGCCGCAGCGCTGGCGCGTTCGCGGCGCCGACGGAAGCTGGATTGACGCCGAATGCACCGCCACCCGCCTGGCCGACGCGCCCGTGGAACGCTGTGTGGTCATCGCCCTCCGCGAAACACCGGCGCGCGATACCGCCCCGCACGGCGGTGAAGGATTGCGCGACCCGCTCACCGGACTGGCCAGCCGCGCACTCTTTCGCGACCGGGCCGAGCACGCGCTTGCACGCGCCCATCGGCTGCAACTGCCGGTGGCAGTGCTCTTTCTGGAGTTTGAAGATTTTCGATCGGGTGGCATCCGCTGCTCAAACGATGAGTTGGAGCGACTCATTGTCCTGGCGTCCACCCGTTTATCCACCTGCTTGCGCTCGTCGGACAGCGCCGGGCGCGTAGAAGGGGCGCGCTTCGCCATTCTGCTCGAAGACATGAGTGACGACTCCAACTTCGTGCAGGTCGCCGACCGCATCGGCCAGGCCTTCGCCGCGCCGATCACCGTCGATGGCAAACAGTTCCTCGGCAATGCGAACTTAGGTATCGCCAGCGCGATGCCGGAAGATTCGGTGGATGACATGCTCCGCCACTCCGACGTCGCCCTCCGGGCCGCCCGCCGCCGGGGACGAGGCGCCTGCGAACTCTTCGACCCGCGCGTCCACGCGCCTGCCCTCTCGCATTCGAAGCTGGAGGACGACCTGCGTCGCGCCATCGAGGCGGGGGACTTCTCGCTCGTGTACCAGCCCATCGTGATCCTCCGCTCGCGCCGGATCGCCGGCGTCGAAGCACTCGTCCGCTGGAATCACCGTACACGGGGACTGATTCCCGCCGCAGCCTTCATGCCGGTAGCCGAAGAGACGGGACTCATCGTCCCACTCGGGCGCTGGATTCTGCAGGAGGCCTGCACTCAGGCCAAGACATGGCAGGACACCATCGGACCCGATCGCTCGCTCACGGTGACCGTCAACATCACCCCGCGCCAGTTGCTGCACCCGCGCTTTGTCGACGACGTGTCGGCCGCCCTGCGTGCGAGCGCCATCGAGCCGTACCGGCTGGTGCTCGAGATTTCGGAAGGCGCGCTCGCCCGCAACATGACCGATGCGCTCAACCGGCTGCGCCAGGTGCGGTCGCTGGGCGTACGCATTGCTATCGACGACTACGGATCGCGCTCTGCCTCGTTAGGGGACCCCGCCGACATTCCGGTAGACATTCTCAAGATCGACCGAAGCTACATCAGCCAGGTCACCCGCCGACCGGAGGAGCACGCGGCGACCCGGGCCATTGTGGCGCTGGGCAAGCTCAAGCGCCTGCGCACGGTGGCCGAGGGCATCGAGCGCGAAGAGCAACTCACCGAGTTGTTGCGCTTCAAGTGCGAGTACGGCCAGGGCTCGCTCTTCTCGGAGCCGGTCTCGGCGGCCGGATTCCTCGAGTTGCTGCGGCGAGACTAGGCGCTGCCCTTCCCGCCGTCGCGCTCCTTTCCCGAGACGTAGCGCTCGCCGCGGCCGGAGGGAAAGGTAGGGTCCATCATGGCATGCGGGACCCTGAGTTCCATCGTCCGCGTCACCTGCTGATCGATGTACTCCTCGCGATAGAGGCGCGCGAGCACGAAGAAATACTGGATGGCGAGCGGCCCGAGCAGGATACCTAACAACCCGAAGTAGGTGACGCCGGCGAAGGCGCCGACGAGCGTCACCATCGGATGAATGTTCGACACCCGGCGGTAGACAAGGGGGCGGATGACGTTGTCGATGTTGCTGGCCAGCACTGCCCCTACAACCAACAGTCCAACGGCGGCTCCGTATCGGTTCTCGACAAAGAGGATGACCACACCCGGGAGCCAGACTAGCGCACTCCCCAGTACGGGAAGAATCGAGGCGAAAGCGGTCACCACTCCCCAGAAGGCCGCGTTCGGCAGGCCGACCATCGCGAAGCCGATACCGATGAGGGCGCCCTGCAACGTCGCGACCAGGGCCGTGCCCAGCAACGTGGCGTGCGTCACGCTGTAGAATCGTGTGCGCAGCTCGTCGGCCGTATCTTCGGAGAACGGAAGCACGCGCCGAAAGACGTCCCATGTCTGGTCTGCCGATACCAGCATGTAATAGAGCGCGAAGAAGGAAATGACAAGATTGAGCGTCGCCTTGGCGGCGCCTCCGACCACGCTCAGCGCCTGCTGCGAGACCCACTGGATCACCGATCCACTCGCCTTTGCAATCTCGGCGCCCACCTGGATGCGACCCACGCGCAGCGTCGCAAGGCGCGATAAAATGTTGCCGTCCTGCGCGCTCCGAATAATGTCCGGAACCTGATCGGCAACGAGGAACACGATCCAGGTGATCGGCAGGGCGATGACCACAATCGCCCCTATGAGCGTGAGCGCGGCCGCCAAGTCATCGTTCATGAAGCGCAGCAGACGCCGGTAGACCGGAACACACATCACGTAAAGTACGGTCGCCCCGAGCAGCCCCGACGCAAAAGGGGCGATTGCAAAAAGAATCGCAACGCCGAGCACTGCGACGACGAGCGCCGCCCGATTTTGCTTGGAGTGCAGGAGGTCCATAAAGAAGTGCGGCGAGGAATGAGGGGCGACTGGAGCGTACGATTGTCAGCGACACTGCATCCCGCAACCAGACTCTTGGATGGAGGAGCGCTCCGCTATCGCACCTCGGCGCCTCCGCGCCTGTCGTCGGGTACAAAACGGTTCGCGTACGGCATCCGCACCACGCGCAGCGCCGCCGCATCCAGCGTGGCGTCGGCCGGTACGATTCGGTTGGCCGAGAGAAGATAGGCCGTCAGGGCGTACACGTCGCGATCGGAGAGAGAGCCGGGCGACGCCAGCGGCATCGCGCGCTTGATGTAGTCGAACAGGGTGGTGGCGTACGGCCAGTAGTTTCCGATTGTTTTGACCAACTTCGGATCATTCGCGAATCCGAACCCCTCGGCCGTCGAGTCACGGCCGACGAGGGCGGGGTTTGGAGCGATGCCACCGACGCCGCCCACCCCGTGACAGGCCGCGCAGTGTGCCGCGTAGATCACCGCCCCCTCCGGGGCGCTACCGGCTCCCGAGGGCAGCTCGACTCCGTCCTGCCCGATGTCGGTGTTCCAGGCGCCGATCTCGGTGTCCGAAGCACGTGCGCCGAGTGCATAACGAGTGCCGGCACCCGGGCCACCTGGCGCCATGCCGGCGTCGTAGGTGGAAAAGGTGGCGGGTACAATCGGCGAGCCGCCCGATGGGCGGTTTTCTGACGCGCCGTCACTCCCCGCACGCGGTGTGCATGCCGACGCCGTCATGAATATCAGAATCAGCGCCGATGCGACCGGCCGACAAGTACCGGGATGCATCAGGTGGCTCCATGGTAGGAGACGGCACCATCGGGTTGCACACGCCAGCCAGCGATGGAATTGAAATGGTAGTCTGTTCCCGCTCCCCGCACTTCAATCAGCTTGGCGCGTGTAGGCTGCACGTAACCCGTCTCATCAATCGCCCGGCTCAAGAGCGTCGCGTCTTCGCCCACCCATTTCCACATGTATTGAAAGCGCACATGGGCCTTCGGCAACGCCGGTCCCGTGAGTTCCGCGTCATGCCAGCTCGTGCCGTTGTCGGTGCTGACCTCGACTCGTTGGATGCGTCCTCGTCCCGACCACGCAATTCCGCTTACCGGCCGCCAGCCGCGCGCGGTGAGTTTGTCGGGGAAGGAGGGAGAGGTAATGATCGACTTGGCATCTTGCACGAACGAGAACTGCCGGGCCCGGCCGTTAGGCAGCGGATCGGTATACACCGAGGTCTCCCACCGGGTCATCCACGGCTTGGAGCCGAGCTCCAGTCGTCGTAGCCATTTGATGGAGATATTCCCTTCCCAACCCGGCAGAAGCAGTCGCAATGGATAGCCCTGCGCGGGGCGCAACGGCTCTCCGTTCTGCGCCCACACCACCAGCGCATCATCCCACGCCTTCTCGATCGGCACCGAGCGCGTCATGTGACAGGCGTCCGCCCCCTCGGCCAGGAACCACTTGGCATCGGACGAGACCCCCGCTTCGCGGAGGAGGGTGGCCAACGGGACGCCCGTCCACTCGGTGTTACTGGTCATGCCCGCCGCCGTCTGCGCCGTGGACTCCGGCTTGGGGTCGCGGAAGGTGGCCCGCCCATTGCCCGAACATTCGATGAAGTGCATCCGCGTGACCTGCGGGAATCGTTTGATGTCGTCCACCGTGAAGGTGGTGGGCCGGTCCACCATCCCATGAATCAGCAAACGATGCGTTGCAGAATCGAGGGTCGGCACTCCTGCGTGATGGCGCTCGAAATGCAAATCGGACGGAGTAATCGTGCCGGTGAGTTCGCCCAGCGGCGAGCGTGAGCTGCCCGTCACCTGGCCCACCGGAGTACGGGCCGGAGATTCGAACGGCGCGCGCGCTCCCACCGCCGATGTCGGCAGGCCGAGCATCGAGGTTGGGTCGGCGGCAGGAACGGGCGCCACTGAAGCGGAGGCTCCGGCCCCCTGCCCCGTGACCACCCCCGGCATCGACGCGACGAGCGCACCGCCAACCACCCCGGCCGCACCGGCCAGGAGCGATCGTCGCGACACCGCCGCGTCTCGCACTCCGTTCGCCTCTTCGTGAGGCACCGGCTCGCCGGCGCCAGGCGTTGCTCCGTTCATGTACCCCTCCAGAAGGTCGTTACTCCAGTACCATCGTACACGGTACTCAAGACGCCGGCAACCATACGACGAGCGCACCCGCGAGACCACACAACGTGAGGAGAGAAAGTGTTGCGGTCGCCGCCGTTCGCCAGCCCACGCGGCGCAGCAGCTCCATTTCCACCCCCAATCCCAACGCCGCCATGGAGATGATCGTGAGCCAGTGCGACGTCAACTGCGCGGCCATCGCCACCGAGTCATCCACGACTCCGGTCGATCGGAAGGCGGTGGCCACGAGAAATCCCAGCACATACCACGGAACGAGACGAATCACCGAGACGGATTGCCACCCCACCTCCCGCTCGCGATGCCGTCGCAATGACAACAGGAGCACAAGAGGAATCAGCATCAGAACCCGGACCAGCTTGACGATAGTGCCTACCTGTCCGGCCTGTACGCTGACGGGATAGGCAGCGGCTAGCACCTGTGGCACCGCGTACACGGTCAACCCGGTCACAATTCCATAGCGCATATCACTTAATGCCCACTCTGTTCGGACGTACGGCAGGGCGAGCACCAGCCCAAGACTCAGCACCGCCGTGTACGCCACGGCTGACGCCGTTTCCTCGCGCTTGGCGCCAGTGACCGACGCCACGGCGGCGATCGCCGAGTTGCCGCAGATGGCGTTGCCCGACGCCACCAGCAGTGCGTGCGTCCGGGGGAGCCCGAACACCCGTCCCCACAGCACGCCGGCGCCTAACGCCACTGTGGTAACAGTCGCGATCGATACCGCCAGCGTCGCACCAGCCGTCGCCATCCATCGCACATCGGTCGACACGCCGAGCAGCACGATTGCGACTTCGAGCATCTCCCTGGCTGCAAATGAAATGCCGGGGACGGTTCGCGCCCCCGGCATCCACCACCCCCTCACCAGCATGCCACCGACGATGGCCAGGACGACGGCGTCAACGGCGGCGTATGGGAACGCGGCCGCCAGAACCTGCGCCCCCCACCATGCCACCACACCGAGCGCGCCGGTGAGCAGTATACCGGGAACGAGCGCACCCGGAGCGCGCAACCGACTAAATGCCACTCACCTGCACGCACCCTCTGGGCTCCGGCTTGCGCTGGTTGCACTCGTCCGCCGGAAGGGGAACGATGGGATAGATGCGGTGTGCCGGTGTGAACCTGGGAAGCGTTCCCAGGCGGGCATATCGTCGCAAATCTACCCAGCGATGCCCGTACTCCCCAAACAGCGAGTAGCGCCGATTGTAGAGCAATTCATCCAGCAGGTTGCCACCGAAGTCGGAGGCCAGCGGCGCCAGGCCTCCGGCGATAGTGCGAATCACATTCAGGTCCTGAATGGCCGGGCCCCTGTTGCCTAACGCAACATTGGCTTCGGCGCGCATCAACACCAGCTCCTCGACCCGGATGAGCGCAATGGATGCGACGTTGGTGGTGGCCAGATTGAGCCGTTGATTTGAGCTGATGCCCTGGCTGGTGAGCGTCGTGGTGCTGACGGCAATCTTTCCCGTGCGGAGGTCGGGAGTACCGTCGGTGCGCCGCTGTGCATCCTGAAGGAACGACGGATGCGCCACGAGTTGGCGCGGCGCCGGGTCGAACATGGGATTCACCGCGTCGCCCGAGGAGGTGGTGAAGACGTGATAGACCCCGGTCGCCAGTGTCGCCGCAGTGGCCGGCGTGGTGGCGATGAAACTCTCGCCTAACGCCGTGAGCGCATCCTGCCAGCGCGAACGATAGGTCTCGAGCCGCGCCTTGAGACCGCGATTCACGCGCAGGAAGTTGGTCGGCGTGTTGAAGCCCGCGAATCCCGACGTCAGGGCAAACGGGAACGATGGGCCGGCCGCCGCGAGATGCACCTTGGCTTCGTCGAGCAGCGCTGCGGCGCGGGTGAACCCTTCTTCCCTCGTCACAAAGGGGCCCAGCTTCGCCGCCGTGGGATCGACTTCGAGCACGATGCCGAATGTGTCGCGCACCCGAAGTTGCTCCACCATTGCCAGCGCGATGAACGTCTTGGCGAATCCCTTGACCCCTTCCTTCTGCGCGGTGGAATAGTCAGGCACCTTGTCGACGATATCGAGGATTGTCTGTCCGGTGAGAATCTGCCGGTACGTCGCCGACCAGCCGATGTCGACGCCGAAGCCACCGGGCGTCAACGGTTCGAGCAGCCACGACAAGACGAATCGCGCGTCGGCCTGATCCAGGTTGTACATCTCCCGTCCGAAGATGCCGAGCGTTTGTCCATAGGTCCCCACCACCGAGCGGGACCCCACCAGCAGGCCCAGGACGGTGGTGTTGACGGTGGCAGCATCGGGCTTGTTGAGCAGACCATCGACGTTAGGCGAGTTGTAGTTCGGTACGGTGACCTCGCTGCAGGCGCTCATGATGGCCGTGGCGCTCAGCAGGCTCAGGGCGAGCACGCGCCGCAGGGCGGCGACATGGAGTGTGCGCATGGGTTAGAACTCCACGTTGAAGTTGAGCCAGTACGTTCGGCTGGACGGATAGGCGGCGAGTTCGCGGTTGCGTTGGATGGCGTCGGGAACGTTGCCCGCGCCGAAGTTCTGCGCTTCCGGGTCACCGCCTCGGAAGTTCGTCCACCAGAACAAATTGCGCCCCGACAGCTGGAGGCGAGCGCTCTGCGCCCGTCCCCACAGTTTCTGGACAATTGAGGTCGGCACGTCGTAGCCTAACGTGACCTCGCGCAACTTGGTGTACGTCGCCTCTTGGTAGTAGATGCGCGTGACGACGAGATAGGTGCTGCGCCGGAAATTTCCCAGCGACTGACCGGCCACAGGGCCCGGCGCATCGAAGTCGCGCGAATTCTGGCCCAGATCGTAGTGGCGCCACGTGCCGTTGGCCAACATCCCGCCCTGTTGACGGTCGAGCAGGGCGAAGGCCGAGAACCGATGGAACCGCACCTCGTTCCCCCATCCACCATTCCACTTGGGGTTTCCGTCACCCATCAGCACCCCTTGCGGGACCAGCGTTCGCGGCGACTTTGGCAACGTGTCGTTCCCGATGATCTGCGTGGCCGACTTGCCCTTCTCGATGCGCACCGCGCCCACCTGGAAGGCGCCTAACAAGAACGGCGCGACCGGCAAGCTGGTGATCTCGCTTCGATTCATTCCCCAATTGAGGCGCGTATTCCACGAGAAGTTCGTCTGCTGAATCGGAAAGACCGACAACGATGTTTCCACGCCCCACACCTTCATCTCGGCGCCATTCGACACCTCCGACGAATAGCCGCTCGTGGGCGGAAGGGTACGGGTAATGAGCAGGTCCGAGATGTTGCGCTGAAAGGCGGTAACGTCGAGCGTGCCCTTGTTGCCGAGGATGGCGGCGTCGAAGCCCGCCTCGATTTCCCGCTGCCGCTCGGGGCGGATGTCGGATGCGCCACGCCCCGTGCCGATACGGAATGCGCCAAGGCCGCCGATGTTGGAGAGGTCGATCGGCGTGAACTTCTGTCCGTAGAGCGGCTGATTCCCGGTCTCGCCATACGCAACGCGGAGTTTGAGCTCGTCAACAAGTCCCGGGGCGAGGTTCGGCAGCCGATACGACGCCGAGGCTTTCGGAAAGAGGTAGAACTTGCCCGTCTCACCGTTGTTGCTGCTCCGATCGGCGCGCGCACCCACCGTCAGGAACAATCGATCGTTCAACAGCAGCTCGGTCTGACCGAACACGCCGAAGTCTTCGGTGAGCAGGCGAGTCTCGTCGATGTCGCGAACCGTTCCGGACGTCACGACTTCGAGCCCGCCCAGCAAACCCTGCGCCGAGCTCCGGCTCACGCCGAGCTTCCGTCGCTCGTATTGCGTGCCGATCTGCGAGGTCGCGCTCAGGCGTGTGAACGGACGCCAGACGTGTACCAGATTGAGGTTGAGGTTCGCCTGCGTGTTGTTGCCGTCGGACACCGCCGTCGTCCCCGGAAGCCCGTCCAGCGGTTCGTACTGCAGTTCGGGTGGCGAGTAGACCTCGTTATGCTGGGCCAGTACGTCGGTTCCGCCATAGCCGACAAAACGCAGCTCCTGCTTGTTGCTCGCGAAAAGATCCCAGGTGAGCCGCGCATTGGAAATCGTGCGCCAGACTCCCTCCTGATTCTTGATCAGGTCGATGGTGTGCAACGGATTGGAGTTGTAGAACGGATTCACCGGCCACGAGCCATCGGACTTCTGCCGAAGGTCGAGGAAACTCGGCACCTTGGTGAGCGTGTAGGCGATCGAGTTGCCTGCGTTGTCGTTCCCGAAGAGTCCGCGATCGCTCAGCGTGCGCAGCACTTCGGTGCCCACCTGCAGTTCGATGCGATCCGTGAGGCGCTGGTCCACGTTCACTCGCACGCCGTACTTCTTCGCGTACGTGTTCTTGACGATGCCTTCCTCATTTCGTCCGTTCCCCGAAATGAAGTATCGCGTGTCCTGTGATCCGCCGCTGACGGCGAGCGTCGCTTCACGGTTGAGCGGGTCGTTGCCGTAGGCAAGACTTTCGTAGTCGATAAAGCGATTGGCGTCGTAGAACTGGCTGGCGAGCGGGCCGAACGCGGTAGTCGCATCGGCCAGCGATTGGAACTTGCGCTGTCCGTTGCGATACGCCAACCGCCCGGTACCGAGTCCGCTGCGGAAGTTGAACTGGGGTTTTCCTGCTTGCCCGCGTTTGGTCGTGATGATGATGACGCCACCCGATGCTTTCGATCCGTAGATCGCGGCGGCCGCCGATCCCTTGAGCACCTCCATGGACTCCACGTCGTTCGGATTGAGGTCCGAGATGCGATTCACCGGTGCTTCTTGCGTCACCGCCGAGATTGCCGTTCCCGCAGCACGCGTCACCTTGTTGATGCCGTTGCCAATCGAGACGTCGCTGACGATGACACCGTCGATGACGTAAAGGGGCTGGGCGCTGCCGAGAATGGAGGAGATGCCGCGAATGCGGACGCGATTGCCACCACCCGGCGCGCCCGTGCTCGTGGAAATCTGCGCACCGGCCACCTTCCCCTGCAGCGCCTGGTCCACGGACGGCGAGGAAACCTTCGAGACCTGCTCGGCGCTGATACTCGCTACCGAATTGGGAAGATTACGCCGGGAAATTCCGGTCGCCTGTCCGGTAATGACCACTTGGTCGAGCTTGAGCGCATCCTTGCGCATCACGATGTTCACCGTCGACTGACTCGCCAGCACCCGCACTTCGACCGGCGGGTAGCCCAGTCGCCTAACGATGAGCGTGACGTCGCCACCGGGCACGCGAACGGAAAACGTCCCGTCCTCGCGGGTGAGACTGCCGGTCGTCGTTCCGCGCACCTGAATCTGCGCCGAGCCGATCGGCGCCTTGCTGCCATCTTCGGTGACGATTCCGGTGATCTGTCGGGTCGGGGCTTGTGCCGCAGCACTTCCACTCGCGAGCAAGAGCCCGGCGAGCAGTGCGGACCACATTCTTCGCATGCGTCCTCCGTGGGGGGAAATAGACAGCAATCGGAGCCGGTGAAGCGATGAAGGAAGGCGTGAGCGTGAGGAATTGCGGGAATGTGCGAGTGACGTTTGCAGTGCGTACCGCGCGGAGCTCAGTACTTCCACCACGGCGTCGTTGTCCCGGGCGGCATGTGGCGCATCCCGTGCATTGCCATCTCCCTGAGTCGCTGCGCCGTGGATACGGGACCGGACCAGCAGTGCGGCTTGTTGTCGCCATAGAGAAAATAGCCCTCGTAGTGCGGATCCTGTGTCGTCTTCATCCAGGCCTCGAGTTCGCGCGTCGAGCGGTCGAGGAAGTACGTATCCGCATCGCCAACGTAAATGTGCAGCTTGTCCACCAGCTTGGGACCGACCGTCTTCCAGTTGCGCTGAAGGTAGTACAAGAGATCGTAGTGGTCGCGCCAGTAGTTGGCCACGCGACGATCGATGACACCGGTCTTCTTGTCAAACACCGGCGAAAAGTAGCCATCCTCCCCTAACGGGCCGAAGGCGGCCGACCAGATGTCGAGCTGGTGCCCCGACCGTCCCCGCGTCCCGTTGACCAATTCCATCCAGTTGCGCTGCTGCGACGTCTGGCGCACCTCGCCGTTGATCTCGCGTGAGTTGATGGTGGGCGTGCGATGCCACTCGGTCACCTGCTTGTAGAAGGCATTCTCGTCTTTGTAGAGGTTGATTCCCTCCACGTCGGAAAAGGTGACCGGGTCCGGGCAATACGCCCACGTCCCCCCGAAGAAGTCGGGTTGGTAGATCTGCAGCGCGAGCGCTTCCCATCCCCCGGTGGACCCACCATGCAGCCATCGGGCCCATGGTTCGCGAATCGTGCGGTACCGCTTCTCCACTTCGGGAATGAGTTCCTGCATCACGGCGTCTTCGTACGGTCCGTTGTTCACCGAATTGACCACGTACGAATCGTCGAAATACGGCGTGGGATGCTGAAACGTGACCGCCACCACGCGCGGGAAATCGTCCCGTGCCCACTCACGGCCCAGCTCGTTCCCCTCCTCCCACCGCAGGGGACTGCCTAACGAAAAGTGTCCCTGTTCATACAGCACCGGGTAGCGGGTGGTCGAGCGATGATAATCGCGCGGGAGCAGCACCGTGGCGCCGACATAGATCGGCCGCCCCCAAAACCGGGAAAGCAGCGGCGACTGCATCTTGAACCGCTCGACCCACGGCGTGTTGGCGGCCACCTCGATTCGCGGAATCTTCTGGTCGGCGCTCAGTCGCACGGTCTCGGCCCTCGACGGATCGATCGCGATTCTGCGCGGAGTCGAGTACAGGTTGCCGGGCGAACGATTCCACTGCTGCCCTTCCCACTGGTCGTCGTGCAGCCACACCACTTTGCCATCGGCGCGAGGGAATTCGGTGTAGATGTTCACGACCGCTTGTATCCAGTAGTCCCCCGCCGGAATGTCGGCCAGGTCCCACACCGGATGCCCCAGGTCGGTACCACTGACGATCGCACTTCCGCCAGGCGCAAGGCGCTCAACGTCGCGACCGAAGAATGGCGTCCCGATGCGTCCGATCTGGAGTCTGGGCTCGATCTCGTTCGCGCGCGCGAGCATCACGAAGACACGCCCGGTAGTAGGCTCGTTGCGGACTGACGTCGGAATGTTCACCTCGAAGCGGAGGCGGGCCCTTCCCGACGGCCATCCGGCGGGAGTCTGGGCGCGCAGCGACGAGGCAGCCAGCAGGGCGAGTGAGGCACCCAGCAGGGCGAGTGATGTGGCGCGAACAGTTCGCATGGTCAAAGCACCAGGTTGGTGATGTTCTGTACGCCCGTGGAGTACGTCAACTGGACCTCGCGTCCCTGAAGGGTTGGTCAGGGTTGGTAAGGGTTGGAAAGGGTTGGAAAGGGTTGGTAAGGGTTGGTTAAGTAGCGGTGCCCAGGCCATCCGTGTCAAGAAATTGCATACAAGTTTGCTCAAGACCGACCGCATTCGATGCCCGGTACGCTAGAATCCTACCCGTTGTTGACACCGGCGGCGACACTCGCTAGTGTCTGAAGGAACTGAAGTTCGTGGTGATTTACCGCCTATTGCCGCCACGTAAAACAATGAGCTAAAACGCGAGAGCCCGGGCGGCCTATCTTCGCAGCCCGGGCTCTGTCGTCGATGCCAGTGACCTCCAGTTGGAGGCGTCTGGCGCCGTCATTCGCGTGTAGGCACTACGGCTCACGAGGATGATGTCATGACGCAGCAAACCGCCGACCGCGCTCCCATCGCGATCTACCACGAGCATCCGGACTGGTTCAAACCCCTCTTCGCCGAACTGGACCGTCGCCAGATTCCATACGTCCGGCTCGATGCCGCCGCGCACCGCTATACACCAAATGAATTGGCGCCCCCGTACGCACTGGTCGTAAACAGGGCGTCACCATCCGCCTACCTGCGGGCCCACGCCCAGTCGACGTTTTACACGTTGCACCTGCTC
>ENA-ORBV01007345-ORBV01007345.1-microbial-mat-metagenome-genome-assembly--contig:-NODE-7345-length-18969-cov-5.518897_pt1 | contig 18969 bp, 19 predicted proteins | sample MGYA00237777_ERZ505514 | MGnify/ENA primary metagenome ERZ505514 (study PRJEB26160, sample SAMN06269048) | microbial mat metagenome | isolation source: Oligotrophic lake microbial mat | place... | reverse complement strand
TTTTCAAGCAGAAGACGGCATACGAGATTCGCCTTAGTCTCGTGGGCTCGGAGATGTGTATAAGAGACAGGTCCGCGACAACGGCGGGTTCTTTCTTGGGCCGGAGCAAGTCACGCTGGCAGAAATCCTGAGCGCACGCGGCTACCAGACCGGCGCCACCGTCGGCGCCTTTGTGCTCGACAGCAAGTGGGGGCTCGACCAGGGGTTTGCCACCTACCAGGACGACTTCGATCTGACCAACGTGAAGGCGATGTCGCTAGCCTCGGTCAACCGGCCTGGCAATGAGGTCGTGGATCTGGCCTTGAAATGGCTGGATGGGGTGGCCGACCAGCGGTTTTTCGCCTGGATGCACCTCTACGACCCGCACGCGCCCTACATTTCGCCTGAACCCTACCGCTCTGAGTACCGCGGCCACCCCTATCGCGGAGCCATTGCCTTCACCGATGCACAGGTGGGTCGTGTGTTCGACTATCTCGATGCCCGTGGACTCTCCGACAACACCATCGTCATTGTGACGGCTGATCACGGAGAAGGACTAGGCGAACACGGTGAGGAGACGCACGGTTTTTTTGTCTACGAGAGTGCGATGCGTGTGCCGCTCATCGTGCGGGCACCGGGCCGCGGACTCACGCCACGGCGGGTGAGCCAACCGGTGCGCACAGTGGACATCATGCCGACGGTGCTCGACTTGATTGGAGCCGCGCCACCGCAGCCTGTCGAGGGCGTAAGTCTGGTGCCCCTGATGACCGGCGAGGTGCGGGAGTTGCCGCTTGAGGCCTACGGCGAGGCCATGTATCCCCTCCACCACTACGGCTGGAGCGAGCTGACGACCTTGCGGTCTGAACGCTACAAACTCATCGACGCCCCGCGACCGGAGTTGTACGACCTCGAACGTGATCCACACGAACTGACCAATCTGTTTGAGGAGCGCCGGTCGGTGGGCGACGCCATGTTGCGCCAGCTCCGTGAGCGCAAACGTGAGATGGACGCCGAAGCGCCGGAGTCGCCCACTCCAGGGGATGTGGACCCCGAAACACGGGCGCGCCTCGCCGCACTCGGGTATGTCGGCTCGTTCGTCGCGACCTCCAGCGAGCCGTCGAGTGGACGTGCCGATCCCAAGGACAAAATTGGTCTCTTTAATTTGATGACCACCGCCAGGGACGTCGCGAAGGAAGGTGACGCCGGTGCCGAAGCGATCGCCATGTTGCGCAAAGTGGTGGACGAGGACCCAAACGTCATCGACGCATGGTTCATGCTCGGCAATGAATATTTCAAGGCCGGCAACTACCCGGAAGCCATCACGCAGTTCAGTCGCGCACTTGCACTCAAGCCCGACTATGACCTCGCCATCATCAACATGGCCAACTCCTATCGGCGGCTGGGGCAGGACGATGCGGCGCTGGCGGGGTACGAACTCTATGTGACCGTTGATCCGAAGAACGCGTATGTGCGGTATCAGATTGGCGAAATCTACCTGGACCGCAAGGAACTGGAGCGCGCGGAGGCGGAGTTTGATCAGGCGCTCGCCATTGATCCCAAGTTGGCGTCGGCTCGGGTCGCGACCGGCGTGTTGGCGTACGAGCGTCAGCAACTGCCGCAGGCGGAGCAACTGCTGAAGGATGCGCTGGCGCTCAAGCCCGACGTGCGCCTGGCGCACTACAACCTCGCGCTGATTGCGGAGGCACGAGGCGACATGACGAGCGCGGAGACGTCCTATCGCGCTGAACTGGCGCAACACCCCACGGCCTACAAGGCGGCGTTTAATCTCGGTCGACTCCGCGCCCGACAAGGCAATGCGAAGGAAGCAGCTGAGTGGTATCAGAAGGCCATCGACACCAATCCGGAGTTTGCCGAAGGCTTCTTTTACCTGGCCAAGTCCAAACTCGACGAAGGGCGGGCCCTCGACGACGCGGAATCACTGGCCCGCAAGGGGCTCAAGCTTGAGCCGGAGGGGCAGACCTCACCGCTTGGCCACTTCGTGATTGGCGGCGTGTTGATGAAAAAGGGTCGGCCGGCGGAAGCGGAGCGAGAGCTGGCCAAGGGCCTCGCGCTGGAGGAGAAGCTGGCCAAACGCTCGCGCTAGAGTCTTTGCTTATGCGCACTGCACTGACCTTCGCCCTCGTTCTTGGTGGCTTCGCCACGGCCGCCGCAGACCAACAATCCAACCTGACCGGCACCTGGGTCGCGACCAAGGACACGCCGTCCGCGATCGGGATGGCTCCCAGTCCTGTGTTTGGGGAAAGGCTGGCACTCGCGGTGTCTGCGGAGGCCGTGGTGCTGACGCGACCGGTACGTGGCAATGCCAATTCGTCGGTGCTCACGCTTCCAATGAATGGCACCGAGGTGGTCGCCGTGCAGACGGGTCGTCAGTGTTTTGGTGATTCGGTGCAGACCAATCTTGTGACACGGCAGGGTGCCGGCTTCGACTTTGTCATTGCCACCAACACCGCACCAGGCGCCGCGATGACCAAACTCGGCACCACCTACAAGTTCCGCCCCGAGGGCGACACCCTCGTCGTTGAGTCGACCCTGCGCGGCGCGTCGGGCCCCAAGCAGGTCGGCACCGTGTATAGGCGGACGACCGACGCGCTGCCTCCGCCTCTCAAAGGTCCCAATGTGGCCGTCGCCACCGCCACGATCGACGCGTTCGGCTGGCTGGCAGGTGATTGGGTCGGCACGGTGGGCGGCAACAACGTTGAAGAACGGTGGACGACGGCCGCCAGCGGAGCGATGATTGGCACCAGCCGCTCGACGCGTGGCTCGGCCATGGTCGAGTTTGAGTACCTCTGCATCGCGCAACGGGCCGGGGGGCTTGTCTACACGGCGATGCCCAATGGCGGGGGCATGACGGACTTCCTGTCGACGAAGGTGACAGCCGACAGTGTGACCTTCGAAAACCCGGACCACGACTTTCCGCGATCGATTGTCTACACAAAAAACGCCGACGGTGGCGTTGACGTCGTGGTGAGTGGCGCCCCAGGCCAGCGCGCACTCACGTATTCGTTCAAGAAGAAGTAGATCCGATCACCAGCGGAATCTGGTCAGGTCGATGGCGGCAAACGTCGCGTTCGAGTAGGCCGCACGCGACTGCAAGGAGACGCGGCCGTCGATGTCGACCCCGGAGTCGCCTCCGGTTTGAATCTGCCGCATACCGCTGGCGTCGAACTCCTCGAAGGTGCCAGTCGTTTCGGACGGCAGGAGCAGGCCGAGTGTCTGGTGCGGCGCATACTTGACCGCCACAGTGGCGCTCTCGGTATAGGTGCGCTCCCGTCGTGAATCCACCCACAACTCCGTCTGGTGGATGGCCCCGGTCAACGGGTCAATCCAGAATCGACCTGTCGCTCGTCCATTGCTGCGTGTGCCCAACAGGTACTTGCGATCGCGGCCGTCCGGCTCTTCGAATCGCACGCCGACCACGGCCACGTTGTTCATGGTCTTGCGCCCGTCGAGTTTGTATGTCAGGCCCGGTTGATTGGCAGCGGAGATGAACTGCAGGGCTGTGGTGGGCTCGTTGGTTTTGACCACGATGTCGAGCAGGAAGTAGACCGTCTCCTTGCCGGGGTAGGTGATGGCCGTCTGCCAGTCCTTGATGGACGGCTGCGCTGGAGCGCCGAGCAGCTGGAGAATCCGGGGCGTTCGATCCCGGGTGGGACGTGTGTCGATCGCATACACGTCACGAAGGGCCTCGGCCTGCCCGCTCGCATTCACCAGGACCACGTCGGCGCTGATCCGGACGATGCTGCGGGTGGTGCCGCCGCTGACATTCATCAGCTGCGTCTGTTCCTCGAGTGAGATACCCGAGATCTTCTGTATGTACGAGGTGTGATACTCGCCCGCACGTGTGAGCACATCCTGCAGGGCAGGCGTTTGCGCCTGCAGGACCACTCCGGCCGCGAAGCTGAACGCGATCAGACTGAGTGTAGGCGACATGCTGTCTCTCCCGAGTTAGCGTAACTTCGTTAGGTCGATGACGGCAAGGATGGCCTTCGAGTAGTTCGAGCGACTCTGCACCGAGACCCGGTTGGCGACGCTGCCTCGTGGGTCGGCCCCGCTGCCCATCTGCCGTGGGCCCCCGCCGCCCTCGCGCTCTTCGTACGTGTCGTTCATTTCCGTGGGCAGCAACAGGCCCAGTTCTTTATGCGGTGCGTATTTCACCGAGACGATCGCGTTTTCCCACTTGGAGTCCACCCAAAGTTCCGTCTGGTGAATTGCCCCCGTGTCCGGGACAATCCAGAAGCGACCCGTGGCGCGCGCATTGCTCCGCGTGCCCATGACGTGAGTCATGTCCTGTGATGTGCGCTCTTCAAATCGCACCCCGACGACCGGCACGTTATTCATCTTCTTCTGGCCGTCGAGCCGGTATTGCATCTTCGGCTGCAGGGCTGCGGAGATGAATTGCAGGGCGCTGGTCGGTTCATTCACCTTGACCTGCAGATCCAGGATGAAGTGCACGGTGCCTTGCTGGGGGTAACTGGCCGCAAGCTCCCAGTCCTTGACCGTGGGTGTGGCCGGAGCCCCAAGCAGCGCGCTGATCCGTGAGGCCTTCGGCCGGAGCGGCTGGGTGTCCACCGCGTACGGGTCGCGCATGGCAATCACCTGCCCTTGCAGGCCCACCAGGACGACGTCCGCGCTCACCCGAATCACCCCGCGCGTCTTCCCGCCGGTGACGTCCAGGATCTGCGTCTGTTCGTCCAGGACGATACCTGACGCCTTCTGCAGGTAGGTCGAGTGATAGGCGGCCGCCTTGGCGAGGACGTCCTCGAGTGTGGGCGGTTGTGGAGTGGTCGACAGCCCAGCGATGGCGGTCAGTGCGGCAATGCCGGCAGTCCGGATCATGTTGGTCCCTCTCAGTTGGCGACTGGCGGGGGTTAGGACGCTGACTGCACCGTAATCGTCTTCCACTTGCCCTGCCCGAATCTCCAGACACTCAGGACCGCCCGTGTGAAGTGGCCCAGAACGATGGCCGTCCAGATGTGCCACGCCTCGAGGCCGACCGTGGCCGACAGGAGTGAACAGAGTCCCACGGGAATGATGACCTGCGAGACGATCGAAATGTAGAGGGGGCTCTTGGTGTCCCCGGTGCCCTGGAGACCACCGGAGTAGGTGAGGGCGACAGTCACGAAAAATCCAGAGACCGCCAGAAACGCCAGCAACTGACGGCCAAGCGCCCCGCCGATCGGGTCGGTGAGCGCAAAGATGCTCAGCAGAGGGCCGGGGATCGTGACGAAGAGCAGGCCCACGGTGGCGGCCACCGCGAGGCCGATACGCGCCGCAACGCGAGGGACGGACGCCGCGCGATCCGGTCTGCCGGCCCCGAGGTTCTGGCCGGTCACGGCGGCTGTGGCGCCCATGAGGCCGACAGACGTCCATGTGATCAGCGAGAACAGCTCGGTGTACGTGACGGCGTAGGCCGCCTGCGCCTCCGCGCTGTACTGCAGCGAGCCGATGAAGCCCAGCATCATCACGCCCGCGATGTTCATCGCGACGCCCTGAAATCCCGTCGGCAGGCCGAATCGGAATAGCTCGCGGATGATCGCCCAGTCGGGCTTGATCGTCATCCCCCCATGGAAGCGGATCACCAGTTTGTCGCTGAACATCAGCCAGATGACCGTGCCGCTGGCGAGGCCACTCGCCAGCGCCGTGCCGATGGCCGCGCCCGCCGTGCCCATCGCCGGGATGGGGCCCATGCCGCCGATGAGGATGATGTTGAAGGTGATGTTCAGGACGGTCATCGCCACGCCCATCCGCAGCGTCGTCTGTGCGTCACCGGCGGCGCGCAGGGCGCCGCTCATCATGAAAAACATCATCATGCCGATGTTGGTGGCAAACATGATGCGCAGATAGGGGAGCGCCTCGGCCTGCACCTGCGGTGCGGCATTCACCAGCGTGAGCAGCCACGGCGCCATCACGTAGCCGAGCGGCGCGAGCACCACCACCGACATGAAGACCGCCACGAGGAACGCCTGCCAGACTGTGTGATTGACGCCGTCGTGATCGTTGGCGCCGGCATAACGCGCGACGAGCACCCCCATGCCGGAGAACACGGACGCGATGAAGACGATCACCAGAACGAAGATCTGGATGCTCACGCCAATCGCGGCATTGCCCGCCAGGCCGACGTAGTGCCCGACCATGGCGTGGTCGATGACTCCCTGGAGGCCGCCGATCACGTTTTGCAGCATCGTGGGCCACGCGAGTTTCCAGACGGCCGTGGAGAGCGGGCCGTCAACGATGGAGCGGTCAAACTGTTTGCGGGGTGGTGGTGAAGATGCGTCCGCCATGCTCGAAGCTTCTATCCTACCGGACAGTCAGCGTTGGTAGTGCACAAGCGTCAACAACGCGATACACGCGGTTGTGGTGGTGAGTGTCCGTGGTCCCATCGTGACCGGTGTGAACCCGTGTGTGCGCAGCAGCGCGAGTTCGAAGTCGTTCCAGCCGCCCTCCGGGCCCACAGCCAGGAGAACGCGTTCGGTCGAGTGTCCGAGTGTGTGTGCAATCGTGGCCTCACCATCCGGGTGGGCCACGATGCGCCGACCCTTCGGGAAGAGCCCGTCAAGGTCGGCTTCGATCAACTTGCGGAATTGTTTGTGCACCGACACGACCGGCATGCGGGTGTCGCGCGCCTGTTGCAGGCCTTCGAGGAGCAGGGGCCGATAGCCGTCTGCTTCGAGCAGGTGTGTGTCAAAGTAGTCGCGCTCGACCTTTGACGCGTTGGTCAGGATGATCTGACCCACACCCAGCGCCGACAGCTGCGCCCACAACCGGCGCATCACCTTCGGGCGCGGCAACGCGAGCAGGAGATCGACCCGCGGCCGTTCGGGGGACTCGGCTTCGAACGTGCAGTCCATCGTGACGCGGCCATCGCCGACCGCCGTGACCGTGCCCACACCCAATGGGCCATCGACCACGCCAATGCGGACCTGCTGGTCCTTGGTTACCTTCAGCACGGTGACGAGGTGGCGCGCCTGCACGCCAGTGGCGTCGACGGTGGCGTCGGCCCGAATGTCGCTCGTGTCAAAAAGAATGAGGTTCACGGGCTACAGACCGAGCACGGGCAGCCCGAACGCGCGCGCAGCGAGCCCGAGCGCGGCATCGTGTGTGGCAAGAACGACCGGACGCTCCATGCGGTCGCGCCAGACGAGGGCGGTCGCCAGATGGAGCGCGTCGAGCGTGCCCAGCGGTGAGGGCAATGGCTCGCCCGCGCGCGCCAGAATCGGCGCACGAAGCAGGACAAGATCGATCGCCTCCAGCCAGTCGCCGACAAGTTCCAATCGTTCGGCTGCGACCTCCGGCGACAGTGATCCGAGCCGATGCAGGCGATCGATGGTGCGACGGCTTTCGACCGCGAGCAATTCGCTTGAGACCAATTGGTCTGCGTGCCGAATTTCTGCCAGGGCACCGGGTTCGCCGAGCACCACCCGCAATAACGCCGAGGTATCAACGTACAGGGTCACCGCCGCGCCCGATCCTCAAGGAGCAGCGCGAGGCTGTTGGTGGCGGGAGTCGTCGGACCTGGCTGCGGGAGATCCGCCGCTCGTCGAGTGGCTTTGCGCACCTCAAGCGGGCCCGACTCCACGGGGATCAATCGGGCGATCGGTGAGTCCCGGTCCAGCACCGTCAGGGTTCGCCCCTTGCGAACCGCTCTGAGATGTTCGCTCAGGTGCGCCTTGAGATCCGCAATGCCCACGGTCTTCATGACCATATTCTAGTCATGACAGGTCATATGTGTCCATTCGATTGATCTGAGGGGGCCAGAGAGAGACACTACGCTCGCAGGAGAAATCGCCATGCGTCAGTTCCACGTCGTGAGTGTGCTTGTTGTCGCTGCGCTGGCGTCGGCCGTGGTGATGACCCAGCAAACCAAACTCGGGTACGACGACACGCGCATGCAACCCGATGGCGTGTGGCGCGTCCACGACGGCAACCGGCCGCAGCCAACGGTCGTCACGCCTGGTGCGCTGGCCGGCATGGCGGCCCCTCCCGCAGACGCGACGATCCTGCTCGGTCCCACTGGTGATCTCACGGCGTGGCAACACGTGGGCGATGGCGCGGTCACGTGGTCCGTCACAGACGGGATCATGCAGACGGGGAAGGGCTCGATCGAGACCAAGGCGTCGTTTGGCGATGTGCAATTGCACGTCGAGTTCGCCACACCCACACAGGTGAGGGGTGAAGGCCAGGGCCGCGGCAACAGTGGCGTGTATCTCGCGGGCCTCTTCGAGATTCAGGTGCTCGACAGCTACAACAACCCCACGTATCCAGACGGGCAGGCCGCCGCGATGTACGGCCAGTTCCCTCCGCTCGTGAACGCGTCACGTCCCCCCGGTGAATGGCAGGCCTACGACATCATGTTCACCGCGCCACGGTATGCGGGCACCACGCTGCAAACACCCGCGTCGGTGACGGTGCTGCACAACGGCGTCCTGGTGCATAACGCCCGCCCGTTCTGGGGCCCCACCGCGCATCGCAAGATCGATCCCTACATCCCCGCGTCAGTCAGCGGTCCGATCAGGCTGCAGGATCATTCCAACCCGGTGCGGTACAGGAACATTTGGCTCAGACAGTTGACCGGGGCGAAGTAGCTCCCCGATCAGGGAAACACCTCGAACGCGTCGTAGCGCTGCCCGCGACGGATGCGATAGGTCGCGAAGTCCTTTCGGTCGATGGTGAAAATGCGTTGCGTATCCAAGACTTCCGCCGCGACCACCAGGGACGCATCTGCCAGATCCATCGGGTGATCGGCGTACTGGCGCATCAGCGCAAAGGATCGGATCAGCGTCACCTTGTTGAGGTGCCACACGGTCAGGCCGTCGCGCTCGATGAATTCGAACAGGGCCTGTGCGCCTCGACTGTCGGCGCCAAGCAGGTGAAATGTCTCAGTCAGTACCGGGGTCGTGGACACCAGTGGCGTTGATGCCGTCTTCAGGACGCGGACACAACGCGCGTGGTGCGAATCTTCTTTGTCAAACAGTGCGACGAGCGGCCCGGTGTCGACCAGTGTCACCGCGACAACTTCTTGCGAATCGCCTTCACGACACCCTCACGGACGTTCGCCGACGAGGCGACGGCACTTCCACCGGGACCGAGGTCCAGTGACTGATACACGTCGTACGGAGACCTGGCCGCTCGCTCCTTTACTTGTGCCTGGAGCGTCCGCAGCCCTTGCTTCAAGGCTTCGGAGATCGGCAGACCAGTCGCCTCACGAATTTCATGCAACGCGGCCTCGGCTTCATCGTCCAATCTGACCGTTCGGGTCGCCATCAGGAGCTCCTGTAATACGAACGGTATTACGTAAGGCCGAGTGGCGTCAAGCGGTCACGCTACTGGGATATCCTCTCCGAATGTCGCGGACTGCGATCATTCTTCTTGCCTCATCTCTTGGATGGCTGCCGCAGGCGGCGCGGGATCGCATCGCCCCTCCGGCGCCTGAGGCGGTCGGCACGGCCGTAATTAGCGGACAGGTCACGGTCGTGGTCGACGGCACCGCGCAACCGATTCGCCGCGCACGTGTCACGCTGGAATCACCCGCGCTGACCCGGCCGCAATACACCGACACCGATACCGACGGCCGCTACCGGCTCAGCGCGCTGGCCGCCGGGGCGTATCGCATCCGCGTCGAGAAGGCCGGGTTTGTGCAACGGCCGACACCGGTGTCGCTCGCCGACGCCCAAACGCTGGCACTGCCGCTGGTGATGGTGCGCGGTGCCGCACTGGAAGGGCGCATCCTGAGTGACACCGGCAACCCGGCCGTGAACGTCGTCGTCTCTGCCGTCAAGTTCACTTATGACGCCAGGGGGCGACGAACCGAACCCGTGCGTCAGACCCGCACAGACGATCGCGGTCGGTATCGGCTACACACGCTCCCCGCAGGTGCGTACTACCTCGAAGCCGCGCCGGACCCACTTGAGGCGCTTCAGAGACCGCAAGTGCCTGGCCGGCAGGCGATGACACTTGCACGGAGTTATTTCCCCGGTGCGCCCCGCGTCGAGGGTGGTGAGTCGCTGTCGCTCTCGGTCGGCCAGAATCTGACCGGGCTTGAGTTCGCGCTTCCGACCGTGCCCACGGCCGCGCTTCGCGGGACGATCACCGATTCAACAGGCAAGCCCGGCGGAGTCTTCTCGGCCCGAGTGCAACGCGTGGGCGGGCCGATTGGCGAGGTGCGTGGGTTATTAAATCCGAACGGCAACGACTTCACATTCCCGAGCGTGCCGACAGGCGAGTACTGGGTCATGGGCATTGCCAGACCGACGCCGACGTCCGACCTGGAATTTGGTGTGATGCGCGTGACCGTCAGCGGTCAGGATCAGTTGGGCCTGGCAATCACAACGGCCAGGGGCGCCATCGTCAACGGACGCGTGTTGATGGAAGACGGAGCCACGCCGATGCCTGCGAACCTCGGCGTGGTCGCCCACGAGACCGAGTATGAGTTGCCCGCCCTGGTGGGATCGACCACCTCCGGCGCGACACCCGTGACTGTGGCGACGGACGGGACGTTCACCTTCAGCAGTTTGTTTGGTCCACGCCTGCTCCGGGTTGAGGGACTGCCCGCCGGGTGGGCACTCAAGAGCGTGACATTCGACGGCCAGGATGTGACCGACACTCCGGTGGATGTTATGGGCGGCGAAACCGCGCGGACGCTGCGCATGGTGATCACGTCACGCACCGCCACGATCTCCGGTGTCGTTCGCGACGATGCCGGTCGGCCTGTTGAACGCGCGCGAGTGGTGGTGTTCAGCGAGAATGCGGACAAGTGGGGATGGCGCTCACGCATGGTGCGCACCGCCGAGAGTGGCGCCGACGGACGATTTGTTGTTGACGGTGTACTTGACGGCGCATACCGAATTGTCGCCCTGCCATTCCTCGAGGACGGATCCTGGATGGACACAACGATCCTGCGACGGCTGGAACCACTTGCGTCGCCGCTGGCGGTGAGCGGGGCTGCGCCGATGACAATGAACTTGGTGGTGAAGCCATGGTGAACACGTTTGGCGCACTCGCGCTGGTGCTTGTGGCCCTGGTCCAGAGTCCGCAACCGCCTGCGCCGCCCACCGGCACCGGGAAGATCTCCGGCATCGTTACACGCGGCGACTCCAAACAGCCGCTCGACGGGGCCATGGTTCGCGTGGTGCGCTGGGAAGGCGGGCTTGGGCGTCAGTTTCCTCCAAGCCAGAGCCAGGCTGATGGGCGGTTCGTGTTTGAGAACCTTCCGGCCGGAGAGTACGCGGTGACGTTTTCGGCCACCGGGTTCGTGACGCTTGAGTGGGGGCAGGTCCGTCCGCAGGAGCCGCCGCGTCGCGTCGATCTGGCAGAGGGGCAACACGCCACAAACGTCAATATGACGTTGCCGCGCACGGGAGCTATCGAAGGGCGTGTCCTCGATGAATTTGGCGATCCCGCGCCAGGCCTGACCGTGCAGGCGGCGCGCGTGCAATACGCCGCCGGGAAACATCGGCTGATGCCGATCGCGTCGACACAAAACGTCCCCACCGATGATCTGGGACAGTTTCGGTTGTTCAACCTGCCGCCCGGTGACTACTATCTCGTCGCGCTCTCAGGTCCGTTTGCTGGACCAGACGGTGCCGCAGGATTTGCTCTGACGTATTTTCCAGGCACGGCCGTGCCCATGGACGCTCAGGTGGTGACGGTGGACGTCGGCCAGGACGTCACCGGCGTGACGATGCAGATGTCGCCGGCCCGCACAGCGACGATCAGCGGGGTCACGACGGACGAAAACGGCACGCCCATCCAGGCGAGCGTGATGCTAATCCCGACGAGTGGCGGTGATGTGCGCGCCGCCATCATGGCGCGCGGCGAGTCTGACCCCGCAGGCCGCTTCGTCTTCCGCAATGTGGCGTCGGGCACCTATGCGATTCAGGGATTCGGCCGGCCGGTCGGTGGCGGAAATCTCGGCCGGGCGCCGTTTGGAGCGCTGCAGGTGACGGTGGATGGAGATCTCTCGAACCTGGCGGTCAAGATCGCACCAGGTGCGACCCTGCGCGGTCGCGTCGTGTTTGAAGGGCCTGCGCCTCAGCCGGCACCAGACCGTGTGCGTGTTGTTCCCGCACCCATCAATTTTGCCACCGGTCCGCTGGGCGGCGGCCCGCCCGACACCGTGACCAATGCGGATTGGACGTTCGAGACCAAAAACATGACGGGCACGCGGGTGATCTCGGTGACCGCCGGTGCCGTAGGCTGGCGACTCAAGAGTGTTGTGCGCGGCAGCAAGGACATCACCGATCACCCCGTGGACTTTGGCGAAGGTGATGTCAACGACGTCGAGATCACGATGACCAGCCTGCACGCCACGGTGACCGGAAGCGTCACCGACGCCGGTGAGCCCATCGGTGAGTGTCTGGTGGTGATCTTTGCGGACGACCTGGCGAAGTGGACGTTCCCGTCACGCTTCATTTCCGCAGTTCGCCCCAACGCGACAGGGGTCTTCACCGCGTCTGGTCTTCCGTCTGGTGACTACCTCGTGATCGCAGTCCCGCTGCTTGCCGGCCAGGAGTGGCAGGACCCCGCTGTGCTGGAGCGCTACCGCGCTCACGCAACCAAAGTCAGCGTGTTTGAAGGCGGCAGCGCGACCGCATCACTCCAGCTCGTGCGGCGATAACGTCAGCGCGACGCACGTTCTTTCTTCTGCTTCTCGACCATCGCCGCCACATCCGCCAGCAGTTTCTTGGCGTCGTAGACGATGCCGTCTTTGATGGTCCACTTCACGCCACCAACACGGTCGATCTGGTTGGTCTGGTCGTTGAGGCGCATCGCGCCCGTGCCGTAAAGCACCTTCAGGTTCTGCAGCGGATTCTGATCGACCAGCACCATGTCTGCCAGCATGCCGGCGCGGATGATCCCGAACTCGATCTCCTTGCCCATCGGTTCATGCAGCGCCTGCGCCGCATGCATCGTGGCGCCGCGGATGACCTCGAGCGGATGGAAACCCGCTTCCTGCATCAGCTCCAACTCGTGGATGTAGCCAAAGCCCCACGTGTTGTAGATAAACGCCGCATCGTCACTTGCCGTCACGCGGCCGCCCATCTTCTTGTAATCGTTGAGCAGGCGGAACCAGACTTGGTAGAACTTGCGCCACTGAATTTCGTCGTCGAGTGTCCAGTCGAAAAAGTAGGAGCCGTGATTGTTGCGGTCGGGACGATAAAAGTCATGGAGCGTCGGGAGCGTGTATTTGTCGTGCCAGTCCGCGTTGCGCATGCGCATCACGTCGCGACCGGCCGCATACGCGGTCATCGTCGGGTCAAACACGGTACCGAGTTTGATGTGCTCTGCGAGGTAGTCGTTCCACTGCGGTGAGCCCGGCTCGTAGATCTTGTCGTGCAGACGAGCCACCTGCGAGAAGCGGAAGTACTCGTCGTTGTAATTCATCTGGTGCGGCCAGGGCTGAATCTCGAAGTCCTTCAGCAGCGCCTCGAAGTGCCCGTAGAAGTGCGTCACCGTGCCGAGGCCCATCTTGGCGGCCGTGAGCGCGTTCATCTGCGCGACACCGCGCTGTTCGAGGTGTGCGGTCGAGCCGAGCCCGAGCTTCTTCGCCTCGTCGAGCAGCGCCGCCATGATCGGGGGCGGGTACGCGACGAGTTTCATGCCGTCGATGCCGTTGTCCTTGCACCAACGCACCCATTCACGCGCCATCTCCGGTGTAGTGACCGCACCACGCGTCCAACCCGCGCCGGGACGCTGATAGTTGAAGATGCGGGGCGCGACAATCGCGTTGCTGTTGGCGCGCACTTTTTCCGGCGCGGCGTAGGCCTGCGGACCGAGTTCGACGCCACGCCCGGACGTGACGCCATGCGCCATCCAGAGCTTGAACGTGTATTCGGCTTCGGGCGATTTCGGCGTGCCGCCCACGTGCATGTGCAGGTTCACAAAGCCCGGCATCAGATACATGCCCGTGCCGTCGATGTCATGCTGCGCGGTTGGAGGGCGATTCGCCAGCAGCGGCATCCCAGGCGTGCCTGCGCTGCGAATCGCGGCGATGCGGTTGTTCTCGACCACCACGTCCATCGGCCCAAACGGCGGCGCACCGGTGCCGTCGATAATCGTCACCCCTCGAATCACCATCGTCTGAAACGGCCCGACGCCTTCGTCGGCGCGGCGATCAGGCGCCGGAACGATGCCGCCGACACGGGCGGGGGCGGGCGCCTGCTGCTGGGCAGCAATCAGGGCCGACGCGAACAGGAGGGGTAGTACGGCAGCGATCGAGCGTTTGGAAATGGGCATGGCGCGGCCATTGTAGCGGAGGCCGGGGCGGTGACGTTGTTTTAAATAAAGCTATTATCCTAAAATAACGATGGGAGTTATTTTAGGCAGCCATGGATCGCGAGCCGCAAGGCCACACCGTGAAGGTCGCCACCGCCGGCGAGGCGTTTGATGCGTGGGTGCCCTCGCCTCTGCCCCCGGTGCCTGCCGTGGTGTGGACCCCGGCGCTCCGGGCACAGTTCGACGACGCGCTGCTGGCCCTGGGGCGTCTGGATGCGCTGACCGGGTTCCTGCCAAACGCCTCGCTGGTTCTCTACAGCTTCGTGCGGAAGGAAGCCGTATTGTCCTCGATGATTGAGGGCACCCAGTCCTCGCTCGCGGACCTCCTCCTGTTTGAGATCGACGAAGAGCCGGGTGTCCCCATCGAAGATGCCCGCGAGGTCAGTCGTTATGTCAACGCGCTCGACCACGGGCTGCAACGCCTGCGCGGCGGCTTCCCCTTGTCGCTGCGACTCATCCGTGAAGTGCACAAGGTCCTGCTGGGGCGACGACGGGGCGGGCAGTACACGCCTGGTGAATTTCGACGGAGCCAGGTATGGATTGGCGGAACGCGCCCTGGCAACGCGGCGTTTGTGCCACCGCCAGCCAATGAGTTGACCGCATGTCTCACGCCGTTTGAGCGCTTCCTGCACGGTCCGCCGTCGGTGACGCCGCCACTGCTGAAGGCAGCCCTCGCGCACGTGCAGTTCGAGACCATTCACCCATTCCTCGATGGCAATGGCCGCGTCGGACGATTGTTAATCGCGCTCCAATTGGCTGCCGATGGGCTGATGCCGGAACCGCTGCTGTATATCAGCCTGCACTTCAAGGAGCATCGCCAGACGTATTACGAGCTGCTCGATCGCGTGCGTCGTACGGGTGACTGGGAGGCGTGGCTGGAGTTTTTTGCGGACGCGGTGCGTTCAAGTGCGAAGGCCGCAACCGACTCGGCCAAGCGGCTCTTGAGTCTCTCTGCGTCGGATGTGCTGAGGATTGACGCGATGGGACGGCCGGCAGCATCGGCATTGGCCGTGCACCGCGCGTTGCAGCAGCGCCCGATTGCCACATCGGGTTCACTGGTCATCGCCACGGGGCTCACACCACCCACGGTGAACAAGGCCCTCGTACATCTCGAACGCCTCGGCATTGTCACCGAATTGACCAGTCGGCGACGAGGGCGCGTGTTCAGCTACGGCAAGTACACCGCAATCCTCAACGAGGGGATGTCCCTTCCGCGGTAGTCACGCACGTCAGGTGCGGAACTGGAGAGCCGGCAACGGAGGACCTGTCCGAAACTTCTCCACGTCATTGGCAAAGGAGTGCAGCTCGCCGTTCTCGGCAGCCAAACTGCGCCAGCGTCGGGGCAACACGTCGAGGAACGAGTCGGCTTCCGTCAGCCAGTCAGCGATGGGGTCGGCCTCGGACGACTCTTCCTCGTCAAATGCCAGATCAGGTTGACGTGCGGCGGCCAGGGGGGGCGGTGCAGGCTGCAACTGAGCCACGAGGGCACGCAGGTGCTCCACCTGAAGAGGCTTGACCAGCACTCTGGTCTGGGCGGCGTCTTCTTCCCCTTCTTCCCCAACTGGGTGAACCAGACTGCTGGCCATCCGGACGACCGGGATATTGCGGGCGGCGAGGCTGAGCGCGAGTTCCTGACTGCCTGGGCCAGCGAGTCCGGTGGTGGCCAGCACGAGATCCAGGCGAGTGCGTGCAATCACCCCGAGTGCGGCGCGGTCGTCGGCCACGCCGACGACAGACACGGCGTCTGAGCCGACCGCCAAGTAGACAAACATGCAGACCGCTGGACTTTCATCGACCACAAGAATTCTGAAGGGAGGTGTCATCGTCATCGGGGGCCTCCCTGTGACGTGCGGCTCCAGACAATGATGCGTGCAATGCTGCAGCGAGTAGTCATAGTGTCCTTCCAACTCACCCCACGAGGCTTGTGATTTGGATTAGGTACGAATGTGGGAGTTGGGGGTAGACGCGAATTGACCTAATCGCGTGGGGCGGGGCGACAATTATTTGTACGGCCCCAGTGCCGGCTACTCGCGTGGTTCGTCCAGCGAGGCCCAGCCCTGGCGCAGCGCGTAGAGCGCGGCCTGGGTTCGGTTCGTCACATGCAGCTTTTCGAAAATCACGCGCAGCCGGTTGGACACCGTATGCACGGACCAGTGCAGCACCATGGCGATCTCGCGATTGTCGAGGCCCTGCGCCACCAGACGCAGCACGTCCACTTCTTTTTCCAGAAGCGCATTGGCCGCCGGCGTGCTGGGTCGCACCAGATGCAGTTCGCCCAGGACCCTGGCGGCGCTGATCGGATCGATCAAGTACTCCCCGCGATGGACCGCCTCGATGGCCGCGATGAGTTCGGTCGCGTCGACCGTCTTGAGCAGGTAGGCGCGGGCGCCGGCCCGAATGGCCTCCAGCATGTAGGACTCCTCGCGAAACATGGTCAGCGCCAGGATGCGGGAGGTCGGTGCCTCGGTGATGATCTGCCGGATGGCCTCGGCCCCATCCATTTCCGGCATCGCCAGGTCCATCAGAAAGACATCCGGCTGCGCCGTGCGCCGCAGGGCCACGGCCTCGACGCCATTGCGGGCCTCGCCCACGACGGTGAAGCGACCAACGCCCTCACAAATTTCGCGCAGGCCCTGCCGCATCAGCGTGTGGTCATCCGCGATGGCAATGCGAATCATGCGCCCTCCGTCGGGGAGATGCACGGCACCGCAATCGTGATGACCGTCCCCTTGCCTGGCGCCGAATCCACGCGCAGGTCGCCGCCCATCATCCTGCACCGCTCGGCCATCCCCACGAGGCCGAATCCATCGCCTGCCGCCGTTGGCGTCACGGCGCCCGGCACGAACCCTTTGCCATTGTCCCGGATGATGAGCTGCACGTGGGCCGGGCGCCCGATCATCTCAAGTGAGGCCGCGCGTGCCCCGGAATGTTTGACGACGTTGTTGAGACCTTCCTGTGCCACGCGAAAGAGCCTGAGCTGCGTCCCAGGTGACAGCCGGCCATCGACCGCAGCGAGGTCGCAGGTGATCGCGATGCCCGACGCGTCGGCGACGCGTGCGGCGGTCTCACGCATCGATTCGACCAGGCCCACTCGTTCCAGTTGATAGGGCAGAAGGTCCTGCACCACGCCACGCACTTCGCCCAGCGCCTGAGACGCCGCTTCGGCAATGTCTCCCATCCGCTTGGCCGCGGGCTCGTCCTGAGTCGCAAGCGGTGCGCCCATACGCGCCCAGTTCCGGATCACGACCAGCGTCTGTGAGACACCGTCGTGAAGATCCGCTGCGATGCGCTTGCGATCGGCTTCCTGCGAATCGATCAACTGACGCGCGAAGGCCTGCTGCACGGCCTGCTTTCGCTCGAGGGCTCCCAGTCTCCAGCGATGGCCACCAAAAGCCGCTGCAGCCGCGAGTCCACCCATCAGCAGCGCGACGACTTCGATATCTTCATCTTCGAGCACATCCTCGAGCCGATCGGTCAGTATGCCCGGCGGCAGTTCACATTGCCGCGGCTTGCGGAGGTCGCGAACAACCGCTTTCTGTAGCCACAGAGTTCGCCCAGCGTGCCGCGCCGTCCGATCGCCATGGTCGAGCAGTAAACGCGCGACCCCGCTTCCAACGGTCCCCATGCCGACGATCGCAACTTTAGTTTTATGCATAGATCCGTCCGAATCTTTCCTGCAACGAATGCCCAGCAATCCGCGAGGCTTACGAATTCACGTCGCGTGCCGCACTTTTGGAAGAGTATTTCCGCCAGAACTCGCGGCTGTCATCGCCGCGGGGGAGTCGTCGGCCCAATTGCCGGAGGCGCTGCGTTCGCTCGCCGCGCATCTCGCCAGCACCGACGAAATGAAACGCACGGCCCGGCGCGCCGTGATTTATCCCGCCATTGTGCTGGCGGCGACGACCGGACTCATCGGATTTCTGCTGGGCGGAGTCGTGCCGCGCTTCGCGGAGATTTTCGCGTCGCTCAACATCACGCTCCCGTGGCTGACGGTCGCACTGATTCGCGCCAGCGTGGCGTTGCGGCACAACTGGCCGGCGCTGGCGATTCTCGGCGCCACAGTTGCCGGTGCGTTAATCTTCGCCGCACGAACCGAGCGCCTGCGCTACGCTCGCGATTGGGCGCTGCTCCGCCTGCCGGTCCTTGGCGAAACGCTGCGTTGCCTCGCGACGGCACGCTTCGCCGCCCACGCCCGTCTCATGCACGACGCGGGCATTCCGCTGCTCGCTGCACTTGCCACCGGTGCCGAGCTGACCGGCAACGCCGTGCTGGCGCGGAACCTCCTCGATGCGCGCGAAGGCGTCGCGGCAGGCAAAGCCCTCTGCGACGCACTGCCCGCCAAACACGCGCTGCCCGGATTCGTCGGGCCCGCGCTGCGGGCCGGCGAAACCACCGGCCAGCTCGGTGCGGCTCTGCGCCACATCGAGGACTATGCGGCGAGCCGCGCCCGCGAGCGGCTCACCACCGCGCTCGCTCTGCTTGAGCCCGTGATGCTCACCGCACTCACGGCCATCGTCGGTGCCATCGCACTGTCATTTTTCCTGCCGCTCTTCGCGCTCCTGGGCGGCGTCAACGCCCGCTGATTTATGCGACTTCGCACCTCCATTCGTCGTCGCATCACGCGGGGATTCTCGCTCCTCGAAATCGTCCTCGTGCTGTTCGTCCTCGCCGCGCTCGCTGCCGCGCTCACGCCGTCGG
>ENA-ORBV01007344-ORBV01007344.1-microbial-mat-metagenome-genome-assembly--contig:-NODE-7344-length-18971-cov-13.213930_pt1 | contig 18971 bp, 16 predicted proteins | sample MGYA00237777_ERZ505514 | MGnify/ENA primary metagenome ERZ505514 (study PRJEB26160, sample SAMN06269048) | microbial mat metagenome | isolation source: Oligotrophic lake microbial mat | place... | reverse complement strand
ATAGACCTTCTTGCTCATCGTGTTACTCCTTGGCCCCAACCGGACGTCATCGCCCACAAAGATCTCACTCGCGCTGGCTCAAATTTGTCAGGCTCTGTCACCCCCAATCGGCTAGGATGCACGGAACTTGGATCCCCCCACCCCTTGGACGTTCCTGGCGGTATAGCTGATGGGCCACTGTAGAATTCACGGGAAGTACTCCGACGTCTATAGCGACGGATGTTCTGAATGTCAGCGGGCTGAGGAAAGGGAAGTCGAGGCCCTGGGCGAGCGCGAACGCGCAGCGGAGTCTCGCGAAGAAGCCGCGAGGGAGCGCGCCGAACGAGCGGAAGAAGCCGCGAGGGAGCGCGCCGAACGAGCGGAAGAACATGCGCATCAGGTGAACAACCCTGGCGAGTACCAGTGCCCCTTCTGCCTTCTCAACAGCTTGAAGCGCCCTGCCCGTCGTTGCCCTAAGTGCCATGGTAGCATAGAGAGTTCATACTGGGAAGCGGTGCTGGCTCGGGAGGCGGAAGCTGCGAGCCGCGCCGAACAGCGTCGGAAGCTTGCGGGGGAGGAGCACGAGCGGAAGAGAAAGGCCCACGAGGATTGGATGAAGTCGCCAGACGGGGTCGCAGCAGCAAAGGCGAAAGAGGAAGCGGAGGCGAGAAGTCGCCAGGAGGCGATGCGTGCAAAACAGGCCGGGCTTCTTCACAATCTCAGGTATGCCAGGCGTGAGAGGGCGGAATTGTATGCCGGTTGGGCAATGGTTCTTGCAATATCTTTCTGGATTGGAATAATTCCGCTGGCTGTGTTAGCTGCAATACTTATCCACTTCGAATTACGACTAGGGACAAATATTGTTTTTGCAATAATCGGAGGAGTGCCATTGATTAGTATCTTGCTTGCGTCATTGTCGATTGTTCTGTTTGCCACAGGAAGAGGTCTCAAGGGTATCTGGTTTGCAATTGGGGCTCTCATACTGTCGAGCGTTCCTGTGTTATACATCTTGTCTCATGTTAGATCTCAGTTGTTTCCCTGAACAACCGCCCCGATACACGGCGAGCAGTGAGATGACGGCGTGATTTCCGATTCGGGTTCATCGATCGCTTCGATTTTCTCGCCGGTGCGCGGCGGGCTACTTGGCCCCGCTCAGGCTCAGGCTCCGCTTCCAGTTGTACGCGATCAGGTTGAAGACGAAGTCCACCTCGTTGCGCCGTCGGCCCCGGTACCGCACACGCCGGTACCCCATGTTCCGCATCCACGCGAAGGGATGCTCCACCACCGCACGCACCGACGCGATCATCCGATTGAGCCTCTTCAGGAGCGGCGGTAGTTCCTTCTGCCCCTTCTTCCGCAAACACGCGAGGCGCATCGCATCGCAGTCCGAGTCCATCTCATCTGCGGTCACGCCTTAGCCGGGTCTGGCAGGACATGCGATCAACACCTTTGCCTCGATGCGCTGCGGCCAAAAGGCTCTGTGTGGGCCGCGCGCCGTCCTCCACAACCTCGATTCGTGGGACCGGTTTGTTCGATCCGCCGCCCGTCAATCGCGCGCCCGGCCTTTCGCGATCACCGCTCGTCGAGAAGAAGATGCACGGGAACAGCAGCCATGCGGCACGCGGGGCAGGATGCCCGTACAACAGAGAAGCACACGGGCGAGAAGCCCGTTTCACTGAAGGTCAGCGGCACGCTACGGTGTCGGCGGCGCGAGTGCGGGCGCGGGTTTGTCGGCAGGGCCGGCAAGCCGCCATGTCGCGCCGAGAACTGCACGCACGGCTTGCTCGAATCGCGCGGGGTCGAGCTTGTCGATGGTGTCGGTGGGCTTGTGGTAGTGCTTGTAGCGCATCTCGGCGGTAGTGGAGAGGATGATGCCGGGAATGCCCGCGGCCAGGAAAGGCGCGTGGTCGGAGCGGAGCAGGTCGAGCGGGGCGATGGGGAGGAAGTCGAGGACCACGGTTTTGAGCCGCGGCTCGCCTTCGTTCATCGCGGTGTTGAATGCCTGGCTGAACCAGCGGTGGGGGAGGATGCCGCCCATGCCGAGGAAGTTGCCGACGCTCGGCGGCTTGAAGAGCTTGCTGTCGGGCGGGAGCGGGCTCTTCTGGCTGTTGGGTTCATCGGTGTAGTACCCGATCATGTCGAGCGAGACCATGCCGATGATCTTCTCCTTGCCTTCGTTCCAGTCGTCGACTCTCCGGCCGACGTAAGCGCGAGAGCCGACCAGGCCGGCCTCTTCGAGGTTGAAGAGGATCAGTCGCACGGTTCGGTGCATGGGCTGGTCTTTGAGGAGCTGGGCCATCTCCATGATGGCGGCGACACCGGTGCCGTTATCTTCGGCGCCGGGAGAACCGGCGACGGCATCAAAGTGTGCGGCGATGACCAGCACCTCGCCGGGGAGGGTTGTTCCGGGAAGATCGATGAGGATGTTGTTCCAGGGCGCTTCTTCGCGATTGCCGCCGAGGTGGTCGATGGGGTCGAGGGTTGGTTTGTATCCGAGCTTGGTAAGTCGGTCGATGAGCAGCTTCTCGGTGTCGCGCAGACCTGCCTTGTGATCGGCATCACCCCACGCGGCACGCTTGGTGGGGAGGGCACGGATCGTTTCGAGCAGGCGCTCGCGATCGACACGCGACTCGGGGGTGGGTGGGGTTGACGGCTGAGCGGCCTGTGGAGCGGCTTTGGCAGGAACAGGGGCCTGCGGGGCTGCCAGGGCTGGGTGAGACAGTGAGCAGGCAAGCAGCGCGAGCGCGGCCCGCGCGCCGAGACGTTTCGAGTGGATCGTCATGTGCAACGGTATGGTCGCCGGCCCGCTGGGTTGCGAGCGGGGGATGTGGCGCGGAAGATGGAAGTGGCCGAGCCCCAAGGTGGTGCAGGCTCAGGCGGCGTCGGTGCGGCGGATGGGACGCACCGCCCGGATTGCCCAGCGTGCGGCGGTCTGGATGAGCTTGTGGCGGTCAATGGGCTTGACGAGGTAGTCATCGCAGCCCTCCTGAAGGCAACGCTTGCGATGCTCCTCGGAATCGTGTGCAGTGAGCGCGATGATCGGGCCGGTGTAGTGGCGTGAGCGGAGCACGCGTGTTGCCTGCAGGCCATCCATGACCGGCATCTCGTGGTCCATCAGGATGACGTCGATCGGGGGCGCGCCGAACTCGGGGGCCATCGCGGCCTGAACCGCGGCGAAGCCGTCCGAGGCGAGGATGACTTCTGCGCCGGCGCGGGCGAGATGGGTGTGCAGGAGTCGCTGGTTGTCGGGTCCGTCTTCGGCGAGCAGGATGCGAAGACCGTTGAGCGTGTGCTGCGTGGAGTCCGTGTCGTCGCCGTGAACGGTCACGAGCGGTGACTGCTGCGCGCTCTCGCTGCAGGTGCGGGTGTTGATGGTGAGCGTGAATGTTGAGCCGCGGCCGGGAATGCTTTCGCAGGTCAATCTACCGCCCATGAGCTGTGCGAACAGTCGGCTGATCGAGAGGCCCAGCCCGGACCCGCCGAAGCGGCGCGAGATGCTCTGATCGGCCTGTGAGAACCCGGCGAAGACTTCGCGGCACTGCAAAGAGGTCATGCCGGGGCCGGTGTCGATGACGCTGATGCGTAGCGCAGGGGCGAGCACAGAGGAATCGCCGGAGACTTCGACGGTGACAGAGCCGTGGTCGGTGAACTTGATGGCGTTGGAGAGGAGATTCAGCAGGATCTGGCGCAACCGGAGCGGGTCGGCGTAGATGACCGGGGGAATGCCGCCGCGAACGGTGCGCGTGAAGATGAGGCCGCGGTTGATCGCGGCCGGGCGCAGGATGTCCATTGCGACGTCGATGCATTGCAGCGGGTCGCAGGCGATGCGTTCGACGGTCATCTTGCCGGACTCGAACTTGGAGGCGTCGAGCAGATCGTTGATGACCGCCAGCAGATGGTCGGCGTTGCGGCGGATGGCCGCGCCGTGTTCGGCGCGTTCGGCGCTCGAAAGCGAGTTGCCGGCGAGGTACTCGGCAAATCCCACGATGGCGGTCATGGGCGTGCGGATCTCATGGCCGAGGCCGACCAGGAAGCGGGTGCGCACGGCGGCGGCATCTTCTGCGGCGACTTTGGCGGCGGAGATGGCTCCCACGGCTCCTTCGAGCGCGGAGCATTGGGCGAGCAGGAGGATGCCAAGATCCACCATCAGGGTCGGGCCATCGGGGTCGGTGATGAGGATGGGCTCAAATCGTGCCGCGGCATCGCGGGAGACCGCAGCGCGGACGGCATCGCCCAGAAGCGTTGAGGAGGGCAGTTCGAGCAGGGGGGTTGCCCATTGATTGACGAATCCTGCCAGCGGCGTGCGCGATGCACCGCTCACGGTCAGCATCTGCGTGATACCGGAGGTGACCGCGCTGCGGGAAATCGGAAGTGGGGGGCGGCCGCCGCGTTCGACCATCAGGCCGGGGGCATCGGGGGCGGCATCGAGGCGTGACACAGCCTCGGCGAGGGTGCAGGATTCGGAGAGGCGCAAAGCGCCCGGCCACTGGGCCATGAGGGTGGCCAGCTGCGGCAGCGGGAAGGCGTCAGAAGTGGAGTTGGTAACAATCATCCCGGCAGAGTTCCCTCTTTAGCCACGACCGTGGCGACAAGATGGAGATCGGAAGCCGATCGGGCTGGCGTGAGCCTCGGAGCGGGGTTGCGACCGGATGGGCGGGTGATCAGGCGGCACGACCGGCAGGGGCCGGTAGAGCAAGCGGGGTCGGTTCAGCTGCCTGGAAATCGAGCGCGGCACATTCTGCGCAAGTCCGGATAAGACAGGCGTGGCCGCGCTCGCCGGGACCGTTGCGGCGGCGGTCCGGGGGGGGCACTCAGGAATGCGTGATAGACTCCATTCTCGTGACGCCCGTCAATCCATCACAACTTGGAACCGGAGACCTTGGTCCATCTGGTACGCCTGATGCGGGTGCTGGTGCTTCGCTTCTCAGCGAGCAGGCCGGGGATGTCATCGGACCTTACCACCTGCTGCAGGTGCTGGGCGAGGGCGGCTTCGGCACGGTGTGGCTGGCGGAGCGGCGTCATCCGATGGTGCAGCGCGTCGCCATCAAGATCATCAAGCCGGGCATGGATTCTCGCGCGGTGATCGCGCGCTTTGAGCAGGAGCGGCAGGCTCTGGCGCTGATGGACCACCCCGGTATTGCCAAGGTGCTCGACGCCGGGGCGACGCCGTCTGGCCGGCCATACTTCGCGATGGAGTACGTGCAGGGCACGGCGATCACGGAGTATTGCGATCGCCAGCGGCTCACGATCCAGAGGCGGCTGGAACTCTTCGCCAAGGTGTGCGAGGCGGTGCAGCACGCGCACATGAAGGGGATCATCCACCGCGACCTCAAGCCATCGAACATTCTTGTGGCGATCCGCGATGGCGTGCAGCCGCGGCCGGTGGTGATTGACTTCGGTGTTGCCAAAGCGATCACCAGCCGCCTGACCGAGATGACGGTCTTCACCGCGCACGGGCAGATCATCGGCACGCCGGAATACATGAGCCCCGAGCAGGCGGAGATGTCCGAGGCGGACATCGATACGCGGACGGACATCTATGCGCTGGGCGTGGTGCTGTATGAACTGCTGACTGGCGCGCTGCCGTTTGATCCCAAGACGCTTCGCGCAGCGGGATACGCGGCGATCCAGAAGATGATCCGCGAGGTTGACCCGCCGCGGCCGAGCACACGGCTGACCTCGCTGGGGGATGAGAGCACCCGGGCCGCGGAGGCGCGACGTGTGGATGCGCAGGAGCTGGCGGCGGAGCTTCGCAGCGAGTTGGAGTGGATCCCGCTCAAGGCGATGCGGAAGGACCGGGCGGAGCGCTATCGCACAGCCTCCGAACTGGCCGACGACATCGGCCGCTATCTCAAGCAGGAGCCGCTGATCGCCGGGCCGGAGTCCGCGGCGTATCGCGCGCGGAAGTTCATGCGGCGGAACCGTTCTGGGGTCTTGGCCGCGGCGATCGTGCTCGGCGCGCTGCTGCTGGGCGCGGCGGGGACGACCGTGGGGATGTTCAAGGCCCGCGCGGCGGCGGCTGGCGAGAAGTTGGCGAAAGAGGCTGCGCTGATGGCGGAGGGCCAGGCGCGCGAGCGTGCCGCAGAGGCAGAGGCGGTGAACAGCTTCCTGGTGACGTCGCTCACGAGCCCCAGCCCGATGGAACGCGGGCCGAACGTGACAGTCGCGCATGTGCTGAAGCAGGGAGCGCCGTTCATCGACAAGGAGTTTGCGGCCCAGCCGCTGACCCGGCTCTCGCTGCACCGCACGTACTCGCGTGTGTTCCGCACATTGAACATCTACGACGGTTCCGCAGAGCATGCCGCGCACGCCGTGGCGATCGCACGTGAACACCGGGCCGATGACAAGCCGCTGCTGGCCGACCTGCTCATCATGCAGGCGACTGCGCAGAAGGAACTCGGGCGGTATGACCTGACGGCTGCCGCGCTCTTTGAGGCCAGACGCATCATCGATGCGCTCCCGGTCGCCGAACCGTCTCGCACCGTCACCATCGCCAACGCTCTGGGCGCGCTGTGCCACAATCTTGGCGACTACGACAGCGCTGAGGCGTACTACCGCTCCGGCATTGCCGCCGCGTCCACCTCCGGCAAAGACTCCCAGGACCTGGCGGTTTCCAGGGACCTGCTCGGTCGGTTGCTGGTGGATGAGGGATTCCTAGCCGAGGCGCAGGTCCTGATTCCCGAATCACTAGCGATGCGCGAGCGGCTGAGCGGGGCGGCCTCTACCAGCGCGGCGTTCGGGAAGCTCTCGCTGGGGTACCTGTACCTGGCGATGGGCAAGGCGGATCTCGCCGCGAACAACTACCGCGCTGCGCGCGACTTGTATGCCAAGCTCCACCAGACCGATCGCGCACCGATGGCGCGGCTCGCGGCGATGGACCTGAACGGCGTGTATGAGGATGCCGCGGCGGGCACAGTCCCCGAGGGCGAGGGCGCGGACCCGACTGCTCGCGCACAGGACATCAGGCTCGGCGGGCTGGAGCGTGCCCCGGTGATTTCGCTTCGCAATCGGGCGCGGCTGCTGTACCGACTTTCACCCGATCGTCATGCCGCGGCGGATGCGCTCTTTGCCGCGGCGGTCGAGGTTGATCGCCGGATCGGCGGACCGGTGCAGCCCGCCAGCGAGGCGCACACGCGCCGCATCTGGGGCGAGTGTCTGCTGGAAGCAGGGCAGCATGATCGCGCGGAAGCGCAGCTCCGCCAGACGCTCGACCTGCAACGCGGATCGCTCACCGGGGAGAGCCAGGCGGTGGTGGCGCAGACTCTGCTGTCGCTCGCGGCGGTGTTGATGCGGACCGATCGAGCGCTCGAAGCTCTGCCGCTGACAGAGCAGGCACACCTGCTTCGAAGCGGACAGATGGGGCCGGAATCGTGGCCTGCTGCCGTGGCGATGGCCGCCAAGGGTGAGGCCCTGGCTGCCCTGAAGCGATTTGGGGATGCCGAGAATGCTCTGGCTGAAGCGTATCGTCTTGTCACAGCAACACTTGGGAACGAAAACCCGCGCGCCGTCCGCATCCGCAGCTTGCTCAGATCCATGTATGAATCGAGCGGAGAGAGCGACAAGGCGGCCCAGTTTCGCTGAGTATTGCCCGGTTTTCGCGCCGTTGGCGCCTTGAGGTGTGTGCACACTCTTTGAGTGCAAGGCCTTGTGGCGCGGGGTGCGCTGGCTCATACTGGGTCTGCGGCCATGATCGTCGCTCGCGTGTCCTGGGTTGGGTTCGCTTGGGTGTGGGCGGGGGGGAGATTGCGGAGTCGTTCCATGGCGATCAAGTTGTCGAACATGTTGGCTGTTTGCGCGGCCGGGGTTGTGCTTGCCGCGGCGGGTCAGGCCCGGGGCCAGACATTTCTAGCCGCGAACACGTACGTCACGCCGAGCCAGCCGGTGCACCTGGTGATCGCCGATTTGACGCTGGATGGCCGCAAGGATGTGGCGGTCGCGTGCAACTTTGCCGGGCAGTTTGCGGTGTTTGGGCAGACGGCGGGGGGTCTGCTGACGTTCGGCGGCGCGAGAACGATCAACAACGGCGGACACCCTGTGCATCTGAACGCGATGGAGATCGACTTCACCGGCGCGATCGATCTGGTGGTTGCGGATGGCACCGGTCCGTTGCAGGCGTTTCACAGCAATGGGACATCCAACCCCGCGCTGTGGACGGAGAACGGTGACCTGAACAATGACTATCAGTTCGCAACGGGCGGATCGGCTTCGACAGGTTTTCAGATCAATGGGATCGCCAACGCCGTCGTTGGCGTCGGCATCGATGTCGCAGGAGGGCTTCAGGCGCGCGTGGGCGATGGCGACGGCACGTACGAGGGATTCCAGCAGGGGCCGATGATCGCCCTGGGGGCCGGCGCGGTGAAGATGGCGCGTGGCCGGCTGGATTCTGGTCCGCTTGAGGATGACCTTGCGGTGTGCGTCGGTGGGTCGAACATCGTGAAGATCATGCTCTTCAAGGACTTTGTGATGTGCTCGGACATCTGCTGGCGCGGATACACCTACGAGTTTGCGTGCCCGCTGGGCGCGGGCGAGGTTGCGCCGCCCAATGTGACGGTCGGCCCATCACCGGTGGGTGTCGTGCTCGGCCAGTTTGACCCCGCGGCGAACAACAACACCGACATGGCGGTCCTCTGCGCCGGGGATAACTCCGTGCGCATCTTCCGCGGCAATGGTAACGGCACGTTCACCGCCGTGCAGACGATCAATCTGCCGGGCGAAGTCCGGGCGATCGCCTCGGGCGACCTGAACCTCGATAACCGGGCTGACCTTGCGGTGTGCTTCGATCCGCCCGGCGCGACGCCCGGGAGCGTTGTGGTGCTCGTGAACAACGGGGCGGGCACGTTCTCGGTCGGCCCGACTTTGGCCCTTGCGGGCAACAACGTTCAGGCGATTGAGCTCGCGGATGTCTCGGGTGACGGTAAGCGCGACATCGCGGTGGTTACGAGGGACAACAACTCGCTGGTGGTGTTCCGAAACTCCAGCCCGCCCGGCTGCATCGCCAACTTCGACGGCGCGGGCGGAGTTGCGGTGCCGGACATCTTCGCGTTTCTCAGCGCGTGGTTTGGCGGGTTGCCCGCGGCGGATGTGAATCAGAACGGCGGCTTCGATGTGCCGGACATCTTCGCGTTCCTGTCGCGCTGGTTTGCGGGCTGCTGAGTCTGGACGCGAGGTTCAACCCGGGCGTCGCAGGATCGCGCCGTAGAAGGGGCGGCCCCCCCCTTCTTCCCGCTTGTATTTGCGCTCGAAGTTCGTGCCCACGACTTCATCCTGGCCGGCGGATTCGGCGCGATCGAAGGGGAGGCGGAGGAAGCCGCCGGGTGTTTCGGCCGCGCGGGCGTTCGCCTGCGCGTCGCTTTTCCCTTCATCGCCACGGAGTGGCGACGTACCAGGAGGCACTGTCCACCGGGCGAAATGCTCTTCCATCCATGCCCAGTAGTCGGCGTGGTCGGTGACGATGCGCAGTTCGCCGCCCACGGGGAGGATGCGTCGGCACTGGCGGAGGAACTCATCTTGCACCATGCGGCGCTTGTGGTGACGGGTCTTGGGCCAGGGGTCGGCGAAGTAGAGATGGATGACCGCGGCACAGCCATCGGGCACGCGCCAGCGGAGAAACTCCGACGCATCGGTGTTGAGCATGCGGACGTTGGTCAGCTCGCTGGCCGCTTCGACGCGCCTTCGGATGCGGTCCGCGGCGTACAGATAGAACTCGCGGGCGTACTCGATGCCGAGGTAGTTGGTCTCGGGGCGCATCGCGCCCTGCTGCATCAGGAATGTGCCCTTGCCGGAGCCGATCTCGATCTCGAGGCGCTGCTCGGGCTTGGGGAACCAGCGGCGGAGGTCGATGCGGCCGCCCCCTCCAGCGGGGTGCGCGGCGAAGTCGTCGGGCAGCGGGGGGAGTTCTTCTCCCGGCCCCATCCGCACACCGACTGGCTGGTCATCAAGTTCACGCCCGCGGGCAAGTCCGAAAGACATGGGCGACTTTACGGCGGCTTATGATCGCGGGTGAAGGAAAGCGATTCCAAAGCGGTGGTGTTGTTGTCGGGCGGGCTGGACAGCGCGGTGACGCTGGCGGTGGCGGCGGCGGAGCTTGGGGCCGAAAACTGCTGGACCATCAGCTTCGACTATGGCCAGCGGCACAGGGTGGAGCTGGCCGCGGCGAGGCGGGTGGCGGAGTCGCTTGGCATTGCGCCGGAGCGAAGGCTCACGCTGCGGGTTGATCTGCGGGCAATCGGCGGCTCGGCGCTGACGGCGGATATCGATGTGCCGAAGGACTCGGGGCCTCGGGCCGAGCACGATGTGCCCATCACGTATGTACCTGCGCGGAACCTGATCTTCCTGTCGTGCGCGGCGGGATATGCCGAGACAGTGGGGGGGGTGGGGGCGGACCGGATCTACATCGGCGCGAATGCAGTCGATTACTCGGGGTATCCGGACTGCCGCGAGCCGTTTCTGCGGGCGTTTGAGGCCGCGGCGAACGCGGGGACGAAGGCGGGCGCGGAGGATGGGCGGACGCTGCGCGTGGTTGCGCCGCTGGTGCATCTGAGCAAGGTCGAGATCATCGGGCTGGGGATGAGGCTTGGCGTGGACTTCGGGTTGACGACCTCGTGTTATGACCCGCGGATCGAAGATGTGAGCGAGCGGGTGCTTGCGTGCGGGCACTGCGACTCGTGCCTGATCCGTTCGCGCGCGTTTGTGGCGGCGGGTGTGAAGGACCCGACGGTGTACGTTGCGGGTGGTGTGCACGCAGCAGCGCGAAGGGATCTCGAATGAGCGGGGAGCAGGCGATGCGCATCCCGATCTCCGAGACGTTTGTTTCCATTCAGGGCGAAGGGAAGCTGACGGGCGTGCCGAGTTTGTTCATCCGCACTTCGGGGTGCAATCTGCGGTGCACGTGGTGTGATACGCCGTATGCATCGTGGAAGCCGGATGGTGAGCAACGGACTGTCGATTCGCTGGTTGAGGGGGCGCGCGCTGCGGCGAGCAAGGGCGTGCGGCACGCGGTGGTTACCGGCGGGGAACCGATGATGTTTGCGCAGACGACGGAGCTGACGAAGCGGCTTGCGATGCCTTTGGATCAAGGGGGAGCGGGGATGCACATCACCATCGAGACGGCGGGGACGGTGTTCCCCGAGGGCGGGGTGACGTGCCACCTTATGTCGATCAGCCCGAAGCTGGCGAACTCGACGCCTGTGAACGATGCACGCGATCCGGGCGGGTCGTGGGCGAAGCGGCACGAGGAGCGGCGGATCAACCTTCTGGTGTTGCAGCGGTTGCTCGATGAGTTCCCGGGGACCGCGGGCGCCGACCGCCAGCTCAAGTTCGTCATCGCCTCGGAGGCTGATCTGTCGGAGATCGATGACCTGCTCTCGCGTCTTCGCGGCTGGAAACCTGCCGACATCCTGCTGATGCCCGAGGGCACCCCACCCTCAACCGAACGCCGCGACGCGGCGGTGAAGCTGTGCATGGAGCGGGGGTGGCGCTATTGCCACCGGCTGCATGTGGACCTGTTCGGGAATGTGCGGGGGACGTAGGGGAAATGGCAAATCGGCAAGTTGCCACAGGGCCAAATCAGGCAAGTGGGGTTGAGCTGACCAATGATCCGAGGGTTCATTCGCATTTGGTACTTTGCTCATTTGGCCATCTGGCTATTTTTCCCCCATGCCCTACCGCGTCTGCAAGTCGTTTGAGATCGAGAGCGGGCACATGCTCTCCAAGCACCCCGGGCTGTGCCGGTTTCCGCACGGGCACTCGCGCCGCATCGTTGTGGTGCTGGCCGCGGAGAAGCTTGATGCGCAGGACATGGTGTGCGACTTCAAGACGTTGAAGCTGGCGTTGGGGCCGTTTCTGGCGCGGTTCGATCACGCGATGCTGATCAATAGCACGGATGTCATGGCCGCGGCATTGGCACCGATGAAGGAGCGGGTGATCGCGCTGGAGGGCGTCGACCCCACGACCGAGGTTCTGGCGGAGAAGATCTACCGGTTTTTGGAGGGGGAGCTTGGCGCGGGGAAGACGTACCGGGATGAGCAGGGGCTGGAGTACCGGTTCGGGCCGGGTGTGCGGATCGAGCGGGTGCGGGTGACGGAGACGAGCTCGAGCTGGGCGGAGTTCGCGCCGGATTGACGCTCAAAGGCAAGACACGCGGACTCGTGAACCCTGGTGTTCGCCGGGTATCGCGTCATCCGGCGAAGCGTTCGGTCGCAGATGAATGCGCCGATCCCCCGGAATCAGAACGATTTATCTTCAACCGGCGATGCGCGGGCCCGTGTTTGCTTCTATCCCTGCGATCTCCGTCCTATCCTCGTTCCCCGGCACGCTCCCCGAGCCGGACCAACAACAGTCAGCGAAAGGAGTCCTGAGTGCACGGGTTGATTGCTCCCCACGGCGGTACCTTGGTCGATCGTGTCGCGACGGGCTCGAAGCTCGCCGAGCTCAAGAAGGAAGCTGCAGGCCTGAAGCGGATCACGCTCTCGGCCAAGCAGTCTTGCGATCTTGAGATGATCGGCATCGGCGCGTTCAGCCCGCTCACCGGCTTCATGGGCTCGGCCGACTTCAAAGGCGTTTGCGCGAACATGAAGCTCGCCAGCGGCGATATCTGGCCGATCCCTGTGCTGCTGAGCGTGAAGTCGCGCGCCGAAGTCCCCGCGATCAACGAGCGCGTCGCGCTGTACGCACCCAACGGCGTGCTGCAGGCGATCATGACCGTCAAGGAAGAGTTCGTCCACGACAAGGCGACGGAGATCCCTGCGGTTTTCCGTACTTCTGATGCCGCGCACCCTGGTGTGAAGCAGGTGATGGATGAAGGGGACATCTGCCTGGCCGGCCCGGTCGATGTGATCCAGGTGTGCGTTGAGCCCGATGGCCCCGAGGCGTTCCTGGAAAGCCGCCTGACCCCCGCGCAGACCCGCGCGGAGTTCAGCAAGCGGAACTGGAAGACGGTGTGCGCGTTCCAGACGCGGAACCCGATCCACCGCGCCCACGAGTACCTCTGCAAGGTTGCGCAGGAGATCTGCGATGGCCTGCTCATTCACCCGCTCGTCGGCGAGACCAAGGAAGGCGATATCCCCGCGGCGGTTCGCATGGACTGCTACCGCGTGCTGATCGAGAAGTACTTTGTGCACTCTCGCACGATGCTGAGCGTGATGCCCGCGGCGATGCGCTATGCCGGGCCGCGCGAGGCGGTGCTGCACGCGCTGGTCCGTAAGAACTACGGCTGCACACACTTCATCGTCGGGCGCGACCACGCCGGCGTGGGCACGTACTACGGCACGTATGACGCGCAGACGATCTTCGATGAGCTGGATGCGGCGAACCTCGCCATCGAGCCGCTGAAGTTCGAGCACTCGGCGTATAGCAAGCTGGCGCAGGGCATGGTGACGGCCAAGAGCTTCCCGAAGATCGAGGGTGACCAGATCGCGCTGAGCGGCACCAAGGTGCGCGAGATGCTTAACGCGGGCCAGCGGCCGCCTGTTGAGTTCACGCGTCCGGAGGTCGCCGATGCGCTGATCAAGTGGGCGCAGGCGACGAAGTGACTCTGTTTGTGTCGGCGCGCCGAGCCGGCGGATTGTGATCCGAGCATCTCCAAGTCCACTCATGATCGGCCGCGGCAAATGCTGCGGCCGATTTTCATTGGCGCATCGACTAAACAGCCATACAGCACGATCCTCGATCGTGAACCAATTCTCATACCCTCCGGGCGCGGGGAGGGCGCATACTTGGATGTGCCTCGCTCGCAAACCGACCTCCTCGTCCCCACCGACCGCGGCCTGTACTGTGCCGCGGGGGACTTCTACGTTGACCCATGGAAGCCTGTCGAGCGGGCCGTTGTCACCCACGCCCACGGCGACCATGTTGCACAGGGCTGCGGGTTTTATGTGACTTCGGAAGCGGGCGCGGCGGTGCTGGCAGCGCGGCTGTACGCGCCAGAAGCAGGAGAGGGTCACGATGCGTCAGACTCGCCAAGCGAGGCTGGAACGACTGCGGCGCATGCCGGACGCATCTGGCCGCTGGCGTATGGCCAAACGCGAGACTTTGGGCCGGTGCGTGTGAGCCTCCATCCGGCCGGGCACATTCTGGGGTCCTCGCAGGTGCGCATCGAGCATCGCGGCCAGGTGTGTGTGGTCAGCGGAGACTACAAGACCGCTCTTCCAGGCGAGCCGCCGGATCGCACATGCGCGCCGTTTGAGTCGGTCCCGTGCGATGTCTTCATCACCGAGAGCACGTTCGGCCTGCCGATCTATCGCTGGCAACCCGACCGGCTGGTCTTCGATGCGATGAACGACTGGTGGCGGGAGAATATCGCGGCCGGACGCACAAGCATGGTGTTCGCCTACTCACTGGGTAAGGCGCAGCGCGTGCTTTCGGGCATCGATCCGACGATCGGCCCCATCGCTGTGCATGGCGCAGTGGTCCGGATGAACGAGGTGTATCGCAGCGCGGGAATCGCGCTACCTGATGCGCCGCACGCCGCGGGTGACGTCATCGACGACATCCGTACGCGCGGCGGGTTGGTGGTTGCGCCGCCGTCAGCGCTGGGCTCCCCGTGGATACGCAGGTTTGCGGCGCGGGGCGGCGGAATGTCCGGCGCGTTTGTCTCGGGGTGGATGCTTGTCCGGGGCACGCGCAGGCGCAAGGCCGTCGATCGCGGATTCGTGCTTTCGGATCATGCGGATTGGCCGGGCCTGCTCGGCGCGATCCGCGCTACGGGTGCGCGGCGAGTGGGGGTCACGCACGGTTCGGTAGGACCGATGGTGCGATGGCTCCGCGAGAGCGGGCTCGATGCGTTCCCGGTCCCGACGCGCTATACCGGGGAGATCGGTGAGGAAGCGGCGGCAGGCACCAAGCAGGAGGATGCTGCCGCACAGAGCCCGGGTGCGGAGGGCTCTGCGTGAAGCTCTTCACCGAACTGTTTATCCGCCTTGATGAGACCAACAAGACCGCGCAGAAGGTCGCGGCGATGGAGGAGTACTTCCGCGCCGCGCCCGCGGTCGATGCGGCGTGGGGCCTTTTCTTTCTTTCCGGGCTGCGATTGCGGCGAACCGTGAAGTCCGGTGTCGTTCGCGCGGCGGCGGTCGCCGCGACCGGTGTGCCGGAATGGATGCTCGCCGAGTGTCACGGCGCGGTGGGAGATCTGTCGGAGACGATCGCCATGCTCCTGCCTGAAGCCGCGCAGCCGCAGTTTGATGAGCCCCTCCACCGGGTCGTTGACCATCGCATCAAGCCGCTGGTGAACTCCCCCGATGCTTTGGCGGCTGCAAGGCTGACAGAGGCGTGGAGCCTGATGGATCGCAACGAGCGGTTTGTGTTCAACAAGCTCGTGCGCGGGAACTTCCGCGTGGGCGTGCAGCGGGCGCTGGTCGTTCGGGCTCTCGCCTCGGCATATGGCGTTGATGCTGCGGTGGTGGCGCACAGGCTGACGGGCTCGTATGAGCCCACCGGAGCGGGCTTTGGCAAGCTTGTCTTGCCGGGATCGAGCATCGATGACGCTGCGCGGCCGTACCCGTTCTGCCTTGCCCAGCAGCTCGATGTGGCCTTAGCGGAGCTGGGGGATCCATCCGCCTGGCAAGCCGAGTACAAGTGGGACGGAATCCGGGCACAGATTGTGCGGCGGGAGGGGCTGGCCGGCGGCGTGGCGATCTGGTCGCGCGGCGAGGAGCCGATTGCCTCGCAGTTCCCGGAGATCGCCAGCGCGGCGAGAGTGCTGCCGGTTGGAACGGTGATCGACGGCGAAGTGCTCGCGTGGCGATTCGGAGTGCCGGGTGGTGCAGGCGCGGGCGGTGAAGACGGCGGGCCGTTGAGCTTCAACGCCCTGCAGACTCGGTTGAATCGAAAGCGCGTGCAGGCGTCACTCTTTGATGCCGAGGGCGTGGTGTTTGCGGCGTTCGATCTGCTGGAGCACGAGGGAGCGGACATTCGTGCCGCGCCGCTGCATGAGCGACGGGCAGCGCTGGAAGCGCTGATGCGAACGGTGCAGGCGCAGAGCGGGGGAGTGATCCGCATGCCGCCGAAGGTAAGGGCGGCGACATGGGAGCAGCGCGAGGCCGCGCGGGGCATGGCCCGGGAGCTGCACGGCGCTGAAGGTCTGATGCTCAAGCATGTGGACAGCGCGTATCACGCAGGGCGTGGCGCGGGCGGCACGATCGCCTCGATTGCGCGAAACGGTGCGGCGGCGGGGGGCTGGTGGAAGTGGAAGGTTGATCCGTACAGCGTGGATGCGGTGCTGATGTATGCGCAGCAGGGCTCTGGGCGCAGAGCGGGGCTGTATACCGACTATACCTTTGGCGTGTGGGATCCTGATCCGAGCGGGGTGCTCACGCCCTTTGCCAAGGCCTACTCGGGTCTTGACAACGACGAGATCAGACGGGTGGATGCGTTCATCCGGGCCAACTCGGTTGACCGTGCAGGTCCGGTGCGCATGATCTTGCCGAAGCTGGTGTTTGAGATCTCGTTTGAGGGGATTCAGGAATCGCCGCGGCACAGGTCGGGGATCGCCGTGCGCTTCCCGCGGATAACGCGTTGGCGGAGCGACAAGACGCCTGAGCAGGCCGACACCATCTCAACGGTGCGTGGGTTGCTGAACGCTGCGAAGATGTGCGACGGGTAGACGGGTTCATTCGATCCCAAGGATGTGCTTGAGGAACTCAGCGTTGTCGAAGCGTCGCCCTTCCGTTGAGTTCTCGGCGAAGCGCACGATGACCAGATCGTGATCCGGGAGGACGTACAGCCGCTGCTTGCCCAGGCCCGCGGCCATGAAGACGCGGATGCTGTTGCCCGATGAGTCCTTGATGTGCCCTTCTGCCTCCGCACGCAGCGCCCGCGCCCGCGACCGGTCGCGAAGGGGCATGTCCGCCTCGCTTGTGCTGGTGCCCCCGCCACTCGCGGCCTCGCCCGGGAGCCACCATGTCAGGCCATAGCTGCGGTTGGCTTTGCTGGGTTCGAAGCACTGTGCGAGGAGGTCCGGCTTGAGGAGCTGCTTTGTGGCATCGGGGTCGCTTGCGGTCGGCGCGAGCACCGCACCATTTCGCCGCACGAACTCGCCGAACTTCACCCATTCGCGAGCGGTGAGGAAGCAGCCCCCAGGCAGGTTGGGGTGGCCGGCTTTGTCCTTGCCCAGCATCCCGACCTGAATGGTCAGCGGGTCGAAGATCCGGGCATGCAGGTAAGCGGTAACGTCGGCGGGGAACTTGGGATCGTCATCGTGGCGAGCTTCGAGCTTGCGTTCCAGCAATGCTCCGAACGCGTAGAAGTGGCTCGGCCCATAGACGAACAGCTTGCCGGGGTCGTTGATCGCCTTCAACGCGATTGCCGCGGCGAACTTGTCATCGGGAGCGGGCGTTTCTTTCCGCGCCGCGCGGCCGCGCTGGAGACGAAACGCGCCGGCACTGCCGATGGAATCGTCAGCCGGGTCGAGCCCGCTTGAAAGGTCAAGCAGCATACCGACGGTGATCTTGCTCTTGCGTGGATCATCGCGCCACTCCGGCAGCGTGTCGCAGGCAAGCTCATCGAGCGTGAGCAACCCATCCTGCACTGCGAACATCGCCATGACGCCAGTGAAGGACTTTGTACCGCTGGCGAGCATGTGTGGCCGCGACGCGGACCAGCCGTTGTCGTAGCGTTCGTAGACCACGCGCCCCTGATGCATGATGAGCACGGCGCGGCCGGAAAGCCCGGCGGAATATTCGGCGGCGGCATCGCCGCGTTTGGTCCACATGGCGTCATCCAGCGCGGGTGTTCCCGGCCGGGGCGACGAGGGCGGCTCGAAAGCCGCCCTCGCGGGCAGACAGGTGTCTGTCAACCCCACCATCGCCACAGCCGTCAGCAGCCCACGCCACAGGGACCACATTTGAGACTTGCACATCGAGACGTTCTCCACGGTTGCGTGAGCAGAACGCCCGCATGAACGGGGCTATTGCACCGGCGAGAACCGCCGGGCGAGATCCAGTTTACCTCATAGTCAGGATAAACCCAACGGACGCGGCCGGCCCGAACAGGATGCACACTGGCGGAGGCCGCCCAGCGGAGAGGCATGACTGATTGAAAGACTCCATCGCCGATGGCTGACGGCCTTCAGGGAGCACGCTCGGCCACGAAGCGGGCGAACCAGAAAACCATGAGGTAGGTCGAGGCGCCCAGGGCGATCATGCCGAAGATGATCTGGGCCGACATCAGCGTTACATGCCGCCAATAGCGCTCAAGGGTCTGGAGCCGTACGGCCTTGTACGTCATCGAAACCAGGAGCGCCATGGGGATCAGCAGCAGGAACCACCACTGATGAAGCTCGATGGGATCGAGGAAGGGGCGGAACGGCGGCATCGGCCATGCGGGGGCCTTGTCCGCACTCTGTGCCGCGATGGTGAGGATGGAACCCGGGAAGCTGATCAAGCGGGTTCCCCTTGCTCGCGGCGTCGGCTGAACGCGGCATCCACGATGCAGATGAGGTTCAGCATCCCCGCGATGGTGCAGAACAGGGTTCCGAGTTCGTTCATGCGGCCCAGGCTCTTCACGTTGGGCGGCCAGGCCGGGGAGAGTGTGGAGCCCGCGACGGGCGAAGTGCCCGTAAGCCGGGCGACAGGGAGCCCGGTTGCCGGGTCCAGTGTCGTAATCACGGGGAGGCCTGTACCGGGTTGGCGATACTCGTTGGGGTAGGCGCTGCGGAGCCCCGATGCTGGTACCCGAACCTTGTACTGATTCTGGTGGACCCAGTCGACCCCGAAAGCAATGGGCCCGACCAGTGCCTGACCCACGAACCACGGGAAATCTTCGCGTCTGTCGACAACATCGATGCCGCCTATGAACAGGCCGGATACGAACATGCCCAGTACGCCGGCTGCAATGAGCCGCGCCCGCCGGGGATATCCCAAGTACCAGTGGCCCAGTCCTGGTAGCACGATGGCCAGGACGCCGGCAATGGGCTGAAGTGCCAGGTCTGTCTCTTATACACATCTGACGCTGCCGACGAATAGAGAGGTGTAGATCTCGGTGGTCGCCGTATCATT
>ENA-ORBV01007341-ORBV01007341.1-microbial-mat-metagenome-genome-assembly--contig:-NODE-7341-length-18977-cov-7.443757_pt1 | contig 18977 bp, 21 predicted proteins | sample MGYA00237777_ERZ505514 | MGnify/ENA primary metagenome ERZ505514 (study PRJEB26160, sample SAMN06269048) | microbial mat metagenome | isolation source: Oligotrophic lake microbial mat | place... | reverse complement strand
GGTCGCGTTGGTGTCGGCCACCGGAAGCACGCGCATGGGCCAGGCGGTCGGCACGGCGGTCGCGCGGCGCCTCGGGCGCAGTCTGCTCGAACTCGGTGGCAACAACGCGATCATCGTCACACCGTCGGCCGACCTGGACCTTGCCCTGCGCGGTATCGTTTTTGGTGCCTACGGCACCGCCGGGCAACGCTGCACGACGACCCGGCGCGTGATCGTGCAGGAAGCGATACACGATGAACTGGTCCAGCGGCTGGACCGGGCGCGCGCCAGCCTGCGCGTTGGTGATCCGCGCTTGCCAGGGGTGCTGGTGGGCCCGCTGGTTGATCGGCAGGCTTTCGAGCAGATGCAACAGGCCCTGCAGCTGGCGCGCGCCGATGGCGGCAAGGTCACAGGCGGTGCGCGCGCGCTCGAGTCTGAGTTTCCGGATGCGTGGTACGCGGAGCCGGCCCTGGTGCAGATGCCGATGCAGACCGCTGTGGTCTGCCGCGAGACTTTTGCGCCCATTCTCTATGTCATGCACTACCGTACGCTCGATGATGCTCTGGCGCTGCACAACGCAGTGCCCCAAGGGCTGTCGTCCGCGATATTCACCAATGACCTGCGCGAGGCTGAGCGGTTTCTTGGCCCGACCGGTTCGGACTGTGGCATCGCCAACGTCAACATTGGCACATCGGGCGCCGAAATTGGCGGTGCATTTGGTGGAGAAAAGGAAACCGGGGGCGGGCGCGAGTCGGGCTCGGACGCTTGGCGCAACTACATGCGACGCGCGACCAACACCATCAACTATTCACGCGAACTGCCGCTGGCGCAGGGCGTACGCTTCGACTTCTGATCGGCATCGCCGGGTTTCCCCTGGTTAGCGCGATCAATCCGCCATCGGCACATTCACCGCCTGCCGCGGTTGGCGCATCTGCCATGCCAGGTGGGCCAGCAGGGCTGCGATGACGATGGCGCCGCCAACCAACGTGCGGCCCACCGGAACCTCGCCATGCACCAGCCAGACCCACAGCGGACCCAGCACTGGCTCGGCCGTGCCGATCAGCGCCGCGACCGCGGCCGGCAACAAACGCACGCCGGTGACGAAACACATCATGCCCAGCGCGAGGTTGAGCGCGCCGAACACGAACAGCCAGGCCGCGTCGGCGGCGCCGACCTGCAGCGAGCCTGCAAACAGGAAACCGGCGACCAGCGTGACCAGGGTGCCCAGACAGGCGGCGGGCATCATCCGGACATGGGCATTGCGGCGCGTCAAGACGGTTGCCAGTGCGAACGACAGCGCAATCAGCAGCGCCAGTCCGTCGCCTACCGGCGACACGCTGCCGTCGAGCGAGTCGGACACCATGACGGTGATGCCGGCCATGACGGCGGCTATGGCGACCCAGGTGCCGGCACCGACCCGTTCGCCGAACAGCAGGAACATCATCAACGCGGCAAACAGCGGTGCGCCGGCCTGCATCAGCAGGATTTTGGCCACGGTGGTGTGCGACAAGGCAACAATGAAGGCGGTTGACGCGGTGGCGAAACACAGGCCGACACCGATGCCGGCCCAGCCCATGCCAGCGAACAGTGACGCGGTACCGCGCAGGCCATCGCGCTTGAGCATGAAACCAAGCAGGAATACTGCGGCGCAGAACGAGCGCCAGAAGATGATGGTCCAGCTGTCGGTGACGCTGAGAAAGCGCGCGATCGCGCCGCCAAAACTCCAGATCGCCGCCGCGCCAAAGACCAGCCAGGCGCCGCGCGGGTCTATGCGACCACTTGTCATGGGCGGCCAGCCAGTCAGCGCTGGATCAGCTCGACCTTGTACCCGTCCGGGTCGGTGACGAAGGCGATCACCGTCGTGCCGCCTTTGACCGGACCGGCCTCGCGTGTGACGTTGCCGCCTGCTGCCTTGATTTTTTCGCAGGCAGCGGTGGCGTCTTGCACCTGCAGCGCGATATGGCCATAGGCGGTGCCCATCGCATAGTTGTCGACGCCGTGGTTGTAGGTCAACTCCAGTTCGGCATGGTCCGGGTTGGAGCCGTAGCCGACGAAGGCCAAGCTGTATTTATATTCCTTGTTCTCCGAGGTGCGCAGCAATTGCATGCCCATGACCTTGGTGTAGAAATCGATGGAGCGTTGCAGGTCGCCAACGCGCAGCATGGTGTGAAGCAGTCGCATGGTAGAGGTTCAGGTTGTGAGAGTCGGGGCTGGGGCCGCTGGCCCGTGCACGGGCCGACCTCAGGCGGACGCAAATTGTGGCACGGCCGCAGCCGGTTGCCGCTCAGGTGGTCTTGCCGGCGCGTGGAACCAGCACGCAGCCGCCGATGCGCCAGCTTTTGTCGTCCTGGCGTTGCAGCCGGTAAAGCGCGAGCCAGGTAGCTCCCGACTGGTCGGTCATGTGCACCGGCTGCACCAGTCCGTCGTCGGCCGCCTCCGGCTTGAGGAACAACACCGCTGCCGGGCGGTAGACCACCGGATAGGAGCCGCGCACCATACGAATGAACTGTGCGGCGGTTCCGAACGTCTGCCGGATTGACGCACTGGCCAAAGAGAAGGCCTGCTCGGCGTCGTCGGCTGCAAAGGCGGCCAGTTGCGCGCGCACGATTTTCTGTGCCTCTTGCGCGTCTTGCGCCTGCACCTGCTGGCTGTCTGTCGCACCTGCGGCATGGGCGGGCGGAGCGGCCTGGCTCAGTGACACTGCAAGAGCAAGAACGGACAGGATGCGGTACATGAAGGCTCCTTCGCAATTTGTCGCTGCATCATGCCCCAGAAGTCACTTTCTTGCCGCGCCCGGTGCCTCGAACACCAGGCAGGTGGTAGTGGCATGGGCATACAAGGTGCCGTCCGGCCCGACGAGTCGCGCTTCGGCGGTGGCGAGTTGGCGCCCGCAGTGGATGACCCGGCCCTCGGCGCGCACCCGCACCACCTTGGTCGTGATGGCACGCACCAGGTTGACGCTGAGTTCGGCCGTGGTGTAAGCGCGGCCTGGCGGCATCATCGTTTGCACCGCGCAGCCCAGCGCCGAGTCCAGCAGCGTGGCAAACCATCCGCCGTGCACGGTTCCCAGCGGGTTGTAGTGTTCCAGCCGCGGTGTGCCCTGGAAGACGGCCGTTCCGGCCCCGACATCGATCAGTATGAAGTGCAGCGTGCGGGCGATCGGCGCAAACGGCACTTCCCCGCGCAACATCGCCTGCATGACCTCCAGTCCGGTCCTGCCGGCCACCAGAGCGGGCGTGGCGACGTCACAGCCGATACCGGACTCCAGCATGGCGCTGACGCGCTTTTCGTCTGCCATCCAGGTGTCGATCAGGTTCACGGGCGCCGGTTTCGTTTCAGCCTGGTTCATCGCTCAAGTCCTGTTTGTTGCATATAAAAATATTGTAGCTACAATATTTTTATGGCACCCATCGATCGCCCTGAAACCGACGCAGCGCCGCCCCAGCCACCAGCCTCTGAGCCCAAGGGCTGCAGCAATTTTCGACTGCACGCCCTGACGCGCCGGATGGACCAACTCTACGACGCCGAACTGGCCAAGGTCGGGCTGCGCACCACCCAGTATTCGTTGCTGTCGCATGTGGTCCGGCTGGGGCCGCTGCGGCCCGGCGAACTGGCGCAGGCCATGCGTCTGCAGCCGTCGAGCGTGACGCGTAACCTGCAGTCGCTGATCGCGGCCGGTTGGGTCGAGCTGGGCGCCGGCAGCGACGCACGCAGCCGCAGCGTCAGTGCCACAGCGGCTGGTCGCGAGAAACGGGTGCAGGCACAGCGGCGCTGGAAAGCCGCCCAGTTGGCGCTGAACGAGGCCTTGGGCGCTGATCGTGTGGTGGCACTGCATGCCTTGCTGGACCGATGCATGATCGCGCTGGACGCAGACGGAGCAACAAGACCGCAGGGATCCGAGCATGGCTGACAACGCTGCACCCGCACCATCTTCCCGCATCGCCATTTGGCTGGTGCTGTTGGCGGCGGCGGCCACCTTCGGTCTGACGGCGGGCACGCGCCAGACCTTGGGTCTGTTCCTGGGGCCGATGAACACCGCGACCGGCCTGGGCTTGGCCAATATCAGCCTTGCGTTTGCGGTTGGCCAGTTGTTCTGGGGCCTGACCCAGCCCTTCGCCGGTGTCATCGCCGACCGGATCGGTGCCGGCCGTGTGTTGCTTGCGGGTGTGCTGCTGGTGGCACTGGGCACCTTCGTGACCCCCTGGATGACCATTACCGCGGGGCTGATCCTGGCCATCGGCGTGTTGTCTGCCGGCGGCGCCGGCATGGCCGGACCGGCCGTGCTGATGGCCGCGGCGAGCCGCTTGATTCCGCCACACAAACGGGGCATGGCCAACGGCATCGTCAATGCAGGCGGCTCCATGGGCCAGTTTCTGATGGCCCCGATCGCCGGTGTCTTGCTGGTGGGCATGGGTTGGGCCAATGCGCTGCAGGTGCTGGCCTTGTGCGTGTTGCTGGCGCTGCCGGCGGCGTTCATGCTCAAGGGCAATGCGCGGCATCTAACGCCGGTCGGGCTTCCGGTTGTCGGTACCCGCGAGGCGATCCGCACGGCATTGCGCGACCGCAGCTATCTGTTGCTGAGCGCCGGATTTTTCGTCTGCGGCTTTCACGTGGCGTTTCTGGCCACCCATCTTCCCGGCGTCATTGCAGCCTGTGGATTGCCGGTTGCTTTTGGCGCCTGGTCATTGGCGATGATCGGCCTGTTCAATGTCGTGGGCAGTCTCGCCATGGGATGGGCGGTTGGCCGCTGGCGCATGAAGAGTCTGCTTTCGCTGGTCTATGCGACCCGTGCGATCGCGGTGCTGCTGTTCCTGCTGGCGCCCAAGACCGGAGTGGTGGTGCTGGTGTTTGCCGCAGTGATGGGCCTGACGTTCCTGTCCACGGTGCCGCCCACCGCTGGCCTGGTCGTGAAGTTCTTCGGGCTGTCCAATATGGCGACACTGTTCGGCATCGTGATGTTCTCGCACCAGATCGGCGGATTTCTCGGCGCCTGGCTTGGCGGCCAGGTTTTCGTGGCCACCGGCAACTACGACTGGGTCTGGTACATCGACATCGTGTTGGCGGTGGGTGCGGCGTTGGTGCATCTGCCGATCCGGGAGGCGCCACTGAAAGATGCCGTGCCGGCCTGAGAGTGTGAGAGGCAATCGCGTCGCGCCGTAGAACCGGCTTTCGAGGCCGATAATGGGCCGGTCTTTCCAAACCTTGGCAGCCGCCATCAACCCCAATCGGAGACACACATGATCAAGTCGGGAATCGACCAGGACGCCATCATCGGCATGTTCTCGCAGGCAACCGCCAAGCAGGGCGAGGCGCTGCGCAAGGCGGTCAGCGAGGCAACGCTCAAGGCCTTGCAGGGGCGCGAATTGAGCATGGAGAACATCCGCAAGGTGCTCAAGAGCGTGACGCAGGCGAGTTCGGCAGGCGCGGCGCTCAATCCGGGTGCTCCGGCCGATATCGAGGCGATGCTGGGCAAGGCGTTCGCAGGCATGGACTCCGCTCTGTTGCAGGCGGTCCAGGCCAATCGCAAGGCGCTGGAGCAATTTACAGCGCAGGGCGTGGACATGCAGGGCAAGCAGATGAAGGCGGCCCTTGCCAACGTGGAGAAGATGGAGGATGTGTTCTTCGACTCCGTCAGCAAGGCGGTCAAAGGGTCTGCCGCGCCGGTGCAGGGCCCGTGGGAGCAGGTGTTGTCGGCGATGAAGCTCAGCGGCACCAGCACCGGCAACCAGGCCACCGAGGCGCTGGAGCAACTGTTGGAGCAGTCACGCACGGCCATTCGTGACAGCCGCGCCAGCAGCATGAAGGCGGCGCAGGCGATGATGGACAGTTATTCAGCCCTGGTCAGCGGCGTCTTGATCGGGTTGTCGGACGGATTGTCGCAAGGCGGCTCCGGCGCTGTGGGCGAGGGACGTGCGCGCAAGCGATAGACCGATCACGCCGCGCTTCTGCTGGCGAAGTGCCAGCATGCTGCGGCACACCCGGCAGTCGAGCGTTCAAGGGCTATCAGAACCGTCGGGTCAGAAAGGTGGGAACGGCCGCGCGCAGTGTGGTCCAGGTGCGCCAGAGCGTAAAGCCACGCCGCGTCCAGCGCACAACGCCGGCGGGACGCACCACGACCAGAACCACCACCGCCGCACCGACAGCGACCGGATGCGCGAGCAAAAAGCGTTTGCCGCGGTTGATCCAGTCGGTCACGCGGTCGCCAAAGTGCAGCGCATGTGCGACCGGTGCACCGGCTTGTGCCAGATCGTGGCGCTGGCTCGCGATTCGTTCGAGCAGCCGCCCACGCTGCAGCTGAAGTTCAATCAGGCGTTGTTGCATGATCGCCAGCGGCGGCCTTCAGGCGGCCCAGGTCTTGCCGAAGTTCACCCAGGCTCGCGGCAAACATAGGTTCGGGTCTGGTTGCCATGCGCATCAGCGCGCGATAAGCCAGCCAGGCGCACACGACGCACAACACGGCAAATACGCCGAGCACCGCCAGCCGCAATTCCCACAACCACAGGGCCAACAGAACCACCGTGAGCAGGGCTGCCACCGTGGCGGAGATCATCAAGGTCTGGGCCAACAGCAACATTCGCAGGATGCGCAGTTTCTCGACTTCGACCTCGTTGCCCAGCAACTCGAGGCGAGTGCCCAGCATCGCCGTAAGCGAGACGGCGATGTGCTGCAGGCTCGCAAGGAGACCGTCGCTCCGTGTCGGATGGGCCATGGTTTCCCTGTGGCGCCGGTTGGGATGCCGGGATCGGCCTAGCGTCGACCGATGATCAGGCCCACCAGCAGGCCCACGCCAGCGGCGATGCCGACCGCCGTCCATGGCGACTCGTGCACATAGGTATCGGTGGCACGCGCAGCGGCACGGGTTTTCTCTATCAGCGCAGCTTCGGCCTCGCCCAGGCGGACCTTGGCGCCATTGAGGCGCTCCTGGATGCGGGCACGCATGGTGGCAACTTTTTCACCCGCCTGGTCGGCTGTTGCGTGCAGCATGTCCTCGGCGTCGGCGATGACCGACTTCATGTCGGTCACGAGTTGTTGTTGGTCACTGATCGCAGGTTCCTGGTTTTCCATTTCGGGACTCCTTCTTTGGTTTCACCTTGACAGCACAAGGGTACCAGACTTGCCATTGCAAGCGGCTTGATTTGCCGCATTGCGGGCACGATCGTGGGATATGCGGTGCTCAGGCACAGTGGCGTTTGCGGGAAAGGCGCGCCTGTCGCGCTCTCAGTTCTTGAATCGGGGTGGCAACGCCAGGCCAGCCTTGGCCATGGCATCGCGCAGCCGGTCTGGGTAGTCCGTGACGATACCGTCGACGCCCCAGCCGATCAGCCGGTCCATATCAGCCACTTCGTTGACGGTCCAGGGGATAACCTTGACTCCGAGTTGTTGCGCCGCTTTGATCTTGGAAGCGTCGATGTGGTTGAAATTGGGCGACCAGAAGCGCCCGCCGCTTGCCTTGATCATGTGTGCCACGGATGCATGGTCACGCCAGGAGATGCCACCGGTCCAGGCGAGGTCGCGCACGGTGTTGGAGCGGGGAAATTCCATCGTGATGTAGACGGTCTCGATCGCCGGTTCGAGTTTTTGCACCAGCTGCAGGGTGCGCCAGTCGAAACTGATGATGCGCACGCGCTGCACCATGCGGGCCTGCCGTATCACGGCAAGCAGGGCTTCGACGAATTCCTGCGGCCCAAGTGTGTCGAGCGGTCGGTTCGGAAAGATCTTGGTCTCGATCGCAAACTGGACCTTGTCCGCACCCAGCGCGTTGACGCGGGCAAACAGGGCCGCCAAGGTGGGTATACGTTCGCCGTCGCGTGGCTGCTGGTTGGCGAATTGCCGTGCGTATTCGCTCGCGGCGTCGAGCCGGCCGACATCGTAGGCTTGCAACTGGGCCAGCGTCAGTGACCGAATCAGCGGCCCCTTGTTCTTGAGCCACTGGCCCTGGGCATCGCGCGTGAGCGCCGGATTGAGCTCGGGGTCATGCGCAATCACCGGCACGCCATCGGCCGTGATCGCGATGTCGAGCTCCAGCGTCGTCACGCCGATTTCCAACGTGCGCTCGAAGCCGGCCAGGGTGTTCTCGGGGAGCAGGCCGCGCGCGCCACGGTGGCCCTGGAGTTCGAACGCCGATGCCGGCGCAACAAGCGCACATATGGCCGCAGCCAGCAGTACCCAGCGGACCATGGTCCAGAAAACCTCAATGACCCAGGATCTTGGACAGGAAGTCTTTGCTGCGTTCGTTCTGCGGATTGTTGAAGAACTCCGTCGGCGTATTTTGTTCGACGATCTGGCCCTGGTCCATGAAAATCACCCGGTTGGCAACCGCCTTGGCGAAGCCCATTTCATGGGTCACACACAGCATGGTGATGCCCTGGTCGGCCATCTCAACCATGACGTCCAGCACCTCTTTGATCATCTCAGGGTCGAGCGCCGACGTCGGCTCGTCGAACAGCATGATCTTCGGGGTCAGGCACAAGGCACGGGCGATGGCGACGCGCTGTTGTTGTCCGCCGGAGAGCTGTAGTGGATATTTGGTGGCCTGCTCGGCGATGCGCACCCGCTCGAGCTGGGCCATCGCCTTGGCCTCGGCCTCTTTCTTGGGCATCTTGCCGACCCACATCGGCGACAGTGTCAGGTTCTCCAGCACCGTCAGGTGCGGGAACAGGTTGAACTGCTGGAACACCATACCGACCTTCTTGCGCACGTCATCCACCGCCTTGACGTCGTCGGTGAGTTCGACACCGTCCACCACCAGGCGACCCTGCTGGTGCTCTTCGAGCCGGTTGATGCAGCGGATGAGGGTCGACTTGCCCGAGCCGGACGGGCCGCAGATCACGATGCGTTCACCCAAGGCCACGTTCAGATCGATGTCGCGCAGCACGTGGAAGTTGTTGCCATACCACTTGTTGAGTTTGTCGAAGATGATGATGGGTTCTGCCATGGTGTGGATCCGGATAGGGGTAGATGGGGTTGTCGCGGGTGCGGCGCGTGTTGCGATCAACGCGCCTTACCCTTGTTGACCTGCTTCTCGACCCAGATGCTGTAGCGGGACATCGAGAAGCAGAATGCGAAATAGATCAGCGCAATGAACAGATAACCCTCGATCTTGAACGGCCGCCAGTTGGCGTCGGAGTTCAGCGCCAGACCCAGCGCGCCGGTCAGTTCGTACAAGCTGACGATGGTCACCAGCGAGGTGTCCTTGAACAGGCTGATGAAGTTGTTCATGATGCTGGGCACCACCATGGCCAGCGCCTGCGGCAACACGATCTTGTACTGGGTCTGCCAGTACGACAGGCCCAGCGTGGCGGCAGCCTCGATCTGCCCCTTGGGTATGGCCTGCAGGCCACCACGAATCACCTCGGCCATATAGGCGGCGGCAAACAGCGTGATACCGATGATGACCCGCACCAGCACGTCGATGGACACGCCCGCCGGCATGAACAGCGGGAACATGAACGAGGCCATGAACAGCACCGAGATCAGCGGCACGCCACGGATCAACTCCACGTAGACGGTACAAACGGTGCGGATCGCCGGCATGGATGAGCGCCGGCCCAGGGCTACCACCATGGCGATAGGGAACGCCATCATCATCGACAAGGTCGACAACATGATAGTGAGAGGCAGTCCGCCCCAGCGATCAGTCTCCACCTTCTGGAGGCCTGCAAAGTCGCCGTACATCACCGCGAAGAAAAACGCCAGCACGACAATCCAGGCGGGCAACAGCCAGGCCTTCCAGAACGAGCGGGTACAGCTGCCGACCAGCATCGCCAGCATCACCGAGGTGGCCAGTAGTGGGCGCCATTGGTCTTCGTAGGGGTAACGCCCAAAGATGATGATGCGGTATTTTTCGGCCACAACCCCCCAGCACGCGCCGACACCGTCGACGCGGCAGGCATCGTAGTCGGGCAGCCAGGCAGCGCGCAATACGGCCCAACTGAAGAACTGCGGCAGCACCATCAACAGGCCAGCCAGGACGATGACGGTCATCAAACCGGTGGTGAAGTCGCCGAACAGATTGATGCGGACCCAGGCAATCGGCCCTTCGGTTGAGACCGGCGCCGTACGCGCCGCGATCGATTCGAATGTTTGTGCGGTCATGGTGTGGCGCCGATCAGCGTTCCTTGATGGCCGAACGGGCGTTGTACCAGTTCATCAGCAGGGAGGTGGACAAGGAGGTCGTCAGGTAAACCAGCATCACTATTGCGATGGCTTCGACCGCACGGCCGGTCTGGTTCAGCGAGGTATTGGCGATCGACACCACGTCGGGGTAACCGATCGCCACTGCCAGCGACGAGTTCTTGGTAAGGTTCAGGAACTGGTTGGTCATCGGTGGAATGATCACCCGCAGCGCCTGCGGCAAGGTCACCAGGCGCATCACCTGGCGCGGGTGCAAGCCCAATGCAGCGGCGGCTTCTCCCTGGCCCTGGGCCACCGACTGGATGCCCGAGCGAACCACCTCGGCCACGAAAGCGGCGGTATACATGGTCAGGCCCAGCAACACCGCCAGGAACTCCGGCGTCAGTGCACCGCCGTGCTCGATCGAGAAGTCGCCCTTGGCTGGAAAATCGAAGTCCAGCGGAGCGCCGCCAGTCCACCATGCCAGCACGCCGGTGACGACAAAAATCGCGAGCGGCACCCAGAACATGCTGCGCAACTGTCCGGTCTCCTCGAACTTGCGGAATGCCCATTTCCGATAGGCGATCCCCAGGATCGCACCGGCAACCAGGCCCAGCACGCCCCACAAGTGACCGGCCTCCCAGATCGGCTTGGGAAAGATCAAGCCGCCCTTGGCCACAAAGAAAGGTCCGAACACAATCGCGTCCTGAACGTCTGGCAGGGTTTCGGTCAGCAGCAGATACCACATCAGCAGTTGCAGCAGGATGGGTACGTTGCGGAACATTTCCACGTACGCATAGCAGAGCCCACGCACCAGCGCATTGCGCGAGAACCGGCCCACGCCCAGCAAGGTGCCCAGGATGGTGGTCAGGATGATGCCGATGATGGCCACGCGCAAGGTGTTGACAATGCCTACCGCATAGGCCTTCCAGTACCGATCGGCTGAATCGAATGGGAACAGGCTCTCGCCAATGTCAAAGCCGGCCGAATCGCCAAGGAAGTCGAAGCCGCTCTGGATGCCGCGCGCCTGCATGTTGACAAGCGTGTTGTGGGCAAGGAACCAGACGCCGAGCGCAATGACGCTTACGGCCAGTATCTGGTAGATGACGCCCCTGAATGCCTGGCTGCGCCAAGACCACTTTTGCTTCTTTTCGGGTGATTTGTCGGTCATGGGCACTGCTTCTTGCTCGGCGTGTTCAGCTGCAAAAACAAAAAATGCCGCTACCGGGTCCCTACTGGCGATCCGGCAGCGGCAATGTCAAGAACCGGACTGGTCGATCAGCGTGCCGGATACGGGTACATCAGCCCGCCCTTGTTCCACAGGTTGTTGAGGCCACGCGGCAGGTTGAGCGCTGTGTTCGGACCCAGGTTGCGTTCAAAACTTTCGCCGTAATTGCCGACCGCCTTGATCGCGCGTGCCAGCCAATCTTTGTCAAGACCGAGCAACTTGCCGGTGTCTTCGTTGCCACCGCCAAGCAGGCGCTGCACTACCGGATCGTCGCTGGTCTTCATCTTGTCGACGTTGGCCTGGGTGATGCCGTATTCTTCGGCTTCAATCAGGCCGTACATCACCCATTTGACGATGGAGAACCACTCGTCGTCACCACGGCGCACCATGGGGCCCAGTGGCTCCTTGGAGATCAGTTCGGGCAGGATCACGTGTTCTTTCGGATCTTTGGCTTCCTTGCTGCGCACCGACGACAGTCCCGACGCGTCGGTGGTGTAGGCGATGCAACGACCGGCGAAATAGGCGCTTGTGGCGGCTTCGACTTTTTCGAACACGACCGGCTTGATATTGAGGTTGTTGGCCTTGGAATAGTCGGTCAGGTTCTTTTCGGTCGTGGTGCCGGACTGTACGCACACCGTCTGGCCCTTGAGCTGCTTGGCGCTCTTCATCTTGGACTTGGTGGGCACCATGAAACCCTGGCCGTCGTAGTAGTTCACGACGGTCATGGTGAGGCCCAGCGAGGCATCGCGCGACAGCGTGAAGGTGGTGTTGCGCGCCAGAACGTCTATCTCGCCCGATTGCAGGGCCGTGAAACGCTGCTGCGCCGTCAACGGAACGTACTTGACCTTTTCGGCATCTCCCAGTGTGGCGGCTGCCAACGCCTTGCAAACATCGATGTCCAGGCCCGACCATTTGCCGGTCGAGTCGGCAGCGGCAAAACCCGCCAGGCCGGTGTTGACCCCGCACACGACCTGGCCGCGTGCCTTGATGGCGTCCACGGTCTTGCCGGCATGGGTGGGGAAGGCGGCCATCGCGCCCATTGCGGCAATGGCGGCGACAGCGAGTTTGAACTTGGTTGTTTTCATAAAGATGTTGCTACTCCAGTCATGTTGATGTTGAGCATGTGGTGCGTGCGACAGGGCCGTGGCACCCATGTTGCCGGTCTTTAATTTACATTTTCTGACGCGATGTGGCATTGGGGTTTACGCTGGCAAATCATGCAAGATGTGCATGTCACCAGCTTGGTGCGCCAAATCCCGGCAAAAAAATGGCGACGCAAGATGTATGCCTGCCCGATATCGCAGGGAGCCTGCGCCGGCTCCCTGGCAAAGCGTGTGCTGCTGCCTGCGCCGGCTAGATATAGCCTACAGCCGGCTTGGTATGGCGCATGTGCAGTGACATGCCCAGGGCTGCCATGTGATTGGCGTTGCGACCCAGTATCTGCTGCGACAGCGGCAGGAACTCGGCTTCCTCGAACTGTGCGTGCGCATGGTATTCCTTGACCAGCTGCGCGACGGCCACGGCATCGAGCGTGGCGTCATGCCCCTTGGCGATCTGCCTCAGTTGCGGCTTGATGCGTGACCACCAGGCTTCGATCTGCCGGTGTTCGGTGGTCAGCCGCTCGACCATCGTCTTGACGTGGTCTTTCTCGTGTCCCTTGGCGGCGCTTTGCAGCACCGCAGGAAACAGGTCGCGTTCTTCTTCGCTATGGTGCTCCACGATCACCGCATCGAAGAAGGCGAGCATGCCGGCTGCGACTTTGCGGGCCTTTTGCGCAGGTTCCATCAATGCCGGCAGTTCGCCTAGCGCGTCAAGGTGGCCGATGATGCCGACATGGCACTGGGAGAAGTTGGCGATCGGCGCGTCGGTTGCGCTGCTGGCGTCGGGGATAGTGTTCTCGCTCATCGTCTTCTCCTGAAGATGGCTGTCGTGCCATCATCCATGCATTGTTGTCAAGGCCGTGTGGTACGGCCTTGATGCCGGACAATGACGCGCTTCTGGCCGGTCGCGTGCCTCTCAGGGCAAACCGTCGCTCTCACTGCACCAGCGGTGTATCGGCCGCCTCCAGGTCGATACCCACCAGACGGGCCTGACCGGCCAGCAACTGCAGGTATTGGCGCAGCGCGGTGACGAAGCTGTGCTGGCGCAGCGCCATGGCAACCGCACCGCGGACCGCCTCGAACGGCTGGTCGACGCCGGGCTCGCGTCCCAGTACCTCCACTACATGCAGGCCGAAGCGACTATGCACCAAGCGCGGCAGCACACCGACCTGGCATTGCCCGAACAACTCGCTGGCCAGTTCCGGCGCCACCGCGTCCTTGGTCAGCCAGCCCAGGTCGCCACCGTCGGCGCCACTGGGGCAGTTGGAGAATTCGCGCGCCGAGCGGGCAAAACCGTTGTTGGCCGACCCATCGTGGCAGCGCACGTCGAGCAAACAGGTTTCGGCGCGGTTGCGCAGGGCCACCACGTCCATGCCCTGGGTCAGCGCGAACAGGATGTGGCGTGTATGCACCTTCTCGCCGGTGCTGTAACTGGCCGCGTGTGCGTTGAAGTGGCGTCGGCATGCGTCGTCCGACGGGTCCGGCACCAGGACCTCGCGCTCGATCAGTGCGTCGATCGCGCTGCTGGCGGCTTCGCTGACGATTCCGTCGTCCGGGGCTGGGTCAGATGCGTCGAGCAGGCCTGCGTCGGTCGCGGCCTGCCGTAACAACTCGGTGCAGGCGCGTTGGCGCAGCGCCTCGTTGCCCAGACTCTCGCCTGCGCGTTGCAGCGCGACCCCGTTGACGCTTGCCACTGCGGTGGCCAGGGATACCGGTTGCATGGCCGGCATCGCCGGTGTTTCGACTGGCATGGTGATCGTCCTTTCAAACGCCGGCGCCAGGCTGGCGCGGCTGGTTGTGGCCTTCGGGCAGGTTCAGGCGGCGGCTGCGCACCACCTGGTGCGGCCGGAACAGAAAGGCCACGGTGGCGAAGCCGCTCCACACATGGACCAGCCGGCTGAACGGGAACAGCAGGAAGATGGTCATGCCAAACACGATATGGAACAAATAAGGCCACGCCAGGGTGCTCAGCGCGGTGGCATCCACTGGCCGCAGCGTGACGATGCGTTGCGCCCAGTCGGCCAGTATCAGCATCACGCTTCCGTCAGCGTGCTGGTACGAATAGGGCAGGGTGATCATTCCCACCACGAGCTGCACCCAAAGGATCACCAGGATGGCGATGTCGGTGCGGTGGCTGGTCAGCCGGATGCGCGGGTCGAATATGCGCCGATACAGTAGCAGCGACAGACCGACAAAACACACCAGCCCCGCCACACCACCCGCCACCACGGCCAGCATCTGCTTGGTGGCCGCAGTCATGAAGACACCATACACGGCGTGCGGCGTGAACAACCCGACCAGGTGGCCGAAGAACAGGAACAGGATGCCGAAGTGGAACAGGTTGCTGCCCCAGCGCAGGGTTCCGGCGCGCAGCAGTTGCGATGAGTCGCTCTTCCACGTGTACTGGTTCTGGTCGAAGCGGATCAAGCTGCCGACCAGGAACACGGCGAAACAGATGTAGGGATAGACCTGGAACAGAAAACCGTAGACGCCGCTCATGACCTTGCTCCTGTTTGTGCCACGGCTGCGCTGCGCTGGCGAACGATATGGATGGGTTGGGCCTGGCCGGGTTTGGCCTGGCCTTTGGACGAGCAACCGTCGAAAACGGGTGGCTCGGCCCAGCTTTCGTCGAGGTCTTCCTCCGATGGCAGCTTGACCGGCTGGACTTTTTCGCCGGCCAGTTCGAGCAGCGCGCCCAATACGCCGGCATACAGGCTGTGGTGGGCCTGCAATGCGCCGAAGATGGCGTTGAAGATGTGGGCCATCTCCGACAGGAAGGCCTGCGCCTCTGACGGAGGCTGGGTCGACACAAACTCGAGCACCGCCGGCAGGTAGTCGGGCAACTCGCCTTCGGCCAGGTACAAGCCGGCCTTCTCGTAGGTCTGGGCCAGGTCGATCATGGCCGGACCGCGATCGCGCGAGTCGCCGTGCACATGTTCGAACAGGTGCAGCGAGGTTGCGCGGCCGCGGTCGAACAAGGACACGTATTCGGCCTCGTTTACCAGGTCGTCGTGGCGCGAGAGGTTCGTCAGCAGCGCATCGAGTTCGTTCAGCCGTGCATCCGACAATGCTTTCTCGCGGTGCAGTACGGCGCGCATCTGCGGCATGAAGCCGCGCAGGTCGGCATCGGGGTAGGACAGCAGCACTGCCAGCGTACGCAAGGTCTGCGCGGCCGATACCGGTTTGGTTTTTCCGAACATGTTCATACCTCCGCCCGAATCGGGATGGTGCGTTTCTTCTCGCTGCCGAACAGGCTGGTCTCGCCCGTGCCTTCGGAGCAGCCGTTACCGAAGCTGAAGCCACATCCGCCGCGCACGTTGAAGGTGTTCTCGGCGTATTCGCGGTGTGTGCTCGGAATCACGAAGCGGTCTTCGTAGTTGGCGATCGCCATCACCTGGTACATCTCCTCGACCTCGGCCTGGCTTAGGCCGACCTGGTCTAGCGCGGCGGTGTTGATGCGCTGCTCCACGTGTTTCTCGCGCTGGTAGGCGCGCATCGCCAGCATGCGTTCGAGCGCGTGCACCACCGGCACCGTGTCGCCGGCTGTCAGCAGGTTGGCCAGGTACTTGACCGGGATGCGCAATTGGTTGACGTCCGGAATCTGGCCATTGGTGCCGACGTGGCCGGCGTTGGCAGCAGCCGAGATCGGCGACAGTGGCGGCACATACCAGACCATCGGCAGGGTGCGGTACTCCGGATGCAGCGGCAGCGCTACCTTCCATTGCACCGCCATCTTGTAGACCGGGCTGTTGCGCGCCGCTTCCATCCATTTGTCGGGAATACCGTCGATACGCGCCTGTTCGATCACCTTCGGGTCGAACGGATCCATAAAGATGTCGAGCTGGGCCTGGTACAGGTCGCGGTCGTGTTCGACGCTGGCCGCTTCCTGAATGCGGTCGGCGTCATACAGTAAAACGCCGAGGTAGCGGATGCGCCCGACGCAGGTCTCTGAACACACCGTCGGCTGTCCAGCCTCGATGCGCGGGTAGCAGAAGATGCACTTCTCGGCCTTGCCGCTTTTCCAGTTGTAGTAGATCTTCTTGTACGGGCAACCCGACACACACATGCGCCAGCCGCGGCATTTGTCCTGGTCGATCAGCACGATGCCGTCTTCTTCGCGCTTGTAGATCGAGCCCGACGGGCAACTGGCGACACAGGCCGGATTCAGGCAGTGTTCGCACAGGCGCGGCAAGTACATCATGAAGGTGTTCTCGAACTGACCGTAGATGTCCTTCTGGATGTCGTCGAAGTTCTTGTCCTTGCTGCGCTTGGAGAACTCGCCGCCCAGGATCTCCTCCCAGTTCGGTCCCCAGACGATCTTGTCCATCTGCTTGCCGGTGATCAGGCTGCGCGGACGGGCGGTCGGCGTGGCCTTCATCTCGGGCGCTGCTTGCAGGTGGGCGTAGTCGAAGGTGAAGGGCTCGTAGTAGTCGTCGATCTGCGGCAAATTGGGGTTGGCGAAGATGCGCATCAGCAGCTTCCACTTGGCCCCCTGGCGCGGCTCGATCGTGCCGTTGGCCTTGCGTATCCAACCGCCGTTCCATTTTTCCTGGTTCTCCCACTCCTTGGGATAACCGATGCCGGGTTTGGTCTCGACGTTGTTGAACCAGGCGTATTCCATGCCAGGGCGGCTGGTCCAGACGTTCTTGCAGGTGACCGAACAGGTGTGGCAACCGATGCACTTGTCCAGGTTCAGCACCATGCCGATTTGGGCTCTGATCTTCATACGGCCTCCTGACGAGCCGTCCCAAGGGAGGCAACGCCCCCTTCAGGGAGCAACGAAACCACGAAGTGATAGGTGTGGGGGGTCATGCATTTTCTCCTTGCGCCTGGGTGGGGCGGACCAGTTCTTCGCTGACCGGTGTATCGAGCCAGTCGATCTTCTTCATCTTGCGTACCACAACGAACTCGTCGCGGTTGGTGCCGATGGTTCCGTAGTAGTTGAAGCCGTAGCTGAACTGCGCGTAGCCGCCGATCATGTGGGTCGGCTTCAGCACGATGCGCGTCACCGAGTTGTGGATGCCGCCGCGTGCGCCGGTGATCTCGGAGCCCGGCGTGTTCACGATCTTTTCCTGGGCGTGGTACATCATCACCATGCCGGGCTTGACACGCTGGCTGACCACCGCGCGAGCCGCGATCGCGCCATTCAGGTTGAACAGTTCGATCCAGTCGTTGTCTTCGACGCCGATCAGCTTCGCGTCGTCTTCACTCAGCCAGACACAAGGGCCACCGCGGCTCAGCGTGAGCATCAGCAGGTTGTCGGTGTAGGTGCTGTGGATGCCCCACTTCTGATGCGGCGTGATGAAGTTGAGCGCGATCTCTTTGTTGCCGTTGGGCTTGACGCCGTGGATGCCCGAGGTCGCCTTCAGGTCCACTGGCGGCCGGTAGCTGGTGAAGCCTTCGCCGAAGGCAATCATCCACGGGTGATCCATGTAGAACTGCTGGCGCCCGGTCAGCGTGCGCCAGGGGATCATCTCGTGCACGTTGGTGTAGCCGGCGTTGTAGGAGACGGTCTCGCTCTCGATGCCGCTCCAGGTGGGCGAGCTGATGATCTTGCGCGGCTGCGCCTGGATGTCCCGGAATCGGATCTTCTCGTCTTCGCGGTGGATGGCCAGGTGCGTGTGGTCCCGACCCGTCTGCTTACCCAAGGCCTGCCAGGCCTTGACGGCGACATGGCCGTTGGTTTCGGGTGCGAGTTGCAGAATCATTTCGCAGGCATCGATGTCGGTCTCGATCTTCGGCATGCCGCAGGTCACGCCTTCTGCCGTGACCAGGCCGCTGAGTTCGCCGAGTTGTCTGACCTCGGTCTGCGTGTTCCACGCGATGCCTTTGCCGCCATTGCCGACCTTGTTCATCAGCGGCCCCACGGCGGTAAAGCGCTTGAAGACATTCGGGTAGTCACGCTCAACGACCTGGATGTTCGGCGCCGTCTTGCCTGGAATCAGCTCGCACTCGCCGCGCTTCCAGTCCTTGACGTCGAAGGGCTGCGCCAGCTCTGAAGGGCTGTCGTGCATCAGCGGCATCAGCACCAGGTCGCGCTCGACGCCGAGGTGGCCGACGCAAACCTCGCTGAACTTCTGCGCGAAGCCCTTGTAGATGTCCCAGTCGCTGCGCGATTGCCAGGCCGGGTCCACGGCAGTGGACAGTGGGTGGATGAAGGGGTGCATATCACTGGTATTGAGATCGTTCTTCTCGTACCAGGTGGCGGTCGGCAACACGATGTCGCTGTACAGACAGGTCGTGCTCATGCGGAAGTCCAGCGTCACCAGCAGGTCGAGCTTGCCCTCGGGGGCCTTGTCGTGCCACACGACCTCGGTCGGCTTCGCTTCCTCCCGGCCGACGCCCGGCCGCCCCAAGGCGGCCGGACCCCCTCGGGTGGCGGCGCGAAGCGCCTGGGGGCTGTCATCCCCGAGGTCCTTGCCTTGCACGCCGTTGCTCGTGCCCAGCAGGTGCTTGAGGAAGTACTCGTGGCCCTTGCCTGACGAGCCCAGGATGTTGGAGCGCCACACGAACATGTTGCGCGGCCAGTTGTCCGGGTGGTCGGGGTCGGTGCAGCT
>ENA-ORBV01007340-ORBV01007340.1-microbial-mat-metagenome-genome-assembly--contig:-NODE-7340-length-18977-cov-56.385132_pt1 | contig 18977 bp, 14 predicted proteins | sample MGYA00237777_ERZ505514 | MGnify/ENA primary metagenome ERZ505514 (study PRJEB26160, sample SAMN06269048) | microbial mat metagenome | isolation source: Oligotrophic lake microbial mat | place... | reverse complement strand
AATGCGCAGGGTTGGCAGGGTATATAATTTTACGGGACTGCCGAACCCTGCTAATACATTTTAGGTCGACTAAACATTTATGAATTTGTTACCAGAAATGTATTAGCAGGGTTCGGCACATTAATGCGCAGGGTTGGCAGGGTATAAAGTTTTACGGGACTGCCGAACCCTGCTAGTAAATTTTTTGCCAACCCTGCGCATTGGTGAGTAAAATGATCAGAGCAATACGTTACAGCAAAAGAGATTAATGCGCAGGGTTGCCAGGGTATATAATTTTACGGGACTGCCGAACCCTGCTAGTAAATTTTTTGCCAACCCTGCGCACTGGTTTCCAACTCCACTTTGCATATTTCCAAATGGGCATTAACTTTATACCATTAAAACACCACACACTTATGAAGAAGCACATACAAATTCTTCTGTTATTTTTAGGAACCATATTTTCGGCAGAGGCTCAGCGCATTAGCAGAACCACTACTGACGAGGGAAATGTTTATCCATTAATTTCTGCCACAAATGTTGCCGGAATGTTTACCATGACGCTAGGCGACTGGGAGAGGGGAATGAAACTGATTACAAAGGTACGCGACGATTTTGGCGATTTGGGCATCAGTTATACCTGCGAAAGTAAAACCGGAACCAAGGATGGCTTTTGTTTTGTAACTAAAAAAACGGATGCAGTAGAAATTGTATACAATATTGGATCGAACAATATTTCTCTTTTTTCGAAAATGGTTACTGAACTGGAAAAGGATTATGTAAAAGAAGTGGAAGGTTATAAAGTTTACAAATTTGAACATACTGATGCGATAGATTATATATTTCTGGTAAAAATTACTGCTGATACAGAGTACGTAAAGGTGTATCTGAATACCCAAAACTAAAATTTTTTAGGAGATTTACTTTTTGGTGTGGAGGCTGTTTTGCGAGGTAACGAAAAAACGCCGTACCCTTTTTTTATAGCCGCGATTGTAGCGGAAACCCCGCATACGCCGTGAGGCGGAGAGGAGTTGTAGCGAAAAGCGCGTGGAGCTGCGAAAGAACGGCAAAGTGTGTTGCTTCAACCCGTTATACGTAGTTTTAATGGAAATGTTGCATTATGCCAATAGCTATCGGCATTTCTCATAAAAATATCTTATCTTCGCACTCCCTTTGTTTTGCCGCTGAATGGCGGATAACAGTGGGTTTCGGTTTGGGCCGGAAAATTTATTTCACCTTTTTAAAATTATTACCTTGGATAACCAAGAACTACCTGAGTTGGAAGACTCACAAAACACGGAAACTACCGAAGCTGTAGTGGAAACCGTAAACGAAACCCCTGTACCGATTGAAAATGTAGTAGAAGAAACAGTAGCTACTGCGCACGACGATTTTGATTGGGGTGTTGACAAACGCAATCGCATTACTTATTCGAAAGAGGACAGTGATCAAATGGAAGTTACGTATGAGGGCACTTTTAAAACTCTTAACGATAACGAGATTATTAATGCAACAATTGTTGGTTTAACAGATTCTGATGTAATTCTAAATGTAGGTTACAAAAGCGACGGACTTGTTTCAAAAACGGAGTTTCGCGATTTGGAAGAACTGAAAGTTGGAATGGAAGTAGAGGTGTATGTTGTAAGTAAAGAAGATGGAAAAGGGCAACTGAATTTGAGCCGTAAGAGCGCGAAAATGATGAAGGCCTGGGAGAAAATTGTGGATGCTTACAAAAATGAAGTTATTGTTACAGGTAACATTATTAGCAAAACCAAAGGCGGACTTATTGTGGAAGTATTTGGAATTGAAACATTTTTACCGGGTTCGCAGATTGATGTTAAACCGATTACGGATTATGATGGGTATGTAGGCAAGAAAATGGAATTTAAAGTGGTGAAGATCAACGAGACCATTAAAAATGCTGTAGTATCGCATAAGGCATTGATTGAAAGTGATATTGAAACGCAACGTCAGGAAATTATCGGTAAACTCGAGAAGGGCCAGGTGTTGGAAGGAACGATCAAAAACATTACCGATTTTGGTGCATTTATCGATCTTGGTGGCGTGGATGGTTTATTGTATATCACGGATATTTCATGGGGACGAATCAATCATCCGAATGAAGTGTTACAGATGAACCAGAAATTAAATGTGGTTGTACTCGATTTCGATGATAACAAAAAACGTATCTCTTTAGGTTTGAAACAACTTACTCCGCATCCTTGGGAAATTCTGGATGCCACTATTGAAGTTGGCAGTATAGTTAAAGGTAAGATTGTTAACATTGAAGATTACGGTGCTTTCTTAGAAATTCAACCTGGTGTTGAGGGTTTGATTCACGTTTCAGAAATTACCTGGAGCAATCAACCAATTAACAGTAAAGAATTCTTTACCGTTAATCAGGAATTTGAGGCAAAAGTGGTAACACTCGACCGCGAAGAACGCAAAATGTCGTTGTCGGTGAAACAAATGTCGGAAGATCCTTGGAAGAGCGCTAAAGACAAATATCCAATTGGAAGTCGCCATAAAGGTTTGGTGAAAAACATTACAAACTACGGTGTATTTGTGGAGTTGGATGAAAATGTTGGTGGTATGGTTCACATTAGTGACCTGAGCTGGATTAAACGTTTAAATCACCCTGCAGAATATGTGAAGATCGGCGAAAATCTGGATGTTATCATCATGGAAATTGATGAGGAAAACAGAAAGATAAGCCTCGGTCATAAACAAATTGAAGAGGATCCTTGGGATACTTTTGAAAATGTATTCCCTGTTGGTTCTATTCACGATGCAACTATTATCCGCAAAGATGATAAAGGTGCTGTTGTTTCTTTACCTTATGGTTTGGAAGGATATGCTCCAAATAAACATCTTGAAAAAGCAGATGGTAGCACTGCGGCAGTAGAGGAAATGTTATCATTTAAAGTGATAGAATTTGATCGCAACGATAAACGCATTCTTGTATCACATTCTAAATTCCTGAGAGATAATCAGGATGAGGAACGTCGTGAGCAGGATAAGACTCGTAAACGCGATGATAAAAAAGGAAAAACTCAGCTTAATAAAGTGCAAAAAGGTTTAGAAAAAACCACACTTGGTGAACTGGATGTTCTTTCTCAATTGAAAGAGCAAATGGAACAGGATGAAAAAACATCTGCCAAAGCCGAGAAAAAAGCCAAAGAACCTAAAGCAGCAAAATCAGAACCTGTTAAAGAAGAATCCAAAGAGGAAACGGAAACAACAGAAACTGATGAAACTACTAAAGAATAATTGGTTTTAATATTCATTTTAAATCCCGCCGATTTTTTTGGCGGGATTTTTTTTTGGGAATTGATGTCCTATCCTATGAAAATTTGTCAAATTGTAGCGGTGCAAAATTTTGCGACGCTACAATTTGACAAATTTTCAACGCAGAATTCAGGTCAAACCTTGTTAACTTTGCTTTAAATAAAAATGATGTCATTAAATTATTGGTTAATAAAATCAGAACCTGAAACGTACAGTTGGGAAACTTTTGCTAATGAGAAAAAAACTGCATGGACAGGAATTAGAAATTATGCTGCGCGGATTCATTTGCGTGCGATGAAAAAAGGAGATGTATGTTTATATTATCACAGTGGGGGAGAAAGTGCGGTGGTTGGAATTGCAACGGTAATTAAAGAAGCATATTTAGATCCCACCGCAACGGAAGGTGAATGGTATGCAGTGGATGTACGAGCCGATAAAAAATTAAAAAATCCTGTCACACTCAAACAAATAAAGGCAGAAAAATCGCTGGAAACAATGCCTTTGGTGCGGATAAGCAGGTTGTCGGTTTCGCCGGTAACGGAGAGGGAGTATTTGGAGATACTTGACTTGGCAGGGGGGAGATGAAGGTTGTTGTCAATTTGGTAATTTAAATGCATTGATTATTGGATGTTAATTCTCTAGCTCACTGGAACTCTTCAATTACCAAATTGGAAATTTCCAAATTGAAAATCTAGAACATTTACAATTTAGAAATTTCCAATTTGATAATTTAAATACATTGATGATTGAGTGTTAATTCTCTAGCTCACGGCAACGCTTCAATTACCAAATTGACAATTACCAAATTGAAAATCTTTCCCATCATCCTGCTTTCGGAATGATAATGCGAAACGTGGTGCCCTTTCCCGGAACAGAATATTTAACGAATATTTTCCCATTATGATAACTCTCCATAATTCTTTTCGCTAAGGTGAGACCTAATCCCCAACCTCTTTTTTTCGTGCTGTAACCGGGTTCAAAAACGGTTTTTTGTTTAGAGCGGGGAATTCCTTTTCCGGAATCGGTGATATCAATTATTGCAATGTCTTTTTCTTCTGTTACTTCTATTTTAATATCACCGCTGCCATCAATTGCATCCAGTGCATTTTTTAAAACATTTTCTATCACCCAATTAAATAGAATGGGATTCATTTTTACAGGAATGTCGGGTGAAATATATTGAAAATCAAAAATTACCTTTTTAGAAGAACGGTGTTTTATATAATCTATGGAATTATTTAATTCAACAATTAAACTTCTTTCCGTAAGGTCAGGTTGTGAACCTACTTTAGAAAAACGATCGGCAATTAATTCGAGTCGTTGCACATCCTTATCCATTTCTTCCACAATATTCTTTTTACCTTCCATGGCAGGTGATTCCTGCAGATATTCTATCCAGGCAACCAGTGAAGAAATTGGAGTGCCGAGTTGATGTGCAGTTTCTTTCGCCATTCCAACCCATACCCGATTTTGCTCCGATTTACGGGCAGTATTAAATAAAGTATATGCCACAATTAAGAATGCGGCAATAATGATTAGTTGCACATACGGATAATATAAAAGCTGCGTATATAATACAGAATGTTTGTAATATACATATTGATAAATTCCGCCGCTGATTTCCAATTTAATAGGTTCTGCAAAGTCTTTCATTTCTTCCAATCGCCGATTTAAATAGGAGCTGTCTTCGGCAACTTTTGCGGTATCTAAATTCAAATAAGCAACAATATTTCCATCATTATCCGTAGAGATAATAGGAACTGTTTTATTTGCCTGTATTAATTCTACCAAAAAACCATAATCTGTAATATCGGTTGCAGTTGCAATATAATGATATACATCAGCAATTTGCGCAACCTTTTGTTTTTCTTCCGATGCTAATTTGCCGGCGAGATTATCGGTATAAATTAATGTAGCAGCAACAATTAACAATGCAGAAAGCACTAATATTAATTTCCATCTATATTTTCTTTCGTAGATATTCATTAATTATTTTCAATTTGTTAATTTTCAATAGAATCGTGAATCGTGAGCCTGCCTGCCGGTAGGCAGTTCCGGTTTAAATTATCATTGGAGGTTAATGTTTTTGCCATTATCATAACTTTCCAACAAACGGGGAGCAAAACTCCTAACTCCCGTCCGACCGAGCTCATCCGAGCGGTCACAACTCATAACTCATTACTCATAACTCATTTCTCATTTTGATTACCCAAAATTTTCCTGCATACAAATCCGCTCGGTTCTACAAACTGCTCACTGCTCACTGCCCACCATTCACCCCCCGTCTTCTTCAAACTCAATAAACTCCGGTTCCACTGTTTCTGTTTCTTTAGGCTTCTTATCGGGAACAAGTTCGTTTTGTTTAAACATTTCTTCCTCCGGATCTTTTTTAAAGATATCAATAAAACGCTGATCTTCCACTCCGCTTTCTTTTAGTTTTTGTTTTGCTTCACGTTTATTGTATTTAAGTATGGGATCGTTTACTGTTCCAGTCATGGATACAAAGATATTGACTCCGCCCTCCGCATCCTCCTCATAATTATCTTTTTGTTTATTGCCGCCCAAAAATTTCCTCACCATAATATCGGCAAGGCTCAATTTGAACTGGTAATCAATACCATCATCAAAGGTATGTTTTCCACTCATATAAAGGTCGACAGCAGATGATTTTATTTGCATTGCCGGAAGATTAATCACCCGGTCCTTAATTTCAATTTTATTTTCGAGTGTGGAGAAAGTGATATGTTTCAGGTCTTTAATATCTACAAAGGCTGAAAGCGATTCGAGCGGTTTATAATCGATGAGTTCTCCATTTTCAATTTTCATATCACACAAAGTGTATATTGAATTTTCATTAATTACAAAATCTTTATTCCAGGTTATAGAAACATCGTAAATATTAGCCGTAATATTTCCTTTGATGTTTTTATTGGTAAGTGTGGTTTGATCAAAATTGTCGAATTGATAAAACAGTTGCGCAACATCAATGGAGGTGATGGTTCCGGAGGTTTGTAAATAAATATCGCCGTTAACTATTTCTCTGAATGTTGCATTAAAATTAAAATATCCATCCATTGCATTGCCCTTTAATTCGTTTACAATTAATAATCCGGGAGCAAGTTTTAATCCGGCTGTAATATTGTTGAAAATAATTTTATTGTAAATAAATTCTTTACAGGTTAGGTCGATAAAACCGCTGAAATTATATTTTGTATCGCTATTAATTTGTTCAGCTACAACTTCAGTTTTGGCAATAGTTTCGGATTTTCCTTCACTTCCGAAAGCTGCCATAAGTCTATTCAGTTCTATTTTATCGGAAGAAATACTGCCATTGATATTGAGCGCAGGTTTTATTTCAGAAGGAAAAACATTTTGTATCCAGTTGTTTACCTGCATATTTATTTTAAGGTCGGAGCCGGCAAAAGATCCATTCAGATTATTAAAAATTATTTCGTTATTGGCAACCAATGCCGAACCTCCGGGAATGATTACCTTTTCCTCGTTAACTACAAAGGCGACATTATTGAAAGTAATATTCCCTGTTGGTTGCGAAGTATATGCTTCTGAGGAAAGAGTTTTAATATTCCCTTTAATATTGATATTATTAAGTGCAATCTCGCCTTCTACATCACTGGCATTCGGAATTGCAAGTGGAATAATAATGGATGCCGGAAAATTTCCATCCAATTGCATATCGATGGTGGGATTTTTAAAGTTTTTATATTCCAGTTTCATCGTTACCGGATTGTTTCCCTGTTTGGCAGAAAAATCCTTCACTAAAATATAGGAGGTGCTTCCATTGTGTTGTTCACCATTAGAATAAGTTCCGGTAAAATTGATGGATTTTAATTCTCCGCCAAATTTATTGTGGGCTAAACTTCCGTTTTTGACATCAAATTTAATATTGATGGCAGGAGTTTTGGTTTTTGTGTAATTCCCTTTAATTGTGGTAGAAAAATTAATATTGCCTTTACTTTTTAATACATTCAAATTAGAGGAAACTGAACCCGGTAATAATAAAAGTAATCCTTCCAGATTAATTTTTTCACCTAAAACAGCAAGATCATAATAATCTTCGCCGGATAACTTGATAGAACCATTCAGCGCAAAAGTATTGTTATCGATCACCACTTTTCCTTCCTGAAAAGTATAGGTATCATTTTTAACATCCACGGTCATTTTTGTGTCTAACAAAGTTTCTTTATTCACCAGATAATTGGAACCTCCAACTTTAATTCTTTTAGACAGCAGGTCTCCGTTAACTTCCAGAATATAATTATCTGAGGAAAAATTACCAACCATTTTACAATCGTGCAATACCAAAGAAATATCCTGGTTATTTTTAAAATCGAGGTATTGAAAATCAATATTGGAGAAGTCCACCTTTTCGAGATTCACAGAAAAGGCCTCTGAAGTGGTATCTGCACTCTCTTTCCAGAATTTATAGTTGACAGCACCTTTTTTATCTGTAATAAGATGACAATACCCATCTGTGACAATGATATTCTTGATATTGTAATTGCCGCGCAGTATATTCATCACATTGAACAATAAACTGATTTCTTTTGCCTCTAAAAAGTTCTTTTTTGAATTTGGAACACTCTCCCTTATCCCGATATTATTAAATACCACTGATGCTTCCGGGAAGTTTTTGAGCAAACTAAGATTGATATCCTCTTGTTTTATGGTAATTTCAGTTGCCAAACCCTTATTCAACTCCTTAATAAAAAGTTCTTTGATCCTTTTTTCAAACAAAAGTGGAATAAGAATGGCTGAAAGCAGGATAAATCCAACCAAACAGCCTAGGGTCACGAAAATATATTTCGTTATTTTCTTCCGTTTTTTCGGCGGCGGCGTGGGGTTTGGGAGGTTTGTTTCTGTTATATTTTCCTGCACATTCAAAGTTAATACCGCTATCTAACGCTCCCACCATATAAAATATGAGAAAACTGTGGACAAAATTTGAAAATTGGACACAGGCTTATATCTTTGCACTCTCTTTTTAGGGAGGGTGTGATAGAAATTACATCAACTTTACTAAAAAGGGTAGGGAGCATAGCTCATCCCGATAGCTATCGGGAGGTTTAGAGCTGAAAAATATTGGGAGCATAGCTCAGTTGGTTTAGAGCATCTGCCTTACAAGCAGAGGGTCCTTGGTTCGAATCCAAGTGTTCCCACTTAGTGAGAGAAGGGTTTTGAGGTGTTGTAACTTCAGGGCCCTTTTTTATTTGCAAACAATTTGCAAACAAATGACAAGGATCACCTGAAATTTATTTAAACCGGTAATGCGATATCAAAAATTGGTTATAATATTATGCTCTGAAAATCCATACTGCTTTCAATGACTTTTAATGAAGATTCAAGAGTAAAAATACCTGCATTTGTGCATCTGACACGATTGGGTTATACATTTTTGCCAAAGGCGAAAATGTATAACCTTCATGGCGACACTAACATCTTCATTGAGCAATTCAAGCAAGGACTTTCGAAAATCAACGACAAAGAATTTACGGACACAGAAATTTCTGCTTTCATTGCAGAACTCAATATTCAACTTGACAATAGCGACCTTGGTAAAAAATTCTACAAAAGTTTAACAGGAGATTTTGCTTGCAAGCTAATTGACTTTGATAATTTTGAAAACAACATTTTCACTGTTGTTACAGAACTCACGTACAATAACGAGGAAGAAGAATTCAGACCCGACATTACTTTGTTGATTAACGGAATGCCGTTGGCATTTGTGGAAGTTAAGAAGCCAAACAACAGAGAAGGAATTTTAGCAGAACGAAACAGAATAAATGTTCGCTTCAAAAATCCGAAGTTCAAAAAGTTCATGAATATAACTCAGTTACTTGTTTTCTCAAACAATCAGGAGTATGACGAGGAAAGTATTACACCTATACAAGGTGCGTTTTACGCAACTCCTGACCCAGAACAAGTAATCTTTAATTGTTTCAGAGAGGAAGACGCAAGCATCATTCTTAATGTAAAATCAGAAGATTCAGAAATTGAAAAACCAATTTTATTGGAAAACAATATTGTTTCCATTCTTGGCACTGCTGAATATGAAACCGCAAAGCAACTCAATTCTCCTACTAATCGTGTGCTTACTTCTCTATTCAGCAAGCAACGTTTCAAAACAATTTTAAAATATGGTTTTGCTTATGTGAACAGTTCTGACAAAATCGGGAACCGAATTGAGAAACACATCATGCGTTACCCTCAATTGTTTGCGACTTTGGCAATTGAAGCGAAACTAAATCAAGGAATAAAAAAAGGAATTATTTGGCATACGCAAGGAAGCGGTAAAACCGCTTTGGCGTTTTACAATGTTACCTATCTGAAAGATTTTTATCAGAAGAAAAACATCATTGCAAAATTCTATTTCATTGTTGACCGTTTGGATTTAGCAACGCAAGCAAAAGACGAATTTATAGCAAGAGGATTGAAGTTGAAATGGTGAGTTCAAAAGAAGATTTCATCAACAACATTAAAACAGCAGGAGCAACTGCAGGAAATGTAGGAGAGCAAACTATCACCGTAGTAAACATTCAAAAGTTTTCTGCCGAATCCATTTCACAAGGTGCCGACTACAATTTGAATGTACAGCGAATTTATTTCTTGGACGAAGTTCATCGCAGTTACAATCCCAAAGGTTCTTTTTTGTCAAACTTAATTTCATCAGACAGACAAGCAGTGTTAATCGGACTGACAGGGACACCGCTTATTTCAGGCGACTTCAAAAGCAAAGAAATTTTTGGTGACTACTTTCATAAATACTATTACAACAAATCAATTGCTGACGGTTACACTTTGAAATTGATTCGTGAAGCCATTGAAACAAAATTCAGAACCGACATCAATAAAGTGTATGATGAAATTGTAAAGCAAGGTGAGTTCAGCAAGAGTGAAGTTTTTGCTCACAAGAAATTTGTTGAGCCGCTTGTTAATTAGAGTCTGTCCATAGACTCTGTAATGTTTATAAATAAAGGGTTTTCGATGTAAAAATATGCAATTTGCTTAGTACATTTATAGCATGAAAATGAAATTACTTGAACCCCTTATGATAAAGTTTACGAAGGCAGATTGGTCAAAAAATCCGGAATTTGCACTACTAGATACCCTGCTGGAACTGCATCCTGAGTTAATACACTTGGTTGAAAAGGATATTGTTTCTGGTGGGTTAAATAGCGACTTTGGGCGAAAAGATATTCCGAGTGTTGAGCAGATTTTTCGTGCAGGAATATATAAGGAATTGAGACAATTAACTTACCGTGAATTGGAATATCATCAAAGTGATTCAAGAATATGCGCACAATTTTTAAAGATCGATGAATTGCGTCCTTATTCTTTTCAAATGTATCAGAAATACATATCAAAAATAAAAGCTGAAAATCTGGAAAAGGTTTTAATTGCGATCAATAAAATTGCAATTGATGAAGGAATGGAGGACTTAGAAAAAATTCGTGTGGATAGCACAACAGTTGAAACAAATATACATTATCCAACAAATAATTCATTAGTATGGGATTGTATAAAAGAGAGCAATCGGTTGCTTTTAAAGTTGAAAGCAGAAATTGGAGATTTGGATTACCGTGATTATACAAAGCACGCAAAAAAAATATTTTACAAGATTAACAACACAAAAGTTGGGGATAAAAGAATAGATTTATTTAAAAGTCAATTGATTACATTCACAAAGTGTATTAATCAAATTTCAAATGCAATAAAAAAAAAGGACAATTGTAGTTGGATGGGAATGATTTTAATAACTGATGCGATAAAATTTTTACCCACAATGTTAAAAGTATATTCTATGGCAGAAAGGCGTGAGATAAAGGGTTTGATAGTTCCCAATAGTGAAAAAATATTTTCAATTTATGAACAACATACAGATATAATTGTAAAGGGAGCGCGGGAGGTGGAATTTGGACATAAAATTAATTTAGTATCAGGGAAAAGTAGTTTAATTTTAGTTTGCGATATATGTATAGGGAATCCACCGGATAAGGAACTGTATAAACCTGCACTCGATGCAATAGAGCAGAATTATAACACTATTCCGCGTGATGTTGCTTGTGATGGCGGTTACGCAACAATGGCAAATGGAATATATGCGCAAATGAAAGGAATAAAAAATATTGTATTTAATAAAGTAGTTGGAAGTTTACAAAATATTGTAAGTAGTGTAAACATTGAAACCAGATTGAAAAAATGGCGTAGTGGAATTGAAGCAACTATATCAAATCTGAAACGTGGCTTTTCAATGTTTCGTTGCGAGTGGAAAGGGTTTAATCATTTTTGCGCCAAAGTAATGTGGAGTGCAATTGGATATAATATTCGAATAATGACTACGAGATTTATAATGCAAATGAAATAAGGTTATCAATAAAATATTTAATTAAAAGTGGGATTAGTCTGCTTTTTAAACCCCAAAATATAAGGGAAAGGTCTTTTTCAACTGGAGGGAAGGCGAATATTTATACATTTAAGTAAAAAATCTATTTAAATTGCAGCAAAATCAGCAGAGTTTAAAATACATTGCAAAATCACATCGAAATTGCTAACTCTATGGACAGACTCTATTTAGTTGTAAAACCAAATTCATGTATTGCAGAAGCCGGCAAGTAAGTAATTGAAAATAGTGAAATAGTGTGAAACAACTGCACATGAATAATTGCAGGTTTTTGTTTTTTTGAAAATGGGTATTGTGAAAACCAATGTTGCCGAAGGGTGAATTAATATTAAATGCAAAAACATTAAATCTGTTGGATAGTAATTCAAAATTAGACATTCAGTGCGGTAATATTTTAGAAACCTTTGCAAAAAGTATTTATCTTGTAATTTTCAGCGATGAAAATTACAATATCATTGAAACACAAAAAATTATTTTACAGTAAATTGTAATAATAAAACAAATAACAATCTCCTTTACGTTTTCTCAAAATAAGGAATTTCATCATGTGAAACAATTTCTTTTTGATTCCAATAGGCGAGTGTAACAATATGTCCGCTTGCTGTTTTAAGTAGGCGGCCGAAAATGGAATTTGTTGCATTAGCACAAATTAATCAATAGACTTTTAAAAATCAACTAACCTATTGATTTAGTTGTGCTCGCCCTGATTAGCATGCAATTTGAAACGCATGTTTTACAAGCTTGCAACATTTACCTTTATTTTGAAAAATTATTTTAGAAGGATTTCAATGCTTAATCAGGGCTTATCCTGAATAGCAAGCAATTGGAAATCGCATGTTATTGGCTAGAAACATTTGACTTTATTACAAACAACAATTTGTTGCTACTTCCATTGCTTATTCCGGGTTTAATCCATATAAACAACAAAAGCAACTTTAACTCCTTCAGGTGCAGCTCCTGTCCAGTCGGGACATTCCCATTTAATTTCAAGATAATCACCTTGGCTAACTGCTTGGGCTAAGCCGGTATTGCTTACTAAACTTAGGGCAGTATTATTCGCGACAGTTCCTAAATTAACAAATATCGTATTATTAATCTTCAAGAAAATTGTTGAAAGATCGCCGCCGGCTGCCGTTATGCCATTTACAAAATAAACGTAAACAGCTTTTACAATCCCAGATTTTGGAATAAATACTTTATTAATATTTGCTGTTGTGCCTGTAATTTGCGGAATTGCACCAATATAATAATCATCATCGTCAATTGGCGTAATATCATTTTAAACCCCTTGTAAAGTTATTCCCAAAGATAGATTTGAAGTTTTAGTTTTATCAATTGTTCCCGCCGATGCATCATAAATGGCAACATAATCTGCATTTCTGTCAACATTAGTTTCTTCCGTAAGCCCGTTAATATCCATGGCAAGTATATCTGAGCTGAGAGATAATCCGGAACCTAATGTACCTGAGATTAAATTTTTAGAGGAATTTAAAACAGCAATTCTGGAAGCTGTTTGTTTGTTGAAAGTAACCTGGCCGGCATCTAGTGTAAGCACATCGTCAATGGAAGTTCCTGCACTATTATAGACTCCGAAATGCAATCCGCCTTTACTTGGGTTTGCAGTGCGCACAAAACTGATATATCCTCCGATGGTACTTTTTGTATTATCAACCCCAAAACCTATAGAAGCTGATTCGCCATTGGTATCTGAATGATGTTGAACTGTGCTTTGGTAATTCACCCAACTAGTGTTTCCATCGGAATAGTCCTGAATGCCAACAACTTTAAATTGAGGATTAATCATATCGTTTGCACTGTCGCCCACTATGAAATGATTTTGAATAAAAGAAACGCCATTAGACCTCAACTTTATGGTGGTAATGTTGTCGCCATCGATTAAACCCCAATTGATATCGCTATCCTGAAAGTCGATCAACAAAGAAATCGGATTAGATCCACCCATTCCCGGTCTTCGATGTGTATAATATTATCCGGTTGTTGATGGTGCTATCATATCAAATAAATATGATGGAGCGGAATTATTTATACCAATTCTGCCATTTGTTGCATCGTAAACAAAACCGCTTGTTTCGAGCGCAAAAGTGTTACCTGAGGTTCCTGAAATCGCCAAGCTTGTTGTAAATGTTTTCGCTCCACCGATTGAAGTTTGATTTTCGGTTGTATTCACTGCAAATGGTATATCGGTAGTTTCCAATAACCTAAATGTAGGGGGTTGGTCTCCTCCAGAAACGGGGCCAATAAATACTGCCTTAGAAACTTGACCAATAGGGGTAAATTGAAGAGTAACATTGCCTGTTGCATAGGTGGAAGGCGATGCAGTAAATAGATAGTCCAAATTTAAAGATTTGAATTGGTCAACTTGGGCGTTCAAGATAACCTGAAACAATAATAAAATTGCAATTAATATCGTTTTCATATTGTTTAAATATTAGGTTTAAGAAATTATTGCAATACATAAATAATTTGACTTAGGTAAATATTATTAATGTAAATTGCTACTTCTGCCATTACATTGAATGAAAAGGGTAAGCAAATAATTAATTTTTCATTGGGTTCAAACTTTTTAGAATAAACTATTTCCCCCATCAAATTAAAAACCTTAATAAGCAAAGAACTCGAGTATAAATTTTGCATTACAATTTCAAATTCTCCAATATTTGGGTTGGGAAAAAGTTGAAACTTTTCAACAGGCAAATCAACTATGCCATTAAACCCTTCGTCGATTATATCATTGCAATTATCATCCAAAGTGTTTTGGATTTCAACTGCTCCAGGATATATATTCGGGTTTGAATCATCGCAGTCTGTAGAATCAATAACAAATCCAAAAATCTCACTTAAACAAGTGAGAGTATCTATTAACAAATTTCCATAATTATCATTGTCGTCATCATTAAATAATTTAAATTCCGTGAGTCCTTCATCAATAAAAACATTACAATTATCATCTATTGTATTACAAATCTCAATTCCTCCAGGATGTATCATATTATTGGTATCATCACAATCTGTGCTGTCAACAGAATAACCGGAAGGTAGGACGTTAATACAAGAAGTTAACTGCAAAAGAATATTGCCAAAGCCATCATTATCATCATCTAAATAATAATTATAAAAGGATAGGCCATCATCAATAAAAAAATTACAATTGTCATCAATTCCATTACAAATTTCTGATGTCCCTGGATAGATTTCCGCATTTGTATCATCACAATCCCATACATTTGTTACATACCCTTCTATTGGAACACGCGCTAAGATAGTATCTAAGTAGCTGCCAAAACCGTCCTCGTCATTATCAATATAATATGTTACAGGAGATATGCAAACTTCAGGATAGAGTTTAATCACCCAATAATCGCTATTGCCTATATTATCTTCAGTTTTATTTCCTGAAATTTCCGAATTTGAGTAACCACCTACAATAAAACCGCCTTCAAAGGTCTGCATAATTGCAGTTAAAAAATCAACAGAACTGCCGCCAATAGTTTTTTGCCAAATAATATTTCCAAAACTATCGACCTTGACTATCCAATAATCATCCTGCCCGAAATTAGTTTCGGTTTTGGCTCCAGAGATACCGGAAAGTGAAGAACCTGCTAAAATATAACCTCCATTAAAGGTTAGTTGAATACTGGATAAGTCGTCATAGGAATCCCCTCCGATTGTATTTTGCCATTCAATATTGCCTACAGAGTCCAGTTTTACTACCCAAAAATCATTACGACCTAATATACCTATGGTCGATTCAGTTTTATCTCCTGAAATATTTGAAAATGAAGAGCCTCCAATAATAAAACCTTTGTCAGGAGTTTGCTGAAGGCTTGTTAATATATCATCGAAATTACCGCCGATGGTTTTTTGCCAATGAATGTTACCTAAACTATCAAGTTTAATTACCTAATAATCCTCGCTACCATTTCCGATTTCATTTTTGTCTCCCGTATTAGTAGAATTAGAATATCCACCTAAAATAAAACCACTATCTGTCGTCTGTTGAACAGATTGGAGATTGTCCATCAAACTTCCACCAATAGTATTCTGCCATTCAATTTCAGGAGCTTGGGACAGGCCGACAAAAACATTTGAAAGAAGGAAAATAAATATGGTTAACCCTTTCATTATCTGGTTGATTAATACCAAATTTAATGATGTTTTCCGGTTTTTAATCTAACATGCCAGGGGGCTTCAATTTAAATTCAAAAAAACGTTATAATTATTGACAAAATCTTACTAAAAAGGAGGTTCAACCATCTGGTTGTTTGGAAAACGATTTATTACTAAAAAGATGCATTTAACAGAAATTCAGATACAAATTTTATGTAACTCTTTCACTCTCTATACCAATTGGTTCGATAATGGACTCTTTAGGGCTACTAACATTTATAAAAAGACCAATTGGCATTTTAGTTATACCCAACTATAAACAAAAAAGCCCCCGATTGCTCAGAGGCTGTACCCGGGGCGGGAATTGAACCCGCACGAGCATTGCTGCCCACAGGATTTTAAGTCCTGCGTGTCTACCAATTCCACCACCCGGGCGGGTGAGAAAACAGAGGCACGGTGGTAAACCGTGCCTAAAAAACTGAGCGAGAGACGAGATTCGAACTCGCGACCCCGACCTTGGCAAGGTCGTGCTCTACCAGCTGAGCTACTCTCGCAGATTGTGATTTTCCCTTTAGGGAGTGCAAATATATAGGGGAATTTTGGTTCATTCAAAGGGTTTCGAAACTTTTTTGCGAATTTACGCAATTTAGCGTCTTGTCGTTTGTTATCTATAGAAAGCTACGGAATGCAGTGTACATATACTTTTCAGGGTTTTTATAGCAGTGGGAATTGGCTATAAAGTAAACATTATAATAATAAATAGCTGTTTATCTTTGAAAAAAAAATCAGCATGCAGAAAGTTATCGAATGTGTTCCAAATTTTAGTGAAGGGCGCGATAAGAGCATCATCAAACAAATTACGGATGCCATTGAATCGGTGGAAGGAGTTAAATTATTAGATGTTGATCCGGGCAAAGCTACCAACAGAACGGTTGTTACGTTGGTTGGAAATGAAACTGATGTAGTAGAAGCTGCTTTTCGCGGCATAAAAAAAGCATCGGAAATTATTGATATGCGCAAACATCACGGTGAACACCCGAGAATGGGCGCAACGGATGTTTGTCCCTTTATTCCGGTAGCTAATGCAACTATGCAGGATTGTATTGATTGTGCAAAAAAATTAGGGAAACGTGTTGCAGAAGAATTAAATATTCCAGTGTATTTATACGAAAGTGCTGCAAGCAATACGGAAAGAAAAAATCTTGCAAATGTGAGAGCAGGAGAATATGAAGGTATAGAACAAAAAATAAAACTTCCGGAATGGAAACCTGATTTCGGAGAAGCTGTTTTTAATCCAAAAAGTGGAAATACTATTATTGGCGCTCGTGATTTTTTGGTTGCATTTAATGTGAATTTAAATACAACAAGTGTTCGCCGCGCTAATTCAATTGCCTTTGATTTGCGCGAAAACGGAAGAGTGGATCCCTCCGGAAAAAAAGATGCTGCCGGTAATGAAATAAGAATTTCGGGTTCCTGTAAAAGTGTAAAAGCAATTGGTTGGTTTATTGAAGAATATGGAATTGCGCAGGTAAGTATGAATCTTATCAATATCAATATCACTCCTGTTCATATTGCATTTGATGAAGCAGTAAAAAGCGCAGCTTTAAGAGGAATGCGTGTTACAGGAAGCGAATTAGTCGGATTAATTCCTTTGCAATGTATGTTGGATGCCGGAAAATATTTTCTGGAAAAACAAAACAGAAGTACCGGTGTAAGTGAAGAAGAATTAATAAAAATCGCAATAAAAAGTATGGGTCTGGATGAATTAAATGATTTTAATCCGGAAGATAAAATAATTGAATATAAATTGTGGGGAAAGGAAAGACATGGAAAATTAATTTCTATGAGTTTGACCGCATTTGCAAACGAAACTGCAAGTGAAAGTGCTGCCCCGGGCGGAGGAAGTATATCTGCTTATGTTGGTGCGCTTGGAATTAGTTTAGCAACTATGGTTGCAAATTTATCTTCTCATAAAAAAGGATGGGACGAGAGGTGGAAAGAATTTTCAGACCATGCAGAAAAAGGGCAACAGTTAAAAGACAAATTATTGAAGATGGTGGATGAGGATACCAATGCATTTAATCAGATCATGTTTGCTTTTTCATTACCTAAAGGAACTGAGGAAGAAAAAGCAGCGAGAAAAAAAGGCATTCAGGATGCTACTTTAAATGCAATTAATATTCCTTTTAAAGTAATGGAACTGAGTTTGGAAAGTATGCTAACCATTAAAGCAATGGCTGAAATTGGAAACCCGAATTCGGTGAGCGATGCGGGAGTTGGTGCACTTTGTGCAAGAACAGCTGTGATAGGTGCATTTTTAAATGTGAAAATAAATGCTAGTGGACTGAGCGACAAAGAACTTGCGGCAAATAAAATATCTGCCGGGGAAAAAATTGTTGCAGAAGCGGAGAAGTTGGAAAAGGAAATTTTGGATATTGTTTACGGGAAGATAAATTAAATTTCATCAACATCTTTGTCATATAGTTAATGAAGGTTTTTTTCGTGATTAAGGAAGGTCCTTACCTCTCCTAATCATTTTCGATTGGGCTAAAGCCCGTGACACGTGGGTGCTGTTTTTCCACCTGCTAAAGCAGGGGGTTATTGTTTTGTATTTTTGATGTCAAGAGTTGCTTCGGCACTTCGGGGAACTACCAAATATCTTTGCCACAGTTGCCGAAGTAACCCTGTGTAAGGTAATAATTAAATAAAATTCAGAACATAACCCCTCCCTTCGGCTGTTCATTCGTGCATTCGTGGCAACCCTTTTTTTTGTCCACAATACGGATGAAAAAATTAGCCACGAATGCACGATTAAAAAAAAAAATTAAGACCACAAACAACCCTTCCCCTTCGGCTGTTCATTCGTGCATTCGTGGCAACCTTTTTTTGTCCACAATACGGATGAAAAAATTAGCCACGAATGCACGATTAAAAAAAAAATTAAGACCACAAACAACCCTTCCCTTCGGCTGTTCATTCGTGCATTCGTGGCAACCCTTTTTTTTGTCTGTATTACGGATGAAAAAATTAGCCACGAATGCACGAAAAAAATAAATAAATAAAATTAAGACCACAAACAACCCTTTCCTTCGGCTGTTCATTCGTGCATTCGTGGCAACCCTTTTTTTTGTCTGTATTACGGATGAAAAAATTAGCCACGAAT
>ENA-ORBV01007339-ORBV01007339.1-microbial-mat-metagenome-genome-assembly--contig:-NODE-7339-length-18980-cov-14.887848_pt1 | contig 18980 bp, 4 predicted proteins | sample MGYA00237777_ERZ505514 | MGnify/ENA primary metagenome ERZ505514 (study PRJEB26160, sample SAMN06269048) | microbial mat metagenome | isolation source: Oligotrophic lake microbial mat | place... | reverse complement strand
TATTCGTCGGCAGCGTTAGATGTGTATAAGAGACAGAAATTTAATGATTGACTAAAACTAAACAAGCGATTAAGTTGAATTTTCATTACGACAATCTTAATTTACCGAACGGCTTTTACCAAGTTCGTATTAGTCAGTTAGGAAAAATAATAAAATCAAAAAGTTTGTTGATAGAGAAATAGTGCGAATTAATTAACAGCTTTTTTATATGTATTGTCGTTTTGTGATTGACAATACCAATAAGCATCATCGCCCCAAATTGCTTCTGCTATTCTAGCTTTTATAAGTGTTCGGATAGCTTCTTTGTCAATAATATACATTTGCTCGTTCCAAATGTTTCTGCGTAGAGAGTATTGTTTTAAAGTTTCCAAATCTTGGTCTGTTATTTGAAAATCATTCGCAAATCTGGCAAAACTTTTGTGTGCAGATTTAAGTGAGTCTAATTTAGCACCCACCAAATCATAAATGAACTCGTGGATAGTTCTATTGTCATTCAGTACAGTAGTTAGTGGTGTTAGCGTATCTCTATTCACTCGTATATCGGGATAAATCCCTCCGAGAGCAATTATTGACTTACCTTTGGCAGACTTAAATATTGGTACTTTACCACCCGCTGCAAGTATTCCCAATATTGGTTTGATTTCTTCTAAATTCTTATCCCCTAATTGCAAGCGAAGTTCATCCATATTGAAATTGGAGCTATTTGCTTTTTTATTAATAGGTCTGCCACTAGGCGTTAGGTATTCTGCTACCGTGATTCGGAAAGCAGAGCCATCTTTAAATTCCCACCAATTCTGTACAGTTCCCTTGCCATAAGTTATCTCGCCTATAATTTCGCCAAGGTCATAATCCTGCACCACTCCAGCTAATATTTCCGATGCCGATGCTGTTTCCTTATCTACTAAAACTGTTATTTGAAAATTTTGAAATTCTCCATCTTCTTCAGCGAATCTATCTGCTTTGAATGCCGCATTAGTGGTCTTTGTTTTAATTATAGTATCGCCTTTCTTTAAAAAATTTGTTGCTATTTGACTCACTTGGTCTAAATAGCCACCGCCATTGCCACGCAGGTCAACTATAATTTTATTAATACCTTGTTTTTTAAAATAGGTTAATTTATTTTTAAAATCAATGTTTGAATTTGCATTAAAACCCGAAGCTTTAATATATCCATATTTTTTTTCTATAAAGCTTACAGCCAAAGACGATAATTGGTATCCAGCTCTACGAATTTGAAATTCTATGAGCTTTCCATCTCGCTTTATAATTAAGTTTGCTATAGTATTTGGTTCACCATTAACTAAACTATTAATTTCTGTTTCATTCTTTTTGAATAATGCCTGGGAATTAGCAAACATAAGTATATCTCCAAACCTGAGCCCAGCTGAATCTGCTGGGCTATTTGGATATACTTTCGATACAATGGCAGTATCTCTAATTGAAATAAAGTAAGCACCAATTCCAGCTATAGCACCAGATTGTTGTTGCTTAAGTTGTTTATATACTTCAGGTGAGTAATATTCCGATTGAATATCAAGAGCTTTTAAATAACTATTGAAAGCGGCATCGCTAGATTTGGCTATACTGATTGAATCAATATAGTTTGCATCGGTGATAGTTATTAAATCTCGAAATTTGGCTATTTCAAGCTCTATAAGCTCTTGTTTTACTTTCAATGCAGAATTGCTCTCAACCGAATCATTTACGGCAGAGAGCAATATTTGCGAAAAGCTAAAAAATAAAGCGAATAGGATTATTTTTTTATAAAACACCATTCTGTTTCAAAAATTGCATTACTTGATCTGGGAATTGAACTCCAGCAGCCGAAGCTGTTTGATAAACTTGTCGAATATTCTGAGGTCTATTTGTTCTTATATAGAAATTGAATAGATTTACATATCCTTCCATATAGCCAGGAGCTATTTGTATAGCACCTGTTAAGTATTTTTCAGCTTCTGCAATACTGCCTAATTCAAACAAACAAAGACCAGTTTCAGAAATTATCACTGGGTTATTTGGCATAACACGTTGCAAGTTGTTATAAAGTTGCACAGCTTCTTTATATTTACCTGTAAAGTAGTATGCTTTGCCCAATTTAATTGCCCACTGTGCATTACCCATTCGATTTACACCAGCTTCCATATATGGAACTGATTCGGCATATTGACCTTTTTCAAAATAGGCCCAACCAAGGTTGTAGTTTGCCATACCATCGTTTGGATCTATTGATAATGCTTTTTTAGACATTTCAATTGATTCTTCCATACGACCAGTTTGCAAGTAAAGTACGCCAAGGTCAATGTATAAATTCTTGTTGTTTGGGTTTAATACTGCACCTCGTTTGTAAAGTCGTTCAGATTCAGCCACCTCACCTTTCACAAGGAATGCTTTTCCTAAATCTAAGTATCCTCTCGATTTATCTGGATATAAATCAACCATGTGGCCCCAGAAGTGTTTTCTCCCGTTGAATGTTTCTTTATATGTATATGATTTGAAACCAAATACACCAAGTACAAGCAATGCAATTGCCAAAGCACCTTTTTTAGTGAAATCAATTTTATATGCTTTCATCAGCTCAATCACTATCAAAAATATACCAATAATTGGCAAGTAAGCTCTGTGTTCTGCATAATCAAAGAAATCATCTACGAAAACAATACGAATAAACAAAGTTGGGAACAAAAAGAATAAGAACCAAGATAGTCCAAATAGAATTTTAGAACGAGATGTTCTGTTTGAACTAATTATCAAGTAAGCAATAATTGCAGTTATTAGGAAACCTGTGATTATAGAAAATGGCTCAAAACTAGGCAATGCAATTGCTTTAATTGGCATAAATATTTTCCCAATCATAGCAGGCAAAGTCATATAGTTTTTGAAGAATGCTTCCCAACCAATTGTATCGGGATTTGTGATACCGTCAATAGCTTTTGCTCTTGTCCAAAAGTACCAATGGGCACCAATTACAGTCATAATAGCTGCTATTATCCAACTATCTTTCTCAGCAGAATTGAGTTTCTTTCCTACAAGAATTTTAAAAGGATTATCCTTTCTAAAGAATAGCACATAAGCCAAAAATACGAAAGGATAGAATACAATCACCTCTTTCGTATAAAGAGAAAGAAAGAAAAAGAACGCAAAAAGAACATAGAAAGTAGCTTTCAAACTTGAACTTAGAGCAGTTTTATAATCATAATTATAGATTTGCACCATCACAACGAATGCAATACTCACAAACATGGCAAGCAGAGAGTCATTCCGACCAGAAATCCAGGAGGCAGCAGGTGTTAACATAGGATGCAGAGTAAATAACATTCCAAATATGAATGAATCCAATCTGCGATAACCCAAGCTGACAAGCAAGCCAAATACGAATATTGAACCAATCACATGAAGGAAGATATTTGTTCTATGGAAAATTCCAACTACATTTTCAACACCTTCGGGGTTCTTATCATAATCTGTTGACATGTGAGCGTCAAACAGAAATGAAATGCCTAACATTGGACGATAATACGAAGTACCAAAAGTTCTAGTGAAAGACTCTTTCACTTTAGACTTCAATGTGTCCATATTGATAGTAGAATCCTGATTGAAAGTAGGCTTATTAAACTCTTTATAATCAAGGATAAATATATTGTCATCGCAGAATACCATTGGATATTCCATAGTGCTGCGGTACATAAAGTAAGCAGTCAAAGCTATTATAGCACACATAATCAATACAACAAATCTATTCTTATTGATAAATGCAAAAATAGAATGTTCCGAATAATTTTGCTGCAATTCTAATGCTTTTTCATCTAATTCAAGCTGTTTTTTAGCGTCTAGATGTGTCTCTTTCTTAATTGATTTACTCATTTCAAATTTAAGTTAATTTATATTCAGCAAAGTTAATAATTTTTCCAAGTTATATAACAACAAAATGGCGAACCGAGGTTCGCCATTTTATTTTATTGTCAAGTTAAGTCAACATCAATTGTTATTTCACAATAACAAATGATTTAGCAATCATTTCACCACCAGAAGTTACTGTAATATAGTATGTTCCAGAAGCAATATTTTCACTTAATGGAATTCTTACTAAATGTTTACCTCTGCCAAGTCCAGCATTTAATAAGCCAGTAGCCACTTTCTCACCAGTATTACTGATTATTTCAACATTGAATACTTGGTTAGAATATGAGTGTAAGTTAAATGTTACTTTATCAGTTGCAGGATTTTGCTCCAATTCAGAAATTTCAAAACCACCATCATTAGGTGAATTTTCATCAAATTCAGAATTATAGTTAGCTTGTTTAGGCAAGAATCTATTACTAGAAGTTGCTAAATCTTGACCATAGTTAACGGTTGCGTTAGTTGCAGTTCCTTTGTAAGGAACAGCCCTAAAGTGGAATGTACCTGTTGTTAAACCAGTAAATATTTGTGAAGATATTGTACCAATATAAGACAATCTTTCAGTACCGTCATTAATGTTTGAAACATCTGCAGTTACAGTTGTTCCATCTGTTAAACCAGATTCAATAGCACTTACTGCACTGCCTTTTTTAGTCCACAATACATAACCAGTATTCGCACCAAAGCTAGTAGTAACAGTAATTTGACCAGATGCTCTTGCTGTATTCAATGTTACTGATATTGTTGGAGGTGTTGCTACCACTGTAATATTATCACTACCGTGTATAGCTCTTGTTACTCCAGTAGTAGTAGCCCATAAAGTACCAACTAAGGTACCATTACCACTATTAACTAAGTTTGGAACATTCACACTATTAATGTTCACGCTAGTTTGTCCTATTACAGTTGCAGCAGTTCCTAATGTTACTGTTGAAGAACCAAAAGACATTGACAAAGTAATTGTTCTAACAGCAGTTTCAGTAAATACTGCATTTCCTGCATCTCTAAGTTCAATTGTAAAGTTTGAACTAGTAGTAATGTAAGATCCAGCATTTCCTGAAGTAAATGCCAATGAAGTCAATACAGGTGCTGCTGTTGTTAATGCTGTTCCTGTAGCAGGACTAGTTTGTTTGTAATTTCTAGCTGCACCAGATCCATTGTATTCATAGAATGCATAAGCATAATTAGTAGCTGAACTTAAACCAGTTAAAACTACTGGAGTAGATGTAGTGGTTTTAGCTATTCCATCACCATAAGTTACTCCATCAGTATAAGCTACACCATCTACTGGAGTAAATGTTGGAGAAGATGTTCCAGTTTTGTAGAATACAACTCTTCCAGCACCATTACCAGCAGTGTATGCTATGCTAATTGAAGTTCCTGCTGGAGTAGCAGATAAACCTGAAGTTGAAGTAGTTGGTTCAGTATTCAATGTTGCAAATGAAATGTAGTTACTACTTCCAGCATCCAATGCACTATAACCAGGGTTATAGTTTTCAGAACCTACTGTTGCAGCTTCATTAAAAGCAAATACTACAGCTTTGTAAGATGTATTTGAACTTAAACCAGTTAAGTTCATAGTTGTACCAGTACCATTGTAAACTATTGAAGAGTTTGAAGAACCATGGAACAATGTAGATACTAAGTTTCCAAAGGCATTTGTTTCATCCAAAGGACCAGCATAGTTACCACCATTTGCATATTTAATACCGTCTGTTGGAGCTACACTTAGAGAAGCAGCTGTAGTAACTACTACCAAATATCTTGTTGCTCCACCAGCAGCAGCTGTCCAAGATAAAGTTGCAGTGTTATCTAATACTGCAGATGCTACTATTGAAGTTGCTTGTGCAGTTGGCTCAGCTGATCTTGCAATAACTGTCAAGACACCTGCACCTGCTGCATAGTTGTTAGTTCCTTCGCTAGCACCAGATGGAGTAGTTCCAGTTACGGCTGCACCAGTAAATGCATAAGCATTAAATTGGTAAGTAGTTCCAGCTGTTAATCCAGTAACACTAAATGTTTTAGCATCTGTTGCACCAGCAGCAAGCGTTGTAGATACCGTTGTATTTACATCTACTGTACTTGGGTAGTCTTGACCATTAGTAGGAGCAGTTGGAGCTGATCCATCATTTCTTCTTACCAATAATGTTTTTGCTACATCATCAGCAGTATTCCAAGTCAAACCAATTGTACCGCCAGCATTAGTTGAACCAGCCGCCAATGCATTTGATGCACCTGTTGGAGCCGTTTCCAATGTGTGGTGATTTCCAGTTGTTGCAACTGTATAGTTTTCTGCACCAGAACCACCATTAAAGTCATAAACATAGTAGTAGTATCTTGTTGCTGCAGTCGTAGGTAAAACTATATCAATAGTGGCAACATTACCACCATTGCGCATAACTTTATAACCTGCAAAACCTGTTGCATCTGTTGCCGAAGCATAAGTCAAGTTGCCAGCTGCATAAGTAACACCATTTACTAAAGTTGGAGCTGATGAATTTGTTGATGCAAGTACTAAAGTACTTGTTCCATTTCCAGCAGTCCAAGTTACTCTATGTCCGTTGTTTGTTCGTTGTGCATTAGGTACTAATACAGCCGTTGGAGCTGTAGCTGGTACTGAAGCAATTGTACTTAATTGGATTTTGTTTGATCCAACACCATTTGTTGCTCCTATTGTAGGATTATAATTATATGTAGCATTTGCATCCGCAACATAATTATCACCAACAAAAGAGAATCCTGCAACAAAGTAAGAAGTATTTTGTGTCAAACCAGTAACTGTAATGTTTCCACTTGCAGCTGCTGAGAATGTTTGACTTACAGTTGCACCAGAAATAACAGCCGCATTAAGATAACTTGTACCATCAACAGGTTCGCTTGTTATATCACTAGTTTTAAATAAAACTATGATACGATCGCCAACTGTACCAGCATAAGTATAAGGAATTACTAAAGAAGTACCATTTTGTGTTGAACCAGTTGTAGTTAAAACAACTTGTGATGAAGGCTGATTTGCTAAAGTATAACCTGAAGTTGATGTAAATGTAGTACCACTACCATAATTAGTAGTAGCAGCTGTTCCATTGTAATCATAAACTTTAAAGAAATACTTAGTATCTGCCGTCAAACCTGTAATTGATTCATTGTTTTTCTGAGCAGCATTATATACCTGAGTAACACCACCACTTGCAGAATATGTTTGTCCATTTACTGGCTCATCTGCATTTATAAAAGCAGTTTCTTTTCTTAAAATCAATGTATTTGCTGCCGAGGCACCACTTGACCAAGTTGTGTTGATAGAAGTATTAGTTCTTGCAGATACTGCCATTGCACTTGGTCCAGAACCAGGTGCAGTTGCTAATGTGCTAAAGCTCCCAATTAAGTTATTTACATTTGGGGCAGTTACGGCACTATTGTAAGAGAAGTTAGCTGAATATGCTGGTGTACCTTGTGTATAAGAGAACACCTTGAAGTGATAAGTTGTTCCTGATGTTAAACCAGTAACACTTACACTTGTTCCAGTGCTTTTATAAACAACATATTCTGAACTACCTAAATTAGTTCCACCACTAAAGAAGTTATCCGCACTTGCATTTACACCATCTGTTGGTGTCGTTGTTACTGCACTTCCAGATTTTGCAACTACAAGATAACCTGTAGGAGTAGCTGTGTTCGTTTCTGTAGCTGTTGCTGCCGTCCAAGTCAAATCAATTGATTGATCTGTTAATGTTGTTTTAGTCAATGCAGCTGCAGTTGTAAATACATGTGGATCAGCTGATAATGTTACTTGATTTGAAGTAGCAGCAGTTCCGAAATAATTTTCCGAACCAGTGAAACTTAAATCATCATAAGCAAATATTCTCCAATTGTAAGTTGTGTTTGGTGTTAAGCCAATTAATGCTCCAGTTGTCAAAGCTGTTCCAACATAGTAAACAGAACCATCACTTAAATCTTGGTTTAATGTATAAGCTGTTCCATTTGTTGGAGAGAAGTTAGACGAAGATGTTGCTTTACCAATCACTAAGTACTTAGTAGTACCAGTTGCTCCAGTTGCAGCTGTCCAGCTAATTGTATAACCAGAAGTTGGCCCAGATGCATTGTGAGTTGCCGCTGTATATGTAACTGTACCTGGTTGAGATGTTGGTGCTGTTGCTAATGTTCTAAATGTAGTTGTTCCAGGGCTAGTTACTAAGAAGTTAGACAAACCTGTTGCAGTTCCATTATAAGCATAAGATTTCAATGTATATTGAGTTGCTGCAGATAATCCTGTTACTGTTCCTGTTAAAGCATTTCCTATTTTCTTAACAAGAACTGAACTACCTAAATCAGAACCTAATCCAAATAAAGTATTTGCAGTGTAATCAGTTCCATCTACTGGAGTTGATACTGCTACATTCGATAACAATTGATTTGATACTAATGAAGCTGCTCCATCACCATTTGTTACTGTGAAATTTACACTTACATCTGTTCTAGTTGTTACAGTAGGATTACCAGACTGTGTTGTTGGCTCAGTTGCTAATGTATTTGTTTGCAATGCAGTAGATGCTGTTCCAAAGTAATTATTTGATTCTGCATTAACACCATTATCATTGTAAGCATAAGCTATAAATGAATAGTATGTTGCATTATCTAAAGAAGAAATTGTTACTGTTCCAAAAGCACCATCATAAACCAATACCCCAGTGCCTGTCGTCAATACAGAAGAACCAGCTAATACTGATCCTGCTGTTCCATCTGAAGGTGGTGTTGTAGTTGGAGCTGCTGGTACTGAACTTCCTTTCAAAGCGTAAACTATTAATTTATCTGCAGTACCACCGCCTGAAGCAGCTGTAAATTGAATACTTGTTGTACCTTTCACTGCCGAAGATAATACTGGTGCAAATGTTGGTTCTGCATCCAATGTGTATCTGCTTGTTGATAATGCTGTACTATAGTTAGTTGTTGTAGCTGCATTAGCACCATCTGTTAAAGTATAAACTGCAAATGAATATTGTGTATTTGCTGTTAAACCAGTGATTGTTATGTTTGGTGTTGTTCCAACATACATTAGTTCATTTGCACCGAATACATTACCACCGAAAGCTAAGTTGCCTGGGTCTGTATATTGCGTTCCACCTGCTGGCTCGTTTCCAACACCAGTTGATGTTGATGCTCCTGCTTTAGCCAATACAACATAACCATTTACTGTTGTGCCACCTACTGGTGCAGTCCAAGCTAAGTTATAACTTGTTGTGCCCAATGAAGAATAAACTGCCGCTGTTGCAACATTTGGTGCTGTTTGCAATGTGTATGCTGTAACTGTATTTACAGTAGTGTTATAATTTGCATCTGTGTTTGAATTTCCTAATGTATTATCAGTAATATTTGCCGAATAAGGGCTAATTGTGTACTGTGTATTCGCTGTCAAACCATTAATAGTTACTGCAGTTGGATATGTGTTTGTAACCATAAATCCAGTTGATGATACTACTGTTGAACTACTTGTTGATAATTGTGTTGCACCAATTGTTGCATTCACAGTTCCTGTAGTCAATCCATCATAGTAAACACCAGTTGTTGGGTTGGTAACTGTTGCATCACTTGTTGGTCTGATTGTCAACAATGTATTGTTTGGAGTTCCTGTTCCATTTGGATAGTTATAGTTCGCAACAAGACTTGTTGTAGTTCTCGTTCCAACTGATGCAGTCGCTTGAACTGCTGGTACTGTATTCAATGATATTCTTGAGAATGCAGTGCTTCCAGTTCCGTAGTTTCTTGAGCTAATGTTTGAAGCATTCCAGTTGTATGCATAAACTTTAAATGTATATGCTGTCGCATCTGAAAGACCTGTCAATGTTACTGTTGTATTTGATCCATTATAAACTACTTCTCCATTACCTAATGCTGAAGTTGTGTTGTCTGGGTCAGTATCTAAGGCTGTATAACCTGTACCGTCCACTGGGTCTGTTGTTCCAGCTAAAGTACCACTTCTTGCAACTACTACATAACCAATCGTATTTGGTCCTGTGCCTGCTGTCCAATTCAATCTGTAAGTACCTACTGCTAAGTTGTCTACATTCAATGCAGTTGCTTCAGCAGTAATTGGTTGTGCCAATGTTGTTGTTGATGCTGAAAATTCGTCATCTATTTTGTAGTTATTAGTTTGTGCCGAAGTTGTTTGAGCAAAACCATAAACTGTAAATTCATAAGTAGTTGCCGCAGCTAATCCTGTAATTGCTACCGAAAGGCCAGTTCCATTATAAACTACTTTTCCATTTCCTAAAACTGAACCAGTTCCAGAATAAGCAGCATCTGCTGTATAGTCAGTTCCATCTACTGGATCTGCTGTATGTGCTGCTGGAGATACTACTACTAAATAATAGTCAGTTCCTGTTCCAGCTGTCCAAGTGTATGTTACTCCCGATGTAGCACCTGAATTAGTTGCACTTGAGAATACACCCAATGTAGCATTTACTGTTGGTGCTACTTTCAATGTGTATCTTGAAACAGTTGGAGCTGAAGTTGTGTTATAGTTAACAGTTGTTGCGTCCAAACCTTCTGCATAAGCATAAATTGCAAATGAATATTGTGTTGCCGCAGTCAAACCTGTTACTGTTATACTTGTTCCAGTTCCTTGATAAACTAATTGCTCACCAGCTGTTGTAATAATAGCATTTGTACTAAAATCATTATCTGATACTGTATAGTTAGTTCCATCTACTGGTAAGTCTGCGGGAGCAGTTCCACCTGATTTAGCTAAAACTAAATATTTAACTGTTGAACCATCTGCTGGTGTAAATGCCGAAGCTACCCAACTTAAGTTAAGCGAAGTTGTTGCGTCTACTGTTACTCCAGCTGCAAAAGTTGTTGCTTGTGCAGTTGGCTCTGTAGATAGAGTAAAGAAATTATTTGTTACTGTGGCAGCTGAATAATTTTCTGCGCCAGTTCCAGTTGTTCCGTTGTAATGAACACCCTCAATATCGTAACGTTTGTTTGCTGTTAAGCCAGTTATATTTATTGTTGTTGTTCCAAATACTCCATTATAACCAACATAAGTTGAACCACTCAATAAATTTGAATTCCAAGCATGTGCTGTTGGAACTGCTGTATAAGATGTTCCATCTACTGCGTCTGCTACTGTTGCCATTGCTGCATTGGCAGATTGTGCCATTGTGATTATAGAGTTTGTTCCTGGAGTTCCGTTATTTGTCCAATTCAATGTTGCAGTTGTCGCAGTTCTATTCGTTGTTGCTCCTATTGAAGCCATATTATTTGGCTCAGTTGCCAAAGTAAATTTAGAAGCTGCACTTGGAGTTGTTGTCAAATAGTTTTTAGTTTCAGCGTTTGTTCCATCCCAAGCATAAGCATAAGTTCTGATTGTGTAGTTTATATCACTTGTCAAACCAGTTAATGCTACTGCTGTTGGAACTGATGGACCATCATAAACAACTCTTGCATTTGATGTTACTACTGTACCTGTAAAGTTTGCCGCTGCTGTATAGCCTGTACCATCAGCAGGAACTTCTTCAGCTTCTGCTTGCAAATCTATTACCGATAAATAACCTAATGTATTACCAGTTGCTGTTGCCCCAGCTGCTACTGAATAAGTCATTCCAGTTAATGTTGGCAATGTAATGGTAGTTGCGCCAGCTTGTGCTGTTGCTTCTGTAGCTGTTGTGAAACGGCTTGCTGAAGTTTCAGTTGCAAAAAATGCTTTATCGTTATTGCTTTCAGTTGCCCCAGTTACTGCAGCCGCAGCTGTATTATAAGCCCATACAGAATAACTGTATTGAGTTTTTGCTGTTAAATTCGTAATAGCAATTGTTGCCGCAACACCATCATAAAGTACAAAAGAACTCGCTTGGTCAACTCCAGCTGGAGAATACAATTGAGTCAATGTCGAGAAATTAACTGGTGTTGTGCTATTAGCTGTTCCAGCATAGTTTCCTAAACCACTCGTTGGGTCTACACTATTTGGTGTACCACCTGCTGTAGCTACCACTAAATATTTAGTGCTTGTTACAGTAGTTGCTCCACCTACTACTAATGACATCCCTGAAGATGTAACATTAGTGAATGACAATGCAGTAGCACCAGTCACTTGCGGTGCTGCCAAAGTTACTCTTTGGATAGACTGTGGCGATGTGATTCTGTAATTTTTCTGTACACTTGCTTGTTGTGCATCATCTTTATAAGAGTATGCATTGATTGTGTACAATGTAGAAGGTGACAAACCAGTAATTACTATTGGAGAAGCCCCAGCGCTATAATTCTTCACGAAAGTAGAATTTCCTAAATCTGAGCCACTTGCGAAATCTAAGTTTGGAGTATAATTAGTACCATCAACTGGGTGATTTGTTATACCAGCACCTGCTTTAATTGATACTAATGTACCAGGATCAGCTGCATCTGTCCAAGCTGCAGTTATAGTATTAGTTGTAAATGCAGATGCATTCAAACCAGTTACCTGAGCTGTTGGCGTAGTTGAAATTGAAAATATAGTTAGAATTGATTCATTACTGTAATTTTCTGTTGTATTAACGCTTCTTTGATATTGAGCTACTAATACTTGATATGCAGTATTTGGTATTAATCCACCAATTTGAATATTTGTTGCATTTGCGATTCCAGCATAAACTACATAACTTCCTGTTCCAGTTGTAGTAGCTCCAGTAGGTACGCCAGCAGTAGTTGATACTGTTACGTTATTTCCTACTATTACCACTCCAGATGTTGGGTTTGGATAGTTAGTACCATCAACTGGTGAAACTGGGACACCAGCTTGTCTAATTACAACAATTACACTATCAACAGAAGCACCTTTAGTAAAGGCTACGTTGATTGCTTTATCATTTACGGCACCTGTTTCACTAACAGCATTTGTTATTGCCACTGTTGGTGCAGTTACGTTTTCCGCTTTCAATGTGAATCTATTAGTAGTTAATGGGCTACCTGTTCTGTAGTTAACAGTTGTAGTTCCATTTGAACCTACGTTTGCTGCATAAATTGCAAAATAGTAATCTGTTGCTGCTGTTAAGCCAGTCAAAGCTATGCTTGTGCCTGTTCCAGTGTAAATAATTTCACCGTTTGCTAAAACAGTATTTGCTCCTGCTGCTCCCAAAACACCTGCATTGTTAGCTGGATAAGTTCCATCTACTGGCAATGATGTTGGTGCAGAACCTGCTTTTGCTACAACTACATAATGTAAGTTATTTACAGCTGCTGCTGCTGTCCAAGATAATGTATAACCAGTACCTGTCGCTCCCAATGCCGAGAAAACTGGCAAAGTTGGTGATGCAGTCTGCTCTGCCGCTATTGAATTGCGTGTAGCAGTTATACCTGAAACATTATAATTTCTATCTGAGAAGTTACCATTGTTTCTGTAGTTATTTGTTTGGTAAACATATACTCTGAATTTATATTCAGTGTTTGCAGTCAAACCAGTTATAGTAGCACTTGTGCCTGTTCCTTCGTAAACTACGAAAGAAGATCCAATTGCAGTACCAGTTGAATAAACTGTATTTCCTGTATATACTGTACCATCTACTGGTACATCTGAATCAATTGAGCCAGCCGATGACGGTTGTGCAACAATAATATATGTCATTGTTCCTGAGTTCAAACCAGTTGTTCCGCCAGACCAAACTAAGTACATTTGTGTATTGTTTGTTGTCTCTTGTACTGGTATAGAAGCAGTTAAAGCCAATGAAGTATTATATGCTTCGTTAGCCAAAGGTGCAATTCTACCATCTGTGAAAGCAGTTGGTGTAGTTGCGTCTGTATAATTTACATAAGATGAAGTACCACTATTATTATAAGTAGCCATTTGCCAGAAATAATTACTATTAGTTGACAAACCATCGAATGTGAAAGCTGTAGTCAAACCAATATCAGTTCTGTTATACCAAGCACATTCCCCTGTAAAAACAGAGAATGCTGAATTTTTTGCCAATGAAGTATAGTAACCCATTGCTCCAGCAGCTGCAACCCAGCTTACGTCAAAAGAAACTGAATCAATCGCTGTTACTGCCAAACTTGTTGGCACAGCTGGTGCATTCGAAACAGTTGTAAAGTTTCTTGGGTTGTTTGTGTTGTCAGCAATTGCGTATAATGTTGAAACGCCAGAACCGTTAAATTCATAAACTTTCACATAGTAAATCGTTCCAGCTGTTAAGCCAGTTACGTTCACACTTGTGCCAGTTCCTTCATAAACTACTTTACCAGTACCATCAATTGCTGATCCTGCTCCTCCAAAATTTGCATCAGCTGTGTAATCAGAAGCATCTGCTGGATTTACTCCAATTGCAGTAGCTGGCTTAATTACCACTATTCTCTGTGCACCATTACCCTTAACCCATTTCAAGTTAACTGTAGTAGTTGTTAAGTTTTGCCATGAAATTAATTTCGATTGAATTGAAGGTGCTGCTGAAGTTGTAGAAAATGTAGTTTGACTACCATAGCTAGTCCCAACTGAATTTGTTGCGTAAGAACGTACATAATATAATGTACCTGACAATAAACCAGTTAAATTTGATGTTGCTGCTACTGCTGCTGCCGTTACAACACCTTGAGTAGTTTTTGTTGTTAGTGCTACTGTTGGATTTGTTAATGTTGACCAAACAATACCCGATTGAGTTATTGCTACTCCACCTGCATCTGTTACATCGTAACCAGAAGAAGCCGTAGTTGCAGTAATTGTATTTACAACTGTTGTTGCTGCTAAAACTGGAACTGCTGCTGCAGAAGTAGTAAATGTTTGAACTGCTCCATAGCTAGTTCCTTCCGATGTAGTTGCATAAGATCTATAAGAATAGCCAGTCGCTGCTACCAAATCTGTAACTACCGATGTAAAAGCTGAAACAGCTGTTAAACCCTCTACTATATTTGTTACACCTGTACCAGCTAACAATGGATTTGCATTCGTAGCAGTTAAGCTATATACAAAACCACGTGCTGTGATTGCTGCGGCACCGTCTCCTACCACTGTACCATTCAAAGTAGCATTACCACCTGTTACACTTGAAGCAGCCGAACTTGTTACGTCTGGTCCTTCCGTTGTAAATGTTGCTTGAGTACCATAAGCTGTTCCAACACTATTTGTTGCATAAGCTCTCACATAATACATCGTATTACCTAAAAGACCTGTCAAATTTGAAGTTGCTGCAGCAGCTGCTGCCGTTACAACACCTTGAGTAGTTTTTGTTGATAAAGCAGTGGTTGGAGTTGTATTAACATCCCAAACAATACCCGATTGAGTTATTGCTACTCCACCTGCGTCTGTTACATCATATCCAGAAGAAGCTGTTTGAGCTGTAATTGTATTTACAGCTGTTGTTGCTGCTAAAACTGGAACTGCTGCTGCAGAAGTAGTAAATGTTTCAACTGCTCCATAGTAAAAGTTAATACCATCTTTAGTTACATACGATTTATATGAGTATCCAGTCGCTGCAACTAAATCAGTTGTCGCTAAAGTATAAGTTGCAAAGTCATTTGTTCCAGCTACTTGAGTTTTTGTAACGCCTGTACCTAAAACCAATGGATCGCTGTTTGTTCCTGTTAAACTATAAACAAATCCTCTATCAGTATATACAATACTAGTACCTTGGGTTACTTGTCCGTTCAATGAAGCATTTCCAGCAGTTACAGAGCTTGCTGCATTTGTTGTCGTCGCAGGCGCTGTAGTTGGTTCAAATTCGGTTGAATATTCATCCGTCACACCATCATAAGCAAAAGCTCTTACATAGTATTGAGTATTAGCTGTAAGCCCAGTGAAGGTTGCGGAAAATTCTGCGCCATCAGTTATTGCGGTAGCAAATGTAACTATACCAACATTAGCAGCCTTTGTAGGAGCAGCTGACGTATTAATAACAATACCGTGTTCTATTGCACCAAATGCGTTATCAACAGCACTAAATGTAATTACTATAGTTCCAGAAGTACTGGTGGTACTCACATGGGTGAAACTTGGCGGTGCGGCCCAGGTATCGATCCCAGTCAGCAATATCAATGCGACTATTAGGGATATAAAAAAGTTTTTACGAATCATTATTGACTCCAATTATGTTTAAAAAATTAATTTTTGTTAATATTCTTTTTTCAATTTATGTAAATTATGCCAAAAGCACAAGAGAAAACTACGTAATATTACGTAATTTCCACAATTTCTTACAATATTTAACCACTTTCTAATCTAAACCATACATATCATTAATGATATAGATATAATTTCAAAAAGTGATCTATTTAAAACCTAACCCAATAAAAGGCAAGCTTCACAATTTCCACCCCCCAAATATAAGAGGAGCATCTTCTTTCTTTTACCCCCCGATTAAGGAGGGCTTCCCATTCGTATCCCCCCCGATTAAGAGGGGCTTCAAATTCTTATTCCCCCCTATCAAGGGGGGCAGGGGGGTGTTTCCCAGCTAAACCCAAACATTTCCAAAATGCTCAAGCTTACCAATTACACCCTCCGTCAGCAAGCTGACACCTCCCTTAATAGGGAGGAATAGGAGTTTAATTTTTCAATTTCTTATCCCCCCGATTAAGAGGGGCTTCCCTTTTTATTCCCCCCTATCAAGGGGGGTAGGGGGGTGTTTCCCAGCTAAACCCAAACATTTCAGAAATGCCCAAGCTTTCCAGTTACACCCTCCGTCAGCAAGCTGACACCTCCCTTAATAGGGAGGAATAGGAGTTTAAATTTTCAATTTCTCATCCCCCCTATTAAGGGGGGTAGGGGGGTGTTTCCCAGCTAAACCCAAACATTTCCGAAATGCTCAAGCTTTCCAGTTACACCCTCCGTCAGCAAGCTGACACCTCCCTTGATAGGGAGGAATAGGAGTTTAATTTTTCTATTTCTCATCCCCAACTTTTTGGGGACTGCTAATTACTTGGTCGAAACTTCCATAACTTCCGAGAAATTACTTTTGTTTTGTAGCGAAACCGCCATAATTTTCCAATAATATATGGTGTTTGGCTTTAGCTCATCTATATAGAATTGATCTATATCGCCAACATCCATTGCTTGCATATTTTCGATTGGCTTTTTAAAGTCCTTATCGAATGCTACTGATATTTCATAGCTTGCAGCTCCTTCACTTTTCGACCATTTTGGTTCGAAGTGTTTTTCGCTAACAATTGGTGTAGAAAGATTCTTCGGAGTCGCAAGTTTAGTGCGTTTTGCCGAAGGGTTTCCACCTACAGTATCAGTGTTGAAGCAAGTTCTATTCGATTTTCCGTTATAATCGTAAAGTCTAAGATTATAAAGAGTGTTAGGTTTCAAATTGCTGATAGTAAGCACGGAATCTAATCCGTCGTAAACTACATAAGCATTTTCACCAATTTTCGAACCCTTGCCGAACACCAGATTCCCATCAAACTCTGTGCCAATCTCGGGAGTGCCTACTGGAGCGAATTCCCCAAGAGCAACGATATGTTTTTTCCCTTTTCCTTTGCGGAAAGAGATAGTCATTTCGTTTTCCGATACCGACCGATAAATGATGTTAAATGAATTTTTTTCTGGTTTTTTGGCAATAGTTAGAAAACTGTAAGTGTCAATGTGTTCTATTTTATCAGCAAATATTAAGTAAGTATCCACTTCGTATTCAGTGTCAGGTTTTAGTCCTGTCACATCTATATTGGCTTCCCCGCTACCATTGAAGATAACGAAAGTACCTTTTTCGATTATACTTTCAGGTTTAGCATTTGTCAGAGACGAAGTCGCAGTATATCTATATTTCAACACTGGATCTTTTCGTTTCACTTTAGCGGATCTAAGCACAATCAAATGATCGGCCATTTCGCCAAATTGAAGTCCGATTACTTCGGAAGTATCACTAGAAGGAGCAAAAGAAAATTTATCTTTTGCAAAAGCCGAGTTAGTGATAAAAACCAACAAAACTCCTGCCCAAATAAGGGCAGGAATTTTATTGATAAAGAGTGTATGTATGTTTTGTTTAGTCATTGTTGTTTGTTAGTTAAATAAGATTAGTTCAATCCAAGAAATACTTGCCATTGAGCACCATCCCAAACTACAATTCCAGAAGCAGTACTTCCAATTAAAACAGCAGAAGCAGTATTCCTAACCTCAAAAACTGTGGTGTTTTTGATAATTAAAATTTTACCAGCTTCTTCAGCTTCAAGTGCAGGCAAGTTAGTATTTCCAGCACCAGCATTTAAAATAAACATAGTGTTTGCTCTAACTGTCGCAATTGTATTAATTTCACTGATATTCACATTCAATCGAACACCTGCCATCAAACCAGTAACTTTAGTACCATATTGATTAACATTGAATATAGTAGCACTATTGATACTTATATTCATTGCAGTTGCAGTAGTAGAAGAAGTCATATCAATCTTCAAACCTGTTTTAGAAGTTGAAGCAGTATTAACATTCAATATTGACAAGTCATTTGTTGAAGTGTTGTTGTCAGTAGCAACAATAGCGTGAGCTTCAGTAGCACCACCGTTATTTTGTTGACTAGCATATAAACCAAACATTTTTCCAGCTGCACCATTTACAGAATTGATTTTCATTGCGTAAGAAGTAGTAGCAATAAAATTATTATCTAATAATAATTCAATACCGCGGTTCATACTTGTTAAGTCAAAGTTTAATGCAATACCACCATCTATGTTGTTATTACCAGTTCCAGCAATATTAACACCAATTCTAGCAGCAGAAGCTGTAGCACCGTTATCTCCCATTTGAACGTTCAACCCATTATTACTTGAAGTGGCTTTATTAACGATATCAACTATGTAATTATTAGTTGGAGCAGTTCCAGCTGAGTTATTTGTTACAAATAAAGCAGAAGAGTTACCTGTAAATGCACCAGCATCTCTAATTACAGTTAAAGCAGTTTTATCACTATTTGCTTGAGCTGTTTTTGTAAACTTACCAGCGTCAATACCATTAGAATTATTTGTTACACTTAAGCTTACTGAACCAGATGCTGTTCCGAAGTTCAATGCTGTTGCACTTGCACTTGGTGTTGATACACTTGTTGTAAATGTTCCTGTTGGTACACTTAAGCTTACTGAACCAGATGCTGTTCCGAAGTTCAATGCTGTTGCACTTGCACTTGGTGTTGATACACTTG
>ENA-ORBV01007337-ORBV01007337.1-microbial-mat-metagenome-genome-assembly--contig:-NODE-7337-length-18984-cov-5.319088_pt1 | contig 18984 bp, 11 predicted proteins | sample MGYA00237777_ERZ505514 | MGnify/ENA primary metagenome ERZ505514 (study PRJEB26160, sample SAMN06269048) | microbial mat metagenome | isolation source: Oligotrophic lake microbial mat | place... | reverse complement strand
CAAGCAGAAGACGGCATACGAGATTCGCCTTAGTCTCGTGGGCTCGGAGATGTGTATAAGAGACAGCTCACGTACCATCACCACGGCCTCTTTGACGCCAGGCACTTCCGACAATCGCGTCTCGATCTCGCCAAGCTCGATTCGGTAGCCCCGCAACTTGACCTGGTGATCAACGCGACCGATGAACTCGATTCTTGCGTCATCTCGAAATTTCACGAGGTCGCCGGTTCGGTAAAGGCGTGCTTCCGGTTTCTTGTCGAAGGGATCCGGGACGAACCGATCTGCAGTCAACTCGGGACGCGCGTGATATCCGCGCGCCACACCGTCGCCGCCGATGTAGAGTTCGCCGGGCGCGCCAACCGGCACCGGTTGCTTTTGCCCGTCAAGGACGTACATGGTGGTGTTGGCGATTGGGCGACCGATTGTGACCGTCTCGCCGACGGCAACGGCATCAACCGAAGACCAGATGGTGGTTTCGGTCGGTCCGTACATGTTGCTGATCCGGGTTTGGCTAACCGATGCGATGTCCGAAACCAGGCTGTCTGGAAGGGCCTCTCCGCCGATCATGATGTGTCGTACGGTTGATAGGGCGCTGCGCGTTGCCGGGTGCTCCAGCAACATCCGCATCATGCTCGGGGTGCACTGCAAGTGGGATATATTGTGTCGCTTGAGCTGCGTTGACAGCGAGAAGTCGTCGGTCGGTACCTCGACCACCCGCGCTGCTGACGTTTGTTTTCGAAGGTCGTTCAGGTGGGGGAGATGCTGCAAAACCGTGTCGGCATCGATCCCGAAGTCGATGAGACAAGCCACGTCGTCAACGCCCCATCCCTTGAGTCGATCGATGGTCGCGGCGCAGGATTCCGGGGTACCAAATAGCCCGCTTTGAGCGTAATAGCGTTCGAACGAGAACTCGAGGAGTGCGTCCATTTCCTCGGCGGACATGCGCTGGAAATTAACCTGGAGGCTGTCGCCATCCTTGGCCACCTTCTTGAAGGCAGGAAAGCTCCATGCGTAGTCACCAATCAACTCAAGAGAGCTCTTGAGATAATTCTTCATGGGCTGGCGAACGATCTCTTTGACCTTGGTTGCATCCGGGCCAACGAAGGTGTGCAGCATCAAAGTCACCTTGCCCTCGCCGGTATAGCCAGCGTCGCGCCGTGCCTTGCGATAGACCTGAATCTTCGACGCCATTTCGTCGAAGGACTGGCCGAGCAGGTGGGTCAGGATGTTGGCGCCGATTCGTCCTGCGGATGCAAATGTCTCGGGGTGCCCGGCAGCGGTTACCCAAACGGGCAGTTCCGCTTGCACGGGGCGTGGTCGCGTTTCGATGGCGACTTCACCGACTGGGCTGGGAAACTTGACCGATTCACCTCGCCACAGCTTGCGAATAATCTCAATGTTGCGCAGCATGACGCCCTTTTTGTCGCTGAAGCTGTCGGGCCACAACAGGAAGTCGCGTGGATGCCAACCCGAGGCAAACGATAGCCCGACGCGTCCGTCGGAAAGGTTGTCAACGACCGCCCACTCTTCAGCGACGCGCGCCGGATGGTGCAACGGTGCAACGCAACTGCCCGCTCGAATCTGGATGCGTTTGGTGATCATCGCAAGGGCCGCGCCCGCGACGGCCGGGTTCGGATAGAGCCCGCCGAATCCGCCGAAGTGTCGTTCCGGCGTCGACACCGCCGAGAATCCGTTGTCGTCGGCAAACTTGGCACCTTCGATCAGCAATCGATATTTTTCACGGCCGGGCGTTCCATCGGAATCGGCTGCGAAATAGAAAAGAGAAAACTCGATGCCCTTGTCGGTATGGTGCCCTGTTTCGCCGCCGGGTCCGAGATCGCTGCGATCACTTGAAGCGATGACGATTTTGAATCCGCGCGCAAGCGTCCAAAACAGCTCGAGGACCGAGATGTCGAACGAGAGGCTGGTGACGGCGAGCCAAACATTGCCATCGCGATCGCTGATGTGGGCGTCCATGCCCGTGAAAAAGTTGGTGACGTTGCGGTGCTCGAGCAGCACGCCCTTGGGCTTTCCGGTAGAGCCCGAGGTGTAGATGGCATAGGCAAGATGCGACGCCGCCGCTCGATTGGAAGGCCGGGTGTCTGTGCGGGTCGCAAGCTCGTCGGCGATTTCATCAAGGTTGATGCGTTCTGCTGTGCCTGCAGGTACGCTCTTGCGCGTTGAATTGTCACACAAGATAAGACGGGTTTGACTGTCCTCGACCATCAAGGCGAGTCGATCTGCGGGGTAGTCGGGATCAAGCGGGACGTAGGCGGCTCCGGCTTTCCAGATGGCGAGTGCCGCGACGACGAGCGCCTCGGTTCGCGGTAGACACAACCCCACGAGCGTGTCGGGCAGAGCGCCTTTTTCGATCAGAATCTGTGCGAGCCGGTTGGCGCGTCGATCCAGTTCGGCGTACGTGAGACTTCGATCGCGATATACGAGGGCGATCGCTTCGGGTGTCCGATCGGTTTGTTCCTCGATGAGTTGGTGGACACAGTGGTTGCGCGGATACGCCGTCGCCGTGGCATTCCAGTCGACGAGCAATCGGTTGCGTTCGTTCGCATCCAGGATCGGGAGATCGTTGAACGGCACATCTCGGTTGGCAAGGGTTGCGGTGATCCAGTCAACCAATCGGTCTGCGGTTTTGCGTGCGTTCGCCTCGGAGTAGCCCGATGCATTGAAGACAAGTCGGGGCGCGCCTCCGGTCGAGTCAAGAACGAGCCGCAGTGCGGCTGTCGAATGGGGTTCGCGTCCCGCGTACGCGATCTGACAGGGGTATTCGGGTTCCCGTAGCTCCGGGAGACCGAGCAAGACATCGCGCGCTTGTTCGGCGCCGTCCGACGCAGCCAATAGCTCGGCTCCGATTTGTACCACAAGGCCGTTGAAGGTTTTGTGGGTGTCCAGATCGCAGACGACGGGAAGATATCCCGACAGGAGGCGGGTTCCTTCTGCACACGCCACCCCTTGCAATTCGGGCACAAAGGCTCCGATTGAAAACTGGCGGGCTCCGGTCGTACGTCCAAGCCATGAAACGAATCCTGTGACGATGTCTTCTCGTGACTGAGTCGGTAGCTTGAGCTCGAAGGAGAACACATCGGCGGAGCCGGAGGCTGAGGAGGCGGCCATGGGGGGCTCGGATGGGGTGGCTGACAGGCGTTCTAGCCAGCGTTCCCCGTCATTCATTTCGTCCGTGTGCATCAGCGCGATTCCTTTGAGTGTCCTAGTAAGCGTTGCGTTTCTTCTTGTTGCCAACGATGGTCAACAAAATGATCTTGAGATCCCAAAACAGATTCCAGTCGTGGATGTAGGCGAGGTCGTGTTCGACCCGCTTCTCCATTTTGGCTAGCTCGTCGGTTTCGCCGCGCCATCCGTTGACCTGGGCCCATCCGGTGATTCCGGGTTTAACCTTGTGGCGCAACATGTAGCCGTGAATCAACGATCGGTATTCCTCATTGTGCGCTACCGCATGGGGTCGCGGACCCACAATGGACATCTCACCGGTGATGACTTGCAGAAATTGCGGTAACTCATCCAGCGACGTCCGTCGCAGGAAGGCTCCGATCGGCGTGATGCGTGGATCGTCCTTCGTGGCCTGCTTGATCACGGGGCCGTCTTCGAGGACGCGCATCGTGCGGAATTTCAGGATGCGGATCTCTTTCCCGTTCAGTCCGTATCGCCGCTGTCGAAAGAAGACAGGGCCGGACGAGTTGAGCTTGACGGCTATTGCAATGGCCATCATCGGTATCGCAATCAACGCCACGATGAACGAACCGACGACCACGTCTTCGATGCGCTTTAGCCAGCCACCGACGCCTCGAAACGGGCTGTCGTAGATGCTGACCACCGGAACGTTGCCAATTTGTGTCCACCGGGCATGGAGTAAGTCGAAGGTAAAGAAGTCCGCGACCATGTACACGGTTGCCGTCGTGTCAGCGAGCGAGCGCAGGGATTCGGCGATGCGGGTTTCAGCCCGCAATGGCAGCGCGATGAACACGATGTCGATCTTGCCGTCACGGGCATCTTCGACGAGTTCACTCACTGCGCCGACGGAAGGGATCGATTTGAGGGGGTGGCGGCGGTCGGGCGCACGATCGTCGTAGACGCCACTCAGGTTCATGCCCAGCCAGGGCATTTCGGAGATCTGGCTGACGAGCTTGTCAGCGATATCGGTAGCGCCAAGGATCGCGACCCGTCGCGTGTTCATTCCCGCCGCACGGACCCGGTTCAGGATGAGTCGCATGCCGACACGCCACCCCCCGAGCAGGACCGGGGCGAGGAAGAGCCATCCAACGATAACCGACCGCGGAAATTCACTCCAAACCTTGGTGATGAAACCAATCAACAGGAGCGCAGGCGGAACAAAGAGCCAAGCGGTCGCGACGGCCTGTAGCTCACGAACGGCTCCCTCGGTTCGGTACCCTCGGTAAAGCCCCTGGGATTCACCCGTGATCCGAAAGAACAACACAGCCAATACGGCGGCTGTCGTCGTGACGGCATGCCAGGGTTGTCCTACGAATGAGCAAACCGAATAGAGCGCGCCGACAATCAAACCGCTATCGACAAGACGCTGAAGTGCGCTGATCGCGCTTTCGTGGTTACGGAGTAACCCGCCCTGTGTGCTGCTCCTTGTCATTGTGCCTTCCCATGGCGCGTCAATTGATACAACACCGACATTGATCCGTAAAGTCGGATTTCGTGGGATGTATCAACACAGCAGACGGCGACATCGAGCAATCTTCCCCGTCGCCGGGGTTTCGCCATTCAGCAGGAATGCTTTGACGAGATTTCGGTGCCGGAGCTTGACCCGGCGGGCGCGCGGGGCTCTTATGACGCCCCACGGATGACCGGCGGCCTTTTTCCCCTAATCGCGCTTGGTCTTTGGGTACCAATAGGGTTGGCGCTCTTCGCTCTGATGCATCATCCCCGCCGGGCAATCGTGCTCTGTGTCGTCGGCGGCATGTTGATGTTACCGGAACGAACGGCATTCGATGCACCCTTGATCCCGCCCTTGGGGAAAAACGAAATTGCGTCGCTGACCGCATTCCTTGGGTGCGCGATTTTCGCGCCCAAAACATTGTTGCAGCGTCCCGCTAGCCGAATCGACTGGCTCCTCCTGTTGGTAATCGTCGGGGTTGTTCCGACTGTTTTCGCGAACTCCGAACCCCTCGTGAACGGCAGCGTACTTCGCCCGGGCCTCACCACGCATGACATGGTCTCTGGCTTCGTCGCAACCGCCCTCGGCATCGGGTTGCCCTTCATGCTCGGACGCTGGGCGTCGTCTGATATGGGCAATCTTCGCGTCGCGCTCTCTGCCATTGTCGCCTGTGCCGTCCTCTACTCGGGGTTTATCTGGATTGAGCTGCGGTTTTCGCCGCAGTTTCACAACTGGGTTTATGGATTTCACCCGCAGGGTTTCGACCAGGCCTTTCGCTGGGGCGGCTACCGCCCGTTTGTGTTCACGGCGCACGGCCTGGCCCTGTCATCGTTCATCCTGGTTGCGATGCTCGCGAGTTTGGGCCTGAAGGCGGTTCGCCAGCGGGTCGCGGGCTTTTCGACCGGGACGTTGGCGCTTTATCTTGGCGTTGTGCTGCTGTTGTGCAGAAGCACCGGCGCAATCATCATGGGTATCGTTGCGTTGTTGGCGATTGGGTTGTTGCGGTCCACCTTGCTAGCACGCGTGGCTGCGGTGTTGGTTGCGGTGTGTCTCGCGTTCCCACTCATGCGCATCACGGGAACCGCGCCCGACGAGGCGCTCTTGAACATGGCCAGCAGCCTGCAGAAAGACCGGGCCGGATCACTCGAGTATCGTTTCACGAACGAAAAAATGCTGACGGAGCGGGCAGTCGAAAAACTCTGGACGGGATGGGGAGGATTTGGTCGCGGCCGCGTCTTCGATGCCGAAGGCCGGGATCTCACGGTAACGGACGGCTACTGGATCATCTTGTTCGGCGAGCGCGGTCTCATCGGGTTATACGGATGTTTCGCCTTGCTGGTGTTTCCGATATTGCTCGTGCCGTCGGCGCTTACGAGAACCCTGGATGGCGAGGAAAAACGGCTTCTCGCATGCACCGCACTCCTCGTGACGGTTCAGGTGGTCGATTTATTGCCCAACGGTTTGTTTTCACCGTTCCCGTACTTCTGTTCGGGGATGCTGCTGTCGGCAGTGCGCTCGGTCGGGCATTTACACCCGCCGCCCGTGTAGTCCGCTATTGCGCGAGGCAGGCGCGGACGTGGGTCTTTAATTCGTCCATCGCAGCCCTGCGTTGTTCGGGGGTCTTGGGCCCCAGCCGATATCGAGATGCTTGCTCGGTCGCCCAGGCAAACAGCACCAATCGATGCCATGCTCCTCCAACACGTCCCCAACGTTTTCTGTAATACGAATGTTGGTTGCGCCACCAGAGGATCCCGAGCTTCTCTCGGTTGAGTTTGAGGGCCGACTGCCCTGCGTGGTGAACGACCACGGCATCGGCGATGTAGCGCACTTTTCGCCCCGCCCGTTTGAGTCGATCGCAAAGGTCAACGTCGTTGAAATACAGGCTGAGCGTCTGGTCGAGACCGCCCATCGCCACGAATTCGGTGCGTTTCATCATCACGCAGGCCCCCGGCGGTTGATCGACATCGCGACTCGTCTGATGATCGAAGTCCTTCATGTGAGTCCAGTCGCTCAACCAATTTCCCGGAGGAACATCGCCCAACACGGTTACCTCTGTAACGGCGGCCAGGATCGTCGGCAGACGATTGGACGCGCATTGCACTTTCCCGTCAGGCCAGATGAGTTTTGGCGAAGCCGCCCCGTAGTCCGGATTCGCAATGAGGAAATCCTGGACCTTGTCGAGCGCCCCCACGGATACTTCGGTGTCGGAGTTTAGCAGGCAAAGGTATTCACCCGTTGCCCGCCACGCCCCCTGGTTGTTGCCCTCGGAATACAACCGATTGTCGGCATTTCGAATCAAGATCACGTCCGGAAATCGCTCGGCGATCGCATCAGCCGAACCATCGGCGCTGCCGTTGTCGACCACGATGATCTCGCGGCTGCGGCCTGTCGTGTCCGCGTAAAGAGACTCGATGCATTTGCAGGTGAGTTCGAGCGTGTTCCAAGAAAGAATGACGATCGAGAGACTCGGCGTATTTGGAGACATGGCGTTTTTAGGCAGAGACGATAACGGGGAGAAATCTTCCGGGCAAAGAGGCTTGCGCGGAGTAGGCATGGTGCCAAGCTGGCCAAGTCATAGGCGTTCTGACGGCAATCGTCAAACGATCCAGGAGCGGCCATTGGTTGACTATAAAAAGCAAGTCGTTGCACATTCCCGCATGCTCGGAAAACGTTTGTTTTTCGAGGGGAAAACGCATCTTCAACGGATGATGTTGCCTCCCGGCGCCCCCGGGGTGGTCATCTTTCCGTCGGGTCAACCCCCGGATCCGGCAAGCAACCTCAGGGCCTGGTTGCTTGCTCCGGAGCTGCGAAAACTGGGGTGGCGTGCCGTGGTGGTGCCCGCGCACCTCGACCTTCCGGCGCGACGTCGGATCCTGAAAGCAGAAGAGCCTGACGTCATCCTGATGCAACAGACGCGGCACCCGCTCAATGATCCACACCTGTACGCGCCAATTCCCTGCGTTTTGGATGCGGACGACGCGGACTATCTCGACCCTCGCCATCAGAAAAGAATCATATCGATCGCAACCGGCGCCGCAGCGGTGACAGCCGGCAGTCGGTTTATCTCGGAGTGTTTTTCACGGCACAATCCGAAAACCGAAATCTTGTGGACATGCACGCCCAATGCCAGTCGAGCGTCCTCGTTGCCGCCGGAAAAGCGGCCACCGATCCTCGCATGGGCTCACTCGGCCCCGCTGATGTACACGCACGAGATGGCGCTTGTGAAAGAAGTGGCACTGGGCGTGGCAGAGCGGATGAAGTTTTCCTTCTGGTTGTTTGGAACCAAGCCGGGCGAGGCGGACGACTATTTTGCGCCGATGGTCGCAAAGGGGATCGACTGTGTGGCGATCCCGCTTATGAACTACGACGCGTACCTTGCCAAGGTGGCCGAGGCGGCGGTCGGTATGCAGCCGGTTTGTACGACGAACGAGTTTTCGTGGGGCAAATCATTCGGAAAGATTCTCGCCTACCTCGCGGGTGGCGTCGCGGTTGTGGCTTCGGACGCGGTCGATCACCCGCTGTTTTTTAGACACGGTGAAAACGGGATGCTGGTCAACACGCCCGCCGAATGGATCGATGCGGTATCCCTGTTGCTGAGCGAGCCCGGCCGGCGCGCACAAATGGCCCGGATCGCGTTCGCCGATTTCGAGAGTCAGCTGACGCTGCCCGTGTTTGCCAGCAGGATGGATTCCGTGTTGCGAAACGCTGCCCGGTCGCGGGTGGTCGCCTAGTTGCCGGTCAAGACGATCGCCTTGATCCATTCGATCCGGCGGTCGAGCCAGATCTCCTGGGTGTTTTCGCGTGCAAACGCGACCGCCTTTATCATCATCTCGCGCAACCGACTTCGATCACGGGCGTGCTCGGCAATCGCGGATCCCATTGCCTCGATGTCCAACCACGGAACGGTTTGAATCGCGCCCGTATCCGTGAGATCGCGATAGTAATACGTATCGTAGGCCAAGACGGGAACCGCACTCGCCATGGCGTCGAAAACATTGCGTGGCGTATCCTCGGACTGCGGTGCGCCGAGTAGCAGGTCGGACTTTTGCAAACGGTCGAAAAGCTTGGGTCCAAAGGGGATTGGGCCGGTGAAGGTCACGGCGTCATCGAGCGAAAGCTCATGGGTGAGTCGCTTGAGGTTCTCCTCTTCTTCGCCACCGCCGATGATGGTGAAGTGAAGCTTCCCGCCGAGACCGCGGGCATGGGCCACGGCCCGAAGGCAATGGTCGACCCCTTTATAACCTGTGAGTCTTCCTGCAAAGACCAGTTGGAGGGGCGCGTCGGCACGGGCAGCAATTTTCGTGTCGAGCTGCGGTTGCGGGATGATCTGATCTGCAAAAAAGGCGACGTCCAGGAAGTTCTTCACACTGGGTCGGCCCTTGCCGTAATCGGAAACCAAATCCTTGCCCTTGAAGAGGGAGAGTGAACACAGCCGCGCAGCCAGCTTGTGCTCGAGGGCGCGGATCGGATCGTACAGGAATCGGTTTAGCAGATAGGATTTGCGGCTCCATCGACCCGTCTTGAAGTTCATCCGCGCGTTGTTCCGCATGTCGATGTCTTCGACGACAATGGTTTTTTTGCCGAGCGCGGCCGCATAAAGAATGGCGGGAAATTCGAAGGGCCGGAACAGGTTGTAGGAGATGCCGCCGTGGACCACGTCAGCGCCTTCGACGGCCCGCCGAACTTCATTGAGCACAAACGGTAGGCGTAGAAAAAACTGCAAACGGTCGAGCCCGTCATCGACAAGCGGCAAGAAGAAAATGCCCTCAGCCTGTTCGTCGATCTCGGTCAACCCGGCCTTGATCCGTTCGAATTGACTCTTCGTCATCATGGGTGCGACGATGGTGATTCGCTCCACCTCGGCATTTAGCTGCGTTTTTAGATACCGAAGGTGTTCCGCGAACGCGGATTCGCTGGCGAATTTTCCGGGGCCCGTCCGATAAAACACAACCGGTATGACGAAAAGATAGTTCGCTCGGGCGGCACGGGTCACGGGCGACGTTTGTAGCACGGGCTTGGTGTTGACACCCGCGAAAGGACGTGGCGGCATGACGGTGGGTAGGGTAACTTTGCAGCCGATGACTAAGCTCAAGCAGATCCATCGGATTTCTATTGTTTCGATCCTACTGTTGTCCGCCTCATGTAAAGGTGATACGGGGGCGAAAAACGGGTCAGGCGGCCAGGCGGGTTGGGCATCCGGCGGAGCGAGCGGCGCCGCGTCGAATACCGGTGGCGGGCCTTCATCAACCGGCGGCAAGGACGGGGGCACCGGTGGAACCGGCGGGAGCAAGACCGTTGGCGCGGGTGGCACTGCCGCAACGGGTGGAACCGGCGGCAGCAAGACGGGTGGCGCGGGTGGCACTACAACAACGGGCGGAACCGGCGGGAGCAAGACCGGTGGCGCGGGTGGCACTGCCGCAACGGGCGGAACCGGCGGCAGCAATACCGGTGGCGCGGGTGGTAACAACGTCGGTGGTCTTGCCGGATCACGGAACCGTGTTCGGGCGTTTCTTTCGGGACACAGCCTGCTCGATACGCCGATCGATACCTACGTCGTCGACATCGCGACCAAGAAGGGAGACGACTACAAATACAATGTTCAGAACGTCGTCGGCTCGCCCATTCGGATTCGAACCCGTGGCAGCAATCCGTTGAACAACGCGGACTTTGGCGGCTACAGTCTGGGCAAGAACTTGAACGGCACGGGGATGAACGTCATCAACGAGCTGCGGAACCCGGCGACCCTGGGTCAGGGCGAAAAATACGACACGCTGGTCATTACCGAACGCCATGATCTGCCGGATTCGATCCAGTGGGAAAGCGCCACCAGCCTTTTGCGGCACTACCACGATCGTTTGTTGGCAGGCAACGCCAGTGCACAGACCTCGCTTTATCACTGCTGGCAAAGCATGAACAAGGACAATCCCTCGGCGTGGTTGGCCTACGAGAAGGCTGCCACTCCGCTTTGGGAATGCATCGCGAGCAAGGTCAACCTGACACTCGAAGCCAACAACCTTCCGAAGGCCGTGCTGAATTTGCCAGCGTCGAAGGCGATGGTGGCTCTCGTTGAACGCGCCATGGCCGGAGAAGTCCCGGGTGTTTCGGGTTCGACCCGCGAAAAGATGAACGCGTTTTTCAAAGACGACGTCCATTTAACCGATCTCGGTTCGTACTTTGCCGCCAGCGTGATTTACTCGGGGTTGTTTCGCAAAACGCCCGAGGGCGCGGCGATTCCGAGCGGGCTGGCGCAGAACACGGCGGTATACCTTCAGAAGTTGGCGTGGGAACAGGTGCAAACGTATTACAGCACGCCCGGTGCGGGAGAGCGTACGATGCCGCAATGCCGGACCATCGCTGCAACCGCCTGTCCGTTGTTCTGGACGCTCATGGGAGATGGCGGCAAGGCAGGAAGCTGCGCGAACTTCTGGAATGATGCGAACTCCGCAAACAATCCGTTCCGTTGGCCCGATTCGCAGCTGGTCGTTTGGCCGGCGCCTTAGAGATTCTTTCTTGCGCGTGTTTCGACGCACATCGTTGTTGCTGATGGGTTTCGTTGGGCTGGCTTGTTCGTCGTCGTCGAATGGCGGCGGTGGCAACAACGTCGCCATGGGTGGCAACAACGTCGCGGGCCACCCCGAGAACGCGGGTGGCGATTCCGCAGGGGGCGCGCCACAAGGTGGTAGCGCGACCGGGGGAGCGGCAGCGGGCGGAGCGCCGGCGACAACGAGCGGACCCGTGCTGCTTGCGCGCAGTGAAGGTTGTGACAAACCCGCCTCCGGTGCAGGCGTCTACGTGAAGGGCAGTTTCACGATTGCGGGAAAATCTCGTGACTCGTTTGTTCGACTGCCCTCGGACTACGATTCGAGTCGAGCCTATTCGTTGTTGTTTCAGCTGCATGGCTCGGGCGGCGTGGCACCGGGAAACGGGCGCGGCATTGAAGTCCCGGCCGACAAGAATGCTGTCATCATCACGCCGCAGGGAATCAATGGTCTGTGGCAGCTCGGTGCGACGGGCGAAGATGTCGCGTTCTGGGACGCCATGTACGCCGACGCGATGGCTCGCTATTGTATCGATCAACATCGGGTGTTTGTAATGGGGTTCAGTAGAGGCGGAGCCCTCACCAACATGCTGGGGTGCGTTCGTGGCGATCGCGTTCGCGCAGTCGGACCCCTTGCGAGTTGGCATCCGGCGCGAATGGGAACCTGCGTCGGCCGGCCTGCAGCGTGGTTCGTTCATGCCACGGACGATCGAGTTGTCCCTCTCCCGATGGGGCATCGGGCACTCGAGTATTTCATCGCCAGCAGCCGCTGCACCTCAAACACGGTGACGACAGTTCCGTCGCTTTGTCAGGCAAATGTTGGTTGCGATCTCGGCGCCGATTTGGTGTTTTGTGAAATCGCCGGGGATCACGGTGCGCCGATCGAGTGGGAGGTCCCGGCGATGTGGAATTTTTTCGAGCGTCTACCGCCGCGATGACGTGCGAGCTTTTTCGTCGTCAATAATGTTGTCCGCGAGTTTGTCGAAATCCACCCGGTAACTGCCGGATGCGACCAGTTTGCGAACGTCTTCGATGAAGCCGGCTCGTTCCGACTTCGCCTTGTCCGCGGCTTCCGATGCTTGCTCCGCGCTCGCCGCCACGATGGCTGCAAGCTCCTCTGGTGTGGATCGAGCCCCGGGCGTCTTTTCTGGCGCCGGGTGATCAATCTCGGTCCGACCTACGCCTGGTGTAGGACCGATGCCGTTGAGTGATGGGATTTTCATGCTCATGGAGGTTGGCCTCTGGTTATAGGTTCGGCCAGAAACCGTCACCCTGGAGGGGTGACGCGGTGTTTTTTGGAAAATAAATTCAGGGCGTTATTTTGACGTAAATACATAGAATGACTGAATAAATTTCTACTTCAAACGTTTAGCGCGATGCGGTGAGCCTCAAGTATTTTTCGGTTCCTCGGCGCCAGGGCCCTTGTATTCAATGATTCCCGAACGACGACCTGCGAAGCGGCCGAGGTGGTATCGCAAGGAGCCCTGGACCTCGGCGAACTTCCCAAGCGTCAGGAAGACCCCGGCCAGGGCTGACTCGTCGCGTCCCTTCCCACGATTCCGGAAGTGTCGGTAGATGCGACCGGCCGATACGGGATAACCGGCGAGAAGAAGCGTGCTGAGTCCCAGGCTCGGCAGGGCGCCGCCGATTGCGAGAGTAGGAACGGCCACCCCCCAGAACCACGCCCGGCGCTCCTCTTTGACGAAGTGCCGCTCAGGCGGCGCACCGTGCATGTGGGCGCCCTCCGCGAACGCGTGCCCCGAGCGGACATTGCGCTTCCACCACTGCGAAAATCGCGACAGGGCGGCATCGTGCAGGGTCATGTCCACATCGATCCGATGGATCTCAAAACCGGATTTCCGCAGCCGGACACAAAGTTCGGGCTCTTCACCCGCAATCACGGTTTCGTCGTAACCGCCAACCCGTTGCAATGGTGCCGTTCGAATCATGGCGTCGCCGCCGCAGGCGCGCGTTTGACCCACCGGCGTGTCCCATTCGATGTCGCAGAGCTTGTTGTAGATCGACTGGTTCGGAAAGCGTTCCCTGCGTCTGCCGCAGACGACGGCCGCTTCGGAATTTTCGGTCATGAACGTGTGGGCTATTGAAAGCCATCCCGATACGATCTCGCAATCACCGTCCACAAACTGAACAACTTCCAGGGTCGGGTTTTGCTCGATGAGTCGGGTGAAACCTGCATTTCGGGCGCGGGCGGCGGTGAAGGGTCGGGATAGATCGAGAACAACGACTTCCACGCCGAGCGAACGGGCGAGGGCGACGCTGTCGTCGGTGGAACCCGAATCCACGTAGACCGTGGCGTGACAGATCGAGATCAGCGAATCCAGACAAGCGGCAAGTCGACTGCCTTCGTTTCGCCCGATCACGACCGCGCCCAGATTTCGCAACGCGAGCGACTTGGAATCTGTAGTCATTGGTTGCGGTATACCATTGCCAACGTTGGATTCGACGGGCCGATTGCGGGCTAAAAGGTGAACTTTTTCAGGATGCTCCGTTGTGATCCCGAAGGCTATACAACGCCCTGAAACCAGCTATAAAGGCCGCGTGTTCTCGCTCAACAAAGATGGCGTCAAGGCCCGCATTCGCGATGCGATGGGGGCGGCACTTTGGGCTGCTGGCATAACCAATCCCCGCAAGCGAAGCCGAGACCATCTGACCGTCGTGGAGTTCCATCGCGTCCTGTCGGAATCCGCGCGTGCCACCTATCCGATGCCGACGCTGGCCGTCACCGAAGCAGAGTTGATCTGGTTCCTTCGATTTTTCAAAGAGAATTTCGAATGTGTCACGGTTTCATCGGGTCTCGCTCGAATGCAGCGGGCCGACGTGGCTGATAAACCATTGTTGGCTGTAACCTTTGACGATGGCATGGTCGACAACTTTACGGCCGCGCGCCCCTGTGTGAATGCGGAAGGTCTTCCGGCTACCCGGCGAGCTGCTACGGGAGAAAATATCGGTGGCTCGTTTTGCAGCCTGCGTATCCCATTTTTGTCGAGCGCAGGCGATGCGCAAGTGTGAACCAGTGGATTGGCCGAAGTTGTTTGTCGCGCGCTGTACCGTCGACACGGGATCACTCGTCATGAAACCCGCGGTACTGACGGCCGCCGATCCGACCATCGTTTGCGTGGGTCGCCTGTCAGCGGAGAAGGGCCAACTTGGTCTTGTGCATGCGTTTGCGAGCCTGCTGAAAGACGATCTACAAGCCAGATTGTGTTTCGTGGGCGACGGGCCGGATCGTGCCGCCATCGAGTCTGCCATCGCCAGCGCGGGGCTATCGTCACGATGCACACTGCTCGGGCAGCGCTCCGAAAGCGAGACACTCGAGGCCATCGCTGCCGCTGATATCCTGGTCAACGTCAGCTTTATGGAGGGTTTGCCCGTGGTACTCATGGAGGCGCTCGCGCTGGGGGTTCCAGCGATTGCACCGCGTTTGGCAGGCATTCCCGAGCTTATCGAGGATGGCACGACAGGTCTGCTTTTTCACCCCGGTGATTGGGATGGATTGACGGAGGCGTTGCGCCGTTTGCTCAAGAATCCAGAGAAGCGGCGTTCACTTGCCGAGGCCGGCCGGGTTCGGGTCGAGGCGCTTCATTCTCTGAATGGTGCACTGGCACCTCTGCTGGTACGGTTCACGGTCGACGGAAAATGAAGACTGATAAAAAACGAAACTACGAGATCGATCTGGATGACATCGGAGAGGGTGACATCGCCGTGGTGGGAATGGCCGCGCGTGTTCCCGGCGCCAAGAACTACCGCGAGTTTTGGCGCAACCTTTGTGACGGGGTGGAATCAATCCGTCGGTACAGTGAAGAGGAGTTGTTGACGGCGGGTGAATCTCTGTCCGCGATTCGTGCGCGGAACTATGTCCCAGCCGGCGCTCCGCTTGATGACATGGAAATGTTCGACGGCGAGTTCTTTGGCTTCTCGCCAAAAGAGAGTGCCATCATCGATCCGCAACACAGGCACTTTTACGAAGTGGCATGGGAAGCGCTTGAGGATGCGGGGCATCCGCCCGAAAAATTCACCGGACCGATCGGGGTGTTCGCAGGCTCGGGCATGGGTGGCTATTTCTACTTCAACATCTGCACCAATCCTGGTCTGCTCGCCGAGACCGGTTTGTTTCTCTTGCGCCACACCGGCAACGACAAGGATTTTTTGTCGACACGTGTTTCGCATTTGATGAATCTGACCGGCCCGAGCATCAACGTTCAGACCGCTTGTTCGACATCTCTGGTCGCGATTCACCTCGCGTGCCAGAGCCTGATTTCTGGCGAGTGCGACATGGCCATCGCGGGAGGATCCACCATAGAACTTCCCCACCGAAGGGGGTATCACTTTCGCGAGAACGAGATCCTTTCGCCCGACGGGCACTGTCATGCGTTTGACCATCGCGCCGAAGGAACCGTTTTTGGAAGCGGTTCTGCGTGTGTCGTGTTGCGGCCACTTCGAGCCGCCGTTGAAAATGGCGATCCGATTCATGCGGTCATCCGGGGTTCTGCGGTCAACAACGACGGTGCTCGAAAAGCGGGGTACCTTGCCCCCAGCGTAGATGGCCAGGCGGCGGCGGTGACCGAAGCGCTTGCGGTTGCGGGCGTTGATGCCGATGACATCGGATACATCGAGACACACGGCACCGGGACCTACCTCGGCGACCCAATCGAAGTGGCGGCCCTGACCACGGCCTTTCGGCAATCCACCGACCGCCGCGGATTCTGTCGCATTGGCTCTGTCAAATCCAACATTGGCCACACCGACACTGCCGCCGGCGTGATTGGATTCATCAAGGCTGTCTTGTCGGTTGAGCACGGGCAGATGGTGCCCAGTTTGCATTTCGAGAAACCGAACCCAACCATCGATTTTGAGGGAAGCCCGTTTCAGGTAAACGCGCAACTGACGCCCTGGTCCGATGCAGACGGTCCCCGTCGCGCTGGCGTCAACTCGCTGGGCGTCGGTGGTACAAATGCGCACGCAATTGTCGAGCAACCTCCGCGTCGGGTTGATTCAAGTCCCGTTTCGGGTCCTCAATTGCTGGTTGTTTCAGCGCGGAACAAGGGCGGTCTTGATGGCAACTGCGATCGGCTTGCTGAGTTTTTGGAACGATCGCCTTCGATCAACCTCGCCGATGCAGCGTATACCCTCAAAGAGGGTCGTCGAACGTTTGATAAGCGTCGCGTGCTGGTTGCTGACGATCGCGAAGAAGCCATTTCGCTTTTGCGGTCACGCGAACGGGATCGCGTTTTTGATCATGCGGCCCTCGGGGACTCGCCGGATTTGATTTTTATGTTTCCGGGCGGTGGTGCGCAGTATCCAAACATGGCACGGGGCCTTTACGACAACGAGCCCACCTTCCGGAAGGTGATCGATGCAGGCCTGCTCTGGTTGCAGGGCAAAACGATCGTTGACCTGAGGTCGGTACTGTTTCCAGCTCCCGAAAAAATTGGATGGGCACAGGCCGAGTTCAAACGGCCCAGCGTTCAGTTGCCGGCGATCTATCTGGTTGAGTTTGCGCTCGGAAAACTTCTGATGGACAAGGGGTTCGCGCCATCCGGATTCGTCGGACACAGCCTTGGTGAGAATACGTCTGCCGCCTTGTCGGGTGTGTTCACGTTTGAAGAGGGTCTTGGCCTTGTCCTGTTGCGAGGTCAACTCTTCGATACGGTCCCGCCGGGCGGCATGTTGAGCATTCCGCTTGGTGAAGCGGAGTTGATGCCGTTGCTGGGCGACGAGCTTGATCTCGCGTGCATCAACGGACCCGGCCTCACGGTGGCCTCGGGTCCGAATCATGCGTTGGCGGCATTGACGGAACGACTTGCAGCGCGCGACATTGAGGCTCAGCGCATCCAGATCGACATCGCTGCACACTCGCGAATGCTGGTTGATCTTTTGAAACCTTTCGGCGACTACTTGCGCAAGTTGAAGCTGCGCGCGCCGGAGATCCGTTTTCTGTCGAATCGATCGGGAACCTGGATCACGGACAGCGAAGCAACTGATCCGGAATACTGGGTGGGTCATCTTCGTAATACGGTTCGCTTCGCCGATTGCGTTGCGACGCTTGCAAGCAATCGTTCGATGATTCTGCTCGAGGTTGGCCCCGGTCGCACGCTGGGCTCTCTTGCAAAACAGAATCCCGGGATCAATCCACAGTCGGTGCTCTCATCGCTGCGCCACCCTGATCAGAAGATCGACGATCTCACGCAATGGAAGACCGTGCTCGGGCGACTCTGGGCGCTCGGCATGAACTTGCCAGCCGAAACCCTTTGGCCAGGCGAACATCGTCAACGGGTGCGTTTGCCGACCTACGCGTTCGCGCATCAACGATATTTCATCGAACCCGGCAAGGGTGCCGAACCGGTTTCGGACGTGCCAAACCTTTCGCGCCAACCCGCATTTGACGATTGGTTCTACCGTCCGGCCTGGCGACGTCTCGATCAGGTCGCGGGCGTCGATGCGCCCGCGGATGTGTCTCCTGCGCGATGGTTGTTGTTTGTCGACGAAAAGGGATTGGGCCAGGACCTCGCGAAGCGCCTCCGGGAACGCGGCGATATCGTCGTCACGGTTGAGCCGGGTGATGCGTATTACAAAGTCGATGGTTCCAGCTATCGGCTATCACCCGAGCACGGTCGCGACGGCTACGAGGCCTTGCTGCGTGACCTTCTGGAGAGTGGCGAACCGCCGGATCGCATCGTTCATCTTTGGCTGTTGGCCGAAGAAGAATCGTTCCGTGCCGGCTCGACGTTTTTTCACCGCAACCAGGAACGCGGCTTCTACAGTCTCTTGTTTCTGGCGCAGGCAATGGTCAGCGAGTCCTATCCCCGTCCAACCGCGCTAACGGTGGTCTCGCAGGGCATGCACAGTACGAACGGCGAGCCAGTTGCGTATCCGGAACAGTCGACCGTCCTCGGCCCTTGTAAGGTCATCCCGAGAGAATTGCCGGGTGTCACCTGCGTTAGCCTAGATCTCGAATCGCCCGAACCCACCGCCAATCGGGATGAAAATTCCATGCTCGCGTTCGCGCGCAAGGTGCCCGGCGTTGCGGCTTTGAGCGCGCGTTTTGGTTTGAATCCCGAATCGATGGCACCTCTGAAAAACGCGGTCATGTTGGATGCCGTGGAAAACGAACTGCGGTTGGCGCCGGGCAACCGTCAGGTTGCCTTGCGACAAGGTGCGCGCTGGCAGTTCCGATACGAACGAGCGCAATTACCGGCCGATAAACCGGGTGTGACGATTCGAGACGGCGGCGTCTATCTTTTAACCGGTGGATTCGGAGGAATCGGACTGTCGCTTGCGCGCATGTTGGCGCGAGAGCACAAGGCGAAGTTGGTGCTGGTGGGTCGGTCCCCTTTACCTGAACCCAGGGAATGGGAACGGTGGGCAATTGATCGACCGAATGATCCAGCCAGCGTTCGAATCCGCGCGATTCGAGAGCTAGAAGGACTCGGGGCCGAGGTCTACGCAGCCGATGGCGACGTGGCGGACGCAGTCCGAATGGCCGAGATCATCGCGGAAACGCGTCGCCGTTGGGGCGGTATTTCAGGTGTAATCCACGCTGCAGGTGCGCTCTCGGACGGGTTGATCCCGGTCAAGCAGCAATCACAGGTTGAGAACGTATTTACCGCCAAGGTTCACGGAACATTGGTGCTTGAGCGGGCGCTCGAAGTTGAGAACGGCGAAACGCCACTTGATTTCTTCGTCGTCTTTTCATCGACGAGTGTTGCCATTGCATCGGCAGGCCAGGTTGACTACGTGGCGGCCAACGCGTTTCTCGAAGCGTTTGTTG
>ENA-ORBV01007336-ORBV01007336.1-microbial-mat-metagenome-genome-assembly--contig:-NODE-7336-length-18985-cov-4.208906_pt1 | contig 18985 bp, 20 predicted proteins | sample MGYA00237777_ERZ505514 | MGnify/ENA primary metagenome ERZ505514 (study PRJEB26160, sample SAMN06269048) | microbial mat metagenome | isolation source: Oligotrophic lake microbial mat | place... | reverse complement strand
GCCTTGAAGGATAACGTGGTTAAAAGTCTGGCATCATCAGGAAAAAAAGTAGAAGTATTTAACGGTGATGAACCTGTAAAAATATTTTATGTTGGTGGAGAAACACAGGATCTTGGTGGTACGTTCATGCTGCTTGTTGATCCTGAAACAAGCGAGGTAATGATACAGGTTTTCGAAGCATCGACGTATGAAAACGCGCACAACCTCGCACCGGACTTTATCAAAGGTCTCGAAGCTGCATACACGGGACAGTTTCGTGATCGCTACCTTGGCGGCGAGTGGGGTGCGTTCGAGGGGCTTGTTTACCCAACGTTTAATCAAGAATATCACATGCTGCACAAAGAACGCATCATGCGTTATATCATCGACCTCTGCCACAAAGGCATCCGTTGTGAGTTCATTGAGGGCTTCGACTTTGGCATGGCTAGCCCGTGTTGCTATCTTTGCGGCTTTGTAGATCATCGTGGCCGCATCTTCGTCATTGATGGTTTCTATAAACGTGAAATGCAACTGCAAGACATAGCTACGCAAATTCTATCCATGCGTATGCAATACAGCCCATTCGCCAAAGACGTTACAACCGTTTTAGCGGACCCCGCAATTTTCCGCCGCACGATTGTTGATAAGATCGGCAAAGGTGCAAGCACAGTTGCGCGCATCTTCCAAGATCAATATAACTTGCACATGACGCCTGCGCAGAATGATATTACATCGGGCATCGCCAAGATTACGGCATACCTTACTGTGAAGAATTTTGAACACTTTGAAAGTGGCAATCTCAACGGCGGGTTGCTTTATATATCCAGCCATTTAACCTTTATGGCTGATGAATTTCTCGCTTACTTCTGGTCAATGAGTGCATCAATGGAACGCACGGATAAACCCATTGATCGCAACGATCACGCAATGGACACACTGAAATATATGCTGTCGTATGTTCCACAAGCGGTAGAACTGCTTATCAGCTATCAACACACAAGAGAAGGAGTTGACCTATGGTTGATGAAACAGCGCGCATCGCTGTAGCTGTGGCTGCGGGCGTAATTGAAACAGAAGAAACGTTTGAACAGGTGTTCAATACAACGCGGTTGCTTGGTAAAAACGCTGTGCCAATTCCGCCAAGTCTTGGGGAGCGTTTCAAAGAGGAATACGATGCCGCCAAGAAGGTGTTTAAACCTTTTCATGACGATTGGAAAGAGGCTTACAAGGCTTATAACGAAACCGGCAGTGTCGCCAGTTACGAGACAAACGGCTATGCGGAAGAAAACTTCGTTCGCCGTGTTGTGCAGAGTCTGTACGAACAAACCTACATGCAAGACCCGACTGCGGAGTTTACAACGCATAACCCGGAGTTTGCTGAATTTGCTGGTGATATGAAATACATTGTCGAGGCGATGATTAAGAAAGCTGGTAACTACGGCTTAAATCTTCGCATGTATGTGCAGCAGCAGATCATTCAAGCGCATCTGACGAACTTTGGCATCATCCGTCTTGGCAATACGCCACAAGCGGGTAGCCGCGAAGATGTGATTAAAGTGTATAACAAGGTGAAGGACGTACTCATCGCGCGTCGTGCAGACAATCCTAGTGAGATTGCACATATGTACGAACTGCTGAACAAACTTGGCAATGAACTGCAATCACGGCGACCCACGGGGCTGTTCTTGCGCAACACTGATCCATTTATGTTCCTTGTTGACACCAAGGCGACGAAAGACGATCTATCCGATACAACGATGACCTTTGAACTTGAGTACGTCAAAGAAGGTTACATTCAAAGCGAGTATTTGACATACAATACCGAAACCAGTTGCTGGTATTTCCGTTATGACGGCAATGTGCAGTACCAAACGCTTGGGGATAGTGGCACAGTCACAAATAAGGATCGCAAGGTACAACTCGAAAATGATATTCTTGCCACAATGTCAGACGAACAGAAGGAAGCGACAACGAAAGACGCTGTTCTCTGTGTGCGCGTGTTTGACAAAGTTACACGTCTCGAATGTCTGTATATTCATGGCAAGTGGGACACGCCGCTGTGGGTCTGGGAAGATACCATGCAATTGTCGCGGTTCTTTCCGTATTTCTTGTTGGCATTTTCTCCAGCAGTTAACGGCATGGTGCGCCGTAGTGAGGCGAGTTACTATATCCCACACCAGAGAACGATCAACCGTGAAAATCAGCAGTGGGAGATTGTTCGGGCAAGTTCCTTTACAACCATTGTATACGACGCGCAAAATATCGACAAACAAGAGGTCGATAACCTGATCAAAGAGGCAATGAAGCCGACAAAACAGCTTCGTGCGATTGGTGTAAAGATGCGCGGGCCGGAAGGTGATCTATCCAAAGCACTTGCGCCGTTTGTGCTGCCAATTGCGCAGATGGGCGACTTACTTAACAATCAACGCAGCCGTATGCAGATTGACTCGGCAATTCGTCTCAACGTGGCAAGTCGTGGCCAAGAGTTCAAGACAAATACGACAAACCAAGCGATTGAACAATACAGCCAGCAACAACAAGCGCAGATCGGCGCAGTGGTTGACCAAGTTGAAAGTGCCACACAGCAGCTATTGTGGGCAATCAGCGAAGTTGTTGTATCTGCATATCCAAAGGACCTCGTTACAAGGCTTGTAGGCCAACAACGGGCAGCGACGTTCAAGAATATGACCGTAGACGAATTCAATACAGACTTTGCACTCGAACTCGAAGCTGGAAGCACAGAGAAAGCCAACAGCATGAATAAGAAAGCGGAGAGTTTGCAGATTATCCAAATGCTTGGACAATTTGGCACCGCTGCACCGATCACGATCATTACCATCGTATCGAACCTATTGCGTAAGATATTCTCACGCAATCTCGTCACGGACCAAGACCTCGAAACCCTGAAACAAGAAGGCACCGCAGCAATGCAAAAGGGTGTCTCGACTCCGCAGCAATAAAGGATATATGCAATGTCGGAAGATAATGATTTCATGTCGGACCTGAATGCACTCGTGAGCGGTGCCAGCACAGGCGGTGATACCACTGCACCAGCAGTAGACAACAATGTTGTTGATGATGTTGCAAGCAAGCTTGATGCAAGTTTTGCAGAGCCGAAACCTGTCGTAGGCGCTAAGCCTCCAGCACCCGTTGCTGCTGCGGCATCTGTGGATAAAACTGTTCCAGTTGACCCAACGAAGCTTGTTACAACCGATGTAACGGATCCGTTGGCGAATAAGCACCGTGCAAGCCCTGACAGCCCAGAAGGCAAAGGCAATCAGTATCTTGATACCTATCTGCAACAGGATGACAAGAACAACCTCGTTCTTGCGGATGGTACGATCATTGCCACGGCTGGTAAGTCGCGGACATTCTTTCAAAAGATGAAAGAAGAAGGCCGAGTTCATCGCCAAGCTGCCATGGAAATGGCACAAAGCAACATGCAACTCGGCAGCAAGTTCAAAGAGTTGTACACGGAATTTACCCAGATGAAGTCATCTGGATCGAACCAGTTGAAAACAATGACAGGAATGTCGAACGAAGAACTTCCTGATGCAATTGCGATAGTGAAAGAATACAAGATCAATCCCGTCAAGGCGATTAAACGTTTGTTGACACAGGCCCGTATGCGTGGTATTGATTTATCAGAGATCGGCATCAACGGCGGTGTAGACCCTTCTATCATGAGAGAAATGATGGAAGCGGGACAGCGAGGGCAACAGGCCCCGCAAGAACAACAAAACACCATGACCGAAGAACGCGCCATGCAGGAAGCAAGTGACTTCCTCACTCGAAATCCCCAAGCTGTTGAACATGTTGAAACGTTGGCAAATGCCAAACGTAAATTTCCAGAAAAGTCGATTGACGAACTCTGGACGCTTTACCGCATTCATATGACCAAAATGCGTGAACAGGACATCGACAGCCACCTTACATCGGTTGTAACGCCGAAACCCGTGGTTAATCCCGCAGCACGATACAACCGTCCAGTACAAAAAACAATTTCAGCACAGCCGCAGGATTGGGCAAAAATGTCCTTCCAGCAGATTGCTGACAGCATCAAAAGAGGCGAATAATGACGAAACCACAGGAACTTATTCACGCCATGGCCGAACGGTCGATGCGCAAACTGCGTATCGCCTTTGTTCTTCCCGGTGGCGTTCTCAGCGCACTGTCCGCCGCAGGCAGTGTTAAAATGGAAGACGGCGGGCCGGACATTTCCAACCCGATCCTCGTCGGCGGCAACCCCAACGTTGGACCTGCGACTTACTACGATAAGGTGCCCGTGACGCGCACCAGCGAATTGTCCACTGTGCGCTATGAAATGACACGCATCGTCGGGACTTACGTCATTTCGGATCAGGAAATTGACGAAAACGCTGGCAGTGCCAAGATCGTTGACATCGCTGCTGCGAAGATGCAAGCACTGGAAATCGCGATCAAGAAGTATCAGCGCCGGATCATCGTTGGCACAAACAGCGGCAAAGACCCGCTTGGCCTTGGCAACCTGCTCCCAAGTGTCAACACCGCAGGTTCGGTTGGCGGCATCAATCTTGCTGTTCAACCACTGTGGCAGCACGGTGTCTACTCGTTTGCGGGTTCCATGACCGCGGTGAACATCGAAGAAATCTTTGATGACGTGTTGCTCGATCTGAACACCGAGGACGGCAAAATTTCCATGATTGCCGTTGGCCGTAACATCTTCACCCTGCACCGCAATGCTGCACGGTTGAAGGGCAAGATTGATCTGCCACTTGCCGGTTTCGGAAAGACGATCGCCAACCTTGGCCTCGTTGCAACACAGCATCAACAAATCCCCATCATCTACGACGAGGAAATGGACCCAGACTTTGCATATTTCATCAATGAGAAAGAATTGATGATGCACATTCTGAAAGGCGCAAACATGAAGTTGAAAGACCTCACCGCGCCATATGACCAAGACGTGATTGGCAAACGCTATGTCATGGAATACCAACTTGCCTCGTGGAAGCAATACCGCACCCACGCGTTCCTGTCCAACAAAGTATAAGGGGTAACGCATGTTTAGCCAAGACACAGGCGGGGCTGTCCTCGCGTTCGTTACAAGGGTTGTAACGGGCAATGTGTTTGCTCCGCAGGCACGTTTTGATGATGCCACGATGAAAGTCACCCGCACGATGGAACGTGTGGTCAATCCCGTCATCATCTTTTTCCCGAACGGTACAACCGTTGTAATGGCGGAAAAACTTGCAGAGCAGAAAGGTTTTCTCGAAGCGCCGACCATTTTGAACTTTGAAGCAGTTGTCGATGCAAAGAGCATTGCAGGCCGCTTCAAGTTCAGCATGGGTGACAGTGCGCGTCGGGAAGCTTGGACACAAATGGAGCAAGCGGTTATTGGCACATGCCTTGCTCGTGGCGGCTATCCGCTGAACCAGAAAGAAGCATCGTATTCAGATCACAGCATCATGTTCTCAAAGCGTGAAGCACCTGAAACGAAAATGAAAGAGGCAGTATAATGGATATTAACGTTCCACGGGTCTTTGATAAAGACCCCATCTATGTCAAAGACATGACCAACTTCGAGGCACTGGAAGAAACAAACGTCGGCATTGTCAACTTTGGTGCCGCGTTGGTAGCAAGTAACAGCACCTTGCGCGCCGCCATCAGTGCAACCGCGGACGTTCGTGTGAAGTTGCCGGGAGTAAACGGCATTCTCGTGAACGACTTCTTTGGTCGTACAATCACGGTAACAAGCGGTGCGCTCACAAACGTGACGCTTGTTGGTCGAGATTACTTGAACCAAGCGATCACCGAACTGGTTGTTCTTGGCTCGGCCACAACGGTAACGTCGTTGAAAGCGTTCAAGTTTCTTGACTTCGTTACGTCCACGGTTACGACGACTGTGGGCCTCGGACGCGGCGCAGGGCTTGGATTGCCGTTCGTTGCCGTCGCAACTGTGCGTGAGTTTGTTTCGACAACGCCAACGGGGCTTAAAACCGTTGTTGGTACTGCGGGCGTTGTCACCCCCGCGGTGGTCGCTGATCCCACCAATGCAACTGGCGACACTCGTGGGACTTACGCACCGAACACCACGATGAACGGCACAAACATCATCAGTGCTGCAATCATCTTCAACCCTGACAGCGTTGACGGTCTGTACGGTCGTCCGCACTTCGCAGGATAAGAAAAGGACAAAGCCATGTTTGCTACAATGAATGTAATCATCGACGATGTGTTGAACGAACTTGGCCTTGTTCCCGGCTCTGGTGTGCAAACGTACACCGAGCCACAGATTATCAACCAAGTGCAGCGTGTATTTATCGCGTTGTCAGAAAAGCGGTTCTGGGCGCATCAGATGCGAAACACTGCGCATGTCCTTGATGGCACGGAAGGTGTAAGCACAACAGCATTTGTGGGTGTCCTCTCGTATGATGACATTGAGTGGGTGCGATATATTCCATATGAACCACACACGAATATGGCAAAGCTGAGTGATGTTATTCACCAAACGGGAATGCGAGAAGGCATTGAACGTATTCATTTCAGCGAGGTGCTTGCGAATAAAATCTTTCGTGTGTTTCCAAATACATTTGCACAACCTATAATGGTTCGAGCGCGTCGGTGGCCTGTATTTCCATTTACAAGCGACACGGTGGTGCCATTCGACAGCCTTGCAATGTCGTACATGGTGTCAAGTAATTTGCTTGCGAAAGACGGCCTTAACCCCGGCGATGCGGCGCGCGTGTATTCGCAGTTTGAAGCACGGTACACAGACATTATCGCCAACGAGAATGGCCGGGTTTCCTACTACGGAAGCAATTCAAGTGAAACATTCACAGTTGCGGGGACATGAACATGCAGCCGTTTCCTACGATGAAAGACGTGCCGCGCCAAGGCCCGAATATCAAAGATGCAACTCTCCGAGATTTCTCGGGGGGTTTACTTGATAGTGAGCCAGAGGTTGTTCTCGAAAGCCGTTACAGCGCAGAACGTGTAAACTTTCTGCTCATTGACAAGTATTCGCTTAAACTTCGCTATGGCACAAAGCGTGTTGCAACGTTTACATCTGCAATTGTTGCCGCGCACTACTTCGGGTCACGTATCATTGTTGTATGTGCCGACGGCACTGTGCATACCGTGAACGATGCAGGCGTTACAACGGTTGTATGGAACACTGCGATTGCCGCACTGCTGCCGGGGGCGCCTCTAGGTTGGAATACGGCAACACACATCAGCTTTGCTGAAATGAACAGCACGTTGCAGGTTGTGAACAATGTGAACAAGCCTATTACAATTGATGGCGATTACATTGCATCCTATCTTGCTGACCCAACGTCAGGGTCAAACGTCAATACGCCAATTGCAAAACACATCATAACGGTCAACAATTTTGCAGTTATGGCAGATGACGAAAGCGCAGAACTCTATATATCTTCCAGTGGCACAACAACGGTCTGGGTAGGTGATGCCGCACCAAATGACGCAACACGGTTCAATCTTGGGTCGTTTGTTGGCGCACAATCCAAGACCATCGTTGGCCTTGTCGCACATAGCAACCTGCTTTACGTGCTTTTCCTTACAAGCATTGTAATCGTCAAACTTGGGATATTTGATGCCGCAGCCGTACACCGTCCAGAAGTTGTTGATGTAATCACAGAAGCAGGTGCTATCAGTTCCAAGTCGGCGTTTTCTCACCCTGAGGGACTTGTTTGCTTCTGTGTTGATGGTGCGTTTCTCATAACAACGTCTGTGTTTGGCAAGTATGAAAGAAAGCCGTTGTTCACCAATATACGCACACGATACATGCGTAACGCGGCAACATTCGACGACGCGGCAGATGCTTCGTTCGTTATCCACAATTCGATGCAGTCAACGATATTCTTCTTTACAACAAAGACCGACGACACGCCGTACACACTCGCATATACCTACGGCGCAAATCTTCGTGAAGGCGCTTGGACAGAGATTGCCGGTTGGGCATTTGCTGGTGGAACAAGCACAGCATTAAAACGTGTGTTGTTCTTTCAAGGAACGAAGCTGTATCAATACGGCAACAATACATTTGATGACGAAGATTATCTTGCTGATTACATAAACGACACGGCGTTTGCAGCAGATGGCCTCGGTGCCCCAATTCCCTTTGTGCTTGAGAGTCCGTGGCTAGACGCTAATAGTCGCCTTAAGGTAAAGCGGTTGCAATTTGTCACAGGTGAAAGCACAGGCAACGCACTCTTTTTACTTGACATATTCGTCGATAAATACTATAAAAGACTAGACAACTCCTTTGACCCTGCGGTCAGTGTTGACCTTGTTGCAGGTTCCGGTGGCGGCTTTGGCCTTCCATCCGAAGGGTATGGCGGTGGTCGTGTGTTCTCAGATGAACGCTACCACAAAATACCCGCAAAGTGTAAAATCTTCAAATATCGTATAAGCGGAAGCACACGTTCAGGATTTGTCCTAACGTCGTTGTCGTTTATATATGCAATTATGGGGTATAAGCGATGACCGTTATCAAAACGCCGCGACTTGCGTTAAACTTGCCGAACTTTGCGCAAGCGCCTTGGCACGACCAAATGAATGACAACTTTCGTGCGCTTGATGCGGTGTTCTACACAACTCTTGGGTTGTCACGTTTTCGTGGCAAATACCTGCCCTCGACAAATGTTGAGATTGGTGATCGTTATTTTGACGAAACCAGTGGCGTCATATACGAAGTCGTTACAACCTATGTAACAAGCGGCCCGGCAACAACATTTGCTGCTGAGCGCGCTTTGTTCCCAACACGTTGGAGTTCGTTGGAATTGGCAGCTTTTGCTGCTGCTGATCTTGCTGAGCGGTTTGCGAATGAAGCAGAAGATGTGCTCGTTCTGCCTCTGCGGTTTTCGGCGAACCACTTTGCGATAAAGGCCGCAGCCTCCGCCGCAGCCTCCGCAGCCTCCGCCGCTACCGCTACCGCTGCTGCTGCCGATTACAACACATTCGCGCTGGCTCAGGCTGATTTAGCGCGCCTGACTGCGCTGCCACCGGGTGCGATGATTATTGCGGACGGTCTGCAATATCGGCGCGTGACAGGATCAACAGAAGTGTTTGGCCTGGCTGGCTTTGGCCGCGCGGGCGGGGTTACTACAGACCAACTCACATTTACCGTCGGCACCGATTACCCGACGATGCAGGCGGCGCTTGACAGCCTGCACGGCATCGCTGTCGCTGGCGCGGGTGAGATCAATATCCAGTACGCAGCGGGATACACGATCACTGGCCCGACTGCGCTGACCAACCGAAACTTCCCCGGATTTCGGATTTCGTCGGTGGACGCAACGGTTCTCCTGGACGCGATATTATTTCCTTTAACCGCGGATGCTTTCACATTCCGCGACTGCGATTTGCCGACTTGGGACGTGCTGATCGACGGTGGCCGCGATCCTATCGCACGGACTGGGGGGCGCGGTCGCAATGGCATCATGCTTTACAGCAGCACGTTTACTTATCTGCCCAAGCGCGGCTTTAAAAATATCGGAGGTTTCGGCAGCGGCGAGCAAGTTGGATACAACGCTTTCTTCTTCGGTGCTTGCACGGTTCGCGGCGAAAGCGTTATCGAAAGTGGCATTCGGATGGGGCCGATTTTCTCCGGCGCGCCACGTCGCGGAATTGACGTCACCTATGGCACAGCTGGGGTTGCGCTCGCCGGTATTGACGTAACCTACTGCGGTGAAAACAACGCCATAGAGCCATGGGAGGGCGGTTTTTTTGCATCGCGCGCCTCGATTATTCATGCCGATTTTATGCGGGCGTCGGGGTCGGTCAACGGGTTGCGGGTGGCGCGGTCGCTGGTTTCCGCGCGTGACAGTAATTTTAGCGGCATCCCCGGCACAGCGGTCTGGTGCTTCGAGGGCGGCACCGCAATTACCGCCAACGGCAACTACACGGGGTCAGGGGCGGCAGGCAAGCCTGTCCTGCAATGCGGAGTGAGTGCGGAACGCGCGCAAGGCCAGGGAACGATCATTGCCGAAAATAGCATTTTCGATGGGGCTATTTCCACCGTTGCTCGCGTGTTCGGCGGAAACGGGCTGATCGACATCACAAACTCGCACGGGCTGCTGATCAGAGCCGAGGTTGCTGTGTGTTCATCTGGCCGAATTTTGGTAAATAAAGACGACACTGCTGGATGGACTGTCTGGGCGTCTAACCCTGTCACTTCGGCGCTGCTCGCTTCGCGTGATGGCGTGATCGACGCGCTTGGCTTTAGTTTCGACGGCGGCGGTGTGGTGGACAACACCGCTCGCACCGTCAGTAATGGCCGGATCAGCCTCGAAAACGCTGCCTGCGCAAATGTGCAGGTGCGGCATCTGGTAAACGAAAACCGGGGCGGCACGATCCAAACTCTGGGCGCGACGTTTGACAATGGCGAGGCTTATCCGTTTGTGTTCACGCCGCCGTTGCGTGAGTTCGATGAGCGATCCGACGCGGTTGCTTTACTCCCCGGTATCAGCGCGATGCCGGAAGGGACCATGCTTTTTGCGAAAGGTCTGGGCTATGAACGGGCATCCGCAAGCACAGCGATTTCAGACATGGCGGGTTATTCGCCTGTTGGCATCCGCGTTTCGCTACGGGCGTGGGGGATATTGGGCGATGGCACCAACGAACTGGTGCGGATGCAAAACGCCGTCAACTCGGGATACCCGCTGTCTGGCGAGGGCATGACGGTATCTGTCACAGGCCAACTAAACATGATTTCCGGCACATCAATGCACGACGTAACCCTGCGGCAGTTGGCACCGGGGGCCAGCCTGAACGTAATCACGCTCAGCGCAGTTTCGGTCAACAATCTCGATCTGCGCCGTGTCAAGGTTAATCGAAACGGCGATGGAACCAACGGCGGGCTGCTGAACGCGTCCGGGACCAACGGCGCACTTGACACTGCGTGCGGCATGTCATTTGACGGTGGCACGGGCCATCTTTTTGAAGATCTGGAAGTTTTCGGCAACGACAGCGGCACGGGAATACGCTTCATAAATCTGGACCACTCAAGCCGGATCATCCGGCCCTACGTGCGTGATATGCTTTGGTCACGCACCACCGCGACCGACGATCAGGTGCAAGGCATTTTAATTTTCCAATCCACCGGACTATATATTGAGCGGGCGAAAGCCGTTCGGCTGACCGGAATTCTCAACGCAGTTGCGTCTAAACTGTACACGCGAGGCATAGTCGGGGGCTTTCTGCGTCAATGCACTTTTGAAAGCCCTTATGCTGAAAAGTGCGACCAGGGTATCGACATGACCGGCGGTGATGGAAACTTTGATATAGTAATAAATGAACCGCTGGTCGTAGATGGCTTTACCTGGGGAGTTAAGCTGGCAAACGCGGCACGGCGCTGCGTGGTTTCTAATGGTCGGGCGATCGGCTGCGGCGTGGGGTTTGTCGCCAGCGGCAACGCGAATTTGGCCGCAGAATTTCGGTCTGACCGCAACAAGTTTGTGGATTGCACAGCAGTCAATTCCGGTGCAAGCGGACAGGCTATTGTTACAATCGCCGGTTTTCGTGTTTTGGGGGACGCTGAAGTTGCTGGTGCGACAAATACGCAATTTATCCGGTGTCATGCAGTCGATGCGCAGGCAGTCAAAACTATGCTATTTGGGTTTCTCAACGAAACCGCGCCTAGCTCGACAAATCAAAACGTATTGATCGAGTGTACAAGCGTGGGGCACATTATAGCAATTCAAAGCGGCTTCCACGAGCCTTATTGCCGTTTGGCTTTGCTTGCCGCGCAAGCGATTACAACAGCCGCAAACACAAATGTTGTCTGGACAGCAGAGGACGAAGACACCGGGGCGATGCACGATCTGGTTACGACGCCGGAGCGCGTGATAATCCGTCAGGCTGGCTATTACAACATCACGGCATCTATCGAGTGGTCTAATTTGACAGCGCCCGCAACGGATCGCTATATTGGCTTTCTGATAAACGGGGTGGAGGTGCATTTTTCGAGCATCACGAACACGTTTATATTAAACACCTACCACGCAACTTCGTTCTTGACGCCGATGCTGCAACCCGACGACTACATAACCGTGCAGGTTAGGCATCAGCGCGGGTCGAGTTTGGACGTCTTAGTAAGCGGCACAAAACTGACGGTCAACCGGGTGCGCGGATGATCTGCCGCGCGGGTTTTGCTGTAACATTGACACTGAAAAGGAACGCACGTGGCAGGGACAACGTTTGAAAATCGTGTAACTTTGGGAAATATCCTGACGTTGGGCGCAATGCTGGTGGCGGGTAGTGTCGGGTATGCTATGCTTGACGCGCGGGGGGCTGCTAACTCTCTCACAAATGAAGGGCAGGACACGCGGATTGAAATCATGAGCCTGGACATGTCTCGCCTGGCGATTGGGGCGGCACGAAGCGATGAAAAGCTGACGAATATTCTGTCGGTGTTGGGCGATATAAACGCTCGCCTCAAGGAAATGGAGAAACGACCGTGAAAGCCAATTTTGAGCGGTGCCTTTCCGAAACCCTAAAGCATGAAGGCGGATGGGCGGATCATCCATCCGATCCCGGCGGAGCGACCATGAAGGGCGTTACCATCGCCACATTCGCCAAATTCAAGGGGCGCTCAGTAAGCAAGGCCGAACTGCGCGCCATTTCAAACGATGATCTTTACGCGATTTACCGCCGCGATTTCTGGAACGCAATTCGCGGCGACGATCTGCCGATCGGCCTTGACCTGGTGGCATTTGACGCCGCCGTGAACAGCGGGCCGAGACGGGGCGCGCGCTGGCTCCAAGCCGCACTTGGAGCCAATGCAGACGGTGTTATCGGGCCTCAGACTCTGGCTTTATCCCGCGCGGCTGACCCACGGGCTGCGATTGATCGGGCATGCGATATGCGGATGCAATTTTTGCGGCGGCTGAACACATGACCGACTTTCGCCAGTGGGTGGCGCGCGCGGGTTGCTGCTGTTCGGCGCGTGGCGAAGGATATGACGGCTGTGAGGGCCACGGATGCCCCGTCCGCACCATCCGCGCCCGAAACGCAACCCGGCTGGCTGGCGCGTTTGTTTTCCGCGCTGGCGGCTTTTTTCACAAGGAGCAAGTGATGGACTTTTTTCCTATCGCGCGGATCGTTCTGCGCTACGGCGTGGGCTATGTGATCGGCTCGGAAGCGGGTGCTGCGCTGGCGCTGGATCAGGATGTGGTTGTGATGCTGGCGCTTGGCATCGGGGCACTGGTCGAGGTCGGCTATGCCTACGCCAAAACGCGGGGTGGCAAGACGTGATGGACTTCATCCTGACAATCATCCCGCTCGAATGGCTGGCCGGGCTGGCCGCGCTGATTGGTACGCTGGCGGCGGTCTGGTTTAGCGGCAAGCGGTCCGGCATCGACAAGGCAAAGCAAGCCGCCGAAAAACGGAACATCAAAACACGCGAGGCAATGGACAATGTGGAAAACGGTAATGACCCTGACGCTGCTCGCCGCTGGCTGCGGGAACGTGGGGAGTGACGCGGAGGTCTGCACGGGGTCGGACGCGGCGCGCACAGCACATGCGGCGGCGCTTGCAGCGGATGGCGGGGATCGGTCGGTCGTATCTGGGGCTTACCTGATACAGCTGATAGACGCGGGGTGTGGGCGATGATTCGACTAGCAGCACTTGCTTTGCCGATTTTGCTCGCTGTTCCCGCCTATGCTGCGCAGCAATGCGCGCCCCGCGCTATCGTGGTAGCAGGGCTTGCCGCGAACTATGCCGAGACGCCCCGCCTGATGGGCATTTCCGGTGTGCAAATGATGGAGGTGTTCGCGTCTGACGCCGGGACGTGGACTATCACCGTCACATCGCCAGAGGGCGTGACGTGCCTTGTGGCATCGGGCGGCTCGTTTCGTGCCAGTCCGCAAGGGGTGGCCGGATAATGCCGACGCCCCCGCTGCCGGATGACGAATATCGGCGGGTTATCGACGCGTGGCGGGAAACCGGAAAGAGCGTCCATCGCGGGGCTGGGTTGCTAGGGATGAACTGCAACACCTTCGCATCGCGGCTCAAGATAGCCAAGGCGCGCGGGATGTACCTACCGCCGATAGACCCCGCAGTAACGGCGGGAATGGCCGCGCTAGGGATGCAATCAATTCCACCGGGCGGCTGGATCAAGGGACAGCCCGATCCTGAAACCGGGCTGTCCTATTCGTTTTGGTTCAAAACGGAGCAACCCGGCGCGGCGAACCTGATGGACGACATCCGCGCGGCGTTCGAGGGTATGGCGCCTGCACCGCCTGTTGCGCCGCCGTCGCACCACGACGCCGATCTGCTGACCGTCTACCCGCTCGCGGACGTGCATTTCGGCCTTATGAGTTGGGGCCGGGAAACGGGCGAGGCATGGGATACAAACGCCGCTTCCGACCGTGTGCGGGAATGGGTCGGGCGGGCGGTTGACGCATCCCCGGCGTCTGCATTGGCGGTCATTCTGGACTGCGGTGATCTGACCCATGCAGACGATCAGAAAAACCAAACCCCGACTTCAAAGCATAGCCTGGATGTGGACACGCGGCACTTCAGAACGCTCGAGGTGACGATTGCGGCATTGGCCTATGCGGTGGAATACGCGCTGCAAAAACATGCCCGGGTCGTTGTTCGCATCCTGCCAGGCAACCACAACCCCGCGGCCTATCTGGCGGTCATGTTTGCCTTAGCCGAACGCTACCGGAATGAGCCGCGCATCGAGGTTCAAAAGATACCCGGCGAATTTTGGGTGTATCAATTCGGGCAGTGCATGTTGGCGGCGCATCATGGGCATGGGGCCAAGCCTGAGCGGATGGTGCAATTTCTCGCGGCTGATTATGCGCCGATGTGGGGGCTGACCCGGCATAGGTTCCTGTGGACAGGCCACATGCACCACCTCAAGTCTGCTGACATCGGCGGAGTGCAATGGGAACAGTTGCGGGCGGTAACGGCGCGAGACGCCCATGCCGTAAGCCACGCTTACACGGCGCGGGCGCAGTTGCAGGCTATCACGCTGCACCGCGACCGGGGCGAGATTATGCGCGTGAAGGTGGCGGCATGTAAGCGGGGTGATGTGCTTTAACACCGTTACAACCATTGTAACAAGCAAAAGGAGGCAGCCGTGATATACACAATCCGCCGGTATTACCTTACAGATATACCTGCGATGGTTGACATGGTGCAGCAGTTCTTGCTGCATCAAATTGCAGGACAAAGCAACTACTTTGTAGGTGTGGACTTTGTGCCTACAAAGGTGTATAACCTACTAAAGATGAACATCAGTAATCCAGAGTTCTTCTGCAACATTGTAGAAGATGAACAAGGCAAACTTGTTGGTGGGATGGCTGGTTATCTTGCAGAGTTTATCTTTTCAGATAAAACTGTTGCAAAAGATCATATCCTTTTCATGTCGCCAGAAGTTGTTAGCAGTCGGATCGTTATCCGACTTGTTACAACCTTTGTAACGTGGGCAAAGAATATGAATGCTACAGAAGTGCAGTTGTGCAACTCAACAGGTTTCAAGCAGCAACAATTCGCTGCTTTGGCAAAACTGATGAAGATGCAACAGTTTGAAATCGGATATTCTCGGAGGTTCTAATATGTGTGGTGGCGGCGCTCCCCAAGACAACAGCGACAAAGTTGCGCAGATCGAAGCAGATCGTGCGCGCGAAGCGGCAGCAGAGTTGGCGCGTACACGTGCTGCGGATGAAGCAAGGTTCAACACAAACCTAAATAGTGCATATACATCTGCAATTGGCGATGCAGAGAGTTATTTTACATCAATGGGACTTGATCCTGCACAATACGGCGATGCAATCTCTCGTGGCGCAACTCAAAGACGAGGCACGGTGCCACAACTTGACAGCGCGCCGGGGTCGTACTTTGCGGGCCTCGGCCAAAGTGTATTCAACAGCGAGCAGGATAGTCTGCGCAATCGCTCTACTCGTGCTGTGAACAGCTTTTCACAGGATGGCTTTGACCGCAACAGGATCGCAGACACAGCGGATGATCCATTTATTGCTTCTTTGTTGGAAGAACAGTTCCTCGATAGCCAGCGGCGGCTGGAAGGGCAGGTTGCGCGTGGGACGTTGACAAATTTTGGCTTGCAGCAATCAATGCGAGATTTGCAGCGGCAGCGCAGTGGTGCGAACAACAATTTGAGTGCTTTGTCTGGAGCAATCCTTGAAACCGGACGTGGCAATTTGCGCAACATCGCCTCCAGTGGTCGCACGGCTGCGAGCGGGTTGAACCTTGGACAGTCGTTTGATCCGTTCAGCTTTGAACGTGAAATCAACGACAGCACAAGTTCCTTCATGACAGGCTTGAATGATCGCATTCGTGGTGCGGCGCCGATAGATTTGTTTGACCTTGGCGCGGCGTTTCAGTTTGGTGGCCAACGCCAAGGTGCGCAATCCACTGGCTTTGATCCAGACGCGAGTGCAGGCATTTTGTCCTTCTTTGTCGATGATGAAGAAAAGAAGAAGAAGAAATCGCAAGTCGAAAACGCATTCTAATACAAGGGTTGTAACACAATGGCAATTCCATTCGCTGCTATTGGCGGACTCGCCCAAGCGTTTATGGGCATGAGCAGTGCTAATACGCAAAACAATCTAATGGGCCAACAGATCATGGAAGCGCGGCGAAGTAACCGTGCCGGAGAAAAGATGGCCAAAGCCTCTCGCACTGATGCGCAGGGGAATAAACTCGTTTATATCGAGGGACAAGGATGGGTCACAGAAGTCTCAGCGATCATGCGAGCCATTCTTGACGGACAAAATCGAGAACAACTTGCGACGCTGCGTGAGGATGCACCACGGGCACGAGAAGCAAGCATCCGCAAAGACAACCGCAGCCGTGAAGCAAGTGATGAATATGATCGTTTAACGAGTAAGCGTCGCAATGGTCCTGAAAAAACAGAAGCACTGTATCGTGCAGAAGAAGTCGTTCGATCATCAGAAAGCAACCGAGGCACGGTCCCTGCAAGCGTCCTTGCAGCAGCAATGCGAAGCGGCGACCCTGCGGCGATGCAAGGCGCTGTCAACGCTGCGAGGAAAACGGAAAGCAGTGCAGGCAGTCGCATTGCCGATGCACAAAACACAGGTTCGCAACGATACTTTACGGAAAAGTCTGCAAGGGATCAAATATTCTTTAATGAACTTGGGCAAGTTCGGGGCGTCGCTGATAATGTAGACGGTGCGCAACCTTACATGGCAGATGTTAGCGGGCAGTTGTATGGGCGACAAGATCAAGCCTTGCAAACGTTGATGGGAGCAATGCAGAATGGCAGTGCTGGCGTTCAAAACGCGCTTGGTAACGCTGCAAGTGGATGGAAAACGCCCGATATATCTGGTATATTCAATGGTTTGGAGAGTTTTCAGACACAACGTGCTAATGAAAGAGCGGCGAATAGTCAGCAGGCGCAACAACAAGCGATGCTTGCGCAAGCGGTATATGAAAGCCAGATGATGGAAAACCAACTGAAACAGCGGCAAATGCGACAAAAACTTAACGCATTTTAATGGAGAGACGCTATGGATGATATGCAGAAAAGCTATCAAACGATTGCTAATGAAGAAAATGCCCGGTTACAGGCTGGTGGAAAAACCGTGCAACATGCGACAGGTGGCGGCGGTTTGTCTGCTAACCCTGCTGATGTGTTCAAACAGTATGAACAACAAGCCGTTGCAGAAGGCGGCAATCCAGCAGGCAGCGACGGTGCGCTCATGATGGCGACACAGCTTGTGTTTCAGAATGTCATTCGGGACATGGATCCTGAACAAGTTGCAGGGCTGACAGCCTCTGACGCAGCGGCAATGTTGTTTGGCAACCCAGAAGCTGCTGGTGAGTTTGGGCCAGATTTTGATGCAATGGACCCTGCGGGTAAGATGCAGTTGTTGCAAGATATTGCTGGTGCTGGCGGTGACGGCGATGCAATGATGGAACAAGAGCAAAAACAGCAAGCTGACCAAATGCAGATGCAGTAAAGTGTTACAACGCTTGTAACGAAGTGAACAAAGGGAAAGCAAAATGACTCGTGGACAAAACGATCTAGATAAATCTTATCAGCAAATTGCCAACGAAGAAAACACGCGATTGAAGGCATCTGATGGTATGCGCCCCGACAGTGATGAACCGATGGGAAGGCGGCAAGTTATTGAGCAAGCCAAACAGATGCTAGAACAACAGATGCAAGAAAGTGGTATTGAATATGACACAGAAGAATACTGGCAAGCACATGATGGCATGGCACAACAGGTGATTGGTGCTTTGGGTGTGCCGTATCAAGACCTTACACCAGAAGAACAAGCGAACCTGCTCGGCACGTCTACCGATGCTTTGAACACAATACATCAAGGCAACGCGAGCAACAAAGGCAGCTACGCCGTGCAGCAAGATCGCAGCAATCTTCGCACAGGCGCACAATAAACAAAGGGAACGAACAAGATTATGGCAGGCATCGCAGAAGTTAAAGCACAGCTAGATGCACAGGTTGCCGCAGGGCAGCTTACCGAAGATGAAGCTATGACCATTCTTGCTCGGTTCGCTGTTACTGGCAGTGTTGATGCAGTGCGGGGACCAGCATCGTTTGCAGATACGATGTTACAGCCTGTTGCGCCGGTTGTCAGCAATCCTGCGTCTGCGAGGTTGGGCGATCTTAAGGCCATTGCCGCGTCAGATAGTGGGACCATCAACCCCGACTATGTTGCTGCGGCCGTTGCAGAATTGGAAGGACGTGCGGCTATTCAAGGACAATCTTTCTTTGAGACGTTGCAGAACCCTGATGCATTGGAGCGCATCGGGCGGACTGCGCTAAAATCCCCGTCAGCGTTGATTAACGGCCTAGTCAACGGTATTCCGGGGCTTGTTGGCACTGCACTAGGCATGGATAACTTTGGCACAAGAAACATGAATGAGTTCTTGGATCAGAACCAACGGCAGAATGATTTCTTTGGTGTTAGCGATGCAATTACGCCTGTAGAAAGCCTCGCTGAGAACTCTATTTCTGCATTGATGCCGGGTGGGGTTGCTGTTAAAG
>ENA-ORBV01007334-ORBV01007334.1-microbial-mat-metagenome-genome-assembly--contig:-NODE-7334-length-18987-cov-5.265151_pt1 | contig 18987 bp, 20 predicted proteins | sample MGYA00237777_ERZ505514 | MGnify/ENA primary metagenome ERZ505514 (study PRJEB26160, sample SAMN06269048) | microbial mat metagenome | isolation source: Oligotrophic lake microbial mat | place... | reverse complement strand
GCTGCAACTGTTCGACCCGTTGCAGCAACGAGCCACGGAGGGTCTGGATCGACGTGCCGAGCTTGCGGGCGAGGTCGTCGACTTCGCGGGCGAGCTGGGCCACACGGCCGGGCACCTCAGCGAACTGCGCCTTGAATTGGCGGGCGAGGTCATCGACCTGACGCACGTCCTCCGCGCCTGGGCGTAGCAGGCCGACGTGGCGGGCGCATTCATGGGCGATGCGCTCCTCTTCGGCGGAGAGTTTGGCCGCTTCATCGCCAGCAACCGCGACGATGCGGCGGATGCCCGCTGAAGACGCGCCTTCGCTGATGATGCGGAACGCGCCGATGTCACCGGTGTTGGTGACGTGGCAACCGCCGCAGAACTCGCGGCTGACCTCGCCAGTGCCCATGGTGACGACGCGCACGGCGTCGCCGTACTTCTCACCGAACAGCGCCTTGGCGCCCATGCTCTTGGCTTCGGCGATCGGCATCACGCGGATGTCGACCGGATGTTTGGCGCTGATGGCGTCGCCCACCCATTTCTCGATGGCGGTGATCTGCTCACGCGTCAGCGCGTTCGGGTGGTTGAAGTCGAAGCGCAACGCCGTGGGTTCGACCTTCGAGCCCTGCTGTTCGATGTGATCACCCAGCAGGCGCGTCAGTGCGCTGTGCATCAAATGTGTGGCGCTGTGGTGGCGCGTGGTGGCGTTACGCACATCAGTACTGACCTGCGCCGTGACCACACCCGGCTTGGCGACACCTTCGATGACCTTGCCGTGATGGACGACCAAGCCCTCGTCTTTTTGCGTATCAGTGACGGCGATGCTGAAAGCTCTTCCTCCGCCAACGCCCTTCACCCATCCACGATCGCCGACCTGACCGCCGGATTCGGCGTAGAATGGCGTGGTTTTCAGGGCGAAACGCACGTCGGCGCCGGTGGCGGCGTGATCGACTTCCTGGCCGGCGACTTCCAGCAGGGTGATCTCGCTCGCGACCTCGGTCTGCCCGTAGCCGACGAAAGACGTCACACCCAAGCGCGGCTTGGCTTCCTGCAGCGCGGTGGAAGTAAAGACCTCGATCTGCTTGGTGTTGCTGACACGCGTATGTTCGTCCCAGCGGATCTTGAACTGCGCATCGTCGATGGCGAGATTATCCGCGCCCGCCAGTTCGGCGATGACCTCTTTCGGGAAGCCATGAGTGGTGACCAGTTCGAAAGCGTCGTCGCCGGAGAAGATTTTCCCACCCTTGAACTTGTCGAGCGAACGCTGGAACAGATCGAGGCCCTTGCGCAGCGTGCGGCGGAAGAGCTGTTCCTCGGCCTTAAGAGTTTCGCGCGCCAGCTCCTGGCGACGAAGGACTTCGGGATAGGCCTTGCCCATCGACTCAACCACGGCCGGCACGATCTCATGCAAGCGCGCCTCGTCGACGCCGAGCTTGTCCATGTCGAGCGTCGCGCGCCGGATCAGACGGCGGACGATGTAACCGCGATCGCTGTTGCCGGGCAGCGCGCCGTCGGCGATGCAGAAGGTCACCGCGCGCACATGGTCGGCGACGCGACGAATCAGCGCGTTGTCTTCCGCGATTTGCGACTTGGTGCCGACCGGAACTTTGGTGTCGTAGGTCTTGCCCGACACCGCGCAGACCGACGTGATGATGGTCTGGAAGACGTCGATGTCGAAATTATTGTAGACCCCCTGCATTACCGCCGCGACGCGCTCCAGGCCGGAGCCGGTGTCGATATTGCGGCGACCGAGATTCTCCAGGTTCGGCGAGCCGTCCGCGTGCGGCTTGCGCACATTGAACTCGGGGAACACCAGGTTCCAGATCTCGACGAAGCGTCCGGTCGACGAGGTCAGGTTGTCGTTCGGGTCATTGTTGATGCGGTGATCCCAGAAGATCTCGGAGCAGCAGCCGCCGGGACCCTCGGGACCTTCCTTCGGCGCGTTGGCCGGCCAGAAGTTGTCGTTGTCGCCCATCTTGAAGATGCGCTCGGGCGGAATGCCGACCTCGTCACGCCAGATGCGGTAGGCCTCGTCATCGTTGGTGTGCACCGAGATCGACAGCCGCAGCGGGTCCAGACCGAGACGCTCGGTCAGGAACTCCCAGGCCCACACGATGGCTTCGCGTTTGAAATAGTCGTTGAACGAGAAATTGCCCAACATCTCGAAGAACGTGTGGTGCCGCGCCGTGCGGCCGACGTTCATGATGTCGTTGGTGCGGATGCACTTCTGCACAGTCGTCGCACGCGTGAACGGATGCGTGCCACGACCCAGAAACATGTCCTTGAACTGGGACATGCCGGCGACCGTGAAGAGCGTCGTCGGATCGTTTTCCGGCACCAAGCTGGCACTGGCGTAACGGACGCAGCTCTTTTCGGCAAAGAAGGCCAGGAAGGCCTCACGGATCTCGGCAACGGTAAACGGCTTGGGCATGGAAAATCCGGAAGTCCTGGGCGGTTTGGAGAGGGCGGCAGGGTAGGGTGGAGGTTACAGCCCGCAAGCGAACCGGGGGCGGAGGTCCGCAGTGGCCGACCGATCTTTCTGACGCCATGCCGCGACCATCAGGCACACATGGGTGATTGCAGCACACCACTGCACCGTCGCGATGATCAGGTAAATGCGATGTAGGTGGTAGAAGCCCGCTCGGTCGAGCACGTCATGGTCTTTGGCATCCAGGAACCCATCGAGCGAGGGATGCAGGCAGAACAACGCGAGTTGGGCCGCCGTGAGCAGCACCCACGTCGCCCACAAACCTCGCGAGAGCCACCGCTGACGATCGCTGGTGCGCAGCAGATGTATCAGGAGCAGCGCGGCCGTGGCCGCTCCGCTGAGGTTGATCCAGTACGTCACCGCCTGGGTGATGAATCCCACTTCACGGTGCGAACCCAACACGTCGTGGGCAGTCGGAATCACGACCGCCGCATAGAAGGTGAAACCGCCCAGCCAGAACATCAGCGCACCGATGACGCTCAGGCGCAGCGCCATCACGCCCCAGGAACCAGACGGCGACGAATCAGAAGCTGAGGCCATACGCGATGGTCTCAGCGGGCCCCTCATGGGAATACCCCCCGATCTGGCCAGATCAGGCCTGCCATGAAAAGAAACGCGCCTCGCGGGATCACCGCGAGGCGCGTTTGCTTTTGGTCGGACCGACAAGATTCGAACTTGCGACCTCTACCACCCCAAGGTAGCGCTCTAATCCAGGCTGAGCTACGGTCCGATGTGCGGGTGCGCGGTATAGGTTTCCCTACCCAGCGAGTCAACGAGCAAGGAGCCGGAGCCAGCCGGAGCCGGAAACCCCAGCCACCAGCTCTCGTTGCGGGCTTCCCGTGCGCGTCAGTGCTTGGACTTCTTCGGTGCTGGCGGCCTAGCGACAATTAGATTCGCCGGTCACCGATAATTAGATTTGCCGGTTTGCATCCGCTGATGCGTCGAGAAAAAGGCGCCTGTTGGTGCCGTCTCTCGTCTGGGAAAGTGCGCCGGCAGGAGCAACCAAGCGAAGCGCGGAAGGAGCAGGCCGGAACCAGTTACCGAGCGAAGGGAGTACGGTCCATGGTGCAGGAGGACGCTTGGACGCGGAAGCCGGAGGAGTCATTGCTCGGGAGTGCGCTTTGGTGGCAGCAGCACGCTTGCGGTAGCTCTCGGATCCGAATTCGAGGATGGTGGCATGGTGGACGAGTCGGTCGATTGCGGCCACGGTCATGGTCTGGTTGGTGAAGATGGAATTCCAATCCGCAAAGGGACGATCACAGGTGATGATGAGACTGCGGTGTTCGTAGCGTTCGGCGATGAGCTCGAAGAGGATGCTGGTTTCGGAGTGGTCTTGTTCTGCGTCGAGCGGTGAACTCGCTGCCACCTGGGAAGCTGGAAGGGGAGTCGGCAACCCGCATCTTGAGCCTCGTGACGGCGGCCTGGAACGACCTGGATGGTCCGGAGGAGGCAGCCGCATACGCGGACGCATTGCCGCAGTGGGAGAACCCGCGGTGGGAACAGGGCATGTTGCGCTTCGAGTTGGAGCATGATGGCAGCTACGTGATGAGCAGGACCTGGATGGAACTGGAGCATTGGGGGATCTGTCCGCTCTTCGGACGCGCCATGCTGTTTGACATCCGTCGTCGGCAACGGGCTCCGATGGCACCAGCGTTCGATGCCAAGCAGGCGGCGCTCACCTGCTGGAACTGTCTGCAAAACCAAACCGAGCACGCTGGACTGCGCTGGTTGAAGGACGGAAACAGGGTGCACATCAAGTTCGCAGGATGGATCCCAACGGGCTACCAGCAGACCACCGCCGGGAGGAAGAGCCGCTTCAAGCGAGAACTCGCCACTCTGCTTGGCGAGAACGGGTGGATCCTGGAACGGTTGCGCAGCCAGTGGTTGGCTCGTCGCTCTCAAGAAAGCACGAACGTGGCACCGGAGATGGCTGGATGATCTGTCTGAACCCGAGCTGCCGAGTGCCAGCCAGTGTGGTGCTGCGGCGGATGGCGAGTCAGCCCGTCCGGAATCCGGTTCCCCGCCGTGGTGAACCACGTACGGTCACGGACATGTCCCGCATCACCATCGATGTTCCCGACGAAGCCCTCGCCGATGTCTTGTCGCAGCCGGATGGCGCAGCGCAGACCGTTCGGCTAGCGACGGCCATCGGTCTCTACGCCGCTGGTCGGTTGGCCCATGTCCAGGCATGTACGCTGGCGGGTGTCGGTCGCGTGGAGTTCTCGCAGCACCTGCGGACCGCCCACATCCCGGAGCACTACCGCACTCCTGATGACCTGACGCTGGAGTTCGTGGGTGCCTGAGATCGTTGTCGCGGATACCTCGCCGTTCCTCTGTCTGCATCGCAGTCGTTTGCTTCACCTGCTGCCCGCGTTGTACGGACGGGTGTTGATTCCGCCCATGGTGGCGGAGGAGATCGCTGCGGGAGAACGCGGTGGCTTCGACATCCCGCACGTGCCGTCGCTGACATGGGTGGAGATTCGCCAGCCGACCCACCCGCTGCCGGTGCATCCCAAGCTGCATCCCGGCGAACAGGCAGCGATCGCCCTTGCACTGGAGATGGGCCTGCGCGTGCTGATCGATGACCTCGCCGGACGACGCTACCTGCACGAGCGGCACCACCCCTTCACCGGCACGCTCGCAGTCGTCATCGAGGCGAAGCGGCAAGGTTTGCTCGCGCAGGTGGCTCCCCATCTCGATCTGATCGCCAGCCAGGGCTTCTGGCTCGACGAGGCGGTTCGCCGTCAGGTACTGAAGCTCGCTGGCGAACTCTGAGCCGTCATCCTTCACCTGCGTCCAGCCACGCGACGTGACACGGCTGCCTTCGGTGATAACATCCCGACATCGTGGTAACACTCGCTCATCGTCCCTCAGCTCATCCCGGTTCTGGCGTGCCGTGGCGTAGGCCGGCTCCGTTCCGCGATTCTGCGGCGTCCAAACGTGCAGATCGGGAAAGGGGTCCAGCGGGGGATGGCAGCTATGTGGATGAACTGCTCGCCATTCTTCCGGCCAGTGGCGTCGTAGGTGAACGCAAGTTCGTGCACAGCAATCACCTCTACAGCGTCGCTGCGCTCACTGACAACAGCGGGAACGTCGTTGAACGCTACAGGTACGATGCGTATGGGCAGCGGACGGTGCTTGCTGCTGACGGAACGACCGTGCGGACGGGGTCGTCGTATGCCAACCAGTACGGATTCACGGGCCGCTATCTCGATAAGGAGACTGGGCTGTGGTACTTCCGGGCAAGGTACTACTCGGGGAGCTTGGGACGGTTTGTGAATCGGGATCCGCTGGGAAGCGGTCAGCCAATGGGCGCATACCGAGAGGGAATGAACTTATATTCGGCATACTTCGTTCCGAACTACATGGATCCCACCGGCATGTCGAAGGAGGCGCACCCAGAATGTCCAGTGTGCTGCTACCAAGGCGATGGGAAATATCACACGATCTATCTTGGTCGGTGCGAAGATCGCATCGGTCAAGACGGGTTCCGCATGACCTACTATAAAGACGGCAAGTGCCCCAGTAGCGGCGGTGATGGCGGTCCTGTTGATGATCCGATTCCGCCGCCACCCCCGCCGCAAAGTAAAATTTGTGAAAGCGGGACTTGGGATGTTAGTGGAAATATCGGGTTTGGGATTTCAGCCTGGGTTATTGGCGGTGGTGTTGCGACTTCCAGCGGAACCGTGACCTGTACTTCAGATCCCACCCTTACGAGTTCATATAATGTTACAATGTCGTTATATGGAGTGGGCTGGGGGTTTGCGGCTACTGCACCCGTAAATGGCCTCAATGGATTTGTCTCTGGGCAGGTGGCTACCGCGTGGACGGCGGATGAATTGTGGGGAAATTACGGGGGTAATTTCACGTTTGGAAACGGCACTTTCCCAGTCCCAGTACTTCGACGATTTGGCGTGAAGGCGGGTATACAAGCTGGCACGATTTTGCTCAGCGACGCAGATAGAGTAAATTGGACTTTGGCTTTCCTTTCTGGGGGAGTGGGTGCAGGTGTCCAAGGGGGACCTGTGGACGGTGGCGTTGCTAGTCCGGTATCAGGTGGATCGTTCCTCATATACTACGCCCCCATTACGCCATGAAGAATAAGATATTATTATATTTGACTCTCATGGCGCTTGCCAATTTCATAATCACAAACTCGATGCTTTCCGGGGCGGCACGCGAGTTAAGTTCTTGGTCTGGGGTATATCTCAAAAGCAGCCTCGTCATTCTTATGTCACTGATGTACTTTGCCAATGTGTCGAATGGACAACTTGCTGATAAGGCTAGTAAGTGTGTATTCTTGGCAGTAATGATATTTATCGCCGTGATTGCGTTTTCTATGTAGAATCGATATAGTTGTGCGCCGGGCGTGCTGCTCAGAAATTCGGACGTCATCCGACCCTTGGCCGAGCAATGGATTAGGAGGTGGCAACAGCTATGAGGAGCGCTACTGAACCCGTCCGGTCAGTGCACCGTAAGCGTTCGAAGTAGCCCACTAGCGCAGATCAAATCTGCCTGATGCTGCCCAGGTGGCGGTGGCGTCAGGCCACTGCCGTGCGGTTGCGTTTGGCCCAGGCACGCGGCGTGAGGCTCGCGTGATCTTTGAACCGCCAATCTGAAGAAGATATGGACAGGTCATAAATCCAAGCAGACGCACAGCCGTTGAGCGAAAATTTCCCCGCCATCCCTTGTGTAGTGGGTCATTGGGAATCGTCGATTTAACCGGAATCTCGCATGGTTTTGGTCTCTCGCGTTTTCAAAGACTAGGCAACTTCCCGACGATAAACATTGATCAGACCTCCGACCCGCTGATGGCGGATGAACGTCCCGCCATCAGTCTTGTCGGATGATGGTGGCCCGGTCAGCGGCGGATCGTTACCCAGCCCCTGATGCGGACGCTCGGTGTGGTAATGTTCCAAATACTGTACCAGCGCCTGCCAGAGCGCCTCGGCGTCGAGCCAATACGCCTTACGGATGAGGTTGGTCTTCACCGTGCGGAACCAGCGCTCCATATAGCCGTTGGCTTGGGGCGACCTGGGCGGCAGGCGCAGGGTGGGGAAGTGGGCCTGATCGATGCTGTGGCGGAACTGATCGGTGAACTTGGTGTCCCGGTCCATGATCACGTGGGTGGCGTTCATCCGGTACAGGAAGCCGGTCTCGGCCATGGTGAGGTTGCGCGCGATCTGAGCCATCCACGCCTCGTCAGGATGATCCGTGACGCCCAGGATCTCCACCTGCCGTGACGACTGATGGATGGCGGCCAGGACGTAATGGTCTTGCGCCTCATCCCCACATCCGATGGCCACGGTGGTGAAATCCAGCGCGACGGTTCCCGGATCGCTGATCGCGGCAGCGACGGGACCATCCCAGCCTGACCCGCGTGTGGTCGCGGGTGGAATGCCATGACGGGCAAGAATGCGCTTCACGGTGCTCGCGCTTATGTCGACACCGTCGCGCTTCAACTCACCGGCGATCCGCCGCCGTCCCCAGGCGTCGTTGCCCATGCTGTTCTCCTTGGCCAGGCGGATGACGACTGCGACCACATCCGGCGAGGTCGGCTTGCGCCCGCCGCGTGACGCAGCGGGGGCGAGCTGGGAGATCAGCGTCCGCCACCACCTGCGCAAGGTGCGCACCGTCACCAGCCGTGCATGGCGACCGACGCGTCGCCAGCCGAGGTCGTGCGCGATGCGCGCCATCCGCCGCCGGTCATCGTCATCCAGATGTCGATCGGCATGCGACCCGAAGCGCTGAAAGAGATCGCGCTCGGCGGTGAGGTAGGCGACGATCGCGCGGGATTTTTCGAGTCGTCGATCAGTGAGCTGGCGGATGGAAATTGCCATAGGAGGCGAACCCTCGCCATGCCACCTGAGCCAGCAAGCCGTAGATCAGACCATGTCCCAGAGGTGGCGTGGGCGCGGCGTGGTTGCGATGTGACCGCGATCACTTTCCCATCGAGACCGAGGACACGTCTGCGTTCTCATCTGCACCGCCGGGCTGCCCATCCGCCCCATAGCTGAGGATCTCGAACGGATGGCCATCCGGACCAGGGATCAGCAATTGATAGGGATTACCCCAGGGATCCGTGAGTTTGGCTTGATCGACGAAGTAGGCGGCGCTCGGCGTGGCGGCAGGTGCCGTCAACAACGTCAAACCATCGCCAGCCTTCGGCAGAGTTCGTTTTTCCAACTGGTAGGTCTGCAACTGGCCAACGAGCTGTCCGATCTGGGTCTTGGCGATCTCGTGTTTGGCCTTCCCCATCTTGCCTGACAAGCCGACGGTCAACGTCACCGCCAGCAGGCCGAGGATTACCACCACGGCGAGGATCTCCACCAGGGTCATAGCGTGGCGGGAAGTAACAACATGACGACGGCTCATACGAGATCTCCCAATTGCATCAGCGGCAGGACAGCGGCCATGACCAAGGTGCCGATCAGGGCGGCGAGGATGATAATGGCTGCTGGTCCGAGCACCGCCGCCAAGCGATCGCCTGCGCGATCAGCCGAACGCTGGTAACGCTCAGCGATACGTTCCAGCATCTCGGTGAGTTCGCCACTGCGTTCGCCGAGGTGCAGCAGCTGTGCGAACTCAGGATCCAGTAGCCGGCTGCCGGCGATCACGGTCGAGAGATCCTCACCGCGACGGATGGCCTCCACCGCCTGCAGGATCAGCGCACGAACGGCACGATCATTGATAGTGTCCGCGACAATCACCAACGCTTCCGCCAGTGGCGTCCCGGCTCGGCGCAGGCGTGCGAGCGCCGCCGCCAGATGGGCCACGCGGACGCGCCCCATCATCCGTGCGAGGGGATTACCATGCAGCCACTGTCCCAGTCGACTCTCGGGTGGGACGCGATGGAACAGACGACGGAGTCCCACGATGGCCGCCATGCCACCGGCGATCACTACCGGCCACCAAGTAGCCAACCCTTGTCCCAGCGCGATCACCGTGGTGGTGAGCACTGGTGGCTGATGACGGCCTTGCTCGATCATGGTCACCAGTTGCGGTAACGTCTGGAAACTCATGAACACTAACGCCGCAAGTCCGGCAGCGACCAGCACGGCGGGATAGGCCAGCGCGACGAAGATCTTCTGCCCGAAGGCACCCGCACGGTGGTGGTGCTGAGCGAGGTTCAGCAAGGTGCTGGCGAGTTCGCCAGCACGTTGCCCCGCATCGAGCAGGGCGACATCGAAGCGATCGAACCACCCAGGGTGGTCTTCGCAGGCAGCGGCGAAGGGCGTGCCTTCGCGCAGGCGATCACGCAGCGCACGCAGCAACCGTTGTTCCGCTGCCGGTCGTGCCTGTGAGCTGGCGAGTGAGGACACTGCCTGTTCGACGGGGATGCCGGCCTGGATGAGCGTTGCTAACCCATCGCACAGATCAGCCTTCGCGGTCTGGTGCAGGCGTCGCCGGCGTGCATCGCGCGCGGCAATCAGCGGGCGCAGCCAACCAGAGGATGTGCCTTTACCTGGCGTGACATCCACCAGGTGCTGCACTTCCAGCCCGATGCGCCGCAGACTGGCGCGCACGGCGTAGGCCGATTCGCCATCCTGCTCACCCGTGCGGATGCGTCCGGTGGCGGATTCGACCGCTTGGTAGCGGAACAAAGCCCGACGTGGCTGGGTCGCCTCAGCCATGGTGAATCATCCGTTCGACTTCCGCCCGCGTCGTGCGCCCGGTGGCGATCAGCGTTTGGCCTTCATCAGCGAAGGTGCGCATGCCCTCGTCGTGTGCCAGACGGCGCAAATCATCGAGACTGGAACCGCGCGAGATCTCCGCCCGCAGGCGCTCACCGATGGTCAGCAGTTCGAAGAGCCCGGTGCGGCCTTTATAGCCACTGCCCTGACAGACCGTGCAGGGCGCGTCGGCGATGGTTCCGGTGCCAGTGCAGGCGGCACAACAGGTGCGCACCAAGCGTTGGGCCAGCACGGCGGACAATGATGAAGCAACCAAGTACGGCTCCACACCGAGGTCGATCAGTCGCGTCACCGCCGACACCGCGTCGTTGGTGTGCAGCGTCGAGAACACCAAGTGGCCGGTGAGCGACGCCTGGATGGCGATGCGCGCGGTTTCGGCGTCACGGATCTCACCGACCATGATGACATCTGGATCCTGGCGCAGGATATGGCGTAGGCCGTTGGCGAAGTTGACGCCCTTCTTGACGTTCACTTGGCTCTGGCTGATGGGGATACCGAGCGACGACAGTTCGTATTCGATCGGATCCTCAATGGTCATGATGTTGAGTTCACCTGCCTGCAGACTGCGCAGGGTGGCATACAAGGTGGTCGTCTTGCCCGAGCCGGTTGGACCAGTCACCAGCACGATGCCGGACGAACGTGCCGCAGCGGCTTGGAAGGGAGTGGCGATGTGCGGCGGCATGCCGAGGCGCGGCACATCCAGCAGTTGATTGCCGCTGTCGAGCAGACGCAGCACCACGCGTTCGCCGTAGGCGGTGGGAATGGTGCTGATGCGCACATCGATAGAACGAACACCGAGTCGCAGCGACGTCCGTCCATCTTGCGGAACCAGCCGCTCAGCCACGTCCATGCGACCGATCACCTTGATGCGGCCGACGAGCGGTCGGTAGACCGATGGCGGAACCGAGTGTCCCTGATCAAGGACTCCGTCGACGCGGTGGCGGATAAGCACGCGGTCAGCGGTGGGCTGGATGTGCAAGTCGCTCGCGCCCAACTGGACCGCCGAGAACATGAGCCGATCCAGCAGCTTCACCAACGGCGCCTTGCCCTCGGTCGCGAGCAGGTCGCGGTCGGCTTCTGCCAGCAGGCGGTCGATGTCGCCATCGTCTCCCGGAACCGCGAGGGCATTCGCGTCAGCGTCGGCGTTCGCGGTCGCCGGCGCTTCGCCGGACCAGCGTTCGTACGCTGCATCGATCGCGCGGTGCACCGCTTCAGCGGGCATCACACGAGTCACCACCGTGCGTGCCAACCGCACGCCGACGTTCCAGACCGCCATCGGCGAGGTGGCGTCGCAGACCGCGAGCACCAGACGCCCATCCGCATCGCTGCCCTGTCCGAGCAGCCCGTGGTCACGCGCGAAATCCCGCGGGATCGCCGCCAGGAAGGCACGGTCCGTCAAACCACCATCGACGGGTGGAGGCTCAGGGCTGATCGCCGGATCGGACATGGCGGCGTTCTACCGGCACTCCAGAAAAGGAACACGGCAGAGGGCCAGTCTGCCGTCAAGGCTCTGGACGGTCGGTCAGACTGGGCGCTTGACCGTGCCGTGCCGTCGATGGCATGGCCTTCCGCATGCGGCGTCACGCTTACACCTTGGTTGAAGTCCTGGCCGTGGTTGCCATCGCCGGCTTGGTGGCGGCGGCGGTAAGCCCTGCCCTGGTGCGGGCGGCCACCAGCGATCCGCTGACGCGGGCTGTCCTGGTGGTGCGCGAGGGGGATCGCCTCGCGCGCCAGCAGGCGGTGGGCGTGGGTGGGTACTGGACCATTACCGAGGAGCGGCTGGTGAGCGGCATTGCCGGCTGGCAACCGACCAACGCCACACTGCCGGCCGGGTGCTCGGTGGTGCTTCAACGGTCTGGCGATGATGCGCCCATCGAGCAACTGGCGATCGATCGGGCGGGAGCCAGCAGTGATGTCGTGGTGCGCATCGCGGTCGACACGCGGGTCCGACGTTACCGCATCTTGGGGCTCAGCGGCGCCTGGATCGTGGATGACGCCGGATCGACGCCATGAGACGTGGTTTTTCCATCTTGGAGGTCCTGGCGGCAACGGTGGTGCTCGGCTTGTTGGCCGTCGCCGTGGTGCCACTGACCGGACGCCTGACCAGCGATGATGGGCGTCTACACGACCACATTGTAGCGAGTGATGTGGTGCAACGGATCGATCCGGCAACGGTGCCGCAATCCGGTTTGGCGACGCCGCTAGAACTGCACCCCGGCTGGTGGCTGCGCGCTGAGCGTCTGACGCCGCTCGTACCGCCAACCCAACCGGGCCAGCCAGACCTGCGTCCGACCTACACGTGGCTGCGGGTGCTGGTGGTCGATGGGCCAGGCGCAGACGCGGAGATCCTCGCTGAACGATTGCTGGTGAGCGATGGCGGTGCGCCATGATCGCACAGCGCGGATTCACGCTCATCGAACTGCTGCTGGCCGTCGTGTTGCTGACCATGGTGGCGACCGCAGCGGTGTCGTGGGCGGTGGCGCAGCGACGATCCGGCGTGGTCATCGAGGCGCGCTACGAGCGCCTGCAGCAGGTGCTCGCCTGCCGGCAAGCGATCCAAGAGGACCTGATCCTCGCGCTCGCCACCACCGCTCCGCTGCGCCCGGATGAAACGGGTCGCCTGACGATCACCACGCTGCGGCAACTCCCAGGTGAGGCTCCCGGTCGGCGGGACGTGCGGTGGGAATTCGATGGCGAACGTCGCGCCCTGGTGCGGGTCAGTCGTGGTGCCGGCGGTGACCAGCGTCGCGTGGCAATGGCCGAGGTCGCCGCCGCGCGTTTCATCCGCGATGATAAACGCGGGCTGCTGCTCGAGCTCTCCCCGCTCACCGGTGACGCCATTAGTCTCGCGCTGCGGAGTGACCGATGACTCCGCGTCATGGGGTGGCGCTGTTGGTTGCACTCGCCGCAGTGATCGTCGTGTTGGCAGCGATGGCCGGTATGCTGCGTCAACTGGCGGCGACGCAGCGCTCGGTGCTGGTGTCCAGCGTGCATGATCACCACCGTGACCTGTTGCTGGCAGGCGAGCAGGTGGCGCGGGCGTGGATCGTTCGTCATGGTGATCACCTGGTTCTGCCACCAGCCGGCGGCGGGAGTCGTGTTGCTGATGATGTGATGGCAGTGGGAGCTGACCGTGCACGTCTCCAGGTCTGGGTGTTCGATGGGTTGGCCGGTATCCCACTACGGGCGGCGCAACCGGACGGCGAACTGCGCGGTGCCCTGCCCGGTCGCTGGTCGGCGGTGGCGCTGCCATCCTGGACGCCTGAACCGACACCGGCGGTGGATGTGATCGAGCGCACGCGCCTGCCCGAGCTGTCGCGCCGCTTTCCGAATCCCGCCGGTGGTCCGGTCATCGGATGGAGCGCGGCCGGCACGCCGGTGCCGGCAGATGATCCAACTGCCATCCCGCTCCAGGCACTGGCCGCCAATCTCAGCCTGGTCGAGGTCATCGCCACCGCCTCGGATGGACGGGTCAATCGCAACACCGCACCGGAATGGCTGCTGGCCGCGATCTACACCCAACGCGACCAGGGGGATCTCACCGCGGCGCTGCGCCAGCGTGAACGGCTGACCATGAACGACCAGGAAGACCCGGAAGGACGTCCAGGTATTCGACTGGTCGCCCATTCGGATCGCTGGAACGCCCTGATCATCGGCACCTGGAATGGTCGCCAACGAAGCTGGTGGGTGGAGCTGAGTGGTAATTCCGCCGGAGTGCGGATCGTGCAGCGCCATGACGCCGACCAGTGACCTTGCGCGCCGTGCGCACCAACGGCTTGGAATAGCGGCGGCGCTCGGCCTGGCCATCACGGCCGCCGTAGCGGTGTGGGCGTGGTGGCCGGTGTCCGTCGTTGTCCCGGCTCCGCGTACCGCCGTTGCAGCATCGCAGCGTCCGGTCACCCGCGTGATCGAACCGGCAGTGTGGGATATCCGTCTGTGGCAACCCTTCACCGATGTACCGATCCAGGCGGAGGTGGCACCGCCACCGCTCAAGCTCTACTCGATCCTCAAACGAGGCGGGAACTTCATTGCCGCGCTCAGTGCCGGTGATGACGCGCCGATGGTCTACGCCTCATCAGGTGATGTCGTCCAGGGTGTCACCATTCGCGCCATCGACGCGACCGGCGTCGATCTGCGATCCGCCCGCGGCGACCAACGTCTGGACCTGCGGCCATGACCACGGCAGTTGCGACCATCCCCGCAGACCTACTTTATTGGGGCCACTTGCCACCACAGGCGGCCGGGGCGGCGGAGGCGATCCGCTACCGCTTCGAACGGTTTCTGCCGGTGCCAGTCGAAGCGCTCCATCTGGCCACCGTGCGGTTGCGTGATCACGGCAGCCTCCTGGTTGGCATCGAACCGGCGCGTCTGCGTTCTTACCTGGCGACGCGCTCGGACATCACGCCGGACACCTGGGAGCTGGTCCCCGACGCTCTCCCGCCACACCTAAGCGCACGTCCCGAGAATGCGACAGCGGCACGCGGCCTTAATCTCCTGCATGGCGAGTTCGAGCCGGGGCCACGTCGCAAACTGCAGCGCATCACCCTGCTGGTGATACAAGCAGTCGCTGCACTGGTGGCGGTATTCATCGTCATCGGTGTTGAACGTCGGCATCAGGCTGCTGCAACCTATGTGGCTGCGCAGCGGCAGGCGACGGCAACGGCGTTGGCCGCCGTGGTGCCACCCACTTCCGGTGGCGTGAAACCGGAGATGCGCCTGACCATGGAGGTGCGTCGTCTCGAACAGGCAGCACGTGATCCCGCAGCGGCGAGCAGTGATGTAGCGCAGGCGCTGCAAGCATTGTGGCGTGCCTGGCCGCGCGAGGTGCGGGCGCAAGTCGACACGGTCGGTGCAAATGCTGACCGCGTGGTCATTCGCGGACGAGTCGCTGGCTTGGCAGAGGCGGAACGGTTGGCCACGGCCTGTGCGGGGCTGAGCCTGCCGGATCAGCGGTTTCGCGTGGAGCCGCTCCAAGCGCAGCAGGACGAACGCGGCGCGACCTTCCTGCTGACCTTGGCGCGCGTCTACGACGGGACTCGGCCATGACCAAACCGCACGGCATCATGGCGCTGTGGTTTCTCGTGGCGCTCGGCGTGATCGCGTGGAGCGGCATGCGCCTTGGTGCGGCACGGTCGCAGGTCACAGCGGCTGATGCCGCGCGCGCCGCCATTGAACGCGACCTGCTCACGGTGCAGACCTTGCGCGCGCAGGTGCGCGGCGTGTCCGTCGGTCGCCGTCCTGACGGTGACCTCATCGCCCGCGTGCAGCGTGCCTTGTCGGATGCGGGACTGCCGGTCAGTGCCTGTAGTGGCGTCCAGCCGCGCGCCGATCAAACCCGTCCTGGAGCGGGGGTGCGGGTGCAGACCGTGGTGATGACGCTTCGAGGGCTGTTGCCGGCGGAGTTCGGTGCGTGGCTGGCAGCGTGGCGTGCGGGTGATCAGACCTGGCGCTTGGATGACGTGCAGCTCACGCGGGTGGTTCCGACAGGGGCAGGCGGGCTGGTTGCTCGCAACGATGGCAACCGCTATGACGTGGCCCTGGTGCTGGCGGCACCGTATGTGGAGGAGGACCAGTGAATCGTCGTCAGGGAATCGCCATCGCCCTCGTGGTGATCAGCACGCTATTGGCGGTTGGCTGTGGCAGCACTCCTGCACGCGGACCGTATACCACGCAGGGGAGTCAGGCCCGCGACGTGGTGAAGGCCGAGGATCACTACCAAGCGGCACTCGCAGCGCTGGCGGCTACACCGGCTGATGACAAATCCGCCGAGGCCCTGCTGCGTGAAGCGCTCGGATACGACCTCTACCACGGTGCGGCGCACAACAACCTCGGCGTGCTGCTGCTCAAGCAGGACCGGCTCTACGATGCGGCAGAGGAGTTCGAGTGGGCACGCAAGCTGCTGCCCGGTCATCCGGAGCCGCGCGTGAACCTCGCCATCGCCTTGGAACGAGGCGGCAAACACAACGAGGCGTTAGATGCCGCTCGTGCAGCGTTGGAGGTACGTCCCGGAAATCTCGCCGCGATCAAGACCATCGCAGTCATCCAGATCCGCGAGGCGCAGATCAATGAGACCACCCGTGGTCACCTGGACGCCATCGTCACCCGCAGTAACGATCCGGTGTGGCGTGCGTGGGCGGAGCGTCAGCGATTGAAGTTGGACGCCGAAGGCGCTGCCGGACGTTGAGGATTCTCCTCGCCGGCATGCATCGTCAGCGGAGTCAGCGGAGTCAGCGGATGAATTGAGGCTCCAAGGCCGGTTCGCCGGTTTCAACCTTCGCTTCGGCCGCTTCGCTGGTGCTCATGCGCTTGAGGTCAGCAAACGACTGGTGCCGCATGACATTCACACGGATGAACACGTAGAAACGTGAATCGTTCTGATCGCTCGATCGCGAACGGAACAAGGCTCCCAGGAAAGGAATGCTGCCGAGCAATGGCACGCGGCTTTCACTGAAGCTGTTTCCGCGGTTCGACAGCCCACCCAGCGCGATGATCGAGCCATCGGGAACGGTGGCGACGCTCGCCACCGAGTCGCTGCGCTTGGTCGGCGGGATGCGAGTGCCGCTGTCGGTGGTCGTCGATGGACCAAGGAACGCGCTTTGGCTGATCTGGTAATTCACCGTCACGTAGTCGGCGCTGGAGATCTGCGGCGTGATGGTGATCTGAGTGCCGGCATCCGACGTCCCAGACACGCTGGTGGTGGTGCCGGAAACGCCGTTGCTGTTGGACGACACCAGCGATTCTTGCACCACGCCATCGATGGTCGCCTTGGCATTGTTGTTCACCACTACCTTGGAGCGCACCAATTGGCGACCATCGGTGACGCTTTCAAGCGCTTGGATCACGCCGGCGAAGTCGCCAGGGCGCAACACCACACCACCCAGCCCGGCGGCTCCGTTCGCCAACGTGCGTGCGAGCGGATCGCCGGTACCGGGATCGCTGAGCCCGAACAGGCTGGCGACCGTGCCGGTGGTCTTGCCGTCAGTGATCTGCTTCAACAGTTCGACGCCTAAGCTCTGGTTCTGTGCTTCGCTCAGACTGACCATCACCACTTCGATATCGACCTGTGACTGGCGTTGATCGAGCTGTTTCAGCAGCGCTTCGACCTGATCGAGCGCCCGCGGATCTCCCAAGGCGATCACGGCGTTGGTGATCACATCGGCAGTCACGATGACGGAGTGATCGCTGCTCATGGCCGAATCTGGGTTGGCTGGCGGTGCCGGTTGGGCGATCACCGGCGCTGGTGCGACCGGCATGGGGCCGATCGCTGCTGGTGGCCCGCCCACCGGCGCGACCGGTGTTGCCGGATCGGCAGCCGGTCGCACCACACCAGTCGCGATAAGTCCGGTGAGCACCTTCGCCACTTCATCCGCCTGCCGGTGTTTTACCGGCAAAGTCCGCACCTGCCGCCGTGACGTCGGCGGCGCGTTGTCGAGTCCAGCCAGGACCTCCGCCACGCGACGGTGTTGCTCGGCGGTGGCTTTGACGATCAGGCTGTTGGTGAGTTGATCGCGCACCACCTCGATGCCACCGGTGGTTCCCGGTGCCGCCGGTTTGAGTAACTGCTGGAGCAACGTCGCCACCTCGTCGATGCCGAAATGGCGCGGACGGTAGCTGCGGCTTTCGATGGGTTCGCTTTTGTCGAGTTGATCGACCAACGCTTCCAACGCCGGCAGATCTTCGCCAGCCACGATCAGCAATACCTGCTGGCCATCCGGCGCGACCTGGAGTTCAACCGGACGCGTGACGGATTGCAGGCGGGCCATCGCGGTCCACGCCGCGGTAGCGGAGGCTTGAATGGTTTGCGCGCTGGCGCGTGTCGGACGATAGAGACGTACGACCGGCACTACGCCTGGGCGATCGAGCAGCACCAGCAACGTTTCTGCCTGCCGGAGCACCGCGCGCGGCGCAGAAATCACCACGGTGCGCTCCTCGTTCCCCAACGCGCGCACCTGGCTGACCTGATTGTTAGACAAGGTCGACAGCGTCTTGACCGCGGCCTCGGCACTCAGGTGTTTCAAGGTCAGGACCAGCACGCCATAGCCGGGCTGGTAAGGGATCTTGGCTGCTTGCGCAGGATCGAGCGCGACGCTGAGCCCCGCCGCCTCCGTCAACGGAACCACCTGATAGACCGGCGGCAGTCCAGTGAGCACGGTGGTGAAGCCCTGGCCAGCCAGTACCTGATTGAAGATTTCCCACAGTTCAGCGGGAGTGACCTCGCCACGCACCGCGAGTCGTACGGTGCCCTGCACCTTCTGTGGGTTGTACTGCAATGACACCCCAGCGAACTCTGCCGTGAGATCCGCCAAGCGCGCGAGGTCGCTTTGCGGTGGTAGGGCCATGGTCAGGGCGTCGCCGGCGGACAGGCGGGCAGAGGCCGTGACTACGACGAGCAGCAGGATCAGCGTGGAACGCAGCGGAGACATATGTGGCGCACCCTAGGATCCCGGTGACAGACGCAATCGCGGTCAATGTCGCGTATTTTCAGGGAGCACGAGCGATCTGGGCCAATTTCCGGTGGCTTAATTGCCCGTCGCCTACCTGCGCACATCGCTCATGGGGCACAATTCCGTTGGTTCTCATTCCTGACCCGGACATCTGCACCGCCAGAACTTCACAACGTGTTGGCAAGAAACCGCGAATGACCACAACCTGCGACCAGTGGCAGAAAACATTATTGCATCCAACGCCCGGAGCATTATCCCTGCGGACCGAGCGAAGTGCGTTCGTTTTCAATCCCCTGTCCGTCCTGTCTCTTATACACATCTGACGCTGCCGACGAATAGAGAGGTGTAGATTTCGGTGGTGGCCGTATCATTAAAAAAA
>ENA-ORBV01007332-ORBV01007332.1-microbial-mat-metagenome-genome-assembly--contig:-NODE-7332-length-18989-cov-5.820854_pt1 | contig 18989 bp, 16 predicted proteins | sample MGYA00237777_ERZ505514 | MGnify/ENA primary metagenome ERZ505514 (study PRJEB26160, sample SAMN06269048) | microbial mat metagenome | isolation source: Oligotrophic lake microbial mat | place... | reverse complement strand
GTTCTCGGCGCGGGCGGCATGGGCCAGGTTTTCAGCGCCGTGCATACGGTCACGCAGCGCCGCTGCGCACTGAAATTGTTACCGGAGGATCTTTGCCGTCAGCCGGATTTTGTCAGTCGTTTCAACGCTGAGGCGAAAACGGTCGCGCGACTCAATCACCCGAACATCGTCCAGATATATACCGGCGGAGAATCGAACGGGCGATTCTTCCTCGAAATGGAATATATAGACGGCGGCGATCTGCAGCGGCGGGTACTGGATTATTGTCAGGTGACCGGTACCGCCTTGCCGGAGGCGGAAGTCTGGCGCGTAACCGACGCGATTCTGGCCGCTCTCACCTACGCCCATCAAAATGGAGTGGTGCACCGAGATCTTAAACCGGCGAACATTCTGCTCTCTTCCAACGAGTCGGTTAAGGTTTCCGACTTCGGCCTGGCCGCGGTCATTGGCGACGATCTGCACCGCACGATGGTACAGGAGTCGATCTCGCTCACGAAGGTGACCAGCATGGACACCACGACGAGTTCGTCCTCCGTCAGCAGCAGTGGATTTGCCGGCACGATACTCTACATGAGTCCGCAAGCGTTGCGGGCGGAGTCGCCGGATCCACGCGACGACCTGTTTTCCCTCGGCGTTTTGATCTACTTTATGTTGGCGGGGAAAACGCCGAGCGTAAACTTCACCCCCATCAGCAAACTGCGTCCGGACGTCAGCCGGACCTGGGACAAGTTTATCGCCACTTGCTTGGCTGAGGAGCGGTCGGATCGATTTCAGAATGCGACCGCCGCGCGAAAAAATCTCCCGGTCCTCAAGGCGCGCAAGAAATCGCGGGTGCTGGTCGGCAGTATGGCGGCTGCCGTCCTCCTGACGGCCGCGGCGGTGGCTTGGACCAAGTGGGGTGGCGTTCCGTCGGCGTTGAGCGGAATGCGCGCCGACGCTCAGACGATCACATTCGAGGCTTTGGCAGACCGCCCCTTGGGCGCACCGTCCTTTGTGCCCCGCGCAAGTGCGTCGAGCGGGCTGCCCGTGACGTTGAGCATGGTCAGTGGTCCGGCCCGCCTGGTGGATGGAGCCGTGACGCTTACCGGCGCAGGCACCGTGATCATTCGGGCCGCGCAAGCAGGAAATGATGCTTTCGCCCAAGCTGAGACCGTCGAGCGAGCTTTTAGAGTCCTCGATGCGCCCGTAGCCGTGGCGCAGGGTCCGCAGACGATTATTTTCGAACCGCTGGCCAACGTCATGTTGGGCGATCCACCGGTGTCATTGGCCGCGAGTGCAGACAGCGGCTTGCCAGTTTCCTTCAAGGTCGTGAGCGGGCCCGCCACCGTGAACGGTAATCGGCTGGTCGTGCAAGGCTCCGGGACGGTCGTCGTACGGAGCGAGCAAGCCGGCGATGCCCGCTTCCTGCCAGCGGCCGCGGAACGGACCTTGATCGTACAGGACGCGGTGCCGCCGACGCTGGTCGTCCCACTTCCCGGCGGGGTCGAGATGCGGTTCTCCCGCGTGCCGGCGGGGACGCTTCAACTCGGTTCACCGGAGACGGAATTGCGCCGGCGAAAAGATGAAGTGCTCCACGAGTTCACCCGCAGTGAAGGCTTCTTGATGGGCGTCACGGAGGTCACGCAACACCAGTATCAGGTGGTGGCCGAATACCCGGTTCCTAATTTTGACTATTTGCAGCCCAAGCCCAGCCATCAACGGTTCGAAGCGGCGAAACGACCCGTCGAGCAAGTGCGGCTTGCCGACATTCCCAATTTCCTGGCGCGCTTCAACGCGATCCTGAAGGAGCGAGGTCTGGCCAAATGGGAAGCCGTGCTTCCGTCCGACGACGAATGGGAGTACGCCTGCCGCGCGGGAAGCCCGGCGCCTTTTAGCAATGGGGCGAAGCTCACGGGAACCGGCGATGCGGACATCGGAGCGATTTCGGTCTACAAGGGTAAGATCGAAACCGCCGAGGTCGGCACGCGAGCAGCGAACGGCTATGGGCTTTACGACATGCACGGGAATGTCGCCGAATGGACGCGTGACGGCAATCTGCGCGGCGGTTCGTTCAACGAATCCGCCGAAGAACGGCGCGCGGCAGCCCGTCTTCGCAACCAGAGCCACAACGTGCCGGACAAGCGCTTTGGATTTCGCATCATGCTGCGTTTGGTGAAGCCTGACTCCCCGTAGCCACGGCACGTTCGGCACGAGCCATGACCGGACCTCAATCGGGAGCAATCATTGGCGGTCGCCTCCGCCTGGAGCGGGCTTTGTCCGGTGACGCTGCCAACCAACTTTGGCTCGTCACGGATCTCCGCAATCGCGCGACGCACGCAGTGGAGTTTCTGCCGACGGGAAGTGCGCGCTGCGAACACCTGGTTCACCCCCGTCACCCGAATCTGCTCGCTTTCTACCGCTGCGAACGCGCCGGTTCCGAGGTGGCGGCGGTCACCGCGTATCATGCCGGCTTGGACGAGCCGGCGCTGGGGATCAATCTGGAGGCGCTCAACGTCGCCGCGTCGGTGGCGTTGAAGTGGTTGAGTGGAATTGCCGAGGCGCTGGCGGCCCTGCACGAAGCGGGATTGCCCGCCCACGGCGCGATTCGTCCGTCACGAGTCCGCGTCGGGTCGGGCGGTGACGCGCTGTTGACGGGCTATCCGTACGCCGCTGACACCGACGGCAAGGTGGACGAAACCTTTCTCAGTCCGCAACGGCGGGCGGGCGCGGCGCCCGACGTGAGTGATGACGTTTACGGATGGGCTGCTTTGGCGTATTTTCTTTTGTCGGGAGGCGAGCGGCCGCCAGAGGTCAACGAATCCATAGCTGCGCAGCCGTTTGCAGTGGAAGAACTCCGTCAGGCTCGCCGCCTCACTCCCACCGGCTGGCTGGCGCACTGGGAACAGCCGCTGCAGTCCGCGTTATCCGTCACACCCTCCATGCGCCCGGCCTCGTTGCGGGTGCTGCTCGATGCCTTGCGCCAGTCGACCGGTCAGGTGCTATCGGCGTCAGACGTGCCGGTCGCGCGACCGGTTACGCGGCGTCCACCGTCGTGGCGCCTCGCCAAAGCCGGCCCGTTCGCGGTCGAAGCGCGCGACTCGGGTGCGGCGGCGGGCGGTTTGCTGCAGACGTTGGTGGATGTGCGCGCGGACACGGCGACGCTCCAACTCCTCCGCATGGAATTGGATCGCCGCCAGGAGGGCATGCTCGCCGACATGCAGCAGACCCAGGCCGCGCGCGCAGAGGCCGGGCGGATGAGTCAGCACGTGGCGGCGGAGAGCGCCGCGTTGGCCAAGGCCCGAAGCGAATTGGCGGCGCAGGCGACGGCGTTGGCGGAACAGCGGGCATCGCTCCAAAGCGCGAAAGAAACGGTGGAGCAGAAGCGCGCCGGCGAGCAGGCGCAGGCGGAGAAGCAGGCGCAGCAGGAAGCAAAAAATCTGGCCAGAGAACGAACCCGGTTAGAGCAGGAAGCCCGCGCCCTTCAGGTCCAGCAGCAAAGCCTCGAGACGCGCGCCGCGCAACTCGCCGATGCCACGCAACAGGCCGAGCGGAAGTCGCGGGAACTCGAGGAGCGGATGACCGCCTTGGCGGCGAGTGAGCGGGCATTGACCGAGTTATGCGGGAGCAGCGATCCGGCCGAATGGAAACGGTTTGCCAGTCGCGTCCCGACAACGAAGACCAAGCGGCACTTTTCCCCCGTCGACCCTGAAGCGATCGAAGCGCCGAAGCCGGAGTTTGCAGCCGCCACCGTGCCCGTATCGGCACCGGTACTCGCGACCGCCCCGGCTTTCGCTCCCGGCGCAGGTCCCACTCCCGCTCCTGCACTCGACGCGGTCCCAGCTTCGTCGGAGACTGCGCCGCTCCTGGAGGTGTCGGCATCGGTTGACGCGGTTCGACCCCTACGCGCCACCCTCGGCTTGCCCAACGGCCGGCGCACTTGCAGCCGGGCCTTGAAGTCTTCGAGGTCGTGGTCGCCGAAGATCATCGTCCGGCGCAGCATCAGGGGGTGCGAGAAGAACGGGTTGCCGCCGGGGTTGACGGTGACGCCCAACTCCTGTTCGGCCTTGCCCATCGTCTCCAGGACCAGCTCGTTGGCATCGCCGAAGGGGTAGGCGAAGTGGCGCACGCGCACGCCTTGCAGCCGCTTTTCCAGCAGCGCGCGCGGCTGGCGCACCTCGCTGTCGATGGCGCTGCGGTAACTGGTTTCGGTCTCGCCATTGCGGCGCTCGATCAGGTTGCGGTGGCTCTTGCTGTGCGACTGGATATCGATCACCTCCGACGACGCCATCTCCTGCAACTGCGCCCAGCTGAGGCCATCGCGGGCGCCGATGAAGTCCGAATAGACAAACAGCGTCGCCGTGAAGCCGTACTTCTTCAGCAGCGGGAAGGCGTAGCGGTAGACCGACTCGTAGCCATCGTCGATGGTGATGACGACCGACTTCGGCGGCAGCGCCTGGCGGCCGCTGAGGAACCCCGACAACTCGGACAGCCGCAGCACGCGCCAGCCGTTTTTCGCCAGCCAGTCGAGCTGCTGCTCGAAGCGATCCGGCGCCACCACCATCTTCGAGTTGCCGCCACCGAAGCGGTGGTAGCAGAGGATCGGTACGGTCTGCAAACCGTCGGCCGTGGCACCGATCGGGTTGATGGCGGCCAGCGGCACGATCCACGGCGCGTCGGTGCGCAGCCCGCCGCGCGGCCTTTCGATGGCCGGGTTGGCTTCGGCGATCTGCCAGGCGCGGTCGGCACTGCCGATCAAGCGCGCGGCCACGGCCTCGGGCGTATCGCCAAGGGCCGGCAGGTAGACGATGAGTCGCTCGCCGCGGCCGGCGATGTCGCCCATCGCGCCCGGTTGGCTCCCCTTGGGCACGACGCGTGCAGGCGCAGCTGCCGGCGCGGCAACGGCTTTTGCGGGCGCCGGTGCCTCCGCCTCGCGCCGACCGCTGGCGCAGCCGGCAAGGCCGGCCAAGCCGACGATCCAGCCGGCTACCACCCCGACGCGCACCGTCACGGCTTCCGGGCGCTGTTCGCGGGAACGCCCGGCGCCACAGGGCCGCCGGGCGCGATCGTCGGTGGCAAGGTCGGCGGCATGGCCGGTGAGCCCGGGTCGCGTCGTTGCAGCGCTGCGGCCATGTCGTCGAAGGCCTGGAAGAGCTGCCCGAACTCGTCGTTGCGCTGCTCGCCGATGCGGTGGTCGAAACGGCCCTTGCCGATCTCGGCCATCGACTCACCGACCAGCCGGATCGGCTTGGCAAACCAGTTGGCGACGAAGTACATCGCGATCGCCACCGCCAGCACGGTGACGACGGCCAGCACCACCATCAGCGAGATCGACAGGCGTGCCACCGCCGTCAGCGGCCCCTCGGGGATTCCGAGTGCCACGCGGCCGACCTGCTTGCCCTGGAACAACACCGGCGTCTCGAAGCCGAGCACGCCCTGGTCCTGCGCTTCGTAGCGTGTCATCGCGGCGCCGGTGGCCACGCCCTCGACCTTCTCGCCCAACGCGCGGTACGGCTGGCCGACCAGCGCCTGCTGGCTCGACACCCGCACCTGCCCCGTCGTGTCGACCACCGAGATGCGCTCGAAGTTGCGCGTCTTCATGATCTCCTGCACCGCGACGTCGACGCTGTCCCAGTCTTCGCCCAGCACGTTGGCGGCGTTCTGCGCCGCGATGAACCGCGCCAGTGAAGCACCGTAGTCGGTGACCTGGCCCATCATCGCCGCGTACTGGCGCTGGGTGACGATGGCGGTGGTGATGCCCATCACGACGGCGACGATCAACGCCATCGTTGCCGCCCACTTCACCCGCAGCGGCACGATCCGTGGCTTGTCGCGCTCGCGGGCCTGCTCGTCGAGCTCGCCCAGCAGCTTGATCAGCGCGTCGGCCAGTTCCTTGCCCGACTGGTAGCGCTGCGCCGGTTGTTTGGCCAGGCAGCGGTCGACGATACGGCGCAGCGAAGCGGGGATGTCCGGGCGCTTGGTGGTCAGCGGCGGCGGGTCTTCGGTGGCGATCTTGGTCGCCACCGCGACCAGGCTGTCGCCGCGGAACGGGCGCTCCCCGGCCAGCATCTGGTACAGCACGATGCCGGCGCTGAACAGGTCGGAGCGGCCGTCGACCTTGTCGCCGCGGGTCTGCTCGGGCGACATGTATTGCGGCGTGCCCATCACCGCGCCGACCATCGTGCGCTGTTCGCCGCCCGTGTCGTCCATGTGGGCAATGCCGAAGTCGGCGACCTTGATGGTCTGCTTGTCCGCCAACAGCATGATGTTGCCGGGCTTGATGTCGCGGTGGACGATGCCCCGGGCATGCGCGTATTCGAGTGCACGCGCCAGTTGCAGGCCCATCACCACCACCTGCCGGATCGGCAGCGTGCGCGTCTTGTCCAACGTGTCGGACAGTGGCGCGCCTTCGATCAGTTCCATCGCCATGTACGGCCGGCGTTCGATCTCGCCGACGTCGTGCACGACGACGATGTTCGGATGCGACAACCCCCCAGCGGCACGCGCCTCGCGCAAGAAGCGCATGCGGCACTCGTCGTCTTCGCACAGCGAGGCGTGGAGGAACTTGATCGCCACGTCGCGGCCGATCTGCGGGTCGTGCGCGCGGTAGACGGTGGCCATGCCGCCACGGCCCAGGCGGCTCTGGATGAGATAGCGGCCGACCTGGCGCTGCTGCACTTCAGGCCCGGTGGCGCGGCTGCCGTGGGGCAGCGTGCTGCCCTCGGCGGCTTGAGACGACGGGGCCGATGCCTGCGCCCCGGCCTGTCGCGGCGCGGTCGGCATAAAGGTCTCGGCGCCATCTTGCTGGCTGGGGCGGGTGTAGTGCTGGGTCGGCGGGTCGGCGGCCGAGCTGCTGTCGGGGCTGTCGGCCCGGCCGGGCATCGGCCGCAGGTTCAAGGTCAGGTCGGCGGGCAGCGCGGTCGACGTCATCGGCTGAGCGCCCGCGGCGCCACCCCCATTCGGCGCAGCGGCGTCACCACTCTTGGCCGCCAGCCTGGCGGCCATCGCGGCAGAAATCGGCACCGCAGTCACCGAATCGAGATCCCGGCGCAGGCTGGTTGTTTCGAGTTTGTCGCGGGCGCGGCGCTCGGCGGCGGCGGCGGCCAGCTGCTGCGCCAGGTGCTGGTTCATCTTCGCCTCGCTGGGCGTGATGATCACCTGCGTCGCCTCGGGGTCGGCCGCAGTCAACGGCGGCGCGATGCTCGGTATCTCGGGCGGGGTGGCAGCGGCGGCAGGCGGGGTGGACGGTCCGGGGGGAGACGGAGGCTTGGTTTCGCTCATGGCCACTGGCGTGCTCTCAGGTGGCCGAAGTGTCGCACCTTCAGTCGCCCCCACCACCCGTTCCGATGTGCCAACGGTGGCCACAACCGCGGCAACGTACGCGCACTGATTCACCGCTGGCGTCGGACTCTTCCAGTTCGAGCCGTCCGTAGGCCTTGCAGCCTGCGCAGTCGGCCTGGTTGGCGACCGCTTCAGCCGAGGCCAGCAGGAACAGGTAACGCCGCAGCGCCCACAGGCCGAGCATCACGCAGAGGCCGATCGCGACGATGTCGATGGCTTGGTCGGACCAGTCGCGGAAACTCACCAGCGCTTCGAAAGCAGCGAAGATGCCGATCAGGCAGCAGAAGGTCAGCGCCAGATGGGCGTGGCTTTGCAGCAGCTGGCGTTCGTACCACTTGCGAAAGCCGTGCTTGCGGATGCCTTCGGCCAATGTCATGGGAGCCCTTCGCCCGTCGAGTGCGCCGGGCGATCCCTCGCGGGGATGCGGGCCCGCTTGGGGCGGCCCGGCGCTCGGCCCGCTGTCCCCTGCCCGTGCATCGTGTCACATCGATGCCAGCTTTGCTTCCAGCGCGGCAGCACGCGCGGCGTGAATGGCTTGGCCGATGGCGGGCCCCTGTTGTCCGCTGGCTGAAGCCGCTGCGGCAATGGCCGCGGTATCCACAGCAAGCGCCGCGGCCAGCAGCGGTGGCAGCCGGGTGGCCGGTTCGTAGGGCTGGTTCTCGCGGCCGGTGCGGCCGCGCGCGTCGCACGCGCAGGCTTGCAGCAGCAGCGCGAAACGGTCTGGCCGGCGCAGCCCGTCGCAGCGCTCGAAGAGGCGCAGCAACGCCGCCGCGCCGAGCGTGCCGCTGCCATGCACGTTGCCGTGTTCGCGGGCCACGACATCAGCGAGTTCGCGGCACTCGGTGGGCACGCGCAGGCGGTCGGCCATGGCCTTGGCGAGCTTCGCGCTGCGGCCTTCGTGCCCGTGGTGGCGCGGCCACTCTTCGCGCGGCGTGGCGCCCTTGCCGAGGTCGTGGCAAAGGCAGGCCCAGCGCACGGCCAGCGGCGCGTTGACGCGCGCGCATTGGTCCAGCACCAGCAACAGGTGGATGCCGGTGTCGACCTCGGGGTGGTGCTCGGGGCGCTGTGGCACGCCCCACAGGCGGTCGACTTCCGGCAGCAGCCGCGCCAGCGCGCCGCAACCGCGCAACACCTCCAGCATGCGGCTGGGGCGCTCGGCCATCAGCCCTTGCGACAGTTCTTGCCAGACGCGTTCGCTGACCAGCGCATCGACTTCGCCGTCGGCCACCATCTGCTCGAGCAGCGCCTGTGTTTCGGGCGCGACGGCGAAATCCGCGAACCGCGCCGCCAGCCGCGCCAGCCGGAGCACGCGCACCGGGTCTTCGGCGAAGGCCGGCGAGACATGGCGGAACACACGCGCCTCGATGTCGCGCTGCCCGCCGAAGGGGTCGATCAGCGTGCCGTCCTCGGCCTGCGCGATGGCGTTGATCGTCAGGTCGCGGCGCGACAGGTCCTGCTCCAGCGTCACGCCCGGATCGGCGTGGAAGGCGAAGCCGTGATAGCCCGCCGCGGTCTTGCGTTCGGTGCGTGCGAGCGCGACTTCTTCGCCCGTCTGCGGGTCGATGAAGACGGGGAAGTCGCGGCCCACGGGCTTGTAGCCGGCCGCCAGCATCGCCTCGGGCGTGGTGCCCACCGCAACCCAGTCGCGGTCGGCCGCAGGCAGGCCCAGCAGCCCATCGCGCACCGCGCCACCGACGACAAAGAGGCGCATGCGCGGGCCGCTTTCTGCCTAGCGCTGCTTGCGGTGCGGCTCGTCTTCGACGATGAAGTCGGCCTCGGCGAGCGAGTCGCTGACCCACGCCGCCACGGCCGGCGTGCGCTTGACGTGGTCGATGTAGACGCGGCTGGCATCCGACACCGGCAGCGCATAAGTCGACACACGCATGCAGACCGGCGCGAAGTAGGCGTCGGCCGCGCTGAAGGTGCCGAAGAGATACGGACCCCCGCTGCTGCGCAGCGCGTCGGCCCAGGCGGCTTCGATGCGCTTCAGGTTCTGCCGCACCTCGGCTTGCTCGGCGAAGACACGGGCGCCGACTTCGGGCAGATGGGCTTCGATGTTCATCGGGCAGTGGTGGCGCAGCGGGCCGAAGCCGGCATGCATCTCGCAGACGATGGAGCGCGCGCGGGCGCGCGACTTGGGGTCGGCGGGCCAGACGCCGGCGGCGGGGAAGCGGTCGTGCAGCGCCTCGACAATGGCCAGCGTGTCCCAGACCGCGAAGCCGTCGCTGGTGTCGACGAGCACCGGCACCTGCCCGGCCGGCGAGACAGCCGCCACGGCGCGACGGAAAGGCGAATCGGGGGCGAAGTCGAAACGCAGCTTGTGCTCTTCGAAGGGCAGGCCGAGCTGCTTCATCAACACCCACGGCCGCATCGACCACGACGAGTAGTTCTTGTTGCCGATCACCAGTTGCAGCGCCACGGGCACCTCTTTCGTTGCAGGGCCGCGAATCCTACGTCGGCGAACACCGCGCGATGCATGCGAAGCCTGCATCGCAGCGATGCGGGGCAGCAGCCGTTTCAGTCGCGCCGGTGGGCTGCGCGCCAGCGCTCCAGCCGAGCGCGGCCAGCGTCGCGGCCGAGGTAGCCGGGGCCGACGGCTTCGAGCGCGGTGGCCTCGATGCCGAGTGCTTTCAACGTCGGCAGCGTGCCGGTGGCGACGTTCGGCACCGACATCGAATCGACGTTGTCGCGCGACATCAGCGGCTCGCCGGGCAGCATCTCCATCACGGTGGCCTGCAAGCGGCCGGCAAAGCCCGGCAGCGGGATCTGCGCGCGCTCGGCGCCCGACCAGCGCCCGGCCAGCCGAACCAGTTCGGACAGCGTGTACTCGCGCGGGCCGGCCAGTTCGTAGGTCTGGCCGATGGTCTCTGGCCTGTCGATCGCGGCGACAACCGCGCTGGCCACGTCCTCGATCCACACCGGCTGAAAGCGCGCGCCGCTGCCGGCCAGCGGGATCACCGGCGCGAACCGCTGCAGCTGCGCGAAGACGTTGAGGAAGCGGTCTTCGGCGCCGAAGATCACCGACGGGCGCAGCACCGTCAGGTCGAGCTTGGCCCCTTGCGTCGCATGACGCAGCACCGCTTCACCTTCTGTCTTGCTGCGCAGGTAGTTGGACGGCGCGCCGGGCCCGACGCCAAGCGCGCTGACATGCACCACGCGCCTCACGCCGGCTGCCGCACAAGCCCGCGCCAACTTGGCCGGCAGCGCGACGTGCGCATGCTCGAAGGCCGCGCGGCTGCCGTGCAGGATGGCGACCAGGTGCACCACGGCATCCACACCAACCAGCAGCTTCGCCAGCTGCGCTTCGTCGTGCACATCGGCCTCGACGAGTTCGACCGTCGGCAACGAACGGATCGGATTGCCGCGCGGCAGCCGGCGTGTCGGCACGCGGACGAACCCGCCCGCGCCGCCGCTGCGCTCGACCAGCCGTTCGCAGACCGCGCGGCCGACGAAGCCGGTGCCGCCGAGGACAAGGAACCTGTTCAAGGCAACTCGCGGTTCGGCGCCGGTGCGGTCGCGTCGCGGCCGGCCACCATCGGCCCGAGCCGGGCCTTGATCGACGCGCGGGGGTCGTTGGATGCCGCGCCGGCCGCGTTGGCCGTGTCAGCGGCGGCCAGCACCAGCGCGTAGTCCACCGCGTTCGACAACACCTTCTTGACGTAGTCGCGCGTCTCGTTGAACGGGATGCTCTCGGCCCAGGCTGCGGCTTCCACTGGCGGGCCGTCGCGCCACTTGCGCGGCCGGCCCGGGCCGGCGTTGTAGGCCGCGGCGGCCATCGACTGCTGGCCGGCGAAATCCTCCAGCACCAGCTTCAGATATGTGCCACCGAGTCGAAGGTTGAGGTCGCGGTCGTTGATCATCGACGGCGAATAGGGCACGCCGATGCGCTGGGCGGTCCAGCGCGCGGTCGCCGGCATCAGCTGCATCAGCCCCGACGCGCCGACATGCGAACGCGTGTCCATGATGAAGCGCGACTCCTGCCGCACCAGGCCGTAGACCAAGGCGGGGTCGACGCCGACTTCGCGCGACATGGCCAGTACCGCGTCCCGGTGCGGGGTGGGGAAGCGCTGGGCGATCGCCACTTCGGTCCGGGTGCGTTCGCTGGTGTTGATGCAGCGGTCCCAGACCTCGGCCTCGCAGGCGCGCTGCGAGGCCGCGAGCAGTTCGCGCTCGGCCATGCCGCGCAGCGAGAAATTCCACTCGCGCACCCCTTCGTTGCGCAGGCCGACGGCGATGAGTTGCAGTGCGCGCGACAGGCCCGGGTGCGAAGCGGCAGCTTGCGTTTCCGGCGCGACCAGCGCCGCGGGTGTAGCCGGGAGCGCGACCCGTTGGCCCAGGTCTTCGGCCGCCAGCTTGGCGTAGAAGCCGGTCTCTGCGGCCAGTGCTTGCAGCGTGGCGCGTGACTCGGCCCGTGCGGCATCCCCTTCGGGGCCCGCCGCAGCCTGCCCGGCTATGGCGCGCGCGCGCCAGTACCGCCAGGTAGCGTCTCGTTTCTCGCCGGCGCTCATCGCGTCGATGGCACGCAGCACGCTGGGCCAGCGCTGGCGGTCGCCAGCGGGCACGCGCAGTGCGGCGCGCACGTGCCAGGCCAGCAACTCGTCGGACCAGTGCAGCTCATGGCCGGTACGCGCCGCCAGTTGGCGCGAGCGCCAGGCCCGCTGCACCTGGTCGTGCGCGTTAGGCAACTGGCGCAGCGCTGCGTTCTTCGCGATGTGGGCCCACGTGGTGGCCAGTTGTTCGGCGGAGAGCTCGCGCTCCCAGCTGCGCTCGAGCTGCTCGGCCGCGGCGCCGGGGTCGGTCTGCGACAGGCGGATCAGCGCCAGCACCGCCAACTCGCGCTGGTTCCTCACGTGGGCCGGGGCAGCGAGGTAACGCGCCGGGTCCTTCAGCAGGTCGGCCACCGACAGCCCGGAGCCCGGGGCGGCCAGCAGCGCAGCGGCCGTCATGGCGCGCGGGCGGTTGAATTCGGCGGCCAGACGGGCGCCTTGCCACAGGTCGTCGGCCTTGAAGATGCGCGCTTCGGCCAGTGTGCTGCCGAGCAGCTCGCAACCGGCGTCGCTGTCGCGCCGCGCTGACCACGCGGCCAACGCCGCGGCCTTCAGGTCGCGGCCGTCCTGCTGTCCGGCGGCCTTCAGGTCGCGGCCGTCCTGCTGCTGCGTCAGCAGCGAATAGCAGGTCACCTCGCGGTCGTCGTTCATGCGAAAACGTGCGAACTCGCCGCGGAAGTTGGCCCAGTCGCGGCGCGCGCCCAGCACCAGCAACCAGTCGTTGCGCAGCCGGTCTTCGACGTAGCTGCCGGGCCAGCGGGCGTAAAAGGCATTGAGGTCGGGCTGCTGAAGTTCGCCCAGGCGGGTGCCGAGCTCCCAGTACTCGGCCCACATCGCCAGCGGGTGGTTCGACGCGGTGAGCGTTCGGGCCAGCGCTGCGAGACGCGGCTTGTCGCCTTTGCGCAGCGCTTCGCGCGCCGCCACCACTGCAGCGTCGCCAGTCGGCAGCGGTGCGGCGTTCTGCGCGAATGCAGCGCCCACGACGCACAGCGCGAGGGTCAGTGACAGCAGGCTTTTCATCGGCTCGAATTTAGCCCAGTCACTTCGCCGGTTGGGGCCTGGCCGTCGATCAACCCCATGCAGCATCACACGCCCGGCGGATCGACCAGCACCGCGCGCGTCGCGGCAGCCTGCTCGATCAGCCAGTTTTCGAAGGCCACCAGCGCCGGCCGTTCGCGCCGCGCCGGCCAGCGGATCAGCCAGTAGCTGTACGGGCTGCCAGCGCGGCCTGCGGGGCCGAAGGGTTCGACCAGTTCACCGCGGTCCAGCGATTCGCGCACCAGCGCCATGCGCGCGAGCGCGACGCCCTGGCCGGCGAGCGCGGCCTGGATCTGCTGGTAGGTGAAGTTCATGTAGATCCAGCCGCGCGGCTCGGTCTTCGGCGGGGCCTTCTCGCGCAGCCAGCGGTGCCAGCTCAGGTAGTCGGCGCTGGGCCGCTGGTCGTCCTCTTCCAGCAGGGTGTGGCGGGTCAGATCGGCCGGCGTCTTCAGCCGCTGGCGGGCCAGCAGCGCAGGGCTGGCGACGGGCGTCAGCACCTCGCCGAACAGCGGCGTGGAGCCCGGCGGCGCGCGTTCGGGCAGGCAGTAGCGCAGCGCGATGTCGAGCTCGGGGTCGTCGGCATCGGCGATGGCGTCGCTGGCCGAGATGCGGATGTCGATGTCGCCATGCTCGGCCTGGAAGGCCTGCAGGCGCGGCAGCAACCACAACGACGCGAACGAGGCGAAGGTCGTCACGCCGACCGGCTGGCGGTGGCCGACATGGCGCAGCTGGCGCACCGTCAGGTCCAGCTGCGCCAGCAGCGGCTCGACCGTACGCAACAGCGTGGCCCCGGCGCTGCTGAGCTCGACCTTGCGCGTGCCGCGCACGAACAGGCGGGTGCCGATCTCGTCTTCAAGCCCGGCGATCTGGCGGCTGATGGCGGGTTGCGTGAGGTGCAGTTCCTCCGCCGCAGCGCGGAAGCTGAGCCGCCGCGCCACCGCCTCGAAGGCGCGCAACGGGCTGATGGCAAGCGGGCGCTGGCGGGGTGCATTCATGCGCAAAGCTTATCAGTCGCTCCTTCCGTACTGATTGGACGTTGACACGTGCCTAGCGGAAGATGCCGTCCATGAACACATCAACGATGACACAAACGCATGAGTCCCCGCTGCCGTTGGCGCCCGGCCTGCTGCCGCTGGTGCCGGGTCAGGCCACCCGGCTGGCAGCGGCGCCTGACGCTCGCGTGCTGTGGGTTCAGCAGGGCCGCGTCTGGGCCACCCGCACCCGCCGCACGCCGGTGCGTGGCCAGGCCGAGGACCGCTGGCTCGCCAGCGGCGAGACGCTCGAGTTGCCGCCTGGCAGCGACTGGGTCATCGAGCCTTGGCCGGCGGCGCGCGTCGGGGTGATGCTGGCGTTGCAATCGGTGGGGGCTTCGGCTTGTTCACCAGCGCCGGTTTGAGCGAGCGTGCCGCCGCCGCGGCCCTTGCAGAGGCAGGCATGGCGCGACAATAGCGGCTCAACTCGACCGGGCCCGCCGAACCCATGACGCTGACCTTGCCGCAGATGCAACCCTCGGGCGACAAGAAGACGCTGCGCCGCCAACTGCAGGCCGAACGCCTGACGATGGTCGACCGCATGCCGCGCAGCATGATCCTGCAAGAGGTGTTGCGGGTCTGGCTGATGGAGCGGCCCGACACGGCCGTCGGTGCCTATTGGCCGATCAAGGGCGAGTTCGACGCGCTGCCGGCGCTGTTCCGCTGGACCGAAGCCGACCCCAGGCGCCACGTCGGCCTGCCGGTGATGGACAAGGACACCCGGCAGTTGCGCTTCCACACCTGGTACCCGGGTTGCGAGATGGAAGAAGACGCCTACGGCATCCCCAAGCCCAGGGGCACGCCGGTCTTCGAACCGACGCTGTTGCTGGTGCCCTGCGTGGGGTACGGCCCGAAGGGCGTTCGGCTCGGTTACGGCGGTGGTTTCTACGACCGCACGCTGTCGACGCTGTCGCCGCGGCCGGTCACGGCCGGCGTGGCTTACGCCAACGGCTACGTGCCGTGGCTACAGGCCGAGGCGCACGACGTGCCGCTGGATGCCATCCTCACCGACGAAGGCCGCGCCTGGCCGCCTGAATGAAAAGGGGCGGCTAGCTTTCGGCGGCCGCCCCTCGATCGAAGAACCGGATCTACTTCTTCGCCGGTGTCTTCTTCTTCGCAACCTTCGGTGCGATCTCGCCGACCTGCGGCGCCACCTGCTTGGCCGCGTTCTTCAGGCCGGCCATCGTCGCTTGCAGCCCCGCAACCTGGACTTCGGCACTTTCGAGCAGCGCGTGGGTGAACGCGAGCTCGGCGAGCGTCGTCCAGCCGGGCTTCCTGATGATCATGAGCAGGTCCTGCGCGTCGGTGCCTTTGCCCAACTTGGCCAGCACGTTGCTCAAGGCGCTGATGCGCTTGTTGAGCTTCGCGAGGTCGGGTTTGGTTGCCATGTGACGTTCTCCGTTCGTTGTGGGTAGTTCGTTGTGGGTACCGCACCCAGACGATCCCGGCAACCTGCCGCGACCGCTGTGGCGCAGCCGAAATGTCACCCAGCACGCGCGCTCAGGCCATCCCTACTTGTCCGGGCACTACCCAGCCGAGCTTGCGGCAGACGTCCAGCGTCAAGGCGCTCTGGTTCAACGTGTAGAAGTGAATGCCCGGTGCGCCGCCGGCCACGAGCCGCTCGCACAAGCGCGCCACCACCTCGATGCCGAAGGCGCGCACGCTGGCGGCATCGTCCATGAAGCCTTCCATCTTCAACGCCACCCAGCGCGGTATCTCGATGCCGTCGCGCTGCGCAAACTGCGCGATGCGGGCGTAGTTGTGGATCGGCATGATCCCCGGAACGATCGGCACCGTGACGCCGAGCGCCCGCACCTCGTCGACGAAGTGGAAGTACGCGTCGGGGTTGAAGAAGAACTGCGTGATCGCGCTGTCGGCACCGGCCTTCACCTTGCTGGCAAAGTGCTGCAGATCGCGATTGGCATAACGCTGTTGTGGGTGGTATTCAGGGTACGCGGCGACTTCGATGAACCAGTCGCCGCCTTGTGTCTTGCGGATGAACTCGATCAGGTCGCTGGCATAGCGGAACTCGCCGGCCACCGCGGTGCCGCTGGGCAGGTCGCCGCGCAACGCAACCAGCCGCTTGATACCCTGCGTGCGGTAGGTGTCCAGGATCTCTGCGATGCCGTCTGCCGTGCTGCCGACGCAGCTGAGATGCGGCGCGGCCTCGTGCCCGAGCGCGGCGATGTCGCGCACCGTGGCCAGCGTCTTCTCGCGCGTGCTGCCGCCGGCGCCGTAGGTGACGCTGAAGAACTCGGGCTTCACGGCCGCCAGGTCCTGCACCACGGTCTTGAGCTTTTCGCTGCCGACAGGGGTGTTGGGGGGAAAGAACTCGAAGCTGATGGGTGTGGGTGCGGTCATGTGGAGTCTCTCTTCAAGCAGGGGCGCTGGCGCTGTACTTCAGTCAGCGGCGCCCAGGTGTCGGTGGGCGGCGTTGCCCAACTGGCGGTCGAAGGTAGCGAGCACAGCCTTCAGGTCTGCGGCCAGCCACAGGTAGGCTGCGTCGTAAGCGCTGAGCCCAAAGCGCGTGGCCAGTGCGTGCACCGCGTCGGGCGGCGCGGGGTGCAGATCGATGCGCTGATCGGCGAAGTCGGCCAGCGCGGTGTCGACCTCCGCCGCCGTGGCGCCTGCGCACAGCTTCTTGGCGGCCACGTTGGCCAGTTCGTACGGCAGCAAGGTTGGTGCGTGCACGGCGCGGTCGAGCAACAAACGCGTCGCCTCTTCGCAATTGGGCTCGGCGAACAGCAGCGCCGCCAACACGCTGCAGTCGACCACCACCGGCTGGCGCAATTGCCACGCGCTGCGCGGCTCGGCCACGTACAGCGTGCGCGGCGGCGGCGCTGCCGGCCATGGCGGATCGGCCTTGGGCGTGGTGACGGCAGCCGCTCGTTTCATCGGCTGTCGCGGGCGGCGCGGATGATGTCCACCGCCAGCGGCAGGCCGGGTGTCACCGCCAAGGGCCGCGCCTGGCGCTCGGCGACCAGATCCTCGATCGTCCTCCAGCCCTGGCGAACGCCCGCCGGCACCGGCGACACCCCGGCGCGCGATGCCGGCATCTCGCCAGCCGCAGCCTGTTCGATGATGGCCATCAACTCGCCCTGCAATGAGCGGTGGTTGCGTTCGGCGCGCTGGCGCAGCCTCTCGGCGAGGCTCTCGGGTACACCCTTGATCGAGAGATTGACGTTCATGATTGACTCCAAAATGGAACCGTGGCTCCATTCTGGATTCGTTGTGGCTACAGCGCCAACCGCCGGCCAGGCCAAGCCCGGCCCGGGGCCGATCAGTAGCGGTACGTGTCAGCCTTGTACGGGCCCGCCTTGCTGACGCCGATGTACGCCGCTTGCGCGTCGCTCAGCTCGGTCAGCATGGCGCCGACCTTCTTCAGGTGCAGGCGCGCGACTTTCTCGTCCAGGTGCTTGGGCAGCACGTAGACCTTGCCGGACTCGTAATGCCCGCTGCGCGTGAACAGCTCGATCTGCGCGATCGTCTGATTAGCGAACGACGAGCTCATCACGAAGCTCGGGTGGCCGGTACCGCAGCCCAGGTTCACCAGGCGGCCCTTGGCCAGCAGGATGATCCGCTTGCCGTCGGGGAAGATGACGTGGTCAACCTGCGGCTTGATCTCGTCCCAGGTGCAGTCGGCCAGCGCGGCGACGTCGATCTCGTTGTCGAAATGGCCGATGTTGCAGACGATGGCCTGGTCCTTCATCGCCGCCATGTGGGCGCGGGTGATGACGCTCAGGTTGCCGGTGGCGCTGACGAAGATGTCGGCCTTGTCGGCCGCGTATTCCATCGTCACGACCTTGAACCCTTCCATCGCCGCTTGCAGCGCGTTGATGGGGTCGATCTCGGTCACCCAGACTTGTGCGCTCAGCGCACGCAGCGCCTGCGCAGAGCCCTTGCCCACATCGCCGTAGCCGGCCACCACGCAGACCTTGCCGGCGATCATCACGTCGGTGGCGCGCTTGATGGCGTCGACCAGCGATTCACGGCAGCCGTAGAGGTTGTCGAACTTGCTCTTGGTGACGCTGTCGTTGACGTTGATGGCGCGGAACATCAGCGAGCCCTTGGCACTCATCTCGTTCAGGCGGTGCACGCCGGTCGTCGTCTCTTCGGTCACGCCGATGATCTCGGCGCCCTTGCGGCTGTACCAGGTGCTGTCTTCGGCCAGCTTGGCCTTGATGGCGGCGTAGAGGATGGTCTCTTCCTCGCTGCCGGGGTGGGTCAGCACGCTCGGGTCGGTCTCGGCCTTCTTGCCCAGGTGCATCAGTAGCGTCGCGTCGCCGCCGTCGTCGAGGATCATGTTCGGGCCTTCGTGCTGGCCGCCCTTGCCGGCGAACTCGAAGATGCGGTGGGTGTAGTCCCAGTAGTCCTTCAGCGTCTCGCCCTTGTAGGCGAAGACCGGCGTGCCGGCCACGACCAGCGCCGCGGCGGCGTGGTCCTGGGTGCTGAAGATGTTGCAGCTGGCCCAGCGGACGTCAGCGCCGAGCGCTTGCAGCGTCTCGACCAGCACGGCGGTCTGGATCGTCATGTGCAGGCTGCCGGTGATGCGTGCGCCCTTCAGCGGGCTGATCGCGGCGAATTCCTCGCGGATCGCCATCAGACCCGGCATCTCGGTCTCGGCTATTCTGATTTCCTTGCGGCCCCAGTCGGCAAGCGACAGGTCGGCAACGGCGTATTGGGGGGTGTGCAGCGGTTTGAGAACGGCGTTCATGTCCAGGCTCCAAAGATGAATGGACCTGCCACGGCGGCGCTCGAAGGGGAAGGAGACAACCCACGAGCACCGAGGTGCAGGTGAGCGCAGTTGCAATGAAGTTCTCCAAGCCTGGCCTCAAGGACTGAGGTTGCAACGCTCCTCGGAGAGCCGCAATTCTAGACAGGAACGCGGATGAAGGGTGTGACGAAGGCACGGCGCACTGTCCTACCGGGCGAATCGGCTGGTTCTGACCGCGGCGCGCGCATCAGCCGCGCGACAGTCTCGCGGCCCATCCGGCTGCCCAACCAACCCGAGGAGAAACCTGTCTCTTATACACATCTGACGCTGCCGACGAATAGA
>ENA-ORBV01007331-ORBV01007331.1-microbial-mat-metagenome-genome-assembly--contig:-NODE-7331-length-18989-cov-8.295051_pt1 | contig 18989 bp, 14 predicted proteins | sample MGYA00237777_ERZ505514 | MGnify/ENA primary metagenome ERZ505514 (study PRJEB26160, sample SAMN06269048) | microbial mat metagenome | isolation source: Oligotrophic lake microbial mat | place... | reverse complement strand
CTTAGTCTCGTGGGCTCGGAGATGTGTATAAGAGACAGGAAAAAAGCTCACCCACTACCAAAGCAAAGCTACTGTGCATAACAGAGTGTCTAACTGTAAAGCAAATTGGTTCTAATTATGATTCTTTCCTTATTCGATTTCTTGATAAAGCATTCTGATAGTTTTTAGTGTAACATGGCCATTTCCTCCACCATTGCCACAACGTCTTCTACGACAAGTTCAGGGTGGTCTATAGAATCGGCATCCGGGTTAGCCTCTTTATCGGATCCATCCCGTCCAACAGCAGCAGACATAGTACCACGATCCACCTCCCATGAACCGTCGCGATTCATTTCGAGCACGACCGCCTCCATGGTAGCGCGATCTAGATCCAAGAATGATTCCACAAGATCGCCATCCACGAATCCATGTGCCGGGTGCATCCGTCTCTCGGCATCAAACGCACGGAACTGTTGGTGACTAAAATCGCCAACAGGTCTAATGACTCTGGTCATGGCTCTTTCGATGCACGAGAAGAAAGCAGCTGTTCGGACGTCTAATCCCAAAATGCACCCAAGAGTTCCCTCGACGGTCCCAAACAGTGTTTGGCTTCCAATGACAACTGGAGGTCTTCGAATCCGCGTAGCTGCTCCTTGCCCCGCCTTTGCTGGGCTAGCGCCGTCAGCGCTCTTCTTTTTAGTCGGAGAAGTTAAATTTGTTCGACGAGGAGACTTTCTCGTGTTTGCCGCACCGCTGCTACTGTGTGGCATCACCAAGCTACCTTTCATGAACTTGTTGCACATTTCACCCAAATGAAACTCCCCGATGGTATCAAGACGGCATCGAATCTCTTCGCTCTGAGATTTGGTGTTTCGGCGCAACACAAAGAGATTATTCCAGTTCTCAGCTCCGAGGTAGACATCATCTGTTAGCATTTCTATCGCGGTTGTCCAATTCGTGTTGAAATCGCGGGCAAGCTCCTCCAGCGCTTCGTGCTGGGGGTAGTACTGAACTACTGAGATAGAACGCATCAAATCCCCAACAATTGCCAGCATTTCACTCTCAGAAGCAGCCGCGGCCTTTTTCTTTTTAGGATCGTCCACTTCCATTGGTATCGCACCGCTTCCAACAGACGAGGATGGAGCCTTCTGGTCGCCGGCAACAGCTGTCGAAGGTAGCGCGGCCGTGCGGACGGCTTGGCTTTTGACAAACATTGTTAGGATGTGGCCATGGTGTCCAACGCCCACGAAACTCAACTTCATTCCCCCAGCATTTCCTTCGTCCGTGAGTTGACAAATTTGAGTTTTGGAGTTGACAGAAGCAAGCACTTTGCCATCGAAAAATTGACACATAGAATAAACGCCGCCTCGAACTTGCAGTTCGGTCACCTGTCTCACGGCCCGGATGTTATTGGATGCGGCAGCAGCCTCATCTTCCCCGCTGCCACAGGACATCACCATGATACGACCTCTGGTTGGCTCATCTTCGTCGGGCAAGGCGTACGCAGTGCCTACCAGTAGATACGTTTTGTAATGTACTCCATCACCTGCCGGGTCCCCTGAGTTGACGCCTGCGTCCGCATCAGCGGTGGCCGCAGTCGACGACACAGAAGAATGCACTCTCAGGCTAGCATACGTCATGGACAAAATCATCTCGTAGGGTTCCAAATCAATGCTGCGACGGGAAGCATCGAGGAAGAAAGGTTAGCATCTTAAGGGCGCCTCTAGATATCAGGATTTAACCATCATCGCAAAGTAAAAAACAAGACGTACCGTTCAATGTCATCGAAAGTAGTGTCGTCCAGAAATCGAATGCAATTGCCCATATTGTGTTCTTCACCGCCGAGGCCAAACTGTTTGATTCCACTTTCGATGCAGCCGACTGCAAACATCCGCCCCTCTGGACAGTGCACAATCCTTCGAGGTGCCATCCCCAACCGACAGGTGGTAACGTGCAATTTCTGAATATCATCGATAACGCCCAACCGCAGATTAGAATCGTCGGCGACGCATAAAGAATAATACTGGGAGCCCAACGAACCAGCATCAAACAAAAGGCTGGAAAAGAACGGAGCAGCGACATTGACTGCAATGGATTGTTGAGAAGCTGAACGACTGACGTGCTCGCCCTCATCCTCATCCGAAACTTGCAAGTTGACGTTGGAATAGCACAATTTCGGATTGAAAGAGGCGGCGTTGCCACTAGTTGTTGCTCCACTCCCAACTCCAGCCAAATAGATTACGGTTGGTCTGTCTCCTGTAGCCAAAACACATGTGCCCCCTTTCTCTGTTGCCAGCGGAATCAAATTGATACGTTGCGTTCCGAGGCACACTTCCTTTTTGGACTGGACTGAAATACGTTCGTTCGCATCTTCCAAGACGGCAAAGGAGACAACTGTCCCGTCTCCGAGACCGACAAAGAGCATGTCCACGCCTTGGGCACCGTTCAACGACGGATGCCCACCACCAGTACCAGCGGCGTGGTGGCTGCTGCTACTGACATCCAGTGTAATCAAGCACAAAGACCGAGCCATCATATTGTTGCGATGCCTACGGGCAACAGCGGATTCTTCAGCACTCATGGATGCCGGATCGTCTTCATCTTCGTCCTCGTCGGTGCTCAAATGAATTTGATGAAGCTCCACCAATTCTTTGTTAAGAGACAAAAGACGAACAGTAAAATCGTCCCACAGTCCGACCGCCACCATGGTGCTTTTAGGGCACGGAGCACGGTCCACTTCGCCACTGGTAGGATCAATCTGCATGGAATCCCCACCAGCTGATTCGTACCCGTAAGGATTCCTGGAAGCAAAAGGGTGCACATCTAAGCAAGAAACTTCTCGGTCCATTTGTTTGTGGTACAAGGATTCTAGCTTGGTACCATTCTCATCAACACCCAAGTACCACAAGGTTCCGCCACGAGTGGCAACTACAGCTTGCCCCGCTTCATTTCCAGTCGCCACGGTAATGGGACGGTCGCCAAGGCTGGCATCAGGTGGTGTCCAAGAGTCCAAAACAACCCCAACTGTACCCGATTCTTTATTCGGTAGAGAAATCAATCGCACTTCGTCTTCCGTGATTTGCAACAGCCCGTTTCCAGTTTGAACATTACCAACATACAAGGTAGTGGCGTTGGCTTCTAGCCCGTCCAACATGACTTCTTCAAGCGTTCCTCCTGCTTCTTCGTCATCGTCCTCTTCCTCGCGGTCTTCTTCAATGGGCTCGGCATCCTCGTCCGCTTCCACGGTTGTCACACCTAAAACACGAGTCTGTCCCACGAAGGATTGAACCAAATACGCATCTTGCCGACTGGTATAGGCTTCTCGTACACTCCACATGGCCTGAATACCAGGCATTTCCACACTGGCATACTCGTTCATGCCGATCCCATTTCGAATCAATCGGATCGAGCCCGCACGTGAGGTTCCACTGGCGGTCACGACTTGGCTGGGTTGTGCTTGTGCACTGCTGCTGTTGGCAGATAATCCGGGTGCAGTGGGGACCAAATCAAAATCAACAATCGGTCCCAAGTGCGTATATTCTTCCACAACGGTCAAATACGTCGAATCCATCATCCATTCCATGTCGGTCGCCGTCGCATCTTCGGTATTGGCGACACTGGGTTCATCTTCGGCACTTCCCGAGGTATTGGCGGCGCCGCCGTACGTTCCTCCACCACCGCCGCCACCACCATCTTGTCGTATGGGCTCTTCGTGAATTTGTACCAATTGACTATCACCCAACGAACTACCCACAAAGGTCAAACCATCTCCCAAATATTGACAAGAATGACAAAGGGCACAACTTCCCAGTGTCTCCAAGGTCAATGCGACAATCCGAGAATGATACGTCAAGAAAGAAATCATGTGCAAATTGCCCAATTCATCGGCCAGCAAATATCGGGGCATGCCCTTGGGATCATCGGGCAAAGCATCCCAACTTAAAAACAAACAGGGTGGGACCGGTGTGACTTTGGTCGTGGTCGCATTGGCATAGGTAATTTGTCGTTGTCCCAAGACAATGACACCGCCCAAGGTCATCATGGTGGGGGGTGCCGAACCATCCGCCGCCGCCGCCGCAGCGTCAGTACCACCCGCCGGCATATTGGCGGCCGCCGCTGCCGTTGTGGCGACAATGGGACGTGTCGCCGGGACTGGAATCAACGCACTCGATCCACCATCGACACGACTGCGTTTCAGTGGGCCCTGCGAGAAGGAGTGTTTGCGCAAATCAATCGCATGCGTGTACACGTGTTGAATCCCACGGGAATCTTGATGCAACAAAGTCAATTGCGGGGGTTGATCGGCTGGGGTATCCAAAAAACACATATTCAACAAGGTGCGTTCTTCCATGCGCACATGGAAGGGTTCCTTGAGACAGGATGCCTTGTGATTGTGATTGTGATTGCCTCCGGCATAGACGGACGAGGATGCACCACCGCCACTCCCCGCGTTATTGGATTTGGGCCAATAGGCGGGCAATTTACTTTCCGCAGTATTATTTGTGTTGTTGGGATCATCTGATTTTTGATTGGTCGGTGCCACGTATTGATAATTTTGATCAATGGGAATGATCGTAATTAATCCATCCAACCAATGCATGGCCACACATCGATAATGGGGATCCATGGCAATCATGGGTCCACTTTCCGAAGCTCTTCCCAACAATTGGGGATCTTCTCCCGATGGCAATCGTCCACTGGCATGCGTGATAAAAGGATAGGGTCCACCACCTCCTCCGCCCGAAGTATTGGAATTGGCCGCCGCCGCGGAATAACTGAGGACGGCGTATTGATGTCGCTCGGTCGTACAAAAGACAAAATCAATCGGTGCCGATGAAATCCGCAAGGTTTCCAAAGATGTCAACCGGCCATTGATGGGGACGCTGGCCAAGACGGGAAACAGGGATGTTTTTTCGGACGAGTCACTGCCGTTATGGCTGGCATCTCCTCCTCCGTTCGTATTATTGCCCACACCAACGCCGGGTGTGGTGGTCGCAGACGAAGCAGTGTGCTCACTGGATTGCCATGTTCGTAATTCTAAGCGTCGTGATTTGGCGACAAAGACATCATTGTTCCGAATCTTGTCGTGTGTCGCAACAAAATGTCCTTTGCAGGTGAACAAGACACCTCCCGGAGGATGAGCTGTTACCACATAATGCGAAACTTCCTTCGCAATTTTGGAAACAGAGGATGTTGTGGTAGCAGTAGGAGTAGGAGTAGCTGTTGTCGTGGTAGCCCCAGGGGCTGTTGCAGCAGCGCCACTAGCTGCAGATCCGGAGGAATCAGGAGCGGGAGTGGACATTATTACGGCTAGGAATGATTCGTGTTATTATGATAAGTGTAAAATGATGGTGATATTGCCCGGCAAAAACTGAGATATAATTCTGATATCTTGTTCGATCTTGTGGTTAAAGCTGAAAAGTCAATCAGATACTGCAGCGCACCAAAGACAACGGATTCTCCAATGCAAGCAAGCTATCTGACAGCAGTAAAATCTAGAGAGAGGGTCTTCGCAGTAGCACAGATTTGTTGATTGATGCTCATCATTTGTCATCTGTTGCTGCAGCTAGCTAGCTTGCTAGCTAGCTACCAGCCAGTTAGAGTAGCAGACAGCCGGTTTGTTTCTTGCTTCATCAGCAAAACACTCAGACTGCGAAAGATTGCGAGCCGGCCGTGTCAGTGTCGGGACGCGGAGGCGGGACAATGCGGACGACGCACAGTGTATCCTTATTCATCCCAACCACGCAACAGCTTGCTTGTCACCACTTGGCAAGAGACAAGGGCCAATGCCTCAAGCTAGCCAGCTACGATGCTAGCCAGGTGCGGTACTACATGTAACTACCAGTACCTACCGTCCTCCAGACCTAGCTAGCTAATAGTAGCTGGCAGGTATATAGTGTGCACAATATTTTAGAAAGAAAGGAAACCGGACGGAGCTAGTAAGTACAAAGAAGTACCCACACCCTCGCAGTTGGAATTTTTTAAATCTACATACAGTAATCGACATCCAGGCTCGAACTCGGGATCAACTAGTAGAAGGACCGCTTGTAGGGCTTTCATTCGAGTAGAATTTTGCGTTCTCTTTGTTTGGTTTGCATATTTCCTCAAGGCCAGTGAGTGATGTTTTGGCTACTGTCTCACAACGAAGAACACACACCTCGAATTGAATCGGCTCCATACTACTAGTAGCACGAACGAAAAACCAAAGCAGTGCCAGAGTAACGAATGGATCACAAAGCAAAATCTATATTCCGCATGCCATAGAAATAAATAAAATCCGCAATCCCAGACGCTGCCGACCCATGTACCGTTTCAAGGCATTTTCATCTCGCGGAGAAGTGGGTAGAGACAACTCCAGGAGGCGAACCATCCTTATCATGATTGTGACAAGGTACTGACAAAGGTAGACACACAAACAACACAACCTTCACTCGAACATGCGACATACGTCATGGTTCCATTGACAATTTTTTTTCAAAACATGGACTTTTAAAATTTATTGTTTGCTTCCAAGAAATCCAAATGGATTGAATCCCTTTGCATCGTAGGTGTTCATCAACTTTTTGTAATCCGATTGATCCTTGACGGGATCTAAATCGGGATCCCCACGGACAGTGGCGAAGTTGTTGAAACCATTTTCAAACGACTTTTGAAGATTGAAAATGGACTGTTGTGGTGTGGTGTGGTGTGGTGGATATTTCAAATCGCGAGAATCATGGAGATGACAGATGATGATGTTGATATCAAAGACAAAAAGATTGGATTGTTGATTGATTGGGTTTGCGTAAAATTCCATGGCGTATTGTTTGTGGTGGAGAGAATAAAAGAGTGAATGAGAGGTTTGCTCAAACGAGTGGCACAGGACCGTCAAATTTCTCATTTCCAAACCAAAATCGAAAAACATACCTCATCCACGTTGCCCAGTTGAGCATGAGCACATGCAATATTGTAGTGGGCGGCTTGCAATTCAAATTCATCGAGTGGTTGTACACTCTGACTGTCGAATCCTCCCATGGAACCACCCACTGGACTAGGTCCTGACAAGGACTTGGTTCGTACCACATCCTTGTTGCTCCCGGGTAATTTCATGCCTTTTTGGAATACTATGAATATATAGAAACATTTAAAAACAATTACATTGCGAAAGATGGCGTTGTGAGATGGGTGAAGTCAAATGATTTTCCAGGCAACAAACATCAAAATAACACACACGAGCGTATCGCCTGCCATTCCGTACACAACATCCCAGTTTTGAACCTTAAAAGCACAGCACTTTACTCCAAAACGAAAGCAGCATACCTTTCAGCGCTTCTTCATAATTGCCTTCTTGCATAAGCCGTAAACCCAAAACTTCTGCTTCTCGAAAGGTGGTCAAGGACGGTTCTGGAATGGACCCGGCATCGGCAGCTCCCAAACTATCGGCCGCAGATTGCTTGAGATACCCGTTCGCAGGTGGTTGACCTCTATTGTTATTGGCAACCGTCTGTTGTTGCGTCAAACCCACAAAAGCAATGGGCCGATTGGGGACCACATAAGCGTCCACGGATAATGCTAAGAAGATGGCCACCAATACCGTTGCCGAGTAGTATGGTTGTGATGGATTTTGTTTTCGTTGAACCATGATGATGATGTAATTTGGGTTTGAAGCGGAAATTGGAATAGAATAATAAAGCAAGTAGTTGAAAATATCTAACCAAAGAGAAGGTGATTTGATTCCAATAGTTGGATAGATAGGTGCTGGCTAGAGACTACTACTTGGTACTAGCTAGCTAGTAGGGTAATGGTCTGGTGGCCAAGCAAAATAAAGTGAAGGTCAAATTTGAAGGAAGTAAGTCCTGTTGAGGGGCTGTTTAGGTGGGTCTGTCGCTAAAACTGAAAATTCGGAAAATCTTAAAACTTGGTTCAAAACAACGGTTGCCGTGATCGATCTGTGTGCGCGAAAGAAATTGTGAGGAGAGAGAGCCAATGAAAGCAAATTCAAAATTGCGTACGTCAGTGCACAACAAGCGTCACGTGATGCTCCCATCCACATTGCGAGTTACTCAAAATGAAAACTTGCTACAAGGAGCTCGTCACGATACGTGATTCGAACTTTAGAGGAACGCACAGTAGCCAAGTACGTGGTCGTCAAGCAAACGACAACATTTTCTTGTGCTGTTGTAGTATGTATGGCCCGGTGTTTCTTCCAAATTCATTGATCGAGACAGCAGGATACACATACCTGTTAACAACAATCTTTCCATTCGAGTCAGAGATTGCTACCCCCAATCTACAAGAAAGCTGAAGAATAAGCTAGTGGCCTGGCACAATTCAAACTCAGTAGTTGTTTGATACACTAATAATATTTCCTTCAGTATGATTCAAACACGCGTCACCAAAATGCTGGGCATTGACCACCCGATTATTATGGGAGGCATGACCGGAGTGGGTACCGTCGAATTGGCGGTGGCCGTTTCCAATGCCGGTGGATTGGGTATTTTTGCCGCCCACAATGCCGGATCCCCCGAGGGATGTCGTCACTGGATTCGTCGCATGCGCTCGTTACTGCAACCTGGCGCCACATTTGGAGTCAATTTAACGATATTGCCCACCATGGGGACTCCACCACCCTACGAAGAATATGCACGAGTCATGATTGAAGAAAAAGTACCCATTGTCGAAACGGCCGGATCCAATCCCAAAAAATGGATTACCATGTTCAAAAATGCGGGACTTATTACCATTCACAAATGCGTCACCATCCGGCATGCCCTCAGTGCCCAACGCATGGGCGTCGATATTGTATCCTTGGATGGCATGGAATGTGCGGGGCATCCCGGCGAAGGCGATGTTGGAAATTATGTCTTGCAAGCCAAAGGTGCGGTGGCGCTGAAGGTGCCTTTTATTTGCAGTGGCGGCGTGGGGGATGGCAAACAAATTGCCGCGGCCCTGGCCTTGGGAGCGGATGGGGTCAATATTGGAACACGTTTGTGTGCGACGCAGGAATGCATGTGGCCCCAATCCTTTAAAGATCGAATGGTATCTGCCAATGAAGAAGATACGGTCCTAATGTTTCGACACTTGAAAAATACGACACGAGTCTTTGCCAATCAAGTGGCCAAGGAGGTAGAAGCCATTGAAAAGGAAAAGGGCGTTGCTGTCAAATTTGAAGATGTGGCGCATTTAGTCGCCGGCAAACGTGGACGAGACGCAGAGAAGGCAGGAGACCCCGATGGAGGCATTTGGTCTGCGGGACAAGTTGTGGGCTTGATTGATGATATCCCCACTGTTGCTGAATTAATGCAACGAATGATGCAGGAATGCGAAGCAACAATCCAAAGCCGATTGAATAGCATGTTGGTGACGAGATCACGGCTGTAGGGTGTGCAAAAAAGTGGAGGGTCTTGTTTTTCCACCAGACCCCCATAATTTATATTTCAATGCTGCGTAAGAGATAAACAAAAGATACGGAGAATTATCAATTAAATCTATCCGGTTCAGAACCAGCTAATTGTCAGCACAACAACAACACAATCGGCCAAATAGATTTCCTAACCTGGTAGCATCGTACCGATTGGAGCCATTCCACTAAAATGTTGGGATGACGCTGAATGAAATCAATTCGCCATTGAATTCCCCCTGGTTTTCTCATTCCTTGAACAAAAATTGGAGATGCTTTTCTTGTTCCACGTTATTTCATTGTGCAACAAAGCAAGATGCTTGATGTTGACCATGTCTATGTTGACTGTGGAAAATGCCACATAGGCTATGCTGAATTGCAAATATGACACATTCTCGTTTCTCAAGCAACCTAACCTGTAAAAATTGCTCCTCCGCATGTTGAATGCATTGACAATGTGAGCATTGTAGCGCACCATGACTGTTCTTGTGGCAGAAAAACAATAGCAATTCACATTGGACAGCTTCAGACGTTGATTAAATTGATGAGCCCATCTTGTGTCACTGAAATTTGAGATGCTATGGCATTTTCATTTTTTAAGAAACTTGGATCGTTTCACCTCATTCAGTTGGAACAATTGAAATGAATTGACACAGCTTTTGATTTGCTCGTCGGTTCTGAAAGATAAATTTATTTTCATTTCATCTAGCACTGACAATTACAACTTTGAATCATTTAGCTATGTGATTGTCACTGTTCCATTTTCCTTGTGACACAGCCAGGGACAGACAGGGATGTTGGGATGCATTGAGGTGGGATGTGTGGAGTCAGGCAGCAGCTGGGCAAGCACCGTCATGAGCAAGCACACAAACCAGTGAACAAGCAAGCACTTGGGCAGCCAGACAGGCAAGCAGGCAAGCAGGCAGACATGCAGACATGCAGACAATTAGACAATAAGAAGCAGGCAAACAAGCAGGCAAACAGGCAACATTGAGACTGACTATTAACATGACAGGGGCAACCTATTGGATTGGAATGGCCGGCCAGTTGGGTAGCACTGTGTTACAATTGCATGCCCAGCTGGTTGCCTCAAGTTGTATCATGGATCAGCTTTCGAAATCCCCACCAAACGGTTTCGCCGTTGCTAAGCACAATCCGTGAGCACGTCACACTTTAGATGAATGAGGGACTTCCCAGTGGAGGACCATCGGTTTGTGGACTGACGTCCGATCGATCGAGAAAGTTGAGTGAGGGAAAGGATGAGGATATGCATACGGATGGATGCAGATAGCCTACTAGCTAGTACCCAGTACCACACGACGACAAATGCGTAACCAACAGAGTGGTTATTACGACGGATAGTTATCAGTTGGATGAGAGTGGGACTTGTGTATTAGCAGCGAGAGAAAGGAAATCGATTAATAGCAGCTTCCCGTTTGGCTTGAGTTGCTTGCAGCTGATATCGTTGTCTTGTTGAACCACCGAGTGTGAAGCACCCATATCTTTCATCATTGTTTGGTATAAACTTTCACCACGTAGCTCCGCCTAATACAAAACTGGACTATAATCATGACAGGATCGATACAACGGAAGCTGTTGTTTATCCAGTGCCTTCTGCTGCTGGAAGGTATTTCTTCCTTCACATCTTTTCTGCCCAGATCTCCTGCTTTAACAAAGAGCATTCGTAGCCATGATGGTGGCAACAACCTGCACATGAAATTGCCAAGCTCCTCCGATTCCCCAAAGGAGGACCGGTTGGTAACATCACGAAAACCACACAAGCTTGCAAATGGACGGGGGACATTTCTGGGATTTCGAAATGTTCATGATTTCAAGTCACAAGCAGCAGCTAAGGGTTTGACAGCCCTCCAAAGTGAGCAGTCGGCACTTATTCCAGATGGGGGCCTTAGCCCCTGCGTGATTCGGGTTTTAGGAGTAGGAGGCGGAGGATGCAATGCGGTAAGTAATCTATAGTGTGTTTATGAATTGCTGTGGTATATTTGCAGACGAAGGTGATAACCTTGAGGGGTCTATCTCTATGGACTATGTTCTGAGAGAAGGTGTTAACCTGGATGAACCGGGGATATATGACTTGGGTGTCTCGAGATTGCACTTATCAAACTCAACATCTGTCTTCATCCTCCACAAATATTTTTTTTAGGTCGACCGCATGTTAGAAACTGCGGTTGGTGGAGTAGAATACTGGGCCATCAATACAGATGCCCAAGCTTTGGGGCGATCCAAAGCTTTGGGTGCCAAAGTTTTGAACATTGGATCAAGTGTGACACGTGGATTAGGCGCTGGCGGAGATCCAAGTGTTGGACAAATGGCTGCAGAAGAGTCACGAGAGGATATTGCCCTCATGGTGGAAGGGACTGACTTGTGCTTTATTACCAGTGGAATGGGTGGAGGAACAGGCAGTGGAGCCGCGCCAGTGGTGTCAGAAATTGCGAAAGAAAGCGGAGCCTTGACCGTGGCTATTGTAACTAAACCCTTTGCCTTTGAAGGACGGCGACGCATGCGACAAGCAACGGATGCTATTGCTAGATTGCGAGAACACGTGGATACTGTCATTGTAGTTTCAAACAACAAACTCTTGGAGATTATCCCTGATGATACTCCTGTCACAGCTGCCTTCCGAGTGGCGGATGACATCTTGCGACAAGGAGTTGTGGGCATTTCAGAAATCATTGTTCGTCCAGGTTTGATCAATGTCGATTTTGCGGATGTACGATCAGTAATGAAAGACGCCGGTTCGGCTCTTATGGGTATTGGAACCGGTGTTGGAAAGACAAGCGCAGAAGATGCCGCCATTGCTGCCATCTCAAGTCCTCTGTTAGACGAACCTGTACAAGATGCAACGGGTGTGGTCTTCAACATTTTAGGTCCACGGAACTTATCGCTTCAAGAAGTCAATCGCGCAGCTCGTGTAATTTACGACAATGTTCACGAGGACGCGAATGTGATCTTCGGCGCGCTCGTGGATGACACCATCGAGGATGAAGTCTCTATCACTGTTCTGGCAACAGGTTTTCATCAAGGAGCTGGCCCCAATCGAGAGTCGGACGAAGACTTTCCAGATTTCCTATCGGATCGATGAAGCCTTTTTAAAACATAGTTTTTTCTTCACTTGTCGTGTCGTGCTGCTCGAATCTTGTCAACCCTGTGGCAGGCATTCGGTCCTCTTCATGTCCAAAACCTCCCTCATGAATGAATACCTGGGAATGCTGCAAGGGGGGCGCTGATTCTGGACGTGGACATTGCCAGTTGCCACGACGAAAAGTAGGAAAAGAGTGAGAGTTTTTTTGTACAGTTGCCTGATACGATTATGAAAGTGTGAGAAGTAAATGATAGTTTAATTGTAATGCCCATTTACACAATCACCGAGGTTTTCTATTGCGCAGTGATGGGTTGAATCCTTCACTCTACGTTTGTCCCGGGTCTTCCTCTCTGTACTGGTGATTACACGGACGTGAGTTTCAACATCACAGGACTGCAACCAATGTTACTCTTCCAAATGAAATCATTTTGAAGTATATTTTCATGTATACGGAGGGGTGTATACAAGTGCACATGTTAATTTGCTGTTTGTTGTATGAGATAGCTAGCTACAGAGTTTAGTTTTTGTGGCCATAACCTCTATGTACTAGAGTACAGGACAGACATTTTAATTACTTTACCTCACATAAAATTTGAGAGAATTTACGTCCACTCCCCATCTTTGTTCTTAAAGTTTTCAATGAGCTTCTCCAGCTATTACCTATCACTCTGAGTGATGTGCTTGGTGGCTAGAAACCAAGGCAATGCTCTGTGACTGGTTTGTTCTTGTCTACTTAACTAGCTGGTGCTTTCCTTTGCCACTCCTTTGGATGAGGGCCCAACAAGAAAGGAGGCAATGAGATGAAGGAATTTCTTCAGAGTGAACAGGCCTACCCAATGAAGTCCTTTTCCTTTGGAGGTCCCAAAAGGAAGAGCTAGACAGGAAGAAAAACCTCTGCTATTCAGCAGCACATTTGCCTCTGCTATGCTGCTAGTGGTGGAACCACACAAGCCGTGGTAGCCTACTGTGTAGAGAACAATGCTACAAAATAACAAAATCTACCGTTTGAATGAATTGCTACACACAAGATCAATAATTGGGAGCTGAAGTCGAATATCAAATGTAATGGAGTGAGAAAATCATATAGTCATTTTAGTACTAGCCGATGGGATGCTTTGCGTCACTTGCTGAGTACACCACAGTGAATGGTATAACTATGCAAGGTTGCTGTCAAAAAGGCGGAACCAAAAGATGATGGCTCCTGACCAGCAGAGATCCAGGATCACCCCAAGAGTGGATTCCACTTTCCGTTTCTTTGCTTATTACATACTAGATGATTTATCAACCACCTCCTCGAATGAAATTTTCTGATCACAAAGGCAAAAGCGCGAGCCAAACCAGGCAAAGAAGGGCGTACGAGTTAGTGCTGGCTTGCTGCTGCAAGTACTTTCAAGCAGCAATTTAAGCGTGTCATGGCAAAACAAACACTCGAAACACGTACCGTTTCTTCTCCTGAAAAATCATTATCTTCGGTCAAAAAGAGCATACAATGACATTCGTGTCGTTCTCGCATGGGCACACAAGGACAATTCCAATATCCATTTTTGGCTTCGGCTTCCTTGTCTTCGTAAAACCGACAAGGACACAAGGGTGCGCCCAAATCCACCTTGTGATCCGCCAAACCCTTGATGACCACGGCAGGAATACTGAGATCCGTACACAATTTGGTGTCGGTATTTTCCAAATACTTGTTGGTAAAAGCCGTCATGGCTTTCATGGCTTTATTCAATTTGACTTCGTATTCTTCGGGGGACAATTCTGCTTTTTTGGATGCCAGGCCGATTTGCTTTTGTTGCCTGGAATGAACATGGCTGGGCAAAAATGCGGATGTCACCGGCATGTGAATTGCTAGCACATAGGCCAAGACAATTACGGTCAGACGCAAGGAACTCAAAGAAGTCATGATGGATGTATTGAATTGATTGATTTTTGATGTTGTTAGGTGGAAAGACACAAGTGGCTGTGATATTGTTTTTTGGGTAGGGCGTCCAAAAAAGGTAATTCAAACTTGACCGAATATCGTAGCTTGTCTTTTAAAAATATATCCTGTGCTGAGAATACTATGAAGTTGGTTTCGATTTCGTGTTTGTCTTGTTCTGAGAAAGAAAATCGAATGAATGAAAGAAAGAAGGTTGCGTTTCGTTTCGTTGCTTTCTCAACGAATATATTTCCAGTCCAAGTTTGTTTTATGAGGCATCCAGTATCGAGACGATGGCTGGCTAGGTTGTTGCAGGTTGAACTTTTTGCGAATGGCAGGTGTCAGAAATTGCTAATGTGCTGTGAGATTTACAGAAAGATGAGGGTATCTCTGGTAGTAGCCACGATTCGTAGGTAGCATACACACAAGAGGGTGGATGAGAAGGGATTCGAGAATGTGAAGATGATGGATGACGGTGATGATGGTGAATCTCTAGGAGATGCGATGCCATTGACGATGGGCTCTTTCTTCTATCGTCGTCTTGCGGTTCGCAAGGAGCGGTGAATCATGCTTTTCGCGATCTTTGAACGGTTGCGCGTCACTGACGGGACAAATGAGGGTCATAGTTATCATGTCGTTTAGGGTTAGAGGTATAATTAAATCGTTTGTCAACCGTCTTGCAGGCGTCCGTCTTAACGACATTCCAGAAGAAGGCTTTTGCATGCTTGCTTGGCCACCGTGCACGAAAAGAATCCAACAACAATGATTGGACCATGGCCGAAAACCCCGACCAACACTAGATAAACAAACAATCCGGCTAGCTTTTGTACTATAGTTACTACACCTCGTCCAGACTGCTACCAGCTGATCCTTTTGCACGCATATAGGAGAAGACAGATTTCAAGTACGAGAAACTACAAACATACACCAAACAATTTTGAATTTCACCGGATAAAAAAAGGCACCAAAAAGCATTAATTTTAAAATGACGACACCAGTTTCCAGCGATGACTTTTTCAGCGACATGGGCGCAGCCTCTCCAGCACGACCTCCAGCGGCTCGTCCACCTCCTCCCAGGCCTACTAACCCGACAGCCGCAGGAGCCACAACTGGCACTGGCACTGGTGCTGTACCCGTGAAACGAGCTCCTCCACCGGGTGCCCGTCCCACAGCAGCGGGACGAACTGGGCCTGCGGGACCACGACCAACAAGTACTACTATGGCGGCTGGCCGCACGCCTACTTCAGCAGCACGGGGTACCACCAGTGCCGCTCGGGGTGCTGGCCGTACTTCTACTACTGCGGGAAGGACCGGTGCGCGAGGAAGTACGGCAGGACGCAGTCGACCTTCGGCAGCCCGAGGGTCTCGTCCTACAGCCACGTCCATTAAGAATGCTCCAGTCGGTACTGCAATGAGTAGTGGCGCTGGTGGTGGTTACTATGGAAGCGCAAGTGCTACCGCACCATCGACGCATTTGACAGGGTCGTCCACGACGCCGTCTTCCTCCTCCGATTGGTTTGCTGCGCCAACGTCCAGTGCGGCGCAAGCACAGCCACAACAACCAGCCTCGTCCAATCCCTATGCGGGTGGTCACATCGCGAGTCCTTATGGACAGCACCCGTCTTCACAAGCTGCTGCAAGTACTACCACCAACCAATGGCAACAGCCACAAGCCGGTTTCAATCAATGGCAGCAACCATCATCCTCACAGCAGCCCCAAACGCAACAGAATCCGTCACCCACCTTGGATCCATCCACATCATCATCACAACAACAAAACTTGGGGAGCAATTTCTTTCTTGCTGGTTCCATGGCCAATAGTGGTTCGGATGGTAGCTTGACCAATCATAATCAGCAGACCGGTGTTGCGGATCTCGATGACTACGAAAATGAACCACCCATCTTGGAAGAATTGGGGATCAACCTGGATCATATTTGGGCCAAAACCAAGGCAGTTATTATGCCCTTTGAGCGTGTTTCCGGCAAGACCATTCACATGGATCCCAGTATGATCGTCGAAGATGCCGATTTGGCTGGTCCACTCATGTTTGCCTTGGCGTTGGGTGGTGAATTGCTCATGACGGGAAAACTGCATTTTGGATACATTTATGGTTTTGGTATGTTTGGATGTATGACCATGACGCTCATTTTGAATTTGCTTTCTCCCAAAGAAGCCATTAGTGTGTGGACTGTCACGAGTATTTTGGGCTATTCCTTGTTGCCCGTCAATATTTTGGCCGCCGCCAAGATTATTGTGGTCAATATCATTCGATTGGAAACCTTTGGACGTATTTTGGCACTCATGGCTGTCTTGTGGAGTACGGTGGCGTCGACTCGTTTGTTGGAAGTCGGTTGTAATATGCGAGCGCAGCGGTATTTGATTGGATATCCCATTGCACTCTTGTATTCGGCCTTTGTGTTGATGACAATCTTTTAGATGATTATTATGGATTGGCGGCGAGTCAGTCAGCCACGCCTGTTGCTAGCCAGGCGGCTTGCGTTGGTTAGCAGCCCGGAACGTAGGAGTTGAGGCGCCGCAATGATACGCCTGGAAGATGAATTCGAGGTCACTTAAAGTAAAGAACAAGAAAGAATAGTAATTCATTTCGAAATTATTGATTCATTGTAAAAATAAGTGTGGTCCTTATTTTAGTGGTTCTATCGCGTGGTTAACTACCCCATTAAACCCTTCATTATTCTGACGGTTTGGTTGCTTTTGTCGCCGCGTCGTTTCAGAGTAAACGATGCTTGCTTGTTGTGTTGTTGGCATCGACGTCGCCACCGACCCGCTGACCTACTGTGGAAGAAACCGACTTGGGAGAGCCGTCATTTCGAAGGAGAAAATAGAAAGCTGGTTGGGTACTGTACAAGCATCGATCATCGATCATCGCTCCACTCGGCTATTCAGTTCGTCAGCTGGCACTGCCATTTCCATAATTTTTCTTTTTATGCAGTACGCGTATTCACGTCCCGAGCTGGACGCATCTTGCTCTGGTCAATCGTGACTGCTTTGGTTTTTCGAAACCAACCCGAATGCCTGTCAATTCGGTTCAAGACCTCTGTAATGCCTTGATCCTGTTTAAAATGTTCCCAGAATTCCGTAACTGGGGCATGCGTAAAGACATCGTCAAAGATGACAATCCCTCCCACGGGTACCTTTTCATATAACAGGTACATGACATCCTGATAACTGTCATAAAAATTGGCATCGACACGCAAGACGGCAATGGAATCCAATTTATCGTGTTTTGACATGGCGGGGACCGTATCTTTGAACAAGCCCTTGATGAAATGAACATGATTTGGATCGTAGACACTCAAGGCTCGAAAATTGTCTTCCACTTGTTTCTCTGTACTTCGAAGATACCCTGAAGCCATTCCATACTGGCCGGGAGGAATATCTTCAAAGGCATCCACCACAAACAAGTCGCGTGCAATACCCGAATCCTTACAAACGGCGGCTGCCAAAATCATGGCACCCCCTCTCCAAACCCCCAATTCGACGATAGCACCGGGAATATTATTGCGATTGACTTCTTCCATGGCGGCACGAAAATTTTCCACTCGCGCCGTACCAATCATGGTATATCTAATAAAAGTAGAAAACAAAAGGACACGGTGAGTAGGCCATCACCGCCAGACGAGGAAAAAGGTGGCCAAGAAGGAGAGAAAGAAACTCACCCAAATGGCGGCCAATCGTTGCCATAATGTCTCTCCAAAGGATCGTAGGGCAATTGGTTCCGACAATCGGGTGACGTCAAATCACATTTGCCTTGATTGGGCAAACCCACAATGGTTTTCATGATAATGTTGATGTATTCCGAGGGTGGTGTGTAGAGGAGGCATTTGAGTGGCTCTTCGTCGGCTTTGGGAAGGTATCGATCGGTAACTTCAAAACTGGTTTGCAAGTCCAAACACTTTTTGGGTGTTTCGACGGCTGCTGGCGCCGCTGCCACTGGTGCTTCTGCTGCTTTGCGGCCGGATGATACCTCTTGGGACGCGACTTGCGATTTTGGCACGGCGATATCAAAGGACCCATTGGAACGGTACAGAGCAAAGAACGAAAACGTGGCAATCACGATCATAAATTTATTGCCGCCGCCACCTTGAGTTCGGCTTTCTTTGCTCATTTTGGTAGTAGCATCTGATTTATTTCGTCGGACCATGGTGAAATTGTTGGATCAATCAATCAATTATTTGTTTGTACGCTTTGATTTCTCGTGGTCGTCGGGACAGAAGCAGTGTTGAAAGCAACCAAATGAACACACAGGATAAAAAGCAGCGTCAAGGGATGATGCGAAAAATGCGTTGAGGTAACGTATACAGAAGGTTCACACTGTAATTCAAAACAAACAATAGCCTTGCTTTGGTTTGATGTTGTTGTGGCTGTCGGTTTGGTCTTTCTGTGGTTGGTTTGGATATTTTTGTTGTTGTGACTCTTAAGTCTTTCTTGTTGACACGGATCATCGGCGCGAAATTTGTGGGAAGTGCGAGGCACAAGACTGATCAGTCCCAGAAGGGACTCAGGATTGACTCAAGAACACCACCGAAGGTGGAAGCCCTCAACATGCAGCACAAAATCAACAACAACAAGAGAAAATAGAGTCTATTTT